>Ga0208717_1000335_pt1 | contig 16848 bp, 14 predicted proteins | sample NGESurF53shallow_FD_184489 | JGI IMG/M metagenome (GOLD analysis project Ga0208717, IMG submission 184489) | Arctic peat soil microbial communities from Barrow, Alaska - NGEE Surface sample F53-3 shallow (SPAdes) | ecosystem: Environmental > Terrestrial > Soil > Wetlands > Peat ... | reverse complement strand
CCAGGGAGCTACACGCATGCGATCAGGGGCTACAGCGGATCATGCGGAAAGCGGCAAAAAGTGCGTCTCCGGTCTCAGGCCTTCATAAATAATCATGCAACTCGGTCGGCCCGACGGGACTGCCCCGGGCCCGGTTGACTCCTTGCCTGTGAGGATTTGCTCCTCGCTGGAAGGATGTTCATCATGCCGAAGGCGTTTCCCATCGAGTTCCGCCGCGATGTCGTCGCGGTCGCCCGGAAGGGCGAGGCTCCGCTGTCGCAGATCGCCAAGGACTTCGGGATCTCCGAGTCCTGCTTGCACCGCTGGCTGAAGCTGGCTGACGTCGATGACGGGGTCCGGCCCGGCGTTACGACGCAGGAGTCCGCGGAGTTGCGGGAGCTGAAGAAGCGGAACCGGACGCTGGAGCAGGAGAACGAGATCCTGCGCCGGGCGGCGGCGTACTTCGCCCGGGAGATCTCCCCAAAATGACGTACCCGCTGGTCCTTGACCTTGCCGCCGGCGGTGTTCCTGTCGCGGTGACCTGCCGGGTGCTCGGCTTCTCCAAGCAGGCCTTCTATGCCTGGCGCAAAAACCCGGTCAGCCAGCGGGACTGGGACGACGCGCACCTGATCAACGCCGCCCTGGACGTGCACTGCGACGACCCGGCGTTCGGGTACCTGTTCATCGCCGACCAGCTGCCCGCCCGCGGCATCGAGGCCGGGGAGAACCGGGTCGCCCGGCTTTGCTCCCAGCAGCGGATCTGGTCAGTATTCAGCAAGAAGCGCGGACTGAGCAGGACGGCAGGACCGCCGGTCCTCGACGACCTGGTCGCCGCCAGTTCACCGCGGCGGCCCGCGATCGCACCTGGCTAACCGACATCACCGAGCATCCCACCACCGAAGGGAAGCTCTATCTGTGCGCGTTCAAGGACGTGTACTCCAACTGGATCGTCGGCTACTCGATGGGCTCCCGGATGACCGCTCAGCTGGCCGTCTCCGCGCTGCGCAACGCCATTGCCCTGCGAGAGCCCGCAGGAACGGTCGTCGTGCACTCGGACAGGGGCAGCCAGTTCCGGTCCGCTGCCTTCGTCCGGACGCTGAAGGACCACGGCCTGACCGGCTCGATGGGCCGGGTCGGCGCGTGCCTCTTAACCGGCTAACCTGTGCTGTTCTTGCAGTTCAGGACCTGTGACACGCCGGTTGCGGGTTGTTGCCTGCTGGTGGTCAGTGGCGGTACACCTGTCTCTCGTGATCACCGGGGGTTCCTCGCTGCGGCTTGAGGAACGAGATGGCGGCTGGGTGCTGGCCGGGCCTGGCTCGCCCGGGTTCGTTCTGGTTAACGAGTACTTGGCATATCTGGGCGATCGGAATTACTCGCCGAAGACGGCCCGGGCTTATGGGTTCGATCTGCTGGCGTTCTGCCGGTGGCTCGCCGGGGAGAACATCGCGCTGGCCACGGTGACGACAGATGTGCTGCTGCGGTTCCTGAGCGCGTGCCGCGAGGCGCGGGTGGCGGGCAGGCCCGGCGGGCCGAACGTGGTCACGCTCGGCGGCCGCCGCCTCGATCAGTACGCGGCGGCGACGATCAACCGCCGGCTGGCGGCGATCTCGGGATTGTTCGCGTTCGCGTCGATGCGTGATCCTGATCTGAAGAATCCGGTGCCGAAGGGGCGGCAGGCCCGCTGGGCCGTTTCCGGGGAACGTAACGGGCTGCTGGCCCATGTTGCCCGCAGGCCCAGGAACCGTTCATCGCTGCGGCTTCGCGAGCCCCGGCGGCTGCCCCGCGCGCTGTCGCAGACCGAGGCGGCTGAGCTGCTGGCGAGTTTCCGCTCGTGGCGGGACCGGGCGATCGCCGGGCTGATGCTGTATTGCGGACTGCGCTCCTGTGAGGTCCTCGCACTGAGCATCGCTGACGTCGATATCGGCGGGCGGTGGCTGCTGGTGACCGGCAAGGGGAACCGGGAACGGCGTGTTCCTCTCGACGCTGACGCCGCCTCGGTTATCCAGGTGTATCTGCTGGCCGAGCGCCCAGAGACGGCCAGCACCGCGTTGTTCATCGTCGCCAAGGGCCCCAGCCGGGGCCAGCCGCTGACGGCGGCCGGGCTGCGCACAGTCTTCCGCTACCACCGTGGCATCTCCGGGATCGGGAGCGGTCACCCGCACGCGCTTCGCCACACCTTCGGGACCGCTCTGGCCGAGGCCGGGGTCGATCTGGCGGTGATGCAGGCGCTGCTCGGCCACGCCCACGTCGACACCAGCGCCCGGTATATCCATCTGGCACCTGCCCATGTGAAGGCTGAATTCGATGCCGCTCGCGATCGCATCCGCACGCGCCGCTGACGGGCGGGCGCTGCACGCCGCCTATCTGGACTACCTGCGCGCGACCGGCCGGGGGAACACCGCGTACTGGACGGCAGCCCGCACCTTCTTCTCGCGCTGGCCCGACCCCCGCGGCTGGGCGGGCGAGCCCCTGGAGGTGAAGCTGTCGGCCAACGCGTCGACCCGGCCGCTGATCACGTTCCTGATCCTGCACGGACGATTGCAGCCTGGCTACGACTACCTGCTGGAACGCAAGTTCTCCACCATCTGGCGGGAACTGCAGGACACCCCTGTCAGCACCGATCTGGACCGGTTCCTCGCGGCCGCGGCCGAGCTGGGGTTCAGCCAGCGAGTCAGCGTGGCTGTCGCCTCCCAGGTCCCGGCCCGGCTGCTGCTCCAGACCGGCCGGCGCATGGACCGGCTCCGGCCAGAGGATCTCCAGGAGTTCACCGCGGCCTGCCAGCGGCGGACCGAACGCACCGGGAAAAGCTGGTCGCACTACAAGGCCGCGCTGAACAACAGCCACCGGATCCTTTTCCACCTGCAGATCCTTCCCGGCCAGCCCCGGCCCGCCGGCCCGATGGCGTTCACCGACCGGCTGGAGGACGTCACCCCGCCGATCCGGGCGTCGCTGGTGGCCTATCTGGAACGCAAACGCGCGACCTGCGTACCGAAAACGGTGTCCAGCCTGACCAGCAGGCTGATGCACTTCGGAGTGTTCCTCACCCGCACCGACCCGTCCCTGTCCTGCATCGCCGATCTGGACCGCTGCCGCCACATCGAGCCGTACCTGACGGCCCTGGTGCACGCCCAGAACAGCAAGACAGACGCGCTGATCTCGGTCGCCGAACGGTCCCGCCGGATCCTGGCGGTCGCCGGATTCCTCACCGACATCACCGAGTGGGGCTGGGAACAGGCGCCGGCCCGGCGGCTGGTGTTCCGCGACGACATCCCCAAACTGCCCAAGACGCTGCCCCGCTACCTGCCCATTGACGCCGACCGGCGGCTCACCCAGGCCCTGCAAGATCCTGGCAACGAACTGGCAGCCTGCGCCCTGCTGCTGCAGCGCTCCTGTGGCCTGCGCATCGGTGAACTCCTGGACCTGGAACTGGACTGCGTGCACGAAGTGCCCAGCCAAGGCGCCTGGCTGAAGGTCCCGCTCGGGAAACTCGACTCCGAACGGATGGTCCCCCTCGACGAGGACATCCTGGAAGTGATCGACCACATCGTGGAGATCCGCTCACCTGGACGGCCCTTCCCGCACCCCCGCTACGGTCGCCCGGCACAGTTCCTTTTCACCCATCACGGACGGCGGCTATCCCAGAACGCCGTGCGCGCTGAACTCGAACGCGCCACCGAAGCCGCCGGGCTCGGCCACGCCACCCCGCATCAACTGCGCCACACATATGCGACCGCGCTGGTTAACGCCGGAGTGTCGTTGCAGTCGCTGATGGTGCTGCTCGGTCATGTGTCCGCGACGATGAGCCTGCGCTACGGGCGCCTCTTCGACACCACCGTCAAAGAAGAATACGAACGCGCACTCACCCTGGCCAAACAGCGACCCGGCGCCACACCCTCCAGCCGCACCAGCCTGCCACTGGCCGATATCACCGGCGGCGCCGACTGGAAGAACACACCATTCATCAAGTCCCGGCTGGCAGGCGGGTTCTGCCTGCGCACACCCGCCCAGGGCGCCTGCACCTACGCCAACATCTGCGAGAACTGCCCTAGCCTCCACACCGATGCGAGTTCCCTGCCCGTTCTGGCCGCCCAACGCGTCGACGCGGAAGCCCTCGCCCGCGACGCCGAGGAACGCGGCTGGATCACCGAAGCCGACCGGCACCGCAAGCTCATCACCCGCCTGGACACCCTCATCAGCGAGGCGCAAGCCGGATGACCAGCAACGACACCATCATCACCGTCGAACAAACCTGCGCCGGCCTACTCGCTGACGGGCACAACGTCACCTTCACCCAGGTCGCCGCCCGCACCGGATTCAGCCGAACCACCCTCTACCGCAGCCCCGCGCTCCGCGCCGTCGTCGAGGACCACCGCAACCGAGCCAAGAGCGCCGGAACTCTCACCGGCCTCACCGCCGAGATCGCGACCCTCCGCACCGCCCTCGAACTCATCGCCACCCGCGTCCGCGGCCACGAAGAACGACTCCGCCGACTCGACAACCGAACCTGAGAAAACATTAACCGGCCAACGCAAGGAACCAACGCCATTAGCCGGTTAATGTTATGACAATGCGATGGCCGAGTCGTTCTTCGCCGCGTTGAAGAATGAGCGGGTCCACCGCACCGAATACCCGACCCGTGAGCACGCGCGCCGCGACATTGTGAGGTACATCGAATTCTGGTACAATTCTCGGCGTCGGCACTCCGGACTCCAGTACCGGATCCCGCAACAGGTCCACGACGAGTATCTGGACAAGCAGATCGCAGCGTGAATTAGCCATAAATCCGCTGTCCGGAAAGCTCGGGGCAGATCACCCGCCGCGCCGGGATCACCAAGGCCATCGGGCCGCATACATTGAGGCACGCGTTCATCACCGCGGCGCTCGACGCGGGTGTTCCATTGCGGGATGTGCAGGAAGCGGCCTCGCACTCGGATCCGAGAACCACTATGCGCTATGACCGGGTACGCGCGTCCCTCGACAGGCACGCCACTTACATCGTCGCCGCCTACATCGCTGGCGCAGCGCGATAGATCCCCGGTAAGCCGTGATTGCTCCGCCTGGCCGCCTGAGAACCGGCCAGGCGGGCGCTGACACTCACGGCGCCGATGAAGCCGCCACGTGAAGTAACCAAGCGCAAGCAGCCCAAACCGCACGAACCGCCGATCTGGGCGGGTTGACGGTCAGGTTCGTATGGCACGAGATCGCCCCGTAATGGTTGATCTGTACTTCGGCTAGGCATTGGCGGTAGCTCAGCTGTGGGACCGGGGCCGAGCGTGTCGCCCACGCGATCATGAACCCGTTCCCGCGGGCGAAGACCTCGCGGCGACCGTGGCGGCGCTACCAGCTTCGCTTCCTTCGCAGATGGCATACGGAGACCAGTCCTTTCGGGCCTCGGCAAGCCGCATGCTGGGGCTTGCTCTCGCGGGTGATGGCTGGCTCGCAGCACTGCCCGTACTGGGACGCATGAGACAAGATGGAGTCTTAGCGGTCCGCAACAGGCTGACCGTCGGCCAGAACAGGGCTGATGGCCAGAGCAGGGCTGATGGGCAGTGGGCATAAAGCTGTGGCGCCTCGTCTGCATCAGCGGGGGCGAGTGAGGGCGAGCAACCATGGCGCCGCGGGAGCGGCGACACTGGACATGTGAATGTGCGGGAAGGGCACGGGCGAGTCGGGATCCTTGGCCCGGTCGAGTTGGCGGGCGATGGGCCGGTTCGGCTGGGTGGGACTAAGGAACGATGCCTGCTCGCGGCACTGGCCGTGCATTGCGGGGAGGCCGTCAGTGATGCGTACCTGGTGGATGCGCTATGGGGGGATGGTCCGCCTCGGACGGCCGCGAAGACGCTGCAGAACTATGTGCTTCGCGTTCGCCATGCGCTGGTCGAAGTCGAGGGTGTGAGCATCGTTACCCAGCCGGCTGGATACTGCTTGCGGGCTTCGCCGGGCATGATCGACGCACGGTTGGCGGAGAGCCTGATCGGTGAGGGTCGCCGGGAGAACGCCGGAGGCGATCTTGCCGCGGCTGCGCGGCTGTTGAGGCAGGCCCTGGGCCTGTGGCGGGGGCCGGCGCTACAGGAGTTCGCTGATCGCCGGTTCGCGGCGGCGGAAGCGTCGAGACTTGAGGAGCTACGCGAAGCGGCGCTGGAGGATCTGTTCGATGCGGAGCTCGCGCTGGGCCGCCACCACGAGGTTGTGGGCGAGCTGGAGGCTCTGGTGACCGGTGGCCCGCTGCGTGAACGGCGGTGGGGCCAGCTCATGGTCGCGCTCTACCGCGACGGGCGGCAGGCGGAGGCGCTGGATGCATTCCACCGGCTCCGGCGGGTCCTTGAGCGGGACTTGGGGGTCGTTCCGAGCCCTGAGCTGCGAGACCTGCATGTGGCGATCCTGCAGCAGTCGCCTAAGCTCGCGCGGCACTCGCGGGACCCGCATCCGGCCGGGTCGGGGTATTTCGGCCGCGTCCCGGAGATGTCTCGTCTGCTGGGACGCTTCGAGGAGGCGGCCGAGGGGCGGGGCGGTGTGGTGCTGCTGGCGGGTGAGCCCGGGATTGGCAAGTCCCACGCGTTGCGCCAGCTCATCGACCGGGCGCGGATCAGCTTGGCCCTTGTGCTGGCCGGCCGCTGCGTGGAGGGCGCCCGGGTGCCCCCGTTCCGCCCGTTCGCTGAGGCGATTGCCGGGTACTGCGAGTCGGTGGATTCCGGGCGGCTCCGGGCCGATCTCGGCTCGGCCGGTTCCGCACTGGTCCGTATCGCGCCGCGGCTGTCTGAGCTGCTGCCTGATCTGAGCCCACCGCCAGCCCTGCAGCCGGACGAGGAGCGGTTCCGGCTCCTTGACGCAGCGGCGCAGTTCTTTACCGCTCTGTCCAGCCACGCGACGGTGCTGCTGGTACTGGAAGACCTGCATTGGGCCGACGCGGGCACCGCGATGATGTTGCGTCATGTGGCCAGGAACTGCGGACACCGCCGGTTCGTGATCGCCGGCGCATATCGCACGACACAGACGGCAAAGGAAGATCCGCTAGCAGACGTTCTGGGCGCGATGAGAACCGAGACGGAGTGCACGGCGATCCGGCTCCGGGCGCTGGGCCCCAAGGCAATCGGGCAGCTGCTTGCCGCTGAAGCCGGGGCGCCGGTTTCACCCTCGCTGATCACGGCCATCGCGACGCAGACGGGCGGCAACCCGTTCTTCGCCAAGGAAATGATCCGCCACCTGGTGGAGGAGCGCGCGCTGCATGAGGACAGCTCCGGAGCCCTGGAGACCACCCTCCCGCTGGTGGCAGTTCCCGAAGGGGTGCGGCAGGTCCTGGCCCATCGCTGTGCGCGCATGTCGGCCGGGGCGAACCGGCTCCTGGAAGCCGCATCGGGGTTTGCCGGGCCGTCCTTGTTTCCGGTTGCCGCCATGGCTGCGGACCTCGACGACACCTGCGCGCTGTCCGCGCTTGACGAGCTGCTCGCCGCGGGGATGATCCGGCCCGACGAGGTCCCGGAGCGCTACGAGTTCGGGCATGCCCTCGTCCGCCAGGCGATCTATGACACCCTCAGCCCTTCCCGGCAGGCCCGGCTTCACCGGCGTTTGGCGCACGGGCTCGAGGCCGCCAGAGCCCGCGTTCCCAGCTGCGCAGATCCGGCCGAGATCGTCGCCCAGTACGCGCGCAGCCGGGTCCTGCCGGGCGCGGTAGCCGGGGTCGCCGTGGCGATCGAGGCCGCGGACCTGGCGCAGGCCGCGGGTGCGCACGAGGCGGCCGTGGCCTTCCTCACCACCGCTGCCGATCTCGCCGGATCTGACGACGAGCGGCTCATCACGGCCCGGGCCCGGCTCGGGCTGGCACTAGCGTGGGCACTGCGCTTCGACGAGGCGGTGACGGCAGCTCGCGACGCCGCGGAACGGATAGCGCAACGCGACGGCCAGCACGCCGCTGCGAGGTATCTCACCGAGGTCACCTCGGCGCTCGGCGCGGCGGGCAGCAGCGCGCACGCCTGGCTACTCGCGCCGATGGGCCTGGCGTACGCCGGTTCCTCGCGAGACCAGGCGTGGGCAGCGCTTACCTTGCTGGCCTTGGATGGCAAGGAGGCGGCGGACCCGGAGTACGTCGGTATCCCCCTCGACCAGCCCAGGCGGCGGCAGGCGCTGGCCACCTTGTACCGGTCGCCCGGTGCGGTCCCGCGCAGCGTGGACCTCGCCCGATGGGCGGTCGCGGCCATCTATGAGAGGCGAGAAGACGTGCCCGCCGAGGCGGCGCAGGATCCGACGGTGCTGTTGTATCTCCTGGGCGCGTTGCGGCCCGCCCTGCCGGTCTTCGAGAAGGCCGCGGCTGACGCGCGCGCCCGCGGTGAGCTGGCGCGGGAAGTTCACTGCCGGGCGAGTATTGCCCGCTCGCTCGCCGCGCTCGGCGATCTCCGGGGCGCGCGGGCAGCACTCGAGGAGGCGCGTGAACTGGCCGATCGCATCCCGGGCAGGGGGTGGAGCTGGGAACGGATCCACGTCGAGGGCGCGCGGGACGCGCTGACCCTGGCAACCGGCGAGGACTGGCAGGGGATGCAGACGGTGTTCGACGAGCTCGCCGACACCGAGGACCCGGTGCCGCGATGGGCCCGCGCCCCCATGCGTGCCGGCTGCGCCAGGACCGCTGCGCACCTTGGCCAAGGTGAGCGGGCGATGACGATGCTCGCCCTCCCCGTCCAGGCGCTAGGACGAGCCCCGGCCTGGGCCCTGAACTACACCCGGACCGCTTCGGACACAGCTGAGACGTTGTGGCTGCTGAACCGCCGCGATCATCTGCGGGCCGTCGAAACCGCCCTGCGCCTCAAGGCGCTCCCCGCCGACTTCCGGTTCCCGATGATGGACCTGCGGTTGTCCCTGGCTCGCCTGTGCGCTGTCGGCGGGCAACTGGAGGAAGCCAGCCACTGGTTCGGGCAGGCACGCTCGGTCCTGGAGGAGCAGGGGGCACGCCCGCTGCGGGCCATCGCCGACTTCGACCAGGCGCTCATGCACGCCCGGGCAGGACAACACCCTGCCGCGCGGCCGGCACTGGACGCAGCAATCGGCCAGTTCCAGCGGATCGGCATGACCGGGTGGCAGCGCCGGGCAGAACAGCTCGACGCACTTTTGTCCTAGCTCTCCCCAGGGACACCGCGACCAGGGCGCGACCATATCGCGACCACCAGGGTGCACGTTGGGGCTCCCAGGAGGGAGAGTACCCATGAAGGCGATTCGAGTGCACTCATACGGGCAGCCACCGCAGGTGGACGACGTGCCGGAGCCCGAGGCATCGGGGCCGGACGACGTCGTCGTCAGGATCGGCGGCGCCGGGCTGTGCCGCACCGACATCCACATCATCGACGGCTGGTTCGCCGACGTCATCCCGGCCGAGCTGCCCGTTGTCCTCGGCCACGAGAACGCCGGCTGGGTCCACGCGGTTGGCCCGGCGGTCGAGCACCTGGCCGTCGGTGACCCCGTCATCTGCCACCCGAACCTCACCTGCGGCGTGTGCCGCCCCTGCCGGGCCGGAGACGACATGCGGTGCGTCAGAGGCCCCAACCTGCCAGGCCTCATGTGCGCCGGCGGGATGGCCGAACTCTTCAAGACCAACGCGCGCGCCATCGTCAAGCTCGGCGCCAGTGCCGCACCGGCGGAGGCCGCGGCGCTAGCGGACGCCGGCCTGACCGCCTACCACGCTGTCAAGAAAGCCGTCCCGGGGCTGGGGCCAGGCTCATTCGCCGTCGCCGTGGGAGCCGGCGGCCTGGGCCACATCGGCATCCAGTGCCTCAAGGCGATGACCCCGGCCCAGGTCATCGCAGTGGACACCAGCGAGGATGCCCTGAAGCTGGCCCTTAAGTGCGGCGCGGACTACGTCGTCACCTCCGATGGGCAACAGGGGCAACAGGTTCGTGGCCTCACCGGCCCGGGCGCCGACGCGGTCTTCGACTTCGTCGGAGAGGACAACACGATCGGTGACTCCGTCGGGATGCTGCGCCCCGGGGGCACGTACTACCTGGTCGGCTATGGCGGCACAGTCACGCTGCCAACTATGCAACTCGTGCTCGGCGAGATCACGGTCGCCGGGAATTTCATCGGCACCAACACCGACCTCGCCGACCTCGTGGCCCTCGCCAGCCAGGGAAAAGTCGTCCTCCATTCCAGCCGCTACCCCTTGGAAGCCGCCAACGACGCAATCGACGACCTCCGCCACGGCCGGATCCGCGGCCGCGCAATCCTCATCCCCGGCTGAGGCACGCCATCCAGCAAACAACGGCCGTACATCCACACGCCGGACCGCGCCTGCAGCCGAGCTGGTGCAAGGTGCTGGTCCCCAGCTCGATCTAGCCGGCCCGGCGATCGGGTGGCCGCTGGTCGTCGGGGGTTCTACCGAGCCGAGTTCGCGCTGCAGGCCTATGGCGGGGACCTCCTGCCCGTCGATGAGGACCTGGTGTGGGTGCCGAGAACCTCATCCGCCTCACGCGACTAGGCGATACTCGTTGATCAGACCACCGACGCGAGCCTGTCTTCGGACGCAGTACTGCTCAAGATCGATCGGTTCGGGCAGCGGTTTCAGCGGTGCCGCGCCGTGCAGGAAACGGTGAGGCCGGTGCTGGTTGTGGTGGGTCTCGTACTGGCGAAGGATCTGCCGCAGATGGGCCTGGTTCCAGATGAGGGTGCGGTCCAGGAGCTCGCGTCGGCATCCCCCGATCCAGCGTTCGGCGATCGCGTTCATGCGGGGCGTCGCGACGTTACAGAGCACGGTCCGGATCCCGGCATCGGCGAGGATGGGCTGTCCCGCTTCCCCGCACGGGCGCGTGTGCGGCGCTGTGCGCGTACGTGCAGGCCCGTCCGGCAGGTAACGGGGCCGTCCCGGGTGCCCGCGACGCGGCCAGGACGGGCGGGTGTGGCCGGTGGCCGGGGTGCGGGCGGGCGGCCTGCAGGGGGCCTGGATCCGGGTGCTTCGCGCGCTGGGTGTGCCCTGGGCGGTGGCCGCGGCACGGACTGGCCGCTCCCGGCAGCGGCCTGCGCGGCGCGGTGCGCGCGCTGGGTCCGGCTGGCCTCCCGCCCAGGGCCGGGTGCATGGACGCCCGACTGGCCTGGGATGTCAAGTCCGGCCACCGCCGCCTGCACCCCGCGAGGCCCCCTGAACCCGGCGGGGCGGCACGGGCGTCATGCGGTGCGGTCTTCCTGGGCGGAAGGGATCCGGTGCGGTGCCGCGGCGGGGGTGTCCGGGGCGCTCGGTGGCGGGGCTAGCACGACATCCCTGGAATTGTCTTCTGAGGACCCTTGAGTTCCCGCGAACCCGCGGAACTTCCCGGGGCGCGGAAGACCAGGACGTCCTCGTGGACGATGAGGTGCCAGGGCTCACCGCGGGCGCGGGCCTTGCGTATGTTGTCGAGCTGGCAGTGCGCGGCGCGAGTGCACAGACCGGATACTCATCACCGGCCGGCGGCACCTGCACCACGTCCTCAGCGAATACGCCGATCACTACAACCCCCTGCCGGCCGCACCGGACCCTCAGCCAGGAACCACCTGCCGGCAGAGCTTACGTCGCGCCTGCCGGCGATAACTTCCGCATCCGGCGACGTGACCGGCTTGGCGGCCTGATCCACGAATATTCGCAGGTCGCGTGAAGTGACGGTATTTTCGGCACCCACAGTGGAAAGCTGCGCTATGCCCTGGCCGAGCTGGCAGCCCTGCCCCGCGCCGCGGTCGTGGTCGAGGACCGCTACTCCCAGGTGTTCAAACTCGATCGGATCAGGCCCGCGGTGGTCGCCGACGGCCTGGCCGAGCTGCAGGTCCGCTGGTCGAACGTGCCGATCGTGTTCTGTGAGACCCGCCAGCTCGCGGAGGAATGGACCTACCGGTTCCTGGCCGCCGCTCACGCCTGGGCCGAGACCGAGACCGCCTCGATCCAGCGGCTAGCGCCCCTGACGTCGGCGACGGCCGCGACGACCGAGCTCTCCGAAGCTCCCGGGGCACCGGCTCCCTCTACCGCGCAGGTGCGCGCCTGGGCCCGCGCCGCCTGCCTGGCTGTCCCCGACCGTGGCCGGTTGCGGCCCGAGATCTGGGATGCCTGGCGGGCCGCTCACCACGGTTGACGGGGCCCGGCAGAATGGTCGCCGTGACCGGTCGGCCCCCCGCACCCAGCCCGCCGCGCCCTGCGTCGGTGCTGGAGGCTGTGCTGGAGCGTTTCACCTACGTCAACGAGGACACCGGCTACACCATCGCCCGGGTCGCCACCGACCGGACCGGGCCGGATCTGCTGACGGTGGTAGGGCCGCTGCTGGGCGCCCAGATCGGGGAAAGCCTGCGGCTGACCGGGCACTGGAGCTCCCACCCCAAGTACGGCAAGCAGTTCGAGGTGACCTCTTACACCACCGTGCTGCCCGCCACCGTGCAGGGCATCCGCCGCTACCTGGGTTCGGGGTTGATCAAGGGGATCGGCCCGGTGATGGCCGAACGGATGGTGGCACATTTCGGTGCCGGCATCCTGGCCGTCATCGAGACCGAGCCCGGCCGGCTGATCGAGGTGCACGGCCTGGGACCGAAACGGACCAAGAAGATCGCCGACGCCTGGGAGGAACAGAAGGCGATCAAGGAAGTGATGGTGTTCCTGTCCGGCGTGGGAGTGTCCACCTCCCTGGCAGTGCGGATCTACAAGAAGTACGCCGACGCCTCCATCACGATCGTGAAGAACGAGCCGTACCGGCTGGCCTCGGACGTGTGGGGCATCGGGTTCAAGACCGCCGACACCATCGCCCAAGCCGTCGGGATCCCGCACGACAGCCCGGAAAGGATCAAGGCAGGGCTGCAGTACACCCTGTCGCAGGCCGCCGACTACGGACACTGCTACCTCCCGCAACCCAACCTGATCACCGATGCCACCAAGATCCTCGAGGTGGACCGGAAACTGATCGGCCCGTGCCTGGACGAGCTGGCCGCCACCGAGGGCGTCGTCCGCGAACTGGTACCCGGTGAGGGTGGCGATCTGCTCCCGGCGGTCTACCTGGTGGCGTTCCACCGGGCCGAGCAGTCCCTGGCGACCGGGCTGCTGGCCCTGCTGAACTCCCGGCAGGAGCGGCTGCCGGCATTCGCGGGCGTGGACTGGGGCAAGGCACTGCGATGGCTGCACGCCCGGACCGGGCAGGACCTGGCCCCTGAGCAGCAAGAGGCGGTCCAGCTCACCCTCACGCAGAAGGTGGCCGTGCTGACCGGCGGCCCAGGCTGCGGGAAGAGCTTCACCGTCCGTTCCGTCGTCGAGCTCGCCACGGCCAAAAACGCCACCGTGGTGCTGGTCGCGCCCACCGGCCGGGCCGCCAAACGGCTGGCCGAACTAACCGGCCACGAGGCCTCCACGGTGCACCGGCTCCTGCAGTTGCAGCCCGGCGGCGACCCCAAATACGACCGCGGCAACCCCCTGGGCGCCGACCTCGTCGTGGCGGACGAGTCCTCGATGATGGACGTGATCCTGGCCAACAAGCTGGTCAAGGCCATCCCGGCAGGAGCGCACCTGCTGATGGTCGGCGACGTCGACCAACTCCCCTCGGTCGGCGCCGGCGAAGTACTGCGGGACCTGCTCGCCACCGGCACCATCCCACGAGTGCGCCTGACCCAGATCTTCCGCCAAGCCCGCCAGTCCGGCATCGTCGTCAACGCCCACCGCATCAACCACGGCCAGCCCCCGCAGCTCACCGGCTTCGGCGACTTCTACTGGTTCACCTGCGAGCCCCCCGAGGACTCCGGCCTGCACCCGGCGGAGGAGACCGCCCAACTCGTCGTGGACATCGTCGCCCGCCGCATCCCCGCCAAATTCGGGCTCGACCCGGTCCGCGACATCCAGGTGCTGACGCCGATGCACCGCGGCCCCGCCGGAGCGGGCAACCTCAACACCCTGCTGCAAGAAGCACTCACCCCGCAACGCGACGGGACGTCGGAGAGGCGGTACGGCGGGCGGGTGTTCCGCGTCGGGGACAAGGTCACCCAGCTCCGCAACAACTACGACAAAGGCAAGGCGGGGATCTTCAACGGCACCGTTGCCACGGTGACCAGCATGTCCCTCGAAGAGCAGACCCTCACCGTGCTCACCGACGAGGACGAGCAGGTGGACTACGACTTCGCCGAACTCGATGAACTCGCCCACGCCTACGCCGTCACCATCCACCGCTCCCAGGGCAGCGAATACCCGGCCGTGGTCATCCCGCTGACCACCGCGTCCTGGATGATGCTGCAACGCAACCTGCTCTACACCGGCCTCACCCGCGCCAGGAAACTCATCGTCCTGGCCGGATCCCGCCGTGCCCTGGCCCAAGCCGTCCGCACCCCCGGAGCAGGCCGCCGCCACACCGCCCTCACCCACCGGCTCCACCACGTCGAGTAGACCCCGCTCCGCCCAGCAGCGAAGGACCTTGCCGGAGTTCGTGAGCCTTGTAACGGGGGGCGGGTACCCGGACAAGCTTGGCGACGTTGCGCGGGATGATCTCCTCGCGCACCGCCGGTTCGGGCGCGTTCCTGAGCACGGCATGGATTGACTGGACCATGCGAGCTGACAGCCTCGATTCGCAGCACTGGCGATCACGAAGTGCGCAGCAGCGGGGCTCCTGGCGCTGGTCATCCCCGCCGTGCTTGCAGCACTGGCATTCCTGCCTGGTGCGAGTGATGGGTCCGGACATCCTGCGCACTCAGCTTGCCGAGCCGCTCCCTGCCCAGGGCTGGCATGGGAGTCCCTGCTTAACTGGGTCTCACCGCCGCTGCAGGTCAGCCTCGCACTTGTCATCGTCCTGCTGATCATCACCAAGCTCGCACCACGGATCATCCGCGTCTGCGGAATGGCCCTGCAAGCCGTCTGGGCGCCTCTCCTGGAACTCCTCACCTACCCCGAGTTCCTCCTCACCACCGCTACCCGGCGGACCGGCCGGCAGCCACTGCCCGGCACGTACGCGTACGGCAGGACGCTGGGCACACTGGCGCCCCCAGGAACACGGCTCGGGAGATGGCTGGCGGGCCGCCGCAAGGGATTGCGTTTCCCGTGGAAGACAACGCTCCTGATCATCGCCGTCTTCACCGCCTGCTGGTACGCGGCACCCAAGGTTCCGCCGGCGGCGCCCAGACCGTTTTAACTGACGTCAACACCGACGACGTTCACGTCAACACCTGGCTGACCACCGGCCGGTGGATGCCTGGTGCTCCCATAGCCACCTGCATCCTGACCGCGGCACACGCCGACCCGCAACCGCATAAGAAAAAGCACAAGAAAAGAAGGCGCCATCACCCGAGACGATGAAAGTGCCGTCCACCCGGGTGCGCCAGGCCCGCGTCGCCGGGGCTTGGCGCGGGCTCGTCGTCAGGTAAGGGGCTCATGAGCGGACGCTACCGCGGCATACCGCCCGGCGGGATCGACTGGCCAGCCGGCTCAGCGGAACCGGCCCTCGTGTGCTGGTCACTCCACCCAGGCCTCAGGTTCCGTCGAGGGCGTCGCTGATGCGCTGGTTGGCGGCGCTGTCCTGGCCGTCGATGCAGTTGGCGTAGACCTTGAGCAGGACGGCGACGCCGTGGCCGGCGCGGCGCGCGACTTCGGTGGCGGGCACCCCGGCGTTCAGCCACAGCGACACGGCGGCGTGCCGCAGGTCGTAGGGGCGGCGGGCCAGCGGGGATGCCTGCTGGGCGGGGGACAGCGCGACGGGGCGGGCGCGCTGCCAGACTTCACCCCATCCGGTATCGTTCAGCGGCCCGCCGCGTGCAGTGCGGAACAGGTGCCCCCTGGGGCTGGTGCCGTAGCGGGCGATGTGGGCGCGGAGCATCCGGACGAGGACGGGCGGGATGGGGATGCTGCGGGTTTCGCCGGCCGCGCGGTGCTTGAGGCCGCGTTCTTCGCGGCTGGCGCCGTCGTCGGTCCACCCGGTTCCGGCGCAGGGCTGGGAGGCGGCCAGGTCGATCCGGCCCCACCCACGCTTGGGGAGGACGCAGTCGGCTTCGCGCAGGGCGACCGCCTCGGCGGGGCGCAGGGCCGCGTAGTAGAGGCAGCCGAAGAACGCTTCCATGTGCTCACCGCGCGGGCCCTGGCCCCGGACGGCCTTCAGGAGCCTCCCGGCCTGGGCGGGGTTGGCGACCGAGCGGCGGTCGACGGTCTCGGCGACCTCGGAGGCTTTCCACTGGATCTGGCCGAGGGGGTTGGCGGGCAGCAGCCGCCGTTCGACCGCGTAGCCGAGCGCGTTGGCGAACACCGCCCGCTTGCGGCGGGTGGTGGTCGCGGCGGCGGGCTTGCCGTCCAGCCGCCGGGCGCACGCGCCCAGGACGGCGCGGACGGTGTCGGGGTCTTCCAGCGCCGCCACCGGCAGGGATGCCTTCGCGATCCAGTCCAGGGCCCGGGTGATCTCGGCGGGGACGGCCTGGCTGGCGCTGCCGGCGTTGAACGCATAGCCGAACAGTGCCCTGCGCAGCACCTCGGGGTCGGGGAACTTGCGGTGCGGCCCGGTCAGGGCGACGGTGATCGTGGTGAGCGACTCGGCGGCCGAGCGGCGGGACTTAGCGGCCAGGTCAGGCCATTTCATCTGCGTGTACGCGCAGGCGTGCTCATACCAGGTGACGTCGGGCCGGCCGGCTGGCCGGGGCTGGGCGGGCTGCCCGGTGGCTGTGCTGAACGGCTTCCCGTCGCGGGCGGCGTCTTTGAGGGTGACCAGGAACGCGTCCGCGAGGGCCTTGGTGGCGAACGATTTGCAGTGCTCACGGCCGTCGACGGCCCAGCGGACCCGGTACCGGCCGCGGGCGGTGTCGCTGATCTTCCTGGTGTCCCAGAACCTGACGTGGTAGCTGGTCACTAGGGCACCATCCTTATTGCGGGTGCCGATATGGTGCTCGTTGCTGGGACTCGGCGGGAGCCGGGGTGACGGTCTGTTG
>Ga0208717_1000334_pt1 | contig 16887 bp, 16 predicted proteins | sample NGESurF53shallow_FD_184489 | JGI IMG/M metagenome (GOLD analysis project Ga0208717, IMG submission 184489) | Arctic peat soil microbial communities from Barrow, Alaska - NGEE Surface sample F53-3 shallow (SPAdes) | ecosystem: Environmental > Terrestrial > Soil > Wetlands > Peat ... | reverse complement strand
GGATGCAGGCGATCCTGCAGAGCTTGCTATGTATTACTCACGGCAAGGCGCAGACGAATTGGTTTTCCTTGATATTACAGCTACTGTTGAAAAAAGAAAAACATTGGGAGAACTTGTGAAAAAAGTTGCCGCCCAAATCAATATTCCCTTTACGGTTGGCGGTGGAATCACATCAGTTGAAAATGCTTTTGAGCTTTTGCAAAACGGCGCAGATAAAATTTCGGTTAACTCAGCAGCTTTCAGAAATCCTCAACTGATAAAAGAAATGGCTGATGAATTTGGCAGCCAGTGCGTGGTGTTGGCGATCGATACAAAAAAGGAAAGCGATGGAGCGTGGTATGTATATTTAAATGGGGGAAGAGTAAAAACAGAACTAACGGCGATTGATTGGGCCAAACAAGCGGTTGAGTTAGGCGCTGGCGAAATTCTGCTTACGTCAATGAATAATGATGGGACTAAAGACGGATTTGCTGAAGATATTACCTTGCTATTCTCAAATAAATTGCCTGTTCCTATCATTGCTTCAGGTGGTGCAGGCAATATGAATCACTTTGCTGATGTATTTTTGAATGCCAATGCAGACGCTGCTTTGGCAGCAACAGTGTTTCATTATAAAGAAATTGAAATACCTGCTTTGAAACAATTTTTATCTGAAAAAAAAATTAATGTAAGATTATGACCAGAAATTATGCAGACATGGTTAAACGACTTGATTTTTCTAAATCCGGGAGTGGAATTATACCGGTGGTAATACAGGACGCTTCAACTAATGTGGTTTTAATGCTTGGCTACATGAACCAGGAAGCATTGCTCGAAACAATAGAATCGAAGTTGGTAACTTTTTATAGCCGCAGCAAACAGCGTTTATGGGTAAAGGGTGAGACGAGTAAAAATTTTCTGCATTTTGTTGATATGAAAACTGACTGTGATTTTGATACGTTGCTCATTAAGGCGAAGCCTGATGGCCCCGTTTGCCATACCGGCGCCGAAACATGTTTTAATGAAGAGAATGCCTCCGATGATTTTTTAAAAACACTTGAGAAGATAATTTCAGGAAGAAAAAAATATCCCGTTTCGGGATCATATACATCTACTTTGTTTAAGAAAGGATTGAATTCTATTGCTCAAAAAGTAGGAGAAGAAGCTATTGAATTGGTAATTGAAGCAAAAGACAATCATAAAAAATTATTTTTGAATGAAGCTGCTGATTTAATGTTTCATTATCTTGTTTTACTGCGTGAAAAAAATGTGGATCTGGATGAAGTATTAGATATATTAAAAGAAAGACATAAAAAATAAAGAAGGATATCGTGTATTTATAATTTATGACACCGCAAAGACATAAACGCCTTACAACAGTTCTTAGCCATCGACAGCCCGACCTTACAGTCGTGCTTGAAAATGTTTTCGATCCCCATAATATTTCTGCGGTTATGCGTACCTGTGATGCCGTGGGAATTCAGGATGTGTATATTTTAAATAACCGTATTCCTCCGCATAAAAAATGGGGCTACCGGAGTTCATCAACCGCTGCAGAGTGGCTCACCATTCACCAGTTTACAGAACCAGAAAAATGCTTTGAAGAAATTCGCAAACGATACAATAAGATATACACCACCCACCTAAGCGATGAAGCCGTCGATCTATATGCTCTCGATCTTACCGAATCCGTAGCGCTTGTTTTTGGCAACGAAACTTTTGGTGTTAGCGATGACATCCGGCTTTTTTCTGATGGTGATTTTATCATTCCGCAGGTGGGCATTATAAAGTCACTGAATATTTCCGTTGCGTGTGCAGTTACGCTGTACGAGGCCTTTCGGCAGAAAAATGCCAGCGGCCATTATCTTCAATCACGTTTGCCCAAAACTCAGTTAGAGGCAATTAATACAGCCTGGGGAATAAAATAGGATTTCAAAACTCTACTCACGATGATTTCGAAAATTGGATGACCATTGTGAAATTAAGTTAGCCTGTCTTTAAAAATGCAATAGGGTATGATGAATAGTGACGCAAATTTTTCTTTCTAAGACATAGAATATATGTCAGCCCTTTTTGAACATCTTTTCAAATTCGGCTTTGGTAAGAATTTTAAGTTTTTTATATTTTTTTTCAAGAGAAGATTTTTGATCCAATATATGCTTGTCGCCGCTTGTTATAAATCCTGAGTTGGTCTGAAGGGCAAGCGCTACGATATAATTGTCATTTTCATCTTCCGGGATATAATATTTTATCGGCAGGGCCAGTGTGAAATCCACACCTATTTGTTTTATAAAATCAATAGCTTTCACAATATTAATGTGGTATTTTTTTAGGTGAGGATAAGCCAATACTCGTTTTATTTCTACTATCAATTCTTCGCAATAATAAAAAGTAATTCGGTGTTCAATTACGATATCAGTAAGCAGTTGTTCTTTGGTGGTTATAAAATAGCTAATCCAAATATTTGCATCCAGAACATATCTATTTACCCGCATATTGTTTTCTTGTGATATGCTTTATCTTATCTATCTGAGCCATTGTAAGCGGCTTTGTATTCTTTTCGGGGCTAGCAATTGATTTTCTTTTTTTTCTTTTTAGGTTAAGGGTACGAACATAAGCCAATACTGACTCCTTTTCTAATGGTTCGAGCATATCTACTTCCCGAAGCAGTTCTTCGGTAGTTTTATTCTTAATAATAATAGACATGATTTATCTTTTTCGCTAATTACAAACTTACGATTTTTTTCATCTGTCGGAATGCGCTGCCTGACTTTTCGAAAGTTAATAAACTGACTTTCATAAATAAGTGCTCAAAAACTTACCAAAAGTTTTCAGCATCCACCCTCGTTTACTACAAACCCAGTTAGAGGCAATCAGTGCTGAATGGGAATCAAATAGAATTTTCAATCCTTTACACTTCTTAATTCAATATTTGGTTATCGTTATGAAATTTTGGCTGATTCTTTGACTCAATCTCTGCCATGCATTGTTACGGATATGACAACAAAACTGATTAAAGGCTTTGGTACAATTATTCGTGTACATTTGCAATCCAACAAAAAAAATCAATAAAATTTTACTATTATGGCAAAAGACAATTTTGAACTCTTTGATGACAGAGTTCTTGTTAAACCCAACGCAGCTGAAACAAAATCTGCGGGTGGTATTATAATACCCGATACAGCAAAAGAAAAACCCCAGAAGGGTACTGTTGTTGCTGTTGGCAAAGGAAAGTATGCTGAGCAAACAGGCCAGTTGATTCCCTTGCATATTAAAGCCGGCGATACAGTAATGTATGGCAAATACGGTGGAACAGAAATTACGATTGAAGGAGCTGATTATTTAATTATGAGAGCTTCTGATATTTTAATGAAAGTGAAGTAAACAATTTTTTAAAACTTTAATCATTAATAAAATGTCAAAACAAATATTTTTTGAAATTGAAGCCCGCAATAAAATGAAGAAGGGCGTGGATACTCTGGCGAACGCAGTTAAAGTAACCCTTGGTCCAAAAGGCCGTAACGTTGTTATTGAAAAGAAATTCGGTGCACCGGTTGTAACTAAAGATGGTGTAACGGTTGCTAAAGAAATTGAACTGGAAGATCCCATTGAAAACATGGGTGCCCAAATGGTGAAAGAAGTAGCTTCTAAAACTGCAGATATTGCAGGGGACGGTACTACCACTGCAACAGTTCTTGCACAATCAATCATCAGCGAAGGCTTGAAGAATGTAGCTGCCGGCGCTAATCCAATGGATTTGAAACGTGGTATTGACAAAGCGGTTATAGCTGTTGTTAACCATCTTAAAAAACAATCAGTTTCTGTAGGAGACAATATTAGTAAGATTCAGCAGGTTGCTTCCGTGTCTGCCAATAACGATGAATCAATAGGTGCGCTTATTGCACAGGCTATGACCAAAGTTGGTAAAGAAGGCGTTATCACTGTTGAAGAAGCTAAAGGTACTGACACAACTGTTGAAGTTGTTGAAGGTATGCAATTCGACAGGGGATACGTTTCTCCTTATTTTGTAACTAACAGCGAAAAGATGGAAGCTGAATTACAAAATCCTTACATTTTAATTTATGATAAGAAGGTATCTACTATGAAAGATATTCTTCATATACTTGAAAAAGTGGCACAGGCCGGTCGCCCGCTTTTAATAATTTCCGAAGACCTCGAAGGTGAAGCTTTGGCAACATTGGTTGTAAATAAATTACGTGGCACTTTGAAAGTAGCTGCTGTAAAAGCTCCCGGCTTTGGTGACAGAAGAAAAGAAATGTTGCAAGACCTTGCTGTACTTACAAAAGGTATCGTTATCAGCGAAGAACAAGGTTATAAACTGGAAAATGCTGACCTTACTTATCTTGGTGAAGCTACTTCAGTTACTATCGATAAAGACAACACAACTATCGTTGGCGGTAAAGGTGCCAAGAAAGATATTCAGGCACGTGTTAGCCAGATCAAAGCCCAGATTGAAACAACAACATCTGACTACGATAAAGAAAAATTACAGGAACGTCTTGCTAAATTAAGCGGTGGCGTTGCTGTATTATATGTTGGCGCAGCAACAGAAGTTGAAATGAAAGAAAAGAAAGATCGTGTTGATGATGCACTTCATGCAACAAGAGCTGCGGTTGAAGAAGGTATTGTACCAGGCGGTGGCGTTGCTTACATTCGTGCTATTGAAAGCCTTAACAAGCTTACAGGCGAAAATGAAGATGAAACTACCGGTATCCAGATTGTTAAGCGTGCTGTTGAAGAACCTCTTCGCCAGATCGTTATAAACAGTGGAATTGAAGGCAGCATTGTTGTACAAAAGATAAAAGAAGGTAAAGGCGATTTTGGTTTCAATGCCCGTACCGAAGTTTATGAAAAACTTTTGGCAGCAGGTGTAATTGACCCTACAAAAGTTACCCGTATTGCATTGGAAAATGCAGCGTCAATCGCAGGCATGTTATTAACTACCGAATGTGTAATTTCTGACAAACCTGAGAGAGAGAAACCAGCAATGCCTCCAATGGGTGGCGGTGGAATGGGTGACATGGGATATTAATTCAATGTACGACGTACAATGTTTGATGTACGTCCCGATAGTTATCGGGATAAAAAATACAATCCCTTTGCAGTAATGCAAGGGGATTTTTATTTGGGGCTATCATCGTTAAGTTCATTGATCAACTTTTGTTCGGGCTGTTCGCTGCAAGTCCTGCACAAAGCTATGCCACAAAGCCTCACCGGGCTTTCCGCTTCCATCCCGCAGCCCATCAACAGAAGTTCTTTAATGAACTGCAGAGATTGAAGGATAAATTTATTATCCAAATTATTTAGCTAATTTGATTTGGGTAAATTATATGCCAATTGTTTATTGAAGGTTACACGTTTGTATATTAGCAGAATATTCCCCTTTTTTCTGCTGTAATAAGCCAATAATAATTATGCCGCCAGATTCTTTATATATTAATTCAAAAGGAAAAGCAATAAATACATTCGATGCCATTGTTATCGGTAGTGGAATCAGCGGCGGATGGGCAGCAAAGGAATTATGCGAACAGGGTTTAAAAACGCTCCTGCTGGAACGCGGAAGAAATGTGGTTCATCTGAAAGATTACCCAACGGCAACAAAGGGTCCGTGGGAATTTTCACATCGGCTTAAAATGCCTTTAAGCATTACAGAAGAAAATCCGGTTGTTAGCAGGTGCTATGCTTTTAGCGAAGCCACACAGCAGTTTTTTGTAAAGGATACAGAACATCCTTATATACAGGAAAAGCCTTTCGATTGGATACGGGGTTACCAGGTAGGCGGCAAAAGTTTAATCTGGGCAAGGCAAACACAACGATGGAGCAAGTATGATTTTGAAGGCCCGGCCCGGGATGGCTTTGCAACTGACTGGCCCATTCGTTATGATGACATCGCTCCATGGTATTCGTATGTTGAAAAATTTGCCGGCATCAGCGGCAACCTCGATGGAATAGATACGCTACCCGATGGCGAATTTTTGCCAGCCTGGGAAATGAACTGCGTCGAGAAAGATATTAGTGCCAAAATAATGGCAAACTATAAGGACCGTTTTGTAGTACAGGGACGTTGTGCTCACTTAACACAACCAAAAGAAATTCATATTCAGCAGAACCGCAATCAATGCCAGGCAAGAAGCAAGTGCGACCGCGGATGTCCATTTGGCGGCTATTTCAGCTCTAATTCATCTACTATTCCCTGGGCGCTGAAAACAGGCAATTTAACTTTAAGACCCGATACGGTTGTTCATTCCATTATATATGATGATACGAAAGGAAAAGCTATTGGTGTAAATGTAATGGATGCGATAACAAAAGAAACTACTCAATTTTTTGCCAAGATCATTTTCGTAAATGCAGCATGCCTGAATACAAATTTGCTTTTACTCAATTCTATTTCTCATCGTTTCCCTAATGGCTTTGGTAACGATAATGGATTGCTGGGAAAATACATTGCATTTCAAAACTACCGGGGAACCGTAAACGCAGGTTATGATGGTCCGCCGGATGAGTATTATTATGGAAGAAGACCCACACAACCCATGATGCCCAATTTTAGAAATGTGCATAAACAGGAAACTGATTTTCTGCGGGGCTATATGGTTTTTTTTGGAGCAGGCCGTGGTTATGGATATGCAGATGGCCTGGGTGGAGCATATAAAGATGCGTTGTCCGAAGCTGGCGATTGGTTTGTAAGTGCAATGATGCAGGGAGAAACGATTCCAAAAGAATCCAATCATGTAAGATTAAGTGCCGATAAGAAAGATGCATGGGATATGCCACAATTGATAACGTCAGTTGATTATGATGATAATGATGTAAAGAGTATGAACGATTTCTTTAGTGTAGCTACAGAAATGTTTGAAAAAGCAGGTTGTAAAAACATCAGTCAAAATGATAGCAAGCAAGCGCCCGGTCTTGATATTCATGAGATGGGCGGTTGCAGAATGGGCAAAGACCCTAAAACTTCATTGCTCAATAAATGGAATGCGTTTCATAACTGTAATAATGTGTTTGTAACAGACGGAGCTTGTATGACATCAACGAGTACTCAAAATCCTTCGCTTACATTTATGGCTTTAACTGCAAGAGCTGCTAACTATGCAGTGGACGAACTAAAGAAAGGAAATATATAAAATGAATAAATTGAAGTCTCATATTTAATCCGGGTTCCCTGATTTTAAGTTATAAATGAGAAGGAGTAAAAGTTTATAAAATATTGTTTCTTTATTGATTATTATTTTTAAAAAACAAAAACACAAAAAGATATGAAAAGGGGAGTTTTATTCATGCATACCTCACTCGATGGTTTTGTCTCCGGTTCAAATGTAGAAATGGACTGGATTGAAATAGACGAAGAAATAGTAAATACTTTTACTTCCGGTGTGGTTTGCCTGCACTATGAAAAAACCTGGAGTAATCTAAACACTCGTTAATAAAATGAATACTTTCACTTTCTATTTCAGCATTGGTTGGGAGCATATTATTAACGCCGAAGCGCTGGATCATATCTTTTTTATTGCTGCGCTTGCTGCAATTTACATGCTCAAGGATTGGCGGCAGGTATTAATTCTTGTTACTGCTTTTACAATTGGTCACACCATTACACTTATATTAAGCACCAAAAGAATTGTAACAGTAAACGAAAGCTGGGTTGAATTTTTAATTCCGTGTACGATCGTTGCCACTGCAATCAGTAATCTCTTTCAAAAATCATTTACATCGAAAGCAATAAGAGTAAACTATTTCCTGGCGCTTTTTTTTGGGCTTATTCACGGGCTTGCATTTGCAAACGTTCTGCGATTGATATTAGCACCGGAGCAGAGCTTTGCATTGTCTATGTTCAGTTTCAGCGTTGGCCTCGAAAGCGGGCAGATATTAATTGTATTCCTTATTTTATTGCTCTCTCAATTCTTTATTCAGGTATTAAAAATTCAAAGACTGCACTGGGTGATCTTTCTTTCTGCGGTTGTTTTTGGCCTCGCTATGGAAATGGCTTTGCAAAGATTACCATGGGATAAAAAAATATCGGAAATTGTAGGTATTACAAAATCTATAGTATGAAAAAAATAATTATAATTTCATTGCTAATAATTTGTCTTATGCAGGAAATGTATGCGCAACAAACTATCCCGTTATATGATGGAAAGATTCCTAACAGTAAACCATACACGACAAAAGAATGGTGGGAACCACAGGGTAACGGCGATACCATTGTGCATTATATTTCTAAACCAACATTAACCATTTTTTTACCGGAAAAATCGAAGGCCAACGGGACGGCTGTAATAATTTGTCCTGGGGGTGGCTATTGGATCACTTCTATCGTGAAAGAAGGTTTTGCTGTGGCAAGAAAATTTAATGAATGGGGCGTTACAGCTTTTGTTTTGAATTACCGCATTCCTAACGATTCTTCGATGGTTGATAAAAAGATAGGTCCATTGCAGGATGCGCAAAGAGCGATACAACTTGTACGCATGAACGCAAAAAAATGGAACATAAATCCCGACAGGGTTGGTATAATGGGATTTTCTGCGGGCGGCCATGTTGCCTCAACGGCAGCAACACATTTTCAGCGTAGCTATATTGAAAATGCGGGCAACACAAACCTTCGTCCTGATTTCGCAATTCTTATTTATCCTGTAATTAGTTTCCAGGATAACATTGGTCATGTCGGCTCAAGAGACCAACTCATTGGTAAAAATCCACCCAAAGATTTAATAGATTCCTTTTCAAATGAAATGCAGGTGACGGCTCAAACGCCTCCCTCATTTCTTGTTCAGGCAACAGACGACCACACAGTGCCTGTAATGAATAGCATATCATTTTATGAATCTCTCTTAAAATATAAAATTCCTGCGGAGATGCATATTTATAAGGCAGGCGGACATGGATTTGGAATGCATAATCCCACTAACAAAGGTGAGTGGATGGTACTATGTAAAAATTGGATGGATAGTATGGGGTGGCTTGATAAATAGGTCAATTTATTTCATGTATTCCTTACCGTTAGGTATTAGTACGCTAAGTCTGCTTCCACGGGATAATGATCTGAATAGGGAACTTTGATTCGCTGGAATTGGGTTACGTTAAATTGCTTATCGGCCAAAATATAGTCAATTCGTAATGTAGGAGAAATATAACGAAAAGTGCGGCCGATGAAAAAGCCTTTTTGTAAAAATGCATCCTGGAAATTTCCTTTTATTTTGAAATAAGTACTTGAGTTAGGAACATCATTAAAATCGCCACAGATAAATGATGGATAAGGGCTCTCTTTTATTTTTTCACTAACAAGGGTTGCTTGTTTATAACGGGAAATATAGCCTCTTTTTAATTTGGAAATAATATCGCGTGAATCCCTGAAACTAGGTTTTCGTGCCTTAGCTATACGGCTGAGGTTTGCATAGTCTTTTCCTTCAAAATGCACAGATTGCAGGTGTGTTGCAAAAACCCTGAATGTTTTTTCATTCACTTTTATATCTGCATATAACAAATGCTCGCCTTTAACATTTTCGTTAAAACTATAATTAGCCGAATCAATCATGGGGTATTTGGAAAAAATAGCAATTCCGGATTCATAGTCGTTTTTACCATATTCTGAAGCGACAAAATAGTGATAGGGATAGCCAATATTTATAATCGAATTGGCATTAGGCCGAAAGTTGTATTCATTGATATGATCAAAATATTCTTCAAAGCATAATACATCAGGATCCTGATTTTTTATTAAGTCCATCATTTTGGCAAAATCCATTTCACCGCCATGTGCATCTTCATACTCATGAAATCCCTCTACATTCCATTGCAATATTCTTAATGTGGTTGGTTTTTTAAGAGAGGAAAATTCTTTGGGAATGTTGAAGGCAAATGCTGAAAAGATTTGCTGAAAACCTAAAAGCAAAACGATTAATGAGACTATCCACCATTTTGATTTCAGGATCAACCAAAGGATGATAAAAAAGGCAAGCGCAAAAAATATCAATGGAAATATAAGACCGGGAAAAGCTAAGTACCAATCTTCACTCGTATTTACAAAAGGCGAGAGGCAGGTTATTAAATAAAGAATGATGATGCCAATATTCAGTAGGATTAAAGTGCCTTTAAAGAAATTTTTTTTGCCGGCCATAGTTTTGATTGCAGGGAAATTTTTTAGAAGAAATAATGAAATGTTTGGAACATAAATCTTGCTGAAATTATTTTTTTGTAAATATCACGTTAATCCTTTGTTGATTTCTAACGGTGAATGTTAAGCGATTTTTTTTATTCATTTTCATGCCTCTTTAATATATGCCGGTATTTATTGAAGATGCTGTTTTTTGTAACGAATCCCAGGTAAATATTATTAGCATCGATTACTGGCAAAATACGAAAGTCAAGGCTATCCATAATTTGCATTACTTCAAACATTGACGTATTTATATTAATAATTTTATCCGGTGGCTGAGCAATTTCTTCTATCAATCTGTTTTGATCTTCGGGTTTATTGCTTACAAGAAGTTCCAGCAACTGGTCACTGAATATAATGCCCGTTAATTCGCCTTCATGCGTTACCACAGGGAAGATATTTTTGGTTGTGTGAATTATATCCGAACTCCGGCTGCGGGGCGTATCATCAGGCCTTAGTATTACAAAATCCTTCTCGATGAGGTATTTTAGTTTTATTCTTCTTAAAACATTATGATCCTGTGTTACCAAATTTCCCTGTTCCGCCAGGCCCTTTGTGTATATTGAATATGTTAGCGATCCTTTGTTGATAAAATAGGAGATCGCGGATACTATCATCAAAGGCACCATTAGCGTATAACTGCCCGTAATTTCGGCGGCAAGAAAAATTCCTGTTAAGGGCGCATGCATTACACCACTCATTGAGGCTGCAATGCCTGCAATAATAAAGTTGGTAACGTTTAGATGGACTAATCCAGTTTGATTAAGACCAAAAGCAAATACGAAACCTGCTAAGCCACCCACTACCACGCTGGGGCCGAACATGCCGCCATTGCCACCACTGCTCATGGTAATGATAGAAGCAAACGTTTTTCCTACGAGTGAAAGGAAAGCAAAAATTACCAGCGCTCCGGTAATCCCCTGGTACTTTGAAAAGAGACTGTTGGCGAACAGTGATTGGTAATTGCCATCTAACAATTTTTGAATAGTGATGTAACCTTCGCCGTACAAGGCGGGAAGCAAGGCAATCATGACGCCGAGTGTAATTCCGCCGATTAAAACACGGTTATATCTATTTTTTATTTTGCCGAAGGCGTTTCCAATGTAAGAATTCAAACGGCTAAAATAAACAGAATAAATACCTACGATAATTCCAAAAGCAATGTAATACCAAAAAGCACCCAGCGCCCAATCGCCCCGCGGAACAAAAGCAAACAGCGGCTCTTTATAAATTTGCTGGGAAATAACAGAAGAAAACGCCGATGCAATAAGAAGAGGTATGAATGCCGGAATAGAAAATGCAGGAAGGATTACTTCGATGGCAAAAATCATTCCTGACACAGGGCTGTTAAAGGCGCCTGAAATGCCGGCAGCACCGCCGCACGCTAGCAGCAACGTGGTTTCACGATAGTTTAATCCAAAAAAACGGCCAATGTTCGAGCCTATTGCAGCACCACTTGCGACCGCAGGTGCTTCAAGCCCTGCAGACCCTCCAAGCCCTACCGTAAGCGCACTACTGATAACCTGGCTGTAAATATTATGAAAGTCAAGCTTGCTGGAATTGTGTGAAATATTGAATAAAATGGGAGGAATGCCGTGTTGAAACTTCGTGCGCCGAATGAAAGTGCGAATGTAAAAAACGGTAAGAAAAATACCAATGAGCGGAAAGAAAAGGTACAGGTAATATTTATATTCCCAATGCAAATCGTTTTGCAAAAAGCTCGCAACGGAATGTGTAAGTTCTTTTAAAACCGATGATACGATTCCTCCAAAAATGCCTACAACTGCGGCAGCTATTATTAAAAAGTTTGAATTTGAGATTCGTTTTTTGCGCCACTGATTGATTTTTTCAATATACCTAAGGCCGTTGTCGTACAATTTATCTTTAGAAATGATTGTTTTTATTTTTAATTTTCGCGAAGGTAATTACAAAAAAGTTGGATGGGAAAATAGAACATAAATTAAATGGTAAAATGATGTTAGAATGAATTATAAGACTGCCTAAAAAAATAAAAAGTATATTTATGGCGTCGGGTAAGTATTTATTTTTAATGGTATTTTACTTCAAATTTCATTCTTAAGGTTTAAAGGAAATCAATAATTAATGGCAATTCACAGGATCAGGAAGGTTTTAAAACGAACGTTCGACAGGATAAGGAATGAAAAAATAAAACAAAATATTTTGCAGGCTTTACCGTTTTGGGTAGCCTCTCTTCTTACCGGGCTGGCAGCGGTTTTTTATTCAAAAACTTTCGCCTATTTAGAATCCCAAACCTTTTATATTTATAACGCACATGCGTGGCTCATTTTTATTCTTTCACCTGTTTGTTTCGTACTTGCCTGGTGGGTAGTTAAAAGATTCGCCATTCACGCAGGCGGCAGTGGTATTCCGGAAGTAATGGCTGCTATTGAACTTGCCAATCCGCGTGACGATGATAAGGTTACCAAACTCTTAAGCATTAAGGTGTTTTTCGTGAAAATTATCTCCAGCTTTTTGATGATTTTCGGTGGCGGCCTTATAGGCAAAGAGGGGCCGACAATTCTTATTGCAGGAACTATTTTCAGGAAGATTAATGAATGGCTTCCTTCGTGGTGGCCCAAAATTTCCAAACGAAATATGATCATGACCGGGGCGGCGGCGGGTCTTGCTGCCGCATTTAACACGCCGTTAGGTGGAATTGTATTTGCTGTAGAAGAACTTACCAAAACACATATCAGCTATTTTAAAACGGCTTTATTTACGGCGGTTATTATAGCAGGGCTTACCGCACAGGGTTTGCTGGGGCCTTATTTATATCTTGGCTATCCGGATGTTACCAGCCTTGCTAAATATATTTTTCTTCCCTCCATATTAGTTTCTATTATTTCCGGTTTATTAGGAAGCATTTCTTCTAAAATAATTTTAATTGTAATTAAGTGGAAAAGGAGTTTCAAATTTAAATACCAGCATCTGCTGTATGTGTTGGCATGTGCTGTTGTGATTGCCTCTATCGCATTTTTTTATGATTCGCGTATCCTTGGCTCGGGAAAGGAAATTATGACTACCACTTTATTCAGCACCGCAAAAGATGTTCACTGGTACACAGCTTTTGACCGCGTGTTTGGGACGATCATAAGTTTTACCACCGGTGCCGCCGGAGGTATATTTGCTCCTTCGCTTGGTGCAGGTGCAAGTATTGGCTCGCTGCTGGCAGGCTGGATGGAAGTTTCTGCCAATAATGCTAATCTCCTTATTCTTTGCGGTATGGTTGGGTTTCTAACAGGTGTTACCCGTACTCCATTTACTTCCGCAATACTGGTACTTGAAATGACGGACAGGCATAGCGTTATTTTTTACCTGATGGTTGCCGGGCTTGTGGCAAACCTTGTTTCAATGTTTGTGGATAAACATTCGTTATATGACCATTTGAAAGTGCACGACCTTCACGATTTGTATCATGAAGATGATAAAAGTTTAGTGGCGCCTGTAACAAAGTAGCTTCTGCATGATAATTGTTAGGTGATACATTTATAAAATAAAAACCTTATGAAAAAGACTTTTCTTCTCACCATTATTGCTTTGTCTGTGTTTAGCAGTTGCGATACCGCGAAAAATATTTTGGGTAATATAAACAATGGCAACCTCAGTAGTGATGAAGTAGTTCAGGGACTAAAGGAAGCCCTGAAAGTGGGTACCGATTCATCAACTTTCAAATTGAGTTTGTTGGATGGTTTTTATAAAGATGCGGCGATAAAAATATTGATGCCACCGGAAGCGCAGAAAGTTGAAAAGACTTTGCGTGATGTGGGATTGGGAAGCGTAGTTGACAAGGCAGTTTTATCTATGAACCGTACCGCAGAGGATGCATCAAAATACGTTGGCAATATTTTCCTGAATGCTATAAAACAAATGACGATACAGGATGCTTTTGGAATTTTGCGGGGCGGGGATTTTGCTGCTACTGACTATTTAAAACAAAAAACAACTCCTGAACTTACAACTGCTTTTGGCCCTGTTATTTCAACATCGCTGGATAAAACTGACGCAACCAAATACTGGAAAGATGTATTTTCGGTTTACAATAGATTTAGCAAAGCCCCTGTCAATACTGATCTTAATGCTTATGTAACGCAAAAAACATTGGATGGTTTATTTTATAATATTGGCCTTGAAGAGCAAAAAATCCGTAAGGATCCGGCGGCACGTGTTACCGATATTCTTAAAAAAGTATTTGCAAATCAAAATCAGCAAAGGCAATAACGGTGGTTATTTGAACGGCTTTGGTGATCCAAAATAAATGACACTGGGTTGCTTCTTTTCAAAATAATCCCTTACTTTTGCACCCCGTTTTGAAATTTTATGTTTTGTTCGGCGGGGAAGATTTTATAAAACATATTGCCCACATGGCTCCATAAGTTCCCGTCTGTTCGGGACGCCGGCGAGGGTGTAAAAATAAAATATTAAAAAATGCCAAAGGTTAAAACCAACTCCAGCGCCAAGAAGCGCTTTAAAGTAACCGGTACCGGTAAAATTACATTTCAAAAGGCTTACAAGCGCCACATCTTAACAAAAAAAACGACCAAGCGTAAACGCAGTTTGCGTAAGAAAGGTATGGTGAGCGATGCCAACCGTCCATTTGTAATGCGCCTACTCCGCATGAAATAAATGCCCCTAACCCCTAAAGGGGAATTCCTAACTTTTAAAAATAAACCTGTTTATAAACAGGACACAAATAAAAAATATTAATTATGCCACGTTCAGTAAATGCAGTAGCATCAAGAGCAAGAAGAAAAAGAATTCTTAAAGCCGCCAAAGGGTATTATGGCAAAAGAAAAAATGTATATACCGTTGCGAAAAACGTAATGGAAAAAGGGATGACCTACAGCTATGTGGGCCGTAAATTAAAGAAGCGTGAATACAGAACTTTATGGATTGCCCGTATCAATGCCGCTGTAAGAGCAGAAGGAATGACCTACAGCCAATTTATTCATAAGCTATCAGAAAAAAATATAGACCTTAACAGGAAAATACTTGCCGATATGGCGATGAATGAACCTGAGAGTTTTAAAAATCTTATTCTTTCCGTTAAATAAGAAATCAATTTTTTTTAAGAAACCGTCCTGATTTTTCAGGACGGTTTTTTTATTTATAAAATTTCATTCTGTTACATTTGTAAAACTTTTAAAGAAAACATAATATACATTAATGAATAATTCTTATCTCGACCTCGTTAATCAAACATTTAATTTTCCCCAGGAAGATTATAACCTTAAAGATGATTACCTGCAGTACAACGATGTTGATATTAAAGCCCTCATCGATAAGTATGGCACTCCTTTAAAATTCACTTACCTGCCTAAAATCGGGCAGCAGATAGGCAAAGCGAAAAAAATGTTTGCCACTGCTTTTAAAAAGCATAAATATGAGGGGAAGTATTTTTATTGTTATTGCACAAAGAGTTCGCATTTTTCTTTTATCGTTGAGGAAGCACTTAAGAATAACATTCACCTGGAGACATCCTATGCGTATGATATAGAAATTATTAATAAATTATATGAGTCAAAAAAAATAAATAAAGAAATTTTTATTATTTGTAATGGTTTTAAACAAAAGCCATACATAAGCCGTATTGCCAGGTTACTTAATACAGGTTTTAAGAATGTAATTCCTGTACTTGATAATAAAGACGAATTAAAAGCATATCGTAAATCAGTAAGAGTTCCCTTTAAAATTGGCATAAGAGTAGCTGCTGAAGAAGAGCCTACCTTTCCATTTTACACTTCCCGCCTGGGTATGCGCAGTCGAGATATTCTTGAATTTTATGTAGATGAAATTGAAGGGAATGAGCATAGGTTCGAGTTAAAAATGCTGCACATCTTTTTAAATAAAGGAATAAAAGATGATATCTATTATTGGAGTGAACTCAACAAAATTATCAACCTGTATTGTCAGTTGCGCAAAATTTGCCCTGAACTGGATTCCATAAATATTGGTGGCGGTTTTCCAATAAAACATTCACTTGGTTTTGAGTACGATTACCAGTTTATGATTAACGAGATTGTAAGAAATATCAAGGTTGGATGTAAAAGAAGCAAGGTTCCAGTGCCAAATATTTATACCGAATTTGGAAGCTTCACAGTTGGCGAAAGTATGGCGCATATATACAGCGTTGAAAAAGAAAAAAAGCAAAATGATCGTGAAACCTGGTACATGATAGATTCATCATTTATTACAACCTTACCTGATACATGGGGCATTGGTGAGAAATTTTTGATGCTGCCGATAAATAAATGGAATAGTGAATATCAGCGTGTAACCCTTGGCGGTATAACCTGCGACAGCCATGATTATTATGATTCCGAAGAACACATAAACGAAGTTTTTCTTCCTAAAATTGATAATGGCGAACCGTTATATGTTGGGTTCTTTCACACAGGCGCCTACCAGGACCAGATAAGCGGGTACGGAGGTATAAAACATTGCCTCATCCCTTCACCAAAATATATTGTTCTTGAGCGTGATAAAAATGGCAAATTAATAGATTGGGTGTATGCTAAAGAGCAAAGCGCTCAAAGCATGCTGAAGATTTTAGGATATAAATAAAAAAACCTCCCCGAAAACGGGAAGGCTTAAACCAATCAACACTTATTCAATAAAACTTAGTTAACTGCAATTTGTTTTGCTTCAACTTTTACTTCTTCCTTTTTTGGAATACTTAAAAGAAGCAATCCGTTTTCATACTTAGCAGC
>Ga0208717_1000333_pt1 | contig 16922 bp, 12 predicted proteins | sample NGESurF53shallow_FD_184489 | JGI IMG/M metagenome (GOLD analysis project Ga0208717, IMG submission 184489) | Arctic peat soil microbial communities from Barrow, Alaska - NGEE Surface sample F53-3 shallow (SPAdes) | ecosystem: Environmental > Terrestrial > Soil > Wetlands > Peat ... | reverse complement strand
GCCACCGCAGAGTGATCACGATGGGGAAGGAATCCACACGAGGGCTGCGCCGCTCTTGTCCTCAACCGCTACCGCCAGCGCCGGGCCAGGGTAACTCGGAGACAGGCAGGTGTGTTAGCTGCCACGACAAGCATAGCTCCCTGAAATGACACTTGTCAGGTGCCAAGCCGTCGCGCGCCCTACGATCGCCGCGCCGGCGGCTCGATTCCACCCGATCGTGGCTGAGCGAGACCGCGGCCCGATCTTCAGCCTTCGACGTCGGCGGGGACACTGAGCTGTTTGCCGTCCCGGTAGATGCTCATGGGTATCTCGTAGGCGCGGGCGAGGTCAGAGATGGCGGTTCTGCTGTAGCCGGTGCGCTGTCCGATCTCGGCAAACGAGAGCCGCTGCCCGTGGTGGAGGTTCCAGAGCTGCTCGCGGGAGATGGTGTATCGCGCCCGGCGGCGCCGGGTACCGGAAGCTGGATCTGCGGGTGCCGGGTGGTCGAGGAGGAGCGCCTGGATGGCGTCGCTGGTCGTTCCGAGGCGGCAGCCGATCGCCGCTGCAGAGGCACCGTCGGTGCGCACTAGATTGTGGATCTCGTCCAGGTCGAGGCTGGCGAGGTCAAGCCCGGGCAGGTTCAGGCCGTCGAGGAGCTTGGCCGGCGGCTGCCAGACCGTCGGCTCGTCCCGGTTCTGATGGCGTGCCAGGAATTCCTCTGCCACGCGGGTGAGCTCGGCGGCGAACTCGGGCGTCAGGGCGGTGATGAAGGCCGCCAGCCTGGTCTTGAAGGTATGGTCGTCGCTGGACCGGGGGAACGGTGCCCGGGTGAAGGGGAGGCCGCTGAGCCGGGTGAACAGCACATGCCGGGCATGCGGCGCGAGCCGCCTGGACAGCTGGAGGTGGTCGGCGCGTTCGGCGCGCAAGCGGATATCCTCCCATTGCGCGTCCGGGAGCAGGCTGGTGTAGTCCAGCTGGCGTCGGCGTTCGTAGTCGATGACGGCTGGCTGGGCGTCGAGGTGGCCGGCGAGCCCGGTCAGCGCAGTGCAGATGTCGCTCCATTGCGGCGTGGCGTGCAGGCGCTGCAAGGTGCTGGTGACCGTCCAGTGGGTGGTCACACCGCCGAGGAGCCCGGCTGCTTCAGCATGGGTGAGCCGGGTTCCGGCCAGGAGCAGGGAAGCCGCGAGGGCGGGACCCCGCACCCCGGGATACCCCTCTTGCGGCGGCAGGAGCCGGGCGGTCCACGCGGGCCAGAAAGTGGAGGGGATCGCATGCCGGCGGGCACGCGCAAGGGCCCCGGTCGTTTCGAGGCGGACGGCGGGCGCGGGGGCGTCCGTGCGGTAGCGCAGCTGGTCGCCCGGGCGCAGGTCCGGGCCGAGCACGGCGAGCTGGACGCGGCGGAGGATGTCGCTGGTATTGCGGCCCCATTCGTCGAGGCCGGAAGCGTAGGGCGGGAGGCGGACACCTGCCGAGGTAAGCCGGCGCAGCCGGTCCGCGGCGGTTCCGGCGTCCTGGCTGGTCATGACCTGGACGGCATGGGATAGGCCCAGAGCCGCTCCTGCGGTCATGGGCGGCGCGGCGCCGACGCGGTGCTGGGCCGCGTGCTGGCCGTCGTGCTCCTGGCGGGCGAGCTGATGCAGTCCGGCGAGCACCCCGTCCGTCATGTCACCGGGAATTTCCCGGTCCAGGGCGTGGGTGATGACGCGGCCCGCGATCGCGCGCAGGTCGGCCAGCGCGGTGATAGTCGCCTGCGGGGCGGCCTCGTAGAGCCCGAAGCCAGCGGTACCACCGTCGATGAGCTGGTCGATGATCTGCTGGGCGGCCAGGACCGGGTGCCCGGACGGTATCTGCAGGGCAGGGGTCCGGGCGAGGTCGGTCCCGCAGCGCTGGTGGCGGCGCCGGCCTGGCCGCTGGCTTTCTCCCGGGAGGGGGACGGGGCCTCGCAGTAGCCCGGGGACGGCGGCAGGTGGCTCTCGCTGGCCCGGAAGCCGGGGATGCTGTCGCACGCGGGGCAGGTATCGGCTAGCAGCCGCTGATGGGTGGTGCAGGCGAAGCTCCAGGTCAGGCGCCAGCGGAGCTGCCAGCGCCCGCCAGTTTCGGCCAGGCAGCCGGGGCAGTAGCGTGATCCGCGGCCGCGGCCCCACATGGCGCGGAGGCTGACCCGGCGGCTGGGGTGGTCGATCATGATGGCGCGCCGGTCGTAGCGGCCCATGGTCATGGCGTGGAGTGCGGGAACGGGGACGCCTGCGGCGGCGCTGATCGCCCGCGCCTCGTGGTCACGCAGCAGCACGACCCGGTTGGCGGGGATGTCGTCTTTCCGGAGGACGCTGTGCGGCCCGCCGGGCAGGCCGAGCGACCAGCACAGGTCGGTCAGCGGCACCTTGAGGCGGTGCGCGAGGGCGTCCAGCCACGAGTCCAGTGCTTCTCCCGGCAGCGGTGCCAACCGCAGCGGGAGCGTCCTGCCCGGCTTCATGCGCCTGCGTTTCGCGCGGCCCGCCGGCCGGCGGCCCGGGGGTGGCTGGTCAGCCGCCCGCCCGTGAGCGAGGCCTCCAGCTGGGTCCGGGCTGACTCGGCGGCGGCGTCGTTCTTGACCTGGTCCAGCACCTCGGTGTCCAGCCGCTCGGCGCCGGTGCGGATCGCGCGCTGGCAGCCGCGGCTGACCAGCGTCATGAGCGAGCCGATGTGGCCGGTAGAGCGGGCGAAGAGGTAGTCCGGCAGGCGGTCGGCGAGCATGCCGGGAAACTTGCCCGCGAGTACCAGCCGCTGCTCGATCGCCAGCAGCAGGCTGCGCCAGTCGCGGCGGTGCTCGTCGGTGTCGATCAGGAACGGGTCCAGGGCCAGTGCGGTGGTGCGGCGGCCGGTCTGGGCCAGGGACTCGTCGCCGTCGCTGTCGATCTCGCCGAACAGGCCGCGCTCGGCCAGGCCGACGCCGACGAACAGCAGGGTGACGGGGAACTCGTTGGCGATGTACTTGAAGTGGTTGCTGATCTCGGTCGCGCTGCGGTTCCTCGGGCGCAGGAAGTGCAGGTCATCGACTACAAGGACGCGTACTTCGCATGACAAGAAGCAGTCCAGCGCCCGCTCGCCGATCTGCGTGGTGGTGCCGCGGGCCAGCCCCCGATCCCCGGGCAGCGACCGAGGTCACCGTCCCCGGGCGGATGGTCCTGGCGATTCCCCAGGGCCGGCGGGACGGCGTCGTCACGGAATTCCCCAGCCTGCGTTGCAGAGCACTGCTGGCCGGGTTGGCGCTAGTCTCCAAGCAGGTGAGGAGGATGGCTATGGCAGCGACGACGCCGTTCACGATCGGGGTCGGCCCAGCCTGTACCGATGGAGGCTGTGGCATGGTGAGCCGCGGCGCGGGGGAGGGGACGCTGCCGATGTCGCCGGTAGCCGCCCCCGGCTTGGCCGCGCGTTCCGCTGCTTCCTGCACCGCGGCCCGGTGACCCGGCATGGCTGACGCGACCGCTTCCACGCCGCCGGCGCCGGGCGCGGCGATCGCGGAGACGCCCTCCGTCGGCCTGACCGGCGCCCAGGTCGCCGAGCAGCGCTCGCGGGGGCTGGCGAACGGGGGCGCGGAGCGGACCAGTCGTTCGGTCGCCGAGATCTTGCGGGCGAACCTCGTGACCCGGTTCAACTTCATCCTCGGTGCCTTGCTGGCCGTGATCCTGGTCGCGGGCCAGCCGCAGGACGCCCTGTTCGGCATCGTGCTCGTCGCCAACGCGCTGATCGGCATCGCGCAGGAGCTGCGCGCCAAGCGCACCCTCGACCGGCTCGCCGTGCTGAGCGCCCCGCGGGTCCGCGTGATCCGCGACGGCGCGCGCCAGGACATCGTTGTCGCGGATCTTGTCGCCGGCGACCTGGTCGACCTGCGCGCCGGGGATCAGCTGGTCGCTGACGGGGTGGTGCGGGCCAGCGCCAGCCTGGAGGCTGATGAGTCGCTGCTGACCGGCGAGTACGAGCCGGTCGGCAAGCGGGCCGGCGACCGGCTACTGTCGGGCAGCTTCGTGGTCGCCGGGTCCGGCGGCTACCAGGCCACCGGGGTGGGCGCCGACGCGTACGCCCGCAAGCTCGCCGCCCAGGCGCGGCGTTTCGCCCTGGTGCGCTCGGAGCTGACGGACGGCATCAACCGGATCCTGCGCTATGTGACCTGGGCGATCGGGCCGGTGGCCGTGCTGCTGGTGATCAGCGGGTGGCACGCCCGCGGGAACGTGCGGCAGGTCGCAAGCGGGACGGTCGCGGCGCTGGTCGGCATGGTCCCCCAGGGGCTGGTCCTGCTGACCAGCGTCGCCTTCGGCGTGGCCGCCGTCACGCTCGCCCGGCGCCGGGTCCTGGTCCAGCAGCTGCCCGCGGTCGAAGGCCTGGCCCGGGTGGACGTAGTGTGCCTGGACAAGACCGGCACCCTCACCGACGGCACCATCGCCTTCGACAGCCTCATCCGGCTCGATGACCAGGCCCCGGCCGGGGCGGCACTCGGGGCGCTGGCCGACGACGAGAACCGCAACGCGACGCTGGCCGCCGTCGGGCAGGCGTTCCCGCCGCCGGACGGGTGGCCGCAGCAGGCGGCCGTGCCGTTCTCCTCGGCGCGCAAGTGGAGCGCGGCCAGTTTCGCCGGCCAGGGCACCTGGGTGCTGGGAGCACCGGAGATGGTGCTGCCGGGCGGCCAGCAGGAACACCTGTCGCAGGCCGCCGGGCTGGCCGCCAGCGGCCGGCGGGTCCTGGTCCTGGCACGCACGGCGGCCCCGCTTGATGGCGAGTCGCTCCCGCAGGGCCTGCGCGCGGCGGCCTTCGTCCTGCTCGCCGAGCGGCTCAGGCCCGACGCCGCCGAGACCATCGCGTACTTCGCGGCGCAGGGCGTGGCGCTGAAGGTGATCTCCGGGGACAGCCCGCTTACCGTCAGCGCGGTCGCGGCGCGCGCCGGGCTGCCCGCTGCTGACCGGCCGGTTGACGCGCGGGACCTGCCGGAGGACCCCGGCGCGCTCGGCCGCCTGCTGGAAGAGCACTCGGTCTTCGGCCGGGTGACCCCCCACCAGAAACAGGCGATGGTCACCGCCCTGCAGGCCCGCGGGCACACGGTGGCGATGACCGGCGACGGCATCAACGACGTGCTTGCACTCAAGCTCGCCGACATCGGCATCGCCATGGGCTCGGGCGCGGCGGCGACCAGGGCGGTCGCCGAGCTGGTGCTGCTCGACAGCCGCTTCGCCACGCTGCCCGGCGTCGTCGCCGAAGGCCGCCGGGTGACGGCCAACATCGAACGCGTCGCCAACTTGTTCATCACCAAGACGGTCTGGGCTACGCTGCTGGCGGTCGCCGTCGGCGCCACGCTGCTGCCCTACCCGTTCCTGCCCCGCCACCTGACGATCATCGACACCCTGGCCATCGGTATTCCGTCCTTCTTCCTCGCGCTCGCGCCGAACACCCGGCGTTACCTGCCCGGGTTCAGCGGCCGGGTGCTGCGCTTCGCCATCCCGGCCGGCAGCATCATCGCCGCGGCGACGTTCGCCGCCTACGCCCTGGCCCGGGCGCACGGTCTCCCGCTGGCGCAGCAGCGCACGGCCGCGACCCTGGTCACCCTCATCCTGAGCCTGTGCGTGCTTATCCTGCTCGCAGTCCCGCTGACCTGGCGGCGGATCGTGCTGGTCGGCGCCGCGGCGGCCGGCTTCGTGCTGTTGTTCCCGGTACCCGCGGTGCGCCGCTTCTACGAACTGCAGCTGCCCCGCAGCGAGCTCGCAACCACGCTGGCCGTCGCAGCACTCGGCGCCGCCGCGCTCGCGGGCTTTTGGGTCCTGTCCCGCCGGCGAGGCCGCAGACAGCAAACCGACCGGGCGAAACGGGACCGTCTATGACCCAGCCACCGGCAATTGGCGAAGTGCTCACCGTGGAGCAGGCCAGCGGCCTTGCGTGGCATACGCTCAGCGTTGAGCGGGTGCTGCGGGTGGTAGGGGCAGACGCGCAGCGCGGCCTCAGCTCGGCGGATGCGGTGTCGCGGGCCGGCCGGTTCGGCCCCAACATGCTGGCCGCGGGCAGGGCAGAATCTGGCTGGCTCGCGTTCATCCGCCAGTACTCCGATCCCATGCAGGTCGTGTTGCTCGCGGCCGGGGTCCTCAGCCTCTTCCCCATCAGGCAGCTGGGAACTGGTCTCCTGCTGATCCTGCTGACGCTGGGCAACGCGGTTCTCGGCCTGCAGCAGGAGGGCAAGGCCGAGGCCGCTGTCGCCGCGCTGCAGAAGATGATGATCGTCACGGCCCGGGTGCGGCGCGACGGCCAGGAGGCGGATATCCCCGCCGGGCAGCTGGTCCCCGGTGATGTCGTCTCGATAGCCGCGGGTGACATCGTTCCGGCGGACGGCAGGCTGCTGCAGGCAGCGATGCTGGAGGTCGCCGAGTCCGGGCTGACCGGGGAGAGCCTGCCGGCCTCGAAGGGCACGGCCCCAGCCGGGGAGGCCGGCACGCCGCTTGGCGACCGCGCCTGCATGGTTTACATGAACACGGCTGTCACCCGCGGGGCGGGCGAGTTCGTGGTCACCGCGACCGGGATGGCGACCGAGGTCGGCCGCATCTCGGGAATGCTCCAGGCGCAGCGAACGGTCAGGACCCCGCTCACCCGCCAGCTCGACCGGCTCGCCAAGCAGCTCCTGCTGGTGGCCGGCGTCGCGCTGATCGCGTCGATGGCCGTGAACCTGTCCCGCGGCTATACCTTCGCCGTGGTGTTCAACGCGGCGGTCGCCTTCGCCATCGCCGCGGTCCCGGTGCAGCTGCCCATGGTGGTGACGACGATCCTGGCGTGGGGGACCCAGTCCCTGGCCAGGGCCGGGGCCATCGTGAAGCAGCTCCGCTCGGCCGAGACCCTGGGGTCGGTCTCCGCGATCAACACAGACAAGACCGGGACGCTCACGCTGAACCAGATGACCGCGGTCCAGATGACCGTCGCCGGGCGCCGGTACGCGGTCGAGGGAAAGGGCTACTCCACCCACGGGCGCATCAACCGCACCGCCGGGCAGGCGGAGATCCTGCTGGACCCGTTCCTGATGCCGATGGTCCTCGCCTCGGACGCGGTGCTCAGCGACGGCGAGCTGATCGGCGACCCGACCGAGGGAGCCCTGGTCGCGCTGGCCGCGAAGGGCGGCATCGACGCCGTCTCGACCAGGCAGGCATACCCGAGAGTCGCCGAGCTCCCCTTCGACGCGGAATACAAGCTCATGGCCACGTTCCACCGCATGACCGCCGAATCGGGGAAGGCGGTGATTCGCTGCTTCGTCAAGGGGGCGCCCGACCAGCTCCTGGCCCGCGCCGGCACGATGCTGGATCCCGACGCCGGGCCGGCTCCGCTCGACGGCCGTCTCCGCGAGCTATACCTGGCCGAGAACCAGCGGCTCGGGGAACAGGGCCTGCGGGTCATGGCCACCGCGCGCAGGGACCTCGACCCGGCTGCCTTCGATCCCGGTGCCGAGCTGCTCCCCCTCGTGACCGACCTGGAACTGCTCGCCCTGGTGGGGATCGTCGACCCGCCGCGCCCCGGTGCCAGGGCCTCGATCGCGCAGGCGAAGTCCGCCGGGATCAGGATCCGCATGATCACCGGCGATCACGCGGTCACCGCGGCCGCGATCGCCCGCCAGCTCGGCATCGACGGCAAGGTCATCAGCGGGGCGCAGTTCGAGGCGATGAGCGACGACGAGGCGCTGACCGCAATCGGCGATGTCGGCGTGATAGCCCGCGTCAGCCCCGAGCACAAGGTCCGCCTGGTGGACGTGCTCAAGCGGAAGGGCAGCACCGTGGCCATGACCGGCGACGGCGTCAACGACGCGCCCGCGCTGAAGAAGGCCGACATCGGGATCGCGATGGGCACCGGGACCGAGGTGGCCAGGCAAGCCGCGGTGATGATCCTGACCGACGACAACTTCTCCACGATCATCAAGGCGGTGGAACTCGGCCGCGGGCTGTACTACAACCTCGCCCGGTACATCCGGTTCGAGATGGGATGCATGTTCGGCTTCATCATCGCCTTCCTGGGCGCCAGCATCTTCAACATCGCCGATGGCGAGCCGCTCGTTCCGCTGCAGATCTTGTGGGTGGCCTTCACCACCGTGACGATCCAGTCCATCGGCCTCGGGTACAGCAAGCCCGCCGCGGGACTCATGGAGCGCCCGCCCCGGCCGCCCGGCCAGCCGATCCTGAGCCGGGGACTCATCACCTGGCTGGCCGCGGCAGGGCTGGTGATAGCCGCCGGCACGCTGAGCGTGATCAGCTGGGCGGAACATGAGCACACGCTCACTATCGCGCGGACCATGGGCGTGGTCACGTTCTCGCTGCTCAACCTGTTCTTCTCGATCGAGGCGAAAGACGAACGGCAGTCGGCGTTCTCCCTGGACACCTTCGCCGACCGGACATTCATCATCACGACCGGGGTGTCGTTCTTCCTACTCGTCATGTCCACCGTCCTGCGGCCGTTCCAGGCAATCCTGAAGACAACCACGCTTGACGTCAGGCAGTGGCTCCTCTGCACGGCCGTGGCCCTGTCGATCATCGCGGTCGCCGAGACCCGGAAGGCGGTACGACGGGCGGGCCGCCCCTGAAGCCGGCCTTGGCGGTCGGCAGCAGGTCCCGAGATCGTGCGCTGACCCCGCCGCTGGATAGCCGGACGGGCATCTGAGGCGCCACCGCCCGTTCGGGAGAAAGATCTAGATTTTCTCAGAACGGACGGTGGTTTCTCGCGACGACCATCATGACCCAGGCCATCACGGTCACCGTGCCCCGGACGCCAGGCGGACCGGCACCGCGATCAGCGCGGCCGACAGCGCGGCGGCCAAGATACCGCCTACGATCAGCTCGATCGCCAGCTGGAACAGCCACGGGGCGGAGACGCCCGCGTCGGCCCGCACGGTCAGCCCCGCCGAGCCGCCGGGGTTCATCACGACCGCCATCCAGTTACCTTGCTCCGCGGTCCAGCGCAGTGTCTGGGTGCCCGTCCCGGCAACCTGGGCGACCCAGATCCCGGCCGTCCGTGGCGGGGCGGGCCTGACGGTGCCGCCGTGGCTGACCAGGCCGCCCGCGCCGGTGCCCGTAACCGTGGTGTACGCGGTGCCCGACAGGTAGGCCGAGACCCGGCCAGCGGGGCCGACCGCGACGAAGACCGGGCTGCCCGCGCTCGCGGCGGTGACCCGGAGCCTGACGTCTCCGACCCCGGTCAGCAGCCAGCCCCAGCCCAGCTCCACGCGCTCGCTGGCCAGCGCGTATCCCGTGGTCGAGTAGGTAGCGGTCCCCGTCGTCACGTAGCCGTCCTGGCGCAGCGCCTGATCGGCCCACATCAGGGTGCCCCCGCCGCCGAGCAGGCCGAGCGAGACCATCGCCAGCAGCGAGCCGATTACCACCGAGATGACGCGCCCGGCCGTCCAGCCGCCGCCCGGCTGCCTGGGCGCCGGTCCTGCGCTGTCGTCTGGCCCGCGCGGGGCGCCCGCCCCTGCGGTAATTCCGTGCGGAGTACCGGTAGCCATGGTTACCACTTCCTCACCTCACGTTAGGCATGATGCCTGCCGCGGGTGCAGGCGCCTAGGTCACGGCTGGACGGGACCTTGGGCCCGGCGTGCGGCGGACTTAGCCGGCGTGCCGGGCGTCGCCGGCTGGCTGGGCCCCGCAGTCCGGCTAGGCACAGCCGCAGAGGTACTGGCCGACGGCGAGGATCCTCCGGGTGGGCTGGCCTGCCTGACCGCCGCATGCGGCGGCCAGCGCCAGCAAGCCAGCGAATGTGAGCGTTACCGCGGCAGCGGTCGTGCGCGAGAGTTTCATGGCAGCCTCCGGGCTGAGGCAACGGCCACCCCGGGCCGTTCCTCAGTCCAGCCTGACGCCGACTGGCGTGCCGCGGTAGGTAAGAACGACCCGGGCCGGCGGCCAGAGGCAGACGAAGGTCCCTGGCCCGTCCGCTCCGGGCATGCGATGTTTGGCTGGGAGACCCCGAGGACCAGGAAGAGGCATGCGGATGGCTCGCATCAGCGGGGAAGTTATTATCGCCGCACCGGTAGAGCAAGTGTTCGACATGGTCGCCGACGAGCGTAACGAGCCGCGGTACAACCCGCGGATCGCCCGCGCGGAGAAGACGTCACCGGGACCCGTCGGCCGTGGCACCCGGTTCACCGCCCAGCCCAGGGGAACGGGTGCCACCGGCGTCATGACCGTGGAAATCGTGGACTACGACCGGCCCCGCCGGCTGGCGACCTCGATCCGGTCGTCCTACCTGGAGGTCGACGGAACCCTCACCTTTGACCAGGCCGACGGCGGCACGAGGATGCGCTGGTCCTGGGACATGAAGCTGCGGGGCGCCGTGCGCGTCCTGTCCCCTGTGGTGCGCGCCATCGGCCCCCGATGGGAGCACCGGAACTGGGCCGGGCTGAAGCAGTACATGGAAAGCGGGCGGGAAGCGCAAGCGGGGTGACATGCAGCCCGCTGCTGTGCTGCCCCTCCAGGCCGACGATAGCCACGCGGACCCCGCCGCCGTCGTCACGAGGAACACCGACCACCCTGCGGCCTCACGGAAGCCGACCGCATGCGAGCGCCGCGTCGCAAGCACCAGGTCAAGCACGAACAGCGCCAGCACGATCAAGAGCAGGACGCCCCAGTCAGCCGCCGTCACGTTCATTCAGGCCGCAGCCGTGCGCCTCTCCGCGCCATTTACGCCGGCCTACGGGATAGATCGCAAGTGTCAGCGCGCTCGCCCAGGCGGGGATGGAACTGGAGCTGGCGGTCCGGCAACCTGAGGTCAACGTGATATCCCGCCTTTGACCACAATCTGCTGCCCCTGTCTCACGCGGGTCGCACATCACGTTCGATCAGCGCGGCCGGGTGTGCGGGTTGTGACGAAGGCCTTACTTATGGCGCGACGAAGGCCCCTACTCGGGGGGCTTGCGGATGCCGATGATGGTGAATGGCATCCGCCCTGGCAGTCCTCCTCTTGGAGGTGATGGTCATGGTCGTTCTCGTCGCCTACGCGACCGACCACGGTTCAACACGTGGTGTCGCCGACCGAATTGCAGACCGCCTGCGCCAGCGGGGCGTCGATGCCAAGGCATGCGCAGTCGCGGATGTCCTGGAAGTTTCGAGCTGTGAGGCGGTCGTCCTCGGCAGCGCTATCCACGGCGGCAAGTGGCTCCCCGAGGCACGACAGTTCGCTGACCGAAACGCAGCACCGCTGCGGGAGCGGCCGGTCTGGCTCTTCAGCGTCAGCACTCTCGGGGACGAGGAGAGCATGTTCCCGCCCCGGGTAGCGAATCGGTTGCGCGCCTTGCGCAAGGAGACCCCGGAGATGGCCGAGATACGGCGCCTGCTGCACCCGCGACAGCACCGTAACTTCGCCGGCGCGATCACGCGTTCGCACTGGCCAGCTACCGGGCGTGCGTTCTTCCGGGCCACCGGAGGCCGTTACGGCGATCACCGGAACTGGCCTGCGATCGACGCCTGGGCCGATCTCATCGCACCGCAGACGCCAAGTCCAGTCTCTTAATCCGCTGCGCGCAGGATCAGCGCCGCTTAGATGGGGCTGATGTCGCCGATGAAGCCGCGGACCAAGTCGTTGCGGATGTGTTCATGCCCGGAGGTGCAAGCAGCAGCCAGCGCAGGAAGTAGCTCCACGACTCGGTCGCGGCAGGCACCAACGACAAGGCCGACTACCCCGCCGCCACCGTGTTCACCGCCGCGATGAACCGCGTCCAGCAGGTCCCGTTCGTCAAGCTCAACGCGGGCGATACCGCCAACTCCTGGTCCGCTGCCCTGCCCGCCGCCCTGACCTGGCGGTGGAAGCAGGTGGCCCCGCCCGACCTGCGGGTCCAGTTCCCCGTGCGCCACCGCCTGCGGCCTTATCAGCTCGATTTACGTCCCCCCCGGTGAAGGCCCACTACCCTGGCCGGTGCGTGCCGGTCGTGCGGGCAGGTCATGTCGTCCTCCCGTGCGGCAAGCCCCCACTCGGCCAGGCGCGGAAGGCGTGAAGTCAACGGTCATCGGCGTGATCGGCGGCTATGAACAGCGAGGCGACTCGCCGTGGGTGTCGTGCGCGGCGACGCTCAGGGCGGCGGCGGCAGCCCTCTGCCAGAACGCGGAGGCAAACGGCTGAGCTCCACCGCGCCTCCTGGCGATCAGGCGGGCGGACCGGCAGCGCCACCTTCCGTTCGGGATGAATCTCTGTCCGGTGACACGGCCGGGCTCCTGGGCTGAGGGCTGGTAACCCACTGACGTGTCCGTCTGTCCTGGTCCTCGCGGGTCGCTCAGGCCGCTGGCCGGCCCGTGTCTGCGGTGTCGCCGAGCGACAGGTAGGTCTCGTCTTCCTGCGCCGTGTGCAGCCGCAAGATGGCGTGCAGGCCGTACAGGAGGCCGCGCAGTTCCGCGACGTCGGTGTCGTCGGGCTCACGGTCGCCGATGTCGTCAGCGAGGCGGCCGAGCCGAGCTATCTGGACGGCGATCTCGGCGTGCGCCCTGCTCATCGGGGCGGTGGGATCCACTCCGCCGAGCACCCGGTTCAGCGCCGGGTACAGGTCCAGCTCCTCCGCGTGCTCGTGCGGCCATACTTCGCTGGTGAGCAGCTCGCACACGCGGCCGACCCGGGCCATCGCACCGGGCTCGGTCAGCGTCTCGGCGACCGTCCGGAGCTGGTCGATGTCCGTCCGGATCGCCTCGTGCTCGGCGCGGAACCGCCGGGTGAGGCCGGTGTCGGCGGCTGTCAGCCGGACCTCGGGCGCGGCCGGGCGGAGGGCACGGAGCGCGTTCAGTATCACCGCGACGTCGATGGCCTCCTGCAGCAGCGCGCCCCACACCGCGGGCAGCAGCCCGGCGGCCGCCGCGCCCATGGCGGCCAGTGACATGCCCATGCCGGCCAGCACGCTCTCCATGGCGATCCGCCGGGTACGCCGGGCCAGTACGGCCACCTCGCCGAGGCGGCCGATCTGGTCGACGGTGAGGACCGCGTCCGCCGCTTCCGACGACGCGGTGGAGCCCCTGGCTCCCATGGCGATTCCCACGTCGGCCAGGGCCAGCGCGGGGGCGTCGTTGATCCCGTCGCCGGTCATGATCACGGGTGCCAGGCGCTGCTCACGGCGCACCACGTCCAGCTTGGCCTCCGGGGTGAGTTCCGCGATTACCTCGTCGACGCCGGTGAGCGCTCCGACGGCGTCGGCTGCTTCCGCGCGGTCGCCGGTCGCCAGCACGATCCTGCTGATTCCGCCCTGGCGCAGCGCCCGGATGGTCTGCCGGGCATCGGGGCGGATCCTGTCTTCAAGCAGCAGCACACCAGCGGGCTGGCCGTCGACGGCGGCGAACACCGTCAGCGCGCCGTCCAGCCGGCCCCGGCGGCGCGCGGCCCGGACCCACGGCTCGGTTTCCGCGGCGCCCGCCCAGCCGGCGCGCCCCAGCCTGACCACGCGGCCGCCGACGGTGCCCGTGATGCCCTGCCCCGCTACCTCCGTCACGGCGGCCGGCTGGCTCATCCGGCTGCCACGGTCGGCCGCTGCCCGCACGACCGCGGCCGCCAGCACGTGCCCGGACACCTGGTCCAGCGACGCGGCCAGGCTCAAGATCTCCTCACGGTCCAGGTCACCGGTCCCGGCGGGGATGATCGCGGTCACCTCCGGCTGCCCCACGGTGAGCGTCCCGGTCTTGTCGAGCACCAGGGTGGTGCAACTGGCGAGCCGTTCAAGGACGCCCCCGCTCTTTACCACCACGCCGCGCCGGGCGGCCGCCGACAGCCCGGAGACCAGGGCGACCGGCGCGGCCAGGATCAGCGGGCACGGCGTCGCCACCACGAGAACCGCGACGGCCCGGGCCGCCCCGCCGAGCGCCCACGCGAACCCGGCTACGGCGAGGGTCAGGGGCAGGAACCACATGGCGTACCGGTCTGCGAGCCGGACGAACGGAGCCTGCGAGTTCTCCGCCGCGCTGACCAGGCGCACGATGCCCGCGTAGGTGCTTTCCGCGGCGGTCCCGCTGGCCCGCAGGCTGAACGGGCCGCCAGCGTTCACCACCCCGCTTGCCACCGGGTCGCCCTGGAGCCGTTCGGCGGGCCGGACCTCGCCGGTCAGGGCGGACTCATCGAGGACGGCGACGCCCGCCGCCACTACGCCGTCCACGGGAACCACGTCACCGGGCGCTACGAGCACCATGTCGCCGGCCGCGATCTCCGCAAGCGGGACGACTTCCACCCGGTCGCCGCGCGACCGGCGCGCGGTCCGGGGCGCCCGGTCAAGCAGCGCGCTCAGGTCATGCCTGGCGCGCAGCGCCGCCCACGCCTCCAGGGCTCGGCCGCTGGTCAGCATGACGCTGATCACCGCAGCCGCCAGCAGCTCGCGGACGGCCATCGCGCCCGCCAGCGCGAGCAGCGCGATCACGTCCACGCCGAGACGGCCGCGGCGGATGCTCTCGGCGGCGGACCACAGCGCGTAGCCCAGGCCGAGCGCCGCCGCGACGAGCCAGGCCGCGTCCGCGACCCCGCCCGCGCCGGCGAGCCAGGCCACGCCCCCCGCCGCCAGGCCAGCAGCCGTCACGCTCAGCAGCGCAGCCGCCGACCGCCGGCTCAGCCATGCTGCCCCTGCCCGGAAGACATCGCTCCTCATCATGCTCTCAGCATGCGCGCCCCTGACCTGTAGGCACCCGGGCGGAAGGCACCCGGGCGGGGGACTTTCGTCACTCCTTGCCTACGTGTCTTCCCGCGTCCGGTCTAACCGCAAGGCGGGCCGGGAACGCCGGACCGTTTCAGAGCGGCCGGGATCACCTCCGTAGATGTGAGGACTCACATCGTTCTCTCACGGAAGGTTCATGACCGTGCGCGCATGATGGGCCTACCGGGCAAGGACCGGCGAAAACGAAAGGAAACCCACATGAACGCGGAACGCGATCCCCGCAGAGGCCAGGTGCGGCTGCCGGCATTCGCCGAGTCAGCCGCTGCCGAATGGCAGGCTCCGGAAGCCGTCGGCCCGGCCCCGGCCGGCCAGTCGGGGAAGGCCCGCAGAGCGGGGATCCGCCGGGTCCGGAGGATGTCGAACTGGACGGCGGCCGCGCTTATCGTCGGTTCCGCGGCGACTACGGTGGCCCTGGCCCAGCACGCCGTTTCCGTCGGGGCTCCCGCGGCCGCTGCGTCGTCCAGCTCCGCCGGGGTCGTCACCACGGCCGGAACGCAGGGGGCAAACGGGCCGCGGGTCTCTCATTCGGTCGCCACGACCAGCGCGTCCGGCGTGACGACGACCACCACTTCCCAGGTCGTGAACGGCAAGACCGTGGTCAGTCAGGTGCGGCATGCTCCCGCCTACCACGACAACTGACGTGATGACCGCGGTTCCCGCGCCTGGCGCGGCTAGCCCGTGGCGGCGGATCAGCACCGGCGACGACACCGTCGCCGTAGCCGAACGGGCCGCGCTCGGCACTACGGCCCGGCTCGCGGTGTGGCCGCCGGAGAGCCTCGGCGCGGCCCTCGGCGCGATCGACAGCGTCCTGAGCGCGCTTGACCGCCAGGCGAGCCGGTTCCGTGAGGACTCGGAGATCGCCTGGATCCACCGCACCGGGGGCGGACGGTTCATGCTCAGCAACGGGCTCGCCCAGGCGGTCAGCGTCGCGCTCGAAGCGGCGCGGTGGACCGGCGGGCTGGCAGACCCCACCGTTGGCGACGCCCTCATCTCGCTGGGCTATGACCGGGACTTCGCCGCGATCGATCCCGAACGGAGTGGGCCGGCGGGCGCGCCCGTCCCGGCCCCCGGATGGCAGACGGTCCGGCTGGATGGCCCCATCCTCAGCCTGCCGGCCGGCGTCCGGCTCGATCTGGGCGCCACCGCCAAGGGCCTCGGATCCGATCGCGCCGTCAGGGCGGTCATGAACGCAGCCGGCCACGCTGGCGGGGTGCTTGTCAGCCTCGGCGGCGACATCGCCGTTGCCGGGCAGTCGCCGCATGACGGCTGGCCGATCCTGGTGGCCGACAGGCCAGACGATCCAGCCTCATCCCTGACCCAGAACGTGCGGCTGGCCGGCGGCGCCGTCGCCACTTCGTCCATCACCTGCCGCCAGTGGCGGCGGGCAGGACGGGTGCTTCACCACATTGTGGATCCCAGGACCGGGCTCCCCGCTGATGGCCCATTGCAGACGGTCAGCGTGGCCGCTGCCACGTGCGCCGACGCCAACGCCGCCGCCACGGCCGCCGTCGTAGCCGGCGAGCGGGCAGAGCAGTGGCTGGCTGTGGCCGGCCAGCCGGCCAGGCTCGTCGCCCGCGACGGGCAGGTGCGCTACGTCGGTGGCTGGCCGGACGCCGATGGCGGCCGCGTCAATGTCTCGCCGGCGAGCTACGTGTATCGAGGGGCAAGACCGGGAGTCCTGCGATGAGCGCGGCCGCCGCGGGGTCGCAGGGCCTGTGGTTCGTATCGCGCGCCAGCGGGCTGATGCTGCTGGTGCTGTTCAGCGCCGTGGTACTGCTTGGCGTGGCAGGGCGCACGGGCGCGGCACCGAGGCACTGGCCGCGTTTCGTCTCCGCCGAGCTGCACAGGACGCTCGCCCTGTTCCTGATCGCGTTCCTCGCCCTGCATGTCCTGACCGCGATCCTTGATCCTTTCGTCTCGATCGGCTGGGCCGCCACCGTGCTGCCCTTCATGTCCGGTTACCGCACGCTGGCGATCGGGCTTGGCACCCTGGCCGTCGACCTGGGCGGTGCGGTGCTGCTCACCAGCGTGGCCCGCGGGCACCTGGGGTTCCGGGCCTGGCGGGCGGTGCACTGGCTGGCCTACCTGTCGTGGCCGGCGGCGTTCGCGCATTCCCTGACCGCAGGCAACGACATGGGGATCTGGTGGGTCGTGGTGATCGAGTGGGGCTGCGCGGCCGCGGTGGCGATCGCCGTGCTCGCGCGGCTGATCGCCGGCCTCAGGCACGACACCCGCAGCGGTACCCTGTTCGGCCGGCCTTCGGCTGCCTTCGAGCGGGTCATTGAGCGCGCAG
>Ga0208717_1000332_pt1 | contig 16928 bp, 20 predicted proteins | sample NGESurF53shallow_FD_184489 | JGI IMG/M metagenome (GOLD analysis project Ga0208717, IMG submission 184489) | Arctic peat soil microbial communities from Barrow, Alaska - NGEE Surface sample F53-3 shallow (SPAdes) | ecosystem: Environmental > Terrestrial > Soil > Wetlands > Peat ... | reverse complement strand
GGTCTTCAGACAAATATAAAATTTCAAGGCTGAAAAAAATCAAGTCGTCTTAGGCATCAAATCCGCTGTAACTCAATATTGACAATATTTTCAAAGAACTATTTGTTACTTCAACGCAACGCTAATGATCTTTTATAAAGAATAAGTTTTTCTTTTTCTGCCTGTATTTTTATGCTTGGAAAAAATAAGTGTGTTTCCACCATGTCAACTTTTTTATTTAAAGATTTTTCGATTCCCAATTGCAACTTGATAAAATCAAACAAACTCATTCTCTTATTCGTATCATCAATATCCACTATCAAATCCACATCACTATTTGCATTAGCATCTCCACGTGCATAGCTCCCAAACAAATAAACATTCTTTACAGGTTTATCTTTAAAATAATCCTGCACAATCTTTTTAATATTTTCCTGTTTTAAAATCATTCGCTGCAAAAATATTGTATAAGTTTAGAAATGCCAGTGATTTTGTTTTAATAAAATTAATGCGCCAGTTACCAACATATTAAAAAGTGATAAGGGCAATAATATCTTCCAGCCCAAATTCATCAATTGATCATATCTGAATCTTGGCACTGTCCATCTTACCCACATAAACAGGAAAATAAAACAAAGTATTTTTGCAAAAAATACAGCGCCTTCAATTACCGCAACCCAATTCATACCGATGGAATGAACAAGATTTGCATCATTTACAAAGGGAATATCGTAACCACCAAAATAAAGAGTAGTCATTACTGCGCCACTCAAAAACATATTTACATATTCGGCAAATAAATAGAACCCAAGTTTCATTGATGAATACTCCGAATGATAACCGCCAATTAATTCATTTTCTGCTTCAGGCAAATCAAAAGGTGTGCGATTGGTTTCAGCAAAAGCACAAATAAGAAAGATTACAAATCCCAGGGGTTGTTTGAATATATTCCACAAATGATCTTTTTGCTGACCAACCATATCATTCAGGCTAAGCGTGCCCGTTATCATTAATAAACCAATCAGTGCAATTCCCAGTGCCAACTCATAGCTTATGATCTGAGAAGCGGCACGCATGGCACCCAACAAAGAAAATTTATTATTACTTGCCCACCCGCCTATCATGATCCCATACACTCCGAGGCTTACCACTCCAAAAATGTATAAAATTCCAATGTTAATATCCGCAATCTGCAAAGAAACATCTCTATTAAAAATATGAAATTTATCTCCCCAGGGAATTACCGCGCTCACCATTATTGCAGTTAGCATAGCGAGAATAGGACCAAGGACAAATAAAAATTTGGAGGAAAAACTTGGAACAATCTCTTCTTTAAAAAATAATTTTAATCCATCGGCCAGGGGTTGAAGAATGCCAAAAGGCCCCGCTCTGTTGGGGCCGCGCCTGTCTTGCATGAATGCGGCCACTTTACGCTCTGCATAAGTAGAATACATGGCTACAAATAACGATACCATTACTACAATTATAATTAAAACAAGTTTCTCTGTGAATAAAGCCCAGTCAATGTTTAAAAGTATTTGGTTTAGATACATGTTGTTAAAACTAAATTTTAATTATACTTATTTATGATCATTAATAGATAATCTTTCAGCATCTGTTTCTTCAATTTCCTTCTTTTCGTTCCGTTCAATAAATGTAGTGGAAGTAGCAGGGCCGGGAAGAATACTTAGATCAATATCTGAAGTATTTACGCCACTTACCTCATTAATATCCATTAATAATAAAGGGTTACGTCCAAAGAGAACTTTATTTAACGGATCAGGTGGAACTACTTTCTCTACATAATGATTGGTAGAAATAACTGAATGTCTGCTTATTTTAGTAGGGCCTTCAATTACCCAATCAGAAGAATTTTTCTTTTCAAAACGGCATGTATTGCAAATCCATGCTGCTTTTCCGTCAATCTCCTGCACCTCACCCCACGGATCTTTCCGTGATGTAACCCTGAACACTTCTTCGCCACGATTCCATAAAGTAACTTTTCCGCAACACTTATCACAATCTCTGTGGGCATCCACAGGTTTCAGGAACCACACACGGTTTTTAAACCGATAGGTACGGTCTGTCAGCGCGCCAACCGGACAAACATCAATCACATTTCCGCTGAAATCATTATCAATTGCTTTGGAAATATAAGTGGATATTTCAGATACATCGCCTCTGAGCAAAATACCTTGTGAACGCGAATTTGTCAATTGATCAGCCACCATCAAACAACGATAACATAATATGCATCTTGTCATGTGGAGCTGAATATATGGGCCAATATCTTCTCTTACGAATGTTCTTCTTTTAAATTCATAGCGGGTACCTTCTGTTCCATGATCATAGCTGAGGTCCTGCAAATAACACTCACCGGCCTGATCACAAATCGGACAATCCAAAGGATGATTGATCAATAAATATTCGACGATACCCTTCCTGGCATCAAGTGCCTTTTCGCTTGTAACATTTTTTACAACCATCCCATCCATCACTTCTGTTCTGCATGAGGCTACTAATTTTGGCATTGGGCGCGGGTCTTTGGTAGAACCGGCGGCTACTTCCACCAGGCAGGTACGGCATTTACCGCCACTACCCTCCAGCTTGCTATAATAGCACATCGTTGGCGGCGCTACTTGCGGACCTATTTTGCGTGCAGCATTCAAAATAGTAGTTCCCGGCGGTACCTCTATTGTGATACCGTCTATTGTTACTTTAAATAGTTGTTGTTGTTCAGGCATTACAATTTAGTTTTTCAAATTCAACTCTGTTTTTTAAGAAGCTGCTACTTCCATCGGATCTGCATAATGTGCCAATCCATAATTTCTTACCAGGCATTCTTCGGGATTTAAAACATGCCATTCAAATTCATCCCTGAAATGCCTGATAGCAGCAGCAACCGGCCATGCAGCAGCATCTCCAAAAGGACAAATCGTATTTCCTTCAATTCTCCTCTGCACATCCCAAAGAAGATCGATATCTTTCATCTTACCTTTTCCATATTCAATGTTGTGAAATATTTTTTCAAGCCATCCTGTTCCTTCGCGGCATGGCGAGCATTGCCCACAGCTTTCATGATGATAAAATCTTGATATTGTATAAGTATGCCGAACCACACATTGGTCTTCATCCAATACAATAAAGCCACCGGAACCCATCGAACTTCCGGTAATAAAACCTCCGTCAGCAAGGCTTTCGTAATTCATCAAACGTGGTTCGCCTTTTGCCGTTTTTAATAAAAGATTAGCTGGTAAAATAGGAACAGATGAACCTCCGGGAATGCAGGCTTTCAATCTTTTTCCATTTGCAATTCCTCCACAATACTCATCGCTGTAAATAAATTCTTCAACAGTAATGGTCATGTCTATTTCGTAAACTCCGGGCTTATTAATATTTCCACAGGCAGAAATTAATTTGGTACCTGTTGATTTTCCAATTCCAATTTTTGAATAGGCTTCTCCGCCTTCGTTTATTATTGGAACCACTGCACAAATTGTCTCTACATTATTTACAACAGTAGGACATCCCCATACTCCTTTCACCGCGGGGAAAGGCGGCTTTATTCTTGGTAATCCTCTTTTGCCTTCCAAACTTTCCAGCAGTGCTGTTTCTTCACCACAGATGTAAGCCCCGGCTCCGCGATAAAGATATATTTCGCAATTGAATCCACTTCCCAAAATGTTTTTACCGAGAAAGCCATTTTGTTTTGCTTCATCAAGCGCTGTTTGAAGAATATCTGCAACCCAATCATATTCACCACGGATATAGATATACGAAACATTACTTCCCAAAGCAAAAGAAGAAACAATCATTCCTTCTACCAAAAGATGAGGAATAAATTCCATCAAATAACGATCTTTAAAAGTACCCGGTTCACTTTCATCAGCATTACATACCAGGTAACGCGCAATTCCTTCGGGCTTTGCAAGGAAACTCCATTTTAATCCTGTAGGGAAACCCGCGCCACCACGGCCGCGAAGCCCACTCTTCTTCATTTCTTCTACAATATCCCCTGGTTGCATTTTTAAAGCTTTCTCTACACTTTGATAACCTCCTTCGCGGCGATACACTTCAAAGCTTTTTATGCCGGGAACATTTATTTTGTCTAATAATAATTTTTTTGTCATATTCTATTCTTCCTAAACGGAAATTTAATTACTCTTTGGACAATTTTTATTTTAATGGCTCAATCTTCTTAAATAACCCATTTCCTTCTTTGCTTAAATTAGAAATCTGGGCCGAAAATTCCGCGTACTCAGCATGAAAATGCGGGGGCAAATGATCACCAAAATACATTTTAATCAGAATACCGTAAAAGCTGCTTATCACGGGCATACTCAAAAAAGGTTCTATTAATAATCTCTAAATAAAATGCATCCGGATCCATATCAATATCTTCACTCCATTTTATTTTTTTATCTCCCGTAATTTCAAAATTTTAAAATTTTTTTTCATCATTCCAAAATTCAAAAACACCTTTCCCTTTCCATTTATTTAAATCAACAATGCCTTTTATTCCATCTTCATATTCCACCGACAACCGATAACCGGATAGTACCTTTGCTTTTTTTAAATATGGTATTATTTTATTCATTATCAGTTATTCCTTTCTTATTTTGATACTTCATATAATCATGATTGAACATCCAGTTAAATCAATATTTATCCGTCAGCATTCCAAACTTTGCTCCCAAAAGGTATCCTGCAATTCCATGGTGATTTTTGCACCCCTCAGATAAAAGTCAAGTGCTTCTGAAGCATTTCCATTAAAAGTTAAATAGGGTACGATTGCTTCCATGTAAATTGCATTTATTTTTGTTTGCTGCTAATTATTTCTTGCACTGTTATTCATGCATTCCTCAATTATCTGATCCACTTTTGCCGGCGTCAAATGCTCCTTATAAAATTTACCCATTTGCATCATTGGAGCATATCCACATGCACCCAGGCATTCAACCGTTTTTAAAGTAAACATTCCGTCTTTAGTAGTTTCTCCCACACCTACGTTTAATTTCTGTTTAATATAATCAATTATCTGATCGCTTCCATTCAACATACAAGGCCCTGTCTGGCAAACTTCAAAAACGTATTTGCCCACAGGTTTTAAATTGAACATCGAATAAAACGAAGCCACTTCATAAACCTCAATTGGCTGAAGATTTAATAAAGAAGCCACATAATCCATCGTGTTTACATTAAGCCAGCCGAATTCTTCCTCAGCTAAATGAAGCACACCCAATAAAGCGCTTTTTTGTTTGCCTTCAGGATAATGACTGACGAGTTCGTTTACTTTGTTTAATTTTTCGGGTGAAAATTGCATGCTCATTTATTATTCTTATTTCTTTTTTTTAAATTATCAACATCTGCAATATCCTGCGTCCTACCTGCTTTTTGTTTTACTTTTATTAGATCATTATAGCCAATAAAATTAACAGGTACCTTTTCAAAGTCCACTATTTTTTTATTATTCCAGGCCTCTTCAAAACCTACTCCATCAAGGTCATTCAAAATATCAATTCTTAATGGTGGAAAACCTAATTGAGTTATGGAATCCTTTTTTAAAAAATCTTCTTTACCTAATTTTAAAGAACCAAACCCAAAATCATTTATAACCTGAACCATTTTTGAAGCATTCTTTTCCGACATCTCAATACAAACATCAATATCTTTTGTTGTTCTCGGATAACCATGAACACTTACTGCATAACCGCCAATTACCAGATATCTTACATCATGCTTATTGCATAATTCTATGAACTCAATAATATCTTTTTCAAGGCTAATTTTCTTCATCATAAATGCTTCGTTTAGAAACCACCTTCTTTATTCTTCCATCAGCATCTCCAAAGACCGTTTTCCTTAGCTCTGTTAACTCCTTCAATCTTTCCTCAGCGCTTGCTTTTGCCCAATACTCATCATCAGCAATCTCCGCTTCTGCAAAAGTCACTTTTCTTACTACTTTTTTTATTTTTCTTTCTTTTTCCATAGAAACCTATCCTTTTATATTCTCACGCATCCAACTCTCCGGCAATCAAATTCAAACTACTCATTGTGATGATTGCATCGCTTAATAAACCACCTTTTGTCAATTCAGAATAGGCCTGGTAATAAATAAAACATGGCCTTCTGAAATGCAGGCGATATGGAGACCGGCCACCATCGCTTATCAAATAAAATCCCAGCTCTCCGTTAGCGCCTTCTACGGCAGAATAAATTTCACCCACCGGCATCTTAGTTTCTCCCATGATAATTTTAAAATGATAGATGAGCGCTTCCATTTTTGAATAAACGTCCTTCTTATCGGGCAAATAAAAATCAGGAACATCGGCATGGAAAACATCTGCTTCTGCTCCTTTAAATTCCTGCACTTTTTGATAAGCTTGTTTTATAAGTTCCAGACTTTGCCACATCTCCTGGTCGCGAACTAAAAACCGATCATAACAATCTCCCGTAGTACCCACAGGAATGGTGAAATCGAAATCTTCATAACTACTATAGGGAGTATGTACTCTTACATCATAGTCAACACCAGCTGCTCTAAGGTTTGGGCCTGAGAAACCGTAATTCAAAGCCCGCTCTGCAGAAATGGGACCTACACCTTTTGTTCGGTCTATGAATATCCTGTTGCGAATAAAAAGCTCATTAAATTCTTTTAAAACCGGTGGCCACTCTTTTATAAACTTTTCTAATTTTTCAAATGCCTGGTTGGTAAAATTTCTTTCAAAACCTCCGATGCGCCCCATATTAGTTGTTAAACGCGACCCGCAAATTTCTTCATATATTTCATAAATCAATTCGCGATACTGCATCAGGTAAAGGAAACCTGAGAATGCTCCTGAATCAACTCCTACAATAGAATTACAAATCAAATGATCAGAAATTCTTGAAAGCTCCATGATAATCACGCGCAAATAATCTACCCTTTTTGGAATTTTTACACCAAGCAATCTTTCGCAGGTAATGTGCCAGCCAAAATTATTTATCGGTGCCGAACAATAATTTAATCTGTCTGTGAGTGTGGTTATCTGATAGGGTATTCTGTGTTCAGAAATTTTTTCAAAGGCACGATGAATATAACCCACCGTTTGTTCGGCGCTTACTATTGTTTCACCATCAAGTTCCACAATATTCTGAAACACGCCATGAGTAGCAGGATGCGTAGGCCCTATATTTATTGTAGTGGTTTGCTTTTCAACATTCCCTTCCGGTAAAGTTACATGTTCACTCATTGTATTTTACTTTTATTACCGCAATCCTTATATATTTCGATTGGTTTCATCACTGTGTTTATTATACTTTTACTTTTTAGTTTCAAATTCTTGTTTCAAATTCAATAAAACAAGCACAATCCCCATCCCACCCAATATATACTTTGAAAGATTATCAGATGAAAAAAGAGAATAGAGTAAAATAAAAATTATAGTTATATTCCGAATGATCATTTTATTCTTGTAATAAAAAACTGTCATTGTTTTAATTTATTTTAGAAATCAAATTGACGTATTATTTTTTACAGCTAATAAACAAATAATAAAGATTCTTGTTTTATTTTTATCAAACTTTTTTAGTTGTTTACGCCTAGATTCAAATTCCTTGTTATTTGTTCTTTTACTGAATCATTTGCAAACACAGGGTTTGCAAATGATTGGTCAACCGTGAAGGTTGCCCCTACGAACGCCCAAACATTTCATCATCTTTATCTGTACGCTTTTGGTCTTCCAATGGATATTCTTTTCTCATTGGGAAATATTCCATTTCATCTACATTTAAAATCCTTTTCAAATTAGGATGCCCTATAAAATTCACTCCATAAAAATCGTATGTTTCCCGCTCCATCCAATTGGCTGCTGAATACAAAGCATACGCACTAAATACATCCGGCTTTTTAATATCGGTGAAAATTTTATAACGAATACGAACATTCTCTTTGAGATTGTGCAAATGATATACTACTGCCAATTCCATTCCCGGGTTATCTGGATAATGAACTGCACACAGATCAGTCATGAATTGAAAACCTAAAGAAGGCTCATCAAAAAGATATTGAAGCACTTTCAGATTCAAATTTTTATCTGAAATAAAAGTAAGCATCCCATAAGGCTCTTCCCATCCGGTAAGTTGTTCACCAAATTTTTCAGTAAGTTTCAGCCTTATTATTTCGTTCGTTAGAGCCATATTTCAAGCCTTATTTCATATTTTTTATTCCTTATTCTTCATTTCTTATTTCTTACTGAATGCCGTACGTTTCCATTAATTCTCTATATCGCTCAGAATTTCTTCTTCTCAGGCTTTCATTTTCTACCAGTTCCTGTACTCTTAAAAATCCATCAATAACAGCCTCAGGCCGCGGCGGGCAACCCGGTACATATACATCTACAGGAATGATCTGATCAATTCCCTGGAGAACAGAATAGGTATCAAAAATACCTCCGCTGCTTGCACAGGCTCCCATCGCCAACACCCAACGTGGCTCAGCCATCTGTAAATAAACCTGTTTTACAACCGGTGCCATTTTTTTTGCAATCGTTCCCATCACCATTAAAAGATCACATTGGCGCGGAGTAAAACTTACCCTTTCAGAACCGAAGCGGGCAAGGTCATAATGCGATGCCATCAGCGCCATGAATTCGATACCGCAACAACTTGTAGCAAAAGGTAAAGGCCAGATAGAATTTTTTCTTGCAAGACCTACCACCTCACTAAGCCTTGACGCGAAAAATCCTTCACCCATAAAACCATCAGGACCCGATACCACAGATATCGGTTTCTCCAAAGGCTTTTGAGTAATATTATATTGAACCGGACGTGCCATAATTTTTTTTTATTTACTAATTAGCCGTTATGCTAATTAAATAATTTATTTTTTAATTTTTATTTTTTAATAATTCTTCATTTTCAAATTGGCTCATTATCGAATTATCACATCAGCCAATCAGTTCTCATCTTCCCAGTTTAAACCACCTTTTTTGATGATATAAATAAAGCCGGCAAGAAAAAAACCAACAAACATAGAAATAGCTCCAAAGCCACTCCATCCCAATTCTCTGAAGTTAACTGCATAGGGGTAAAAGAAAATAACTTCTACATCAAAAAGAACAAACATGATAGCTACTAAAAAATATTTAACTGCTATTGGCTTTCTTGCATTTCCCTGTGATTCTATTCCGCTTTCAAAGTTGACTAGCTTATCAGATGTTTTTCTTTTAGGACCTAAAACATTGGTACCATAAATCATCAATGACAGCAAACCAGCAGCAAATATGAGTTGTATGCCAACAGGGAAATAATTAGATGTGCTATTTATACTATGAACCTGTAAAAAAAAGTGTAACAAGATTAAAATATTTTCCGCAAAAGTAAGATAGCAACGTCAATTATCCATAAGAGAAATCAACTATAAACAAAGTTTTATTTTTCTTTATTAAACTCTAAATTATTTTAATAAAAAACTCCCGCTAATGCAGGAGTTTTTTATTGATCAATTCTTTATTTTATCACTTCTTGCCTTTCGAAGGTTCAGAAGGTCTGTTTGCAGCATCCTGTTCCTGCTTTTTCACAGCAGCCAAAGCATCTTTGGTTTTCAAAGCAGTTGCATCCGCAGGATCTACCACTAATATTTTATCGTTATAAATAATCGCAGTATCTGTACTATGTTTTATATTATAATAATATGCCACCATATATCTTAAAGCAGGTATCAATTTATCTTTAATAGAACCTTTATCTGCAGTAGTATCTCCAATGGCAATTACTTTATCATAATCGGGTTTTGCCAAACCTAATGCGCCCGAAGTATCAATTCCTTCCTCTGCGCGCCCACCCAGGTACCATCCATATATATCATCAGGATATTTTTGTTGATACAATTTAAAAACAGAATCTGCAGTAACATAATTACCTCCACGGTAATCATTGTAACCGGCATAAAACAAGTCCGTTTTCCCATAATTAGAATCAAGGCTTAAAATTTTACCATACCATTTACCTGCTTCGGTATAATTTTTACTATCTACATAACTTATAGCAATATCCTTTACAAAGCCAATCTTATCTGCAAAAACAGTATCCATTGCAACTGCTTTATCAATATTTGATTCGGCTAATGCTTCCTGACCTGGGAATTTTAATAATACTTTCCCATAAGTAGCATAATCTTTAGGCCCGATAATTTCAGGATTCACTTTAGCAAAATACTCTTCGAAAGAATTTTTAGCGTTGAGAGAATCTCCCATTTTATCATATGCATACGCTTTCAATCCAAATAATTTAGGATATGCCTTATCTCCTGCTGAGGCTATACAAGCATCTGCCTGCGAAATAGTTTCAGGATATTTTTTAGAAACAAGCATAAGAGAAGCCTGTGCGTAACAGTTTTTAGAATTATTATCTGCAACGGCTATATATTTATTCAGATATTCTGATGCTACATTTACATCGCGATTGTAATAATATCCATACAGCCAATAATAGACAGGAGCAAAATTAGGATCTTCACTAATGGCATCCAGGTAATGTTTCATATAAACAGCTTCCTGGCCATATCCCTGGGTTTCATAAATTCTGCCTATCATCCATTCAGCCCTGGCATCATGCGGATCGAGCGCCAAAGCATTCTGATAATTGGTAGTAGCATTGCTGCCGTCATTTAATTTCCAATATCCTTCACCAATCAGATTAAATATCTCCGCATTTTTTTTATCTTTATCCGCAGCTTGTTTCAGTTTGTCAATTCCATATAAAATATCCCCGTTTTTAGCTTCTACATTTGCCCTGCCAACTGCAATGAGGATATCAGTGAGTTCTTTCTTTTTGGTTAAACTAATAGCAGTTTCAAAACGATTCCTGGCATCGGCCTTATTCCCTTCCCTCAATTCTACCTGGCCTATTCCTACCATCATCAATGCAGAATTAGGATTGGCCTGAAGGGTTTTTTGATACAAATTCTTAGCTTTTACGGTATCTACAATATCCTGATCTTGCAGATAAGTTTGCCCCAGCCAATAAGCTGCTTCTATATTATTAGGATCAGAGGCCAACATTTTTTGAAATACGCCTTCGGCGCTTTGATTTCTTTCGTAGTTGAGAAACTTTTTCCCTTCGTCCATACTTTGAGCAAATAAAATATGACACATTAGAATTAAAGAAGCGAAGAGTCCGATTTTTTTCATGTTTACAATTTTTACTTTTTATAAATAACAGGTTAAGGTTTAAAAATTAATTTATCGTTGCCGAACGAATGGAAAAATTCATTTGTGCCGGCCATAAATAAGCTCGTCTGAAAATCAATTGTCCTTTTTCAAATTGCATAAAATGAGCAAATCCGCTGGCAAGCCCGTTGTATTCTTCTTTGATAATATAATACAAAGCCCGTACCATAGGGTAGCGTCTCAGCATAATATTGGCCTGGTAGGGTTTTACAAAAGCTTCTTCAGGACAACTACATCCCAAAGATGCAATTCGCACTTTCGTTAAAAAACTTAATTGTGAAGTATCCTCAGGATTTCCAATCCAGCTCACTCCCACAAAACCAATTGCGTTTTGATGATTGGCCACATAATTAATCACCCCATCGCTGTTTTTTTCTGCAAATACACTTTTTCGATCCAACGTATCCCCCCTTAAAACAGAATCTATCACATAACGAACTGTACTTGTTTCCTTTAATCCGTCAAATACAGCTGTCAACTTACTTTCAGAAGTTCCATCAAGAATACTCTTAAGTTCACTCATCTGAAAAATGGAATCAGGTGAATTTCTGTTTACTATTACCGCGATTGCATCGTAAGCTATCCGGGCCCAGGTAGGTGAAATTGAAATACTGTCTTTATAATACTGTTCCTCCTGCGGAGTAAGGCCGCGGGTAACAATTATCATTTTGGTGCTATCTTTTATCAGGTCTTTAAAACATTCAGATTCTGGTTTGTAATCGGCAATGATTTTGGTACCAGGATGTAAGGCTTCATATACCTGGATTTCAGAATCAATCACCGGTTCAAAGGATTCATCTACACTTATATGAATGGTTCCTCTGTCAGGTGTATCAAGGTCGGGTCTTGTATTTTCATGGCATCCGGTAAAAAAAAACCAAAGAAGGACAGTCATAAAAATGATGATCAAAGGGTTCTGTATTATTTGATGTCTAAAGTAAATCATTCTTTATAATATTTTTTTTTGAATCCTCTGTAAACTCTCCAGGATCCATATATCATTACTACAACTGCAAATATTTTTGCTAGAGTTCCGCCGGCAAAATCCGAATATAAATTTAATTGTTTTGCAAACAAAATAAGAATACCCACTGCTAAATATATAAATCCCATACCAAGATCCGTGATACTTCTCATCAGAATATAACGCTTGGTTTTGTTATCCGGAGTATTCTCAAATTCTTCAAGGCTCATATTCTACATTTTTACAGACAGGTGGCAAGATAAAATAAAATAGAGAAATTGCCATATTTACTGAAACACTTTTTTTTGTCTTTTATCATCTCATTCATTTATCCGCCTGCAATATATTAATACTACTTTTAAAGATTGTAATAATTTAATAATTGATGCAATTGATTTGTTAATTCCTCTATCTGTTTCGTTTATACTTACGAAGATGCAACTGTCATTATTTTCCATATCAATTTGATTGCCAAATTAATTAAGAATTCTTTTTTATGGGGCAGTCAACTGATAAAACAATACCTTTTCCAATAATTAAATAATAGTTTTGCGAAGCGAAAAAATGAATAGCAACGGAGAAAAAATTATGAAGCCATCATTACCACAGGGAACCAGGGATTTTGCTGCGGAAACATTGCGTAGGCGAAGATATATTGTTGATACTATCAAAGAGGTATTTGAACTTTATGGATTCGAGCCTTTGGAAACTCCGGCAATAGAAAACCTGGAAACGCTCATGGGGAAATATGGTGAGGAAGGCGATAAACTGATTTTTAAAATTTTGAATAATGGCCTTGATAATCCTGCAAAAAGAGAGAATGCAATAAAAGATTTTGAGAATATTCTTGCCGGTAAAAATGACAAAAATATTACCGAAAGGGCTTTGAGATACGACCTCACTATCCCCTTTGCAAGATACATGGCCATGAATTACGGAAAACTTACTCTTCCCTTTAAGCGATACCAGATACAACCTGTATGGCGCGCCGACAGGCCACAAAAAGGAAGGTACCGCGAGTTTCTTCAATGTGATGCAGATATAGCCGGCACTTATTCATTAATAAGTGATGTAGAACTTGCCGAAATTTATGTGGACGTTTTTAAAAGATTACAAATTGAGGTAGATATAAAAATCAACAGCCGGAAAATTCTTTACGCCCTGGCAGAAGTTTGCAACAGCATTGAAAACATGAATGCAATTACTATTGCAATTGATAAACTTGAAAAAACAGGAATTGAAAAAGTAAAAGAGGAATTGAAAACTACCGGATTATCAGATACCAACATTTCGGTGATTGAAAATTATATAAATATTGAAGGTTCTAATTCCGAAAAATTAGAAAAAATTTCTGCAATCATAGGCGATTCCCAAACCGGAAAAAAAGGAATAGAAGAATTAAAATACATTTTAGGGTTCTTGAAAAATGAAGACAGTAAACAAACAATTATCATTGATTTCACCTTAGCCCGCGGGCTTAATTATTACACCGGAATCATTTACGAAGTGAAAGCAAAGAATGTACAAATGGGAAGTATCGGCGGCGGTGGACGCTATGATAATTTAACAGGACTATTCGGTGTTCCTGATATTCCCGGAGTAGGCATCAGTTTCGGATTGGACAGGATTTATGATGTAATAAAGGAACTAAATCTTTTTCCGGAAAATATCAATCAATCCACGCATGTTTTATTTTTCAATCTTGGCGAAAAAGAAAGCAGGTACGCCTTTGGTCTTATGCAAAAACTCAGGTATAATGGAATCAGTTGTGAATTATTTTATGATAATTCCAAATTGGATAAGCAATTCAAATATGCAGCAAAGAAAAATATTGAATTCGCGGTAATTATTGGCTCTAATGAAATGGAGCAACAGAACTGTATAATAAAAAATCTTGCAATAGGCGAGCAGCAAACCATTCCTGCACACCAGCTTATTGCCTATTTTAAAAAATGAAAGGTTACTTTCCGAAAATTTCGGGATATATAGAATAAAACTTACTTTTAATCAACTTATTTTTACAAAATAAATTTTTATCCATCCAAAATAAATTTTTTATGAAATCTTTTTTGAAACTATGTTTTCCATTAAGTGTATTAATACTCTTATTTTCTTCGTGTGGAAAAAATAATGAAACCGGGAAAATGATCCCTTCCAATGCGCTTTTTGTGGCACAGGTAAATATGAAATCTCTCAACAGCAAGCTATCGTGGGACGATTTAAAAAAATCAAGTTGGTACCAAAAAGCCTATTCGGATCCTTCTACTCCTGATTGGAGAAAAAAAATTCTCGACAATCCCTCTGCCAGCGGAATTGACTTTGATAACGGGTTAATCTTTTTTGTGGCAAAAAATACCGGCACAGATTATTACGTCGCTTCAGAAGGGAAACTAAAAAGTGAAAAAGATTTTGAGCAATTCAATAAGAATTTTGACAGTTCACAAACTGTAAAAAACGAAGACGGCATTAATTTACTTACGTTGAAAGATAAAAACATAGTTGGCTGGAACGATGACCATTTTGTGTATGTAATGAATCCCGAAACCACTTCTTCTGAAATGTACAAATGGAAAGATTCTACCAGCATACAACAAGGCGCTCCACCGGCCGACAGAAGCGCAGAACTTGCTGAAATATGCAAAAAACTTTTCTCTTTAAAATCGGATAGCTCACTCGAAAAAAGCGACAAATTCAGTGCACTCTTAAAAGAAACCGGAGATATACATGTATGGCAAAATAACGAAGCAATTGTACAAAGTTCTTCAATGGGAATGTTAAGCATGCTGAAATTAGATGCCTTTACCAAAGATAATATCAGTACTTATACAGTTGATTTTGATAATGGCAAAATTGAGGTTGATCAAAAAGGATATGTTAGCAAAGAACTTTCTGATGTATTAAAAAAATACATGGGAAATTCCATAAACATGGATATGATCAAAAATATTCCATCACAAAATGTATTCGGAATATTAGCATTCAATTTTAAACCGGAAGGATTGACAGAACTTATCAAACTTACCGGCGCAGACGGCCTGGTAAATACCTATTCACAGAAAATGGGATTCACTCTTGATGATTTTTCAAAATCCACAAACGGTGATTTCCTGTTAGCTTTCAGCGATTTTAAAATGACTAAAAGCTTATTTAATAACAATGATTCCTCAGGAGGTAATTTGAATCCGGGAAATTTCAATAAGCCTGATTTTAATTTTATTTTTTCTTTAGGTGTAGGAGATAAAGCAAGCCTTCAAAAAATAATTGATGCAGTAAAACAAATGGGATCGCAAATGGGCAAAGATTCATTGGTAAATGATTATGTAATGAATGATAAAACATTTGCAATAGGCAGTTCCAATACTTTCGTCAATCAATATCTTGCCGGTAACAATAGCAAATATGATTTCACTGACAAATTTTCTGGGCATCCGGTAGGATTTTTTCTTGACATTCATAAAATACTTTCCGAATTTGATGCGGTACAATCAGGCAGCCAGGATCACAAAGCCATGCTGGATCAAAGCCTCAATATGTGGAACAATATTATCTCTGAAGGTGGAGAATTTAAAGACGGCGCATTTGCATTTCATACAGAAATCAATCTAATAAACAAAGACACCAACAGCCTTAAACAACTGAACAACTATGTAAATGAAATGTATAAAATAAAAGAAGCAAAAAAAAATGATACTAACCACAGGCTCGATTCATTATTAGTGCCTCCGCCAATTGATACAGTTAAAGTAAAATAAATTGTTTTAAACAAGAATGATGCAGATACAACTGCGCGGGATAACGCCGGATTATATTGAAAAAGAAAAAAGAAATGCTTCGCAAATCTGGGAGCAAAATATCTTAATAAACAAAGGTGAGCATTTGCATATTGTAGCGCCCTCCGGAAGTGGAAAAACTTCTCTGATGCATTTTATTTATGGTTTAAGAAAAGATTTTTCCGGTTCCATTTTTTATGATGATACAGATATAAAAAAACTTTCTACGGAAAGCTTTTCTGCATTCCGGCAAAATAAAATAAGCATCATTTTCCAGGATTTGAGACTTTTTGAAAATCATACTGTAAGAGAGAATATCGAAATAAAAAGAATTCTCAACCCTTACCATCAACCTGAAGCCATTACTGAAATGGCAAATAAACTTGGCATAGAAAGCAAATTAAATCAAAAGGTAAAAACGTGCAGCTATGGCGAACAACAGCGTATATCTATCATTCGAGCTTTGATGCAGCCTTTTGATTTTTTATTATTGGATGAACCTTATAGCCACCTCGATGAAGTGAATAGAAAAAAAGCAATGGAACTTATTTACGAAGAATGTGGGAAACGAAATGCCGCAATGATCTTCGCGGATTTAAAACCTCTCGATTTTTTAAAAGAAGAGAAGATTGTTTATTTGTAAGAGATAAGAAGTTTATTAGTTTATTGGGTTATTGGGTTATTGGTTCATTAGTAGGGCTGCCCTGAAAGCCTGTCGGGACTCTTCAGTCAAACGGCGCGCGTAAAATATAAGCATTGAGAAACACAAAATAAAAATATGGGAATCTCGCAATTCGCGTAATTCGTTTAAAAAATTGGTGTTATTAATCCCTAATTCGTGTTATTAATTCGTAAAATAAATGCCATTATCATATAAAAATATATAGGGGGTATTCTTAAATATTAATATAGATATAATGATAAAAAAAAGTGCGAAAATTGCACAACCATTACTGGTATTGAGTTTTAGAAAATATTATAACCAATTTATTACGGAATAAAGTT
>Ga0208717_1000331_pt1 | contig 16929 bp, 17 predicted proteins | sample NGESurF53shallow_FD_184489 | JGI IMG/M metagenome (GOLD analysis project Ga0208717, IMG submission 184489) | Arctic peat soil microbial communities from Barrow, Alaska - NGEE Surface sample F53-3 shallow (SPAdes) | ecosystem: Environmental > Terrestrial > Soil > Wetlands > Peat ... | reverse complement strand
GCAAGCTTGCTTCACCGAGAGGACGAACCCCATGACGCAAACACCCCGGCCTCGTTTCGGGATCGCGACCGCCCCGCAGAACGTCGACTACTCCGACATCCTGCGGGTCTGGCGCGAGGCGGACACTATCGCGGAGATCGAGCATGCGTGGCTGTTCGATCACCTCATGCCGATCGGCGGCGATCCAAGCGGGCCGGTCTTCGAAGGCTGGACCCTGCTCTCGGCCCTCGCCGCACAGACCCAGCGACTGCGCCTCGGCCTGCTCGTGACCAGCAACCGCTTCCGGCCGCCCGCGATGCTGGCCAAGATCGCCGCGACCGTCGACATCGTCTCCGGCGGGCGGCTCGACTTCGGTATCGGCGCAGGTTCACGACCCAGCCTTCCTATGGCCCGGCGCGAGTACGACGCAAACGGCCTGCCCTTCCACGACGCCGCCTACGCCGTGGGAAGCCTCGCCGAAGCGTGCACAGTGATCCGGCGGCTGTGGACCGAGACCGAGCCGTTCGACTTCCCGGGCACCTACGTCCAGCTCACCGGGGCGTTCGGCAATCCCAAACCCGTCCAGCGCCCCTACCCGCCGATCCTCATCGGCGGACGCTCGGCCCCCGTGCTCCGGGTGGTCGCCGAGCACGCCGACCTGTGGAACATCCCCGGCGGCGACATCGGCGACGTCATCAGCCGCAGCATGCTGCTGGACCGCTACTGCGCCGAGATCGGCCGCGACCCCGCCGCCGTCACCCGCTCGATCCACCTGTCAGTCTCCTACGACCAGCCCAGCAGCACCCGGGACGCGATCCGCGAAGCGATCGACGCCGGCTTCCAGCACATCGTCCTCGGACTGCCAGCGCCCTTCCCGGCCAGCGCCGCACAGTGGGTCACCGACGAACTCATCATCCCGTCGGCCTAGGAGCGCGTTCTGATCCACACCGATAGGTGTGCGGGCTCCAGGGCCTTGTGTACGGCACTGGCCAGATCATCCCGGAGTGAGTCAAGGTCAACGACGTCTTTCAGCTGCGCCGCGAAGACCGCCACGGTCGCCTCCGCGTCGTAGCGGGCCCGGTTGAACCGCCCGTCCACCACGCGCTGCACCCGCCGCCGCAGCGGGTTGAACAGCGCCGCCGCTGCCAGCGTCGAGGTGGCCACCGCCACCGTGCTATGGAACGACAGAACCCGGGTAGCCAGCAGCACCAGGCCCGCATAGACACCGACCAGCAGCCCGGTCACGATCGCATAGGCGAGTGTGCGGGAGATGATCCGGTCGATGTCGTAGAGCCGGTACTTGAGGATCGCGATGGTCACCGCCGCTGGGATGCCGAGCATCGCGAAGAGCCCCATTGGCGTATACGCGACGGTGGTTAGCCAGGACTGGCCGACTGCGATGCCTAGCAGGGCGAAGAGCAGGCTGACGACCAACGCCATGGCGGTCAGGGCGAGCCACTTGACCTGCTGCCGCAGCAACTGGTCACCAGCCCGGTACCGGATCACGAGCGAGACCAGCGCGGCCGCCAGGAACGCCGCGAGCGCTACGAAAAGCCGGCCGAACGTGCCGATGAGCAGGCTACCCAGCACCGGCCCGGGATTCTCCGCACCCAGCGGATTCGGGATGAACAGCGAGGCCCCGCCGGGGGCGGGCAGCGCCACCAGCCCCGGGTGCACGGCCAGGCCGGCCGTGGCCAGGCAGGCCAGCAGCAAGCCCGCCACCGCGACCGGACGCCAGCGCCGCGACGGCAGCGTCCCCGTCGGGAACAGCAGGAACATGAACGCGATGGTGAACACGGTAGGAGCGAAGCTGCCCTGCGCGAGCGCGCCCACCTGCGTGGCCGCCGGGAGCGACCCGGGAAACGTCTTGATCCCGGTCACCGCGTAGATCGAAGCGAGCGCGAGGAACGCCGATGCCGCGCCCTCGCCCAGCATGATCCAGCCGATGGCGTTGCCCGCGCGGCGGACGATGAGTGCACCGAGCGTGGCATAGGCCGCGGCCGACGCCGTTTCGCCCAGGTTGGTGACCAGGTCGCCGTGCGCCAGGCCGCCCGCCGCGACGATGGTCATGGCCGCCCCGGCGAGGGCGGCCAGCACAATCATGGCCCACAGTGCGATAAGGGCACCCGCCGCCCGCCGCGGTCCCGAGGCGGCTTTGCGGTCCGGCGCGGTCTGGGTGCCCGCGCCCGTCATCCTGCCCCCGTCGTCGGTGACCTGCGGCGTGACGTCGCCTGCAGGCGGCTTCACCATGGAGCAACAGTAAGTCCCGTTCGTTCCGGGAACGTTACCGCCGCTCGGTACGGAACCCCTCAGCCAGGCCGCTGCTGCCAAGCACCTCGCGGGCGGCCCGCTCGCCGGACCGCAGGGCTCCTTCCATCAGGCCCGCCCAGTCGCCGGAGGTGTGCTCGCCGGCGAAGTGGACCCGGCCGGCCGGGGCGGCGAGGAGTTCCTCGTCACCGTCAGCCACCGCGACCGTCAGGGCGGAGTACGACTCACCGGCCCAGGGGTCGTCGTTCCAGGTGGTGAGCATGGCCCGGGCCACGTCCAGCGCCAGTTCGCCGCGGAGCGCCGCGACGCGGGACGCCCAGGTCGCGGCCCCGTCCGCGACGGCCAGGGCGGCCAGGCCTTCCGCAGTACCGCCGAAGGCGTGCAGGACGGGCTGGACCTGCCCGGTGGCGTCGGCCGCGGTCCAGGTCCAGAACTTCCCCGGCACGCTCTGCACGGCTGAGGGGTCCGCCGCGCGGGTGAGTGGCACGTGCAGCTTGGCGTTGTGCGCCAGGCCCGCGCGCAGCCAGGCGCGCCGGACGGGGTCAGCGACCGGCGGTGAGAAGGACAGGCCCCGCAGCACGGCCATCGGCACCGCGACGATCACCGCGTCGCCCGCGGCTTCGCCGCCGTCCGTGCGGACCCGCACGCCCCGGTCATCGTGCTGGATGGACCGCACCGGGGTGTTCACCCGCACCGCTGTCCCCAGACGGGCGGCCAGCCCGTGCGCGACTCCCTGGTTACCACCCGCCACCCGCCAGGTCGGTCGGCGCTCGAACCCTCCGGTGACGTCGCTGACCGCCGCGGCGGCGAGCACTCCCGCGCCGACGCCGTTGGTGGCCTCAACCCGGGACAGGTACGCGGCCAGCGCCGCGGAATCCTCCCAGCCCGCCACCACCTGCGCCAGCGACGTGCCCGGCGCCGCCCGGGCCGAGGCGGCCGCCACCGCGGCCGCACAGCGGGCCACATCCTGATCCCCGTGCTGATCCGTACCTACCGGCCCGCCACGGTACTCCCGCTGGTAGTACGACATGACCGTGTCCGCCAGGCCCAGGCCCAGGTCGGTCACCACCGCCCGCATCACGTCGTAGCCGTCCAGCACGAACTCCGCGCCCCGCTCGATGACCGTGCGGGGATCACCGGGGATGAGTTCCTGAGACCATACGCGGCCGCCGACCCGGTTCCGGGCCTCCAGCACCACCACCTCATGGCCCGCCTGGACGAGCCGGTACGCCGCCATCAGGCCAGCGAACCCGGCTCCCGCCACCACGACCCGCATCCCTGCTCCCGCCGGTGCTCGATCCGCTCGACGCGGCGCGACTACGGCACCCGCGCGACAGCCTTCTGCGCTTCGGACTCCATGTCGGCCGCGCTCGGCGGGACATGGCCCAGCAGCGTGTCCTGGAAGGCCAGGAAGGTGGAGCCCTTCAGGAGGTAGATCCCGCTGAAGCCGATCGTATGCCCGGCGACGCTGGTGGAGCCGTAGACGGTGGCCGCGCGATCCGCCAGGCCGGGCACGTTCTGGGTCTTCAGGGACAGGCTTATCCCGGCCGGCAGCTTCTTGTTGACCAGAGCCTGCGCCTGGGCCTGCGCCTTCGACCAGTCCGCCTGCGCGACCGCGGGGGTCGCGTCCTGCCCGACCTCGACCGTGAACACGTTCGTGGTCTCGGATCCGTAGACGCACCGCTTCCCGTCCTGGCCGCTGGATTCTTCCTTCCCGGCCCCGTAGGAGGTGCCGGCCAGGGAGGAGGCCTCGGCGCTGGTGACTAGCTGGCAGGGATCGAGCGAGGTTGCCGCCGCCGAGCTCGCCCCCGCTGAGCTCGGGGCGGCTGCCGCTGAGGTGGGAGCCGATGGCGTGGTCGCGCTGGCGGCCTGCGACGACGCGGTCGTAGCCGGTGAGCTGCAGGCGGCCAGCAGCAGTCCGGAAGCAATGATGGTGAAGGTCGCTGCGGTGCGCCGCATGGCGTGTCTCTCCTCGGTCCGGGAAGCGTGCGGGTCTGTCGCGGACGCCCGCGACGGAGAGGATTGAACGCGACGGCGGCCGGCCCACGCATCCGTAGCCGCTACGTAGACCAGGTGCGCCAATACCGGTATGGTGCGCGCGTGGCCAGCAGGTGGCCCTTTGTCGGGCGCGCGGGCGTGCTGGCCCGGGCCGAAGCGATCTTTGCGTCCCATGCTGGCGTGCTCCTGCTGGGCGAGGCCGGCATCGGCAAGACGGCGCTGGCCCGGCGCCTGGCCGAGCGGGCGGCCCGCGAGGGCATGGCGGTGATCCAGGTCGTCGGCCGCGCGGTCTCCAGCGGTGCGCCGTTCGAGGCGTTCGCAGGCGTGCTGACCAGCGAGGGATCCCCGGGGCCTGCGCCGGGCGGCAGCGGGCAGGTGACGGCGGCCGACGTCGCGGCCCGGGTAGCGGCGGCCGCAGACGGCGCCCGGCTGCTGGTCGTGGTCGATGACGTCGACCTGCTCGACGACGGCTCGGCCCGGGTGCTGCTGCACCTGGCCAGCGCCGGCGCCCTGGTGGTCGCCACCGCCCGGTCGGCACCGCTGCCCGGCCTGGTGGAGGCGCTGTGGCGCGACGGTCACTGCGAGCGGATCGAGCTGGCCGGGCTGACTGACGACGAGGCCGGTGAACTGCTGGAGACCGTGCTGGGTGCCCCGGCGGACCTCGCGGCGACCGCCGCGTTCGTACGGCGGGCCCAGGGCAACCCCTTGCTGCTGCGCGAGCTGGTCCAGACGGCGCTGCAGCGCTCGGTCCTGGTCCGCCGCGGACCGGCCTGGGTTCTGGCCGGTGAGCCGCCACTCAGCGGTGGGGTACGCGACCTCGTCGCGGCCCGGCTGGCCGGCACCGGCGACGCTGAGCGGGCCGCCCTGGAGACGGTGGCCGCCGGCGAACCACTTCCCGCAGAGGTGGCGCTGGCCGTGGTCGGCGAATCGGTGCTGATCGCGCTGGAAGAGGCCCGTCTCATCACCGTCCGCCCCGGGCTGGCCGGGGCCGAGGTCGCCGCGGCCCACCCGCTGTACGGTGAGGTGCTCCGGGCGGACCTGCCGGTGCTGCGGCTCCGCCGGCTCCGGCTCGCCCTGGCCGGGGCCCTGGAGACCGCGGGACAGCCGGGCCCGCACGACCTCGTCCGGGCGGCCAGCTGGCGGCTGGACAGCGGGCAGGGCGACGATCCGCAACGGCTGCTGGCGGCGGCCCGCGCCGCGCGCGCCATCAGCCTCGAGACGGCCGAGCGCCTGGCCCGGCACGCCCACGAGTCGCACCGGTCGCTGCCCGCCACGCTGCTCCTCGCCGAGATCCTGACCCATACCGGCCGGGGCGGCGATGCGGCCACGGTGCTCGCCGGGCTGCCACCAGACTCACTCACGCCCGCTGACCGGGAAGCGCTCACCTACTGTGCCGCTGTCGGCCAGGGCCTGCAGTCCGGCGACACGAGCGGCGGCGCGGAACTCGTAGCCGCTCTGGCCACGGGGGATCCGGCGGCCAGCCGCTATCTGCAGGCACTGCACGCGTCGATGCTCACGTTCGACGCCCGCCTGAACGACGGGCTCGTGATCGGGCTGCCCATCATGATCGACCGGCAGCTGCCCCCGGAGACGCGCGCGATCGCCGCGCTGGCCGCGGTGGGGGCCGAGTACTGGCTCGGGCACACGCTGGACGCCGTGGCCCACGCCGACCAACTCGCCGCCGTCACAACCACCCCCGCGGCGCGGCAGGCGGTTCCCTACGCGGCCGGGTCGATCGAGCTCGTCGCCATCTGCGCCCTGCTCGAGCAGGGCAACCTCGGCCAGGCCGAGCAGCGCGGCGACCGGATGCGCCGCGATGCCGCCGCGACCCACGACCCGTTCGCCGGGCCGCGAGCCGAGTACTGTCTCGGCCGGGTGGCCCTGGCCCGCGGGAAGGCCGGGACCGCCGTGCGGCGGCTGCAGCGCTGCCTGGCCGCGGTCAGCCCGTTCGACCAGTTCATCATCCGGCACCTGAACTCGGTGCTGGCCCGCGCCGCGGCCACCACCGGAGATCTCGGCACCGCGAGGGCCGCGCTGGAGGCCGGGGCGGAGCAGCCGCGGATGAAGCCCTACGAGCCGGAATGGGAGCTGGCCGAAGCCGCGGTCCTGGCCGCTGAGCTGCGCATGGACGAGGCGGCCGACCGTGCCGCGTGGGCGGCGGGCGTCGCCGCGGACCTCCAGGAGTGGAACGTGGTCCTGGCCGGCTATCACGACGCCGCGCGGTACGGCGCCGCCGCGCACGTCCTGGTCCCGATGCGCGAGGCTGCGGCCCGCGTCGACGGCGCGCTGGCCGGGCTGCTCGTCGGCCACGCCGCTGCCCTGGCTGGCAAAGACCCCGCCGCGCTCGACGCGGCAGCCCGCCGGTTCCAGGGCATCGGAACCATGCTGTTCGCGGCGGAGGCCGCCGCCGAAGCCGCCCTCGGTCACGCTGCTGGCGGGGATCGCCGCGCCGCCCGGGCCAGCGGACAGCGCTCCGCCGAGCACCGCGCGACCTGCGAAGGCGCGATCTCACCCTGGCTGGCCGGGGCGCTCAGCGCGATACCACTGACCCCACGGGAACGGCAGATCGCTGCTCTCGCCGCCGGTGGCCACACCGACCTGGCCATCGCCGCCCGGCTGCACATCTCCACCCGCACGGTGCAGACCCATCTCGCCCACGTCTACGCCAAGCTGGGCATCAACCGGCGCGCCGACCTGGCCAGCCAGCTCAGTGATGAGTGAGCCGATGAGTGAGCCGCCGGCCCGCCAGGACCCGGCTGGGAGGCGCGCGTTCGGTCAGCGGATGCGGAGCGGAAGGCGCCGCGGGCCGCGGATCTGGCCCGCGGCCCAGGTCACCGCCGACGGGTCCGGCAGGGTGAAGGCGGGGATCCGCTCGAGCCAGACTTCGAGCCCGACCCGGAGTTCCATCCGGGCCAGGTGCGAGCCCACGCACCGGTGGATGCCGAGGCCGAACGCGGCGTGCCGGTTGATCTCGCGGTCGATGATGACGTCACCGGCCTGGTCAAACTGGGCCGGGTCGCGGTTGGCGGCCGGGAACGACAGCAGGACCCAGTCGTCGGCCTTCATGTCGACGCCGTGCCAGTGCATGTCTTCCTTCACCAGCCTGGCCATGGTGACCGGGGCGTAGGCGCGGAGGAATTCCTCCATCGCCGTCGGCAGCAACCCTGGTTCGGCGACGAGCCGCTCGCGGTCGCGCGGAGTCCTGGCGAGATGCCACAAGGACGCGCCGATCGCGCTCCAGCTCGTGTCGATGCCCGCGATGAGCAGCAGGGCCATCGTGCCGACGACGTGCGACGGATCAAGCTTGCGGCCGTAGAGCTCGGCGTTGAGGAGATAGCTGGTGAGGTCCGCACGCGGGTTCTCAAGGTGCTCGTTCACCTGGGCGAGCAGGTAGTCGAACAGCCTGCCCACGCGGTTGATGCGTTCCTCGGGCGGCAGGTTGATGCCTTCGAGCAGGTTCTCGACGAACTCACGGAACTGCGGTCCGTCCTCCGGCGGGAAGCCGAGCATGTCGGCGATGACCCGCATCGGGATGTGCTGCGCGTAGTCATGGGCGGCGTCGACGACGTCCCGCCCTTCGAACGCGTCGATGAGTGAGTGGCAGAACGCCCTCGTGGCGGGCTCCTGCCTGTGGACCGCGGTCTTGGTGAACGCGGGGAGCAGCAGTTTGCGTGCGTCGTGGTGGAACGGCGGATCGGAGGAGATGGGTGGCGAGCCGCCGATCGGCGCCAGATCACGCGGCGGCCGGAAGTTGCTCAAGATGATCGACCGGGAAGAGAACCGCTCGGTGTCGTAGGCGATCGCCGCGACGTCCTCGTACCGGGTCGGCAGCCATGCGCCGCCGAACCGCCCGGTGTGCGCGATCGGGCACCGCTGGCGCAGCTCGTCCTGGATGGGGTAGGGGTCGGCGGACCACTCAGGCTCGAGATGCGAGAAGTCGGTCGCCCAGTCCGAGACCGGGCCGGTAATGATCTCGCTGCGCGTGCCGACGGGCTCATCCTCCTCCGCCTCCCGGAAGTCCTGGCTGAAACGATCATCGACGGGCATGTCACGCTCCCTGGGTCAGGGTGATCGCCCGTTCCGGGCAGTTCGCGGCCGCGAGGCGTGCCTCATCCTCCTGCCCGGGCGGCACCAGGCCGCCGCCGAGGACCTGGCCATAGCCTTCGTCGTCGTCGCCGAACAATCCCGGGGCGATGTCGTAGCAGCGGCCGTGACCCTGGCAGCGCCCGGAGTCGATCTGGATCTTCACTGTGCTGCTCCTGTTTCTGCGGTAAGGCCGGCTGGGGCGAAAGCGGCTGCCACCCGGGAGAGGAGCGCGACCCACTCTTCCTCCCCGACCGCGTGCAGGTCTGGAGTGATGAGCGCGCTGCCCATGACGAGCAGCAGGCAGAAGTGCGCGAGCGCCTCCGGCGACAGGGCCGGGTCAAGCTCGCCGCCGTCCTGGGCGCAGCGCATGAGCCCGGCGAGCCAGTCGGCGCGTTCGCTGACGTAGTCGCGCATCGGCCGGGCGACATCCTCGTCCCGCCGGGCGGCGACCAGTGCCTCGACCATCAGGTAGCCACGGGCGTCGCGGCGGCGGGGGAGCCGCCGCCCGATGAGGAGAAGCAGGTCGGTGAGGCGCACGCCGGGTTCGGCGGCGAACACGTCGGCGAGCAGCCCCCGCCCGTGCGTCCGCAAGGCGTCCACCAGCAGGTCTGCTTTCGAGGCAAAGTGCGCGTAGAGCGCGCCGTTGCTCACACCCGCGGCCGCCGCGATGCCGGCCACCCGGGTGCCGTCGAACCCCCGGTCGGCGAACACGTCGGCGGCGGCCCGCAGCAGGCGCTCACGGGTCTCGGCGGCGGTGACACCCGCGATGCGGCCCATGACGAAAATTAAAAGAACGTTCATATGATTCGTCAAGGGGAGCCGCCCGCGCCTCAGGTGACCTTCTTGTCCTTGCCCAGCGACTGCGGCACGACGAGGGCGCGCAGAGTAGGAGTCGCCGCGATGGCGGCCGCTCCGACCAGGGTGGCGAGACTGATGTACTGGGTGAGGGTCCCCTCCCAATCAGGCTTGGCCAGCACCTGGACGTTGACGATGGGGATGGTGGCCGCCAGCAGAACCGCCAGGCAGAGAGCAAGATGCCTGAAGAAGTACCCCTGATTAGTTGGCCTGCCCCCGTCGATGTTGTGCAGCAGCCAGGCCCAGATGAAGCCGAAGAATGCGGCGATGAAGCCGAAGGCCAGGACGAAGTTCCGGTTCTGGTACTCGATGTGCACGTGTACGGGCACATTGGCGCCCTGCACCGTGCTGGAGTCCAGGGCCACGGCCCCAGAATAGAGCCCGGCGTCGCTTGAGTGACGGTAGTGGGGCGCAATCAGGACCCAGACGGTGGCGTGAGTCCCGTCGTTATTTACTCGCGCCCAGCTGACAGTCTGATTCCCCGGCAAGGTGACCCCGCCGCTGCGGGTGAATTCCCCTGGCTCCATGGGCAGGATACTGCCCGGGCAGAGCTTGCCCTTCTGGACGAGCAGGGGTGCCGTCCGGCCCACCTCCCGGTCCCCATTCTGGCCAATGTAGATATTCAGGATCGCGCCTGCGCCTGATGCAGGGCTTATCGTCAGAGGCTTCGCCGCCGACCCGTGTGCTGCTTGCTGGCACCTGATGGCCCGTTCCGCGGACTTCGGCACGGTGAGCGGCGCTTTGTCGAAGTTCCCGGACAGCGGTCCCCCGTAGAAGGTGACCGCACCCGCGGCCGCCACGAAGATGAAGATCAGAACGAACGCGAAGGTCGCCCGGTACTTCCTGGCTGGGTTAAGCAAGCGAGCCAGTCCGGTATCAGTAGTGGTCTCTGGCCCGCCCGGTCGCTGCGCTGACGCCATCCACAACCCCCAAGGCAGCGGCGGGTTTATCGCCGCGTATATGAGAAGACGCCTGATGCCCGGTTCAGGATCACACGGGGTAAGCGGCATGATCGGCTCCTCGGTAGAGTCCAGGACGTGGATCAGCAGCGGGACGGGGCCAGGGCGACGACGATTGTTCGTGTCGCGGAGGCCGAGATCGGCGGGGATCTGAGACAGCAGCTGCAGGCGCTGCTGCAGATGTGCTTCCCCGGATATCCGGACCGGAGTTACTTCAAGCTCCCACCCCATTTCCGGTATCTGGCGATGACCAATGGTGAGCTGGCGGCACAGATGGGCGTGGAACTGCGGGTGATCCGGGTCGGCGGCAACGTCCTGCGGACATTCGGAGTCGTCGACCTGTGTGTCAGGGCGAGTGAAAGGTCACACGGCCTGGCTGGCAGGCTGCTGGCCGACGTGACCGAACTCGCGCGTTCCTGCGGAATCGACTTTGTTGTCCTCTTCGCAGACGACGGCCGGCTCTACACCCGTCACGGCTGGGCAGGCGCTGACAACCCCTGTTCCTGGGTGAAGATCCACGATCACACCACACTGGGGCTGGCGGCAGCGCAGAATACTCACTCCCTGATGGTCAAAGCGATTGGGTACCATCCTTGGCCCGAGGGCGACGTGGATTTGCTCGGCCACTTGTTCTGACGTGGACAGCAGCGCCACCGGCAGCATCTGGGAGCAGGAGGCGGGAATGAGCGATCGCGTTCCGGGGCGGTCCCTGGCCTGGTCGGAGGAGTTCGACGGGGACGCGGGTGCGCCGCCAGACCCGCGGAACTGGCAGCTGGAAACCGGCGGCGGCGGGTGGGGGAACCAGGAACTGCAGTACTACACCGGGGGCACCGAGAACGCGTCCCTCGACGGCGCCGGCCACCTCGCTATCGTCGTGCGCCAGCCAGATCCGGTGGCGCGGAAAGACCGTTATGGAGGGTACGCGTATACGTCCGCGCGGCTGATCAGCAAGGGGCGGGTCGCCCTGCGCTACGGGCTGGTGGAAGCCCGGATCCAGATCCCCGATGGCCGCGGGATCTGGCCCGCGTTCTGGATGCTCGGGCAGGACATCGACGAGGCAGGATGGCCGCAGTGCGGTGAGGTCGACATCATGGAAATTCTCGGCCAGGATCCCGCGGTCCTGCACGCGACCGCGCACGGGCCGGGGTACTCGGGAGCCGCCGGCGTCCACTCCTCGCATCGCGCCCGCACCAGCCTCGCGGGCGGCTTCCACGTGTACGCCGTCGCCTGGGAACCCGGCCGGATCCGCTGGTACCTCGATGGCGAGATGTACGCGTCGGCAGCGCGTCGCGATGTGCGGAGGAAGCCCTGGGTCTTCGACCACGACTTCTTCCTGGTGATCAACGTGGCCGTCGGCGGGACCTTCCCCGGGAACCCGGACCGCTCACTGGCTTTCCCGAGGACCATGCTGGTCGACTACGTCCGCCATTACACGGCGCCCGCGCCTGGGTGACCAGCCGCTTCAGCGATCGCCCTGATTCTTTCCAGGGTGACGCGCATGCCGTCCAGGTTGGTGCGCCGCCGGGCCCGCCCGGCGAGCATCCAGTACAGCCGGGTCACCAGGATGTCAGGCAGCTCGAAGGACTCGGTGACGTCGGCGCCCTCCGCGCGGGGCCGCAGTTGATAGCGCCAGGTGTTCAGCGTCCTGCCGCCGGGCCCGGCCACGGTGAAGGCGAACTCGCGGCCCGGGTCGCTGGCGATCACCGTGCAGGCGGTCCAGTACACCGGTCCCCGCCCGTTACGCCGGACATGCCCACGGAAACGCACCCCCGTACCGGGCCCGTCCGCGCCATCGAGCCATTCCGCCTCGAACGTCTCCGGGCTGAACTCCCCGATACGGGTGACATCAGCCACCAGATCCCAGACGCCTCCGGCTGGGGCTGCCATGTGGACGGTCACCGAGCCTCGCATACCACGAGAATAGGCCCGCCCCGCCCGCGAGCCGCAGATCCGGGGTACCCGGCGATCGGCGGAAGAGAAACTATTCCTCGACGAGAATGACCAGGGTTTCGGGGAGGACGCCGTCGTACGCCATCGCCTGGCTCATCGTCTCGTCCTGCATCGCGGCCATGACCCTGTCCATGTCGGCCACATCCATGAGAATCGCAACCCTGGTCGGGTTCTGCGGGTCGACGAAGGTGCGGATGTTAGTCACCCCGAGCGGCCCGAATACTTCTTCGCGCCGCGTTGAGGCGAGCCAGTGATCCTTGTCCTTCACGTCATGATGGGCGATTACGGTCGGCATGGTTTCCCCCTCGGATTCACCTGGCCAGTGGTTTTACCCTGGCGCGCCGACCCTACACCCAGGTGCCGAATTTCTGTACTGGCAAATCATCCGGACAGGCGACAAGGGCGGGGGAGTGCAGGCGATTGAGCAGAGGCAGAATTTCTCATTTCTTCCGCGGGTGAAGGCATACGCGCCAGGCGGGCACTACGAGCAACCGCTTCAGCTTCCGCGATGTCGAGCTGGCCCAGATCGGGCCGGTCCTGCCGCTCGGCGGGAACACCCCGGCTACCAGGGACCGGGTGGCGACCATCCTGGTCCGCCAGCTCCAGCCCGTTATCGCGGCGGTCGAGGAGGCGGGCGGCCAGATCATCGAGGGGCTGTCCCCAGCGCCCAGCGGCGCCGGCTCATCGCGCGCCACCCGGACGGTTCCGTCTTCGAGTACATCGAGGCGGCGACCGTCGCCGGGGAGTAACTGGCTCCTGTGGCTGACGTGACGGATGGGGCGCGGTTGATTAACAGCTGTCACTTCTGTTTCTTTATTCACAAAGGTGGGCCCTGTCCCCGAGTCTGTCATCAGGTCAGGTACTTATCACCGAACGACAGGGTTATCTTGCTGCGCGTTCATTACCTGTCCTGCGCTCGCTTGCCTCCCAGGCTTAGCCAGTCTGGCTGTATCCCGGCAGACGGGGGCAGAGGTATTGTCTGGGGGAGGAACGGGGGAAAAGGTAGCTAGCTCGTATCTCTTGTTTAAGGTGGCCCCGCGAATTGCCCGTTGCCCCGAAAGCCGTCTCCCGCATTAGCGGGGATGCGCAATGAGCCAGTCCCGTGCTGCTGATGCCGCACCACCCGGCGTCCGGCCTGCCCAGCGTGGCGCGGCGCTGGCGCCCCGGAACTGGCGGCTGGCCGGCCGCCTGATCGCCCTGGTGGCTATCCCGACCATGCTGGGCCTGGCGCTCACCGGGCTGCGGGTCACCGACTCGATGCGCAGCGCGGAGGCGTATGGCCAGGTGGGGCGCGTTGCTGTGCTCGGCCAGGAGGTCAACGGCTTAGCGCAGGCGATGGAAGACGAGCGGGCCGACACGGCCGCGTTCATCGCGGCCGGCCGGCCGGCCGCCGGCCTTACGGCCCTGCGCCGCCAGTATGTGATCACCGACAGCCGGGCGGGCGCCGTGCGCCGGCTGGCCCGCCAGGTTGGCCGCGACGGCCCGGCCGGGACGCGGGCCGGCGCGGCCTCGGTCCTGGCCAGCATCGCCGACCTCCCTGAACTGCGCAGGTACGCAGCGCAGGGGCAGGCTCCCGCACTGGCCGTGATCAACCGCTATTCCACGGCGACAGCGGGCCTGTTCCCGATCAGCGACGGCATCGCTGACCTGAGCGGCAGTCCCACGCTGATGACCAGCGGGCATGCGCTCGCCGCGCTGTCCAGGATGAAAGACCAGGCTTCGGAGCAGCAGGCCATCCTCGGCGTGGCCCTCGCTGAAGGCCGGTTCGCGCCCGGGGTGCGCACCGCGCTGATCAGCTCCCAGGCGCAACAGGCCAGTGACCTCGTAACGTTCCGCGCCCTGGCGACTCCCGAGGAGAGCTGGGCCCTCAGCACCACCCTGGCCAGCCCGCTGGCCGGGCAGGCCCAGGCGGTGGAACAGCGCGCGGCAGCGGCGGGCCCTGGTGCGCTGGTCCTCGGGGCCCCGGCCAGTCGCCAGTGGGGGGACGGGATGTCCTTCACGGTCGGCTGGATGCGCCACGCCGAGCAGCAGCTGGCGGCCTGGAACGCCGGCTACGGCCGGTCCCTGCAGCGGTCCGCGATGGAGTACGCGATCATCACCGGCGCGGTGGCGCTGGCCATCCTGGCGATCGTCCTGCTGGCCACCATGATCCTGGCCAGGTCCCTGCTGCGTCCGCTGCGACGGCCGGCCGACGCAGGGTCTGCCCTTGAGATCACCGAGGTCGCCCGCGCCTTCGACCGGGCCCACCGGGAGGCACTGCGGCTGGCCGGCGAAGCGGCCCGGCAGCACCGCAGTATCAGTGCCATATCCGCCAGTTTCTTCCGGCGCAGTCATTCCCTGCTGGAACGGCTGCTGCGGCTGCTCGACAGCCTGGAACTCAGTGAGGATGACCCGGGACGGCTGGCCAGCCTGTTCCAGATTGATCATCTGGCCACCCGGATGCGCCGTAACTCAGACAGCGCCCTCGTCCTCGCGGGGCACGAGACTGCGCGCCCCTGGGCCGAGCCGGCCACCCTGGTGGACGTGCTCCGGGCGGCGGTGTCCGAGATCGATCAGTACGGCCGGGTGGTGCTGGACATCCAGCCAGGTGTCTCGGTCAGCGGCAGGGCTGTGGCCGACACCGTGCACCTGCTCGCCGAGCTGCTGGAGAACGCCACCGAGTTCTCGCCCAGGACGACCCAGGTGATCGTGTCCGCGCACCCGGCGCGCGGCGGCTCGCTGATCAGCATCACCGACGGCGGAATGGGCATGCCCGAGGAGCATCTCGGGCAGCTCAACTGGCAGCTGGCCCACCCGTCTCCCGCGGACGCGGCGGTCAACCGGCACATGGGCCTGTTCGCGGTCGCACACCTGGCGGCGCGGCACGGCATCACGGTGGCGCTGAAACAGCCGCCGGACGGGGGGACCACCGCCGAGGTGTACCTACCGGCCACGCTGATCTCGCCGGACACCGCACCCGGCAGGTGGCCGGCCCCGGCTGGCGAAGTCTTCCGGGTCCGGGGCGGTGGAGCCAAGGACAGGGGTGCGGGCCCGCTGTCCTCAGCTCCCCGGTTCGCCGACGGGCGAGAGCGCGTCCGGGGGCTGGACACCGGCACCTCCGGTGCCACGCAGCTGGCGCTGGGCGCGCCGCTGCCGCCCGCCGTCCCGGCCGTCGCCTTCGCCGTGGGCCAGCCGGAGCCTGAGCCGGAGAGGGAGGAACGGGAGAGCGGGGAACGGGAGAGCGCGGAACGGGGCGGCGCGCTGCCCATCTACGAGTCCGTCGAATCCGATTATCCCCATCCCTTCGGCCGGGACCTGCCCCAGCCCAGCGGGCCGCAAGCCGCGCTGCCGCAACGGATTCCGCGGGCCCGCCCGGCCAGCGGCACCGCAGCTGGCCAGGCGCCCCGGCCAGCCACGTCGGCTGAATCGGCGGAGATCACGCGGGAACAGCTGGCCAGCTTCCAGCGGGGTTCCCGCCGGGCCCGGGCCGCAGATCGGGGAGGGGACCGGATCGACCGGGACCCGGATCAGCCGGCCCAGGATCGCTGAGCGGCAGTCACGTGGACCAGGCCCGCCCTGCACAGGATCCCGACCGGCTCATCACGGACTTCACCGAGCGAGTGCCCGATGTGCTGCAGGCCGCCGTGGTGGCCGCGGACGGCGTCCCAGTGGCGGTGTCCGACGCGATAGCGCCCGGTCATCTGGGGCAGCTTTCCGCGATCACCGCCGGCCTGGTCAGCCTGGCCTGTGCCGCAGCCCGGGCCTTCGATGAGGGTGTGGTGACCCAGGCCCTGGTCACCATGGAACGGGGCATCCTCGTCATCATGGCGATCGGTGACGGGTCGAGCCTTGCGGTCCTCACCACCGCCTCGGCCGACCTTGACCTGGTCGCATACGAGATGACGACGCTGGTGGACCAGGCCGGCAGCAGGTTCACCCCGCCTGCCCGCAGCGCCGCCAGTGGCATGCGGAGCGGAAGCGCGGGAAGCAGCACTGCATGAGCCCTGGTGGCCTAGCGGCCACCTGGCTCAGCGGGTCCTGACGACCTTTCTGCGGTAGACGATGCTCCCGGCTCCCGCGAGGATGGCCGCTCCGCCCAGGCTCAGGAGCAGCGTGTCCTGGAAACCGGCGGTGCCCCCGCCGCCCGTGGCCGGGGCGGCGGTGGGGTACGGGCTGCTCGACGGGGTCGGCGTCGGGGTGGGGGTGGGGGTGGGGGTGGGGGTCGGCGATTGTGACGGCGTCGCCGACGCCGTGTCTGAGGGGCTCGCCGATGCGGTGTCCGAAGGGCTGGCGGTCCCGCCCGACGAAGTGTCGGTTGGCGTAGGCGACCCGCTTCCGGACGCTGAGCCTCCGGGGGAGAGGGAAGGCGGCGTAGCCGAGGGCGTGCCTCCTGAGCAGGCCGAGAGCGACACGGAAGCGAGCACGGTCAGGGCAGCACAGCCGGCGGCGCTTAATCTCCCGCTGAACCTCGTCCCCGCGATAGTGGTGCGCATGCCTATGCGACCTCCTCATGCGTCCGGCGGGTGGCTGACCCGTTTCTCTCGGTCCCGGCCCGGGCGGCCGGGCCGTTTTCCTTGGTCCCGGCATCACAGGCCGGCATCAGAACGGAAATCGCGCGGGCGGCCTGGTCGCTGCCTGCGGCCGGAGGCAGGTCCCCGAAAGCGCCGTCGGCCATAAAGGCAAGGCCATGGACGGTCCAGGCAGGCAATGGCTTGTTCGTCACAGGAATATTAGGCTACGCGAGTAGAACACCCTGGGGAAGATGGGGAGGGACGGTATTGGGGGAGGCGGAGCGGCAGCGCGTCGCCGGGTTTCGCGTGGTCGTGTCGTGGCCGCAGAGCAGATTCGCCCCCCC
>Ga0208717_1000330_pt1 | contig 16942 bp, 16 predicted proteins | sample NGESurF53shallow_FD_184489 | JGI IMG/M metagenome (GOLD analysis project Ga0208717, IMG submission 184489) | Arctic peat soil microbial communities from Barrow, Alaska - NGEE Surface sample F53-3 shallow (SPAdes) | ecosystem: Environmental > Terrestrial > Soil > Wetlands > Peat ... | reverse complement strand
GCCAGCTCCTCGCCTTCGCCCGCCGGGAGGTGATGCGGCCGCAGGTCCTCGACCTCGACACCGCCATCACGGCCGTGGAGGGCATGCTGCGCCGGACCCTCGGCGAGCACGTCGAGCTGGTCACCTCCCTCGCCGGCGGCCTGCACCCGGTGCTGGCCGACCCGGGCCAGCTGGAGCAGGTGCTGGTGAACCTCGCGGTCAACGCCCGCGACGCGATGGCCCGGCGGCGGCACGCTGACCATCGACACCGCCAACATCACCGTGGACGCCGAGTCCATCGCCGGGGGATCAAAGTCGCGGCAGGGGCAGAACGTGCGGCTGCGGGTCAGCGACACCGGCACCGGGATGCCCCCCGAGATCATCGAGCGCGTATTCGGGCCGTTTTTCACCACCAAGGAAGAGGGCGCCGGCACCGGGCTCGGCCTGCCCACCGTCTACGGGATCGTCACCCAGGCGGACGGCCACATCCGCATCCACTCCGAGCCCGGCATCGGCACGACCTTCACCATCATGCTGCCCGTCACCACGGAGGCACCCGCCCCGCCGGCGCCCGAGGTGCCCGAGGTGCCCTCCCAGCGCACGCCCAAGGGCGAGACCGTCCTGGTCGTCGAGGACGAGGCGGCGCTCCGCGAGGTCACCAGGCGGATCCTCACCCGCAACGGCTACCAGGTGATCAGCGCCGCCAGCGGCCCCGAAGCCATCGCCATCGCCGCCGGCCACCCCGGCGAAATCCACCTCCTCGTCACCGACGTCGTCATGCCCCGGATGCTCGGCAAGGAAGTCGCCGAGAAAATGCGGGCGGTCAAGCCCGGCATCGAGGTTCTCTACATGTCCGGCTACGCCCGGCCCGTCCTGGCCACCCAGGGCAGGCTCGACCCGAACGTGGCCCTGGTGGAGAAGCCGTTCTCCGAGGCCGACCTGCTGGCCATGGCCGGGCAGGTACTCGACGGCCACTTCCGGGGATACACAACCACCAGCGGCGGCCCGCCCCCCCGCTGACACAACGGCCGGCCCGGCCCAACCTGACCACCACGACAAGCCACGCAAGGCGTAAACGGCCCGGTTCCCGGTTTTCGAAGTCGTCTGCGGCGAGGATCTGGAGGAACATCCGGGCGAACGGTCGTACGCGGAGGCGCCGAGCGCGAAGCGGACGCCGCGGGTGTCGATGTCCGAATTCGCCTGCGGAGATGCCCGAAGTTCTGTGTATCACGGCGGGACTGGTTGCCTAGCGCCTGAAGGCGACCACCATTGTGGCGAGCACGACCGCCACGATCGCGGCGATCACCGTCACCAGGACGGAGTGCATCCCGACGAAGACGCCTCCCACGCCGGCCAGCGCTCCGCTCACCAGGATCAGGACCGATCCTGTCCCGGCATCCCGGCGACGAGGCGGCGGAGGGGAAGCCGGCGGCTCCGGAATCGCGGCGGCGCTGCGGTCCACGGGCAATGGCTCCCTCCGGCCGGCCGGCCGGCGCCCAGCCAGCCGAGCCGCCGTCACATCGCCTCCGCGCAGTTGACGACGGCACGCACGCGGCCGGAGTCGTCCGCCGCACGCCACAGGACTGACCATGGGTAGTAGGACGCCGGCTCGGTGAGCGGCCCGCCAGATGGTTCCGGGAGCGCGGCGATGCAGGAGGATGGCACGCAGTACAGGCAGCGCCCCTGGACGATGAGATCGGCGGCCGCGGCTGATGCAGTCATCGACGTGCTGGTTGACGGTGCGCAGGGCCTGAAGGCCGGAGAGCACGTTTCGGTGAGTTCCCGCCGTGATCCCGGGCGTGCCGCGCTGGACGCGGAGCGCCACTGGCTGGCGCGGCTGAGCGTGAGCTGGTGGAGGAGACCGGCATTGACCCGGCTACGGTGGTTCTCCTGTCGCAGATCCCTGCATACATCGAGTACGGCAGGGTTCCGGAGCGGCCGGAGAAGAATGAGCCAGATCATTTTCACTCTGCCCTCTGCCCTTCCAGGTCACCATGCGGCCCGGCGGTGGCGGTATCAGCAGCGTGACTGCACCGCGGTCCTAGCGGGCACGGTCAAGCGGGGAGAACAGCATCCCCGGCCGGGCGGATCTGGTGCAGTCAGCATGCGGATACCTTCGCGCCGGGCCCGCGACCTACGTTGACGTCATGTCACAGTCGTACTCTGAACTACCGAACAGCACGGCCACGGCTGCGAACGGCGTGGACTACGCGTACCGGGACACCGGCGGCTACGCGGCGGAAGTTCCGCTCGTGCTCCTCCAGCACTTCCGCGGCAACCTGGACTACTGGGACCCCGCGCTGGTCGACGAGCTGGCCAGATCCCGCCGGGTGATCACCTTCGACAACGCCGGGGTCGGCGGCTCGAGCGGCGTGACACCCGACACGATCGAGCAGATGGCCCGTGACGCGATCGCCTTCACCACCGCGCTCGGGCTCAGCCGGATCGACCTGCTCGGATTCTCCATCGGCAGCTTCGTGGCCCAGGAGCTCGCCCTGGCCGCCCCGCCCTGGTCCGGCACCTGGTCCTGGCCTCGTCGGCGCCGCGGGGCGCGGCGGGCATGCACGGCTGGGCACCCGACGTGATCGGCGCGGTCGGCACCCCGCAGACCACCCCGGAGGAATACCTCAGCGTTTTCTTCGCAGCGTCCCCGGCCAGCCAGCAGGCAGGGAAGGAGGCACTCGGCCGCATGTATGCGCGTGTTGAGGACCGCGACGAGATGACAGGCTGGGCGACCCGTGAGGCGCAGTACGACGCGGTGTGCTCCTGGGGCATCCCGGACCACTCAGCGCTGCAGCGGCTTGCCGCTCTTGAGATGCCGGTCTTCATCGCCAACGGCGACAGCGACCCAATGATCCTGCCACACTACTCCCGCCTGCTGGCAGGTCTGATCCCGCACGCACGGCTGAAGATCTACCCGGACGCGGCGCACGGGTTCCTGTTCCAGCACCACGCCGAGTTCGCCGCCGACGTCACCGAGTTCCTGGTGGCCACCGGGCTGATCGAGGCCGTCGTTCCGCCCGCGCGGGTGAAGCCATGACAACGCGAAGCGGCGCCCCGTCGGCCGACGGCGAGGCCGCCTACCAGGAACGGCGCGTGCCCACGGCCCGCGGCGAACTCTACGTCCGTGACTACCCTGGCTCCGCGCCCGCGTTCGTCATGCTCCACGGCTTCCCCGACAACCTGCGGATCTTCGAGAAGGTCGCCCCCTTGCTCGCGAGCGCGGGCAGGAGGGTCGTACTCTTCGATTTCCTCGGCTTCGGCGCATCCGACAAGCCCGGCGACGGGTACTCCTTCGACCAGCAAGTGGGCGACCTGCTCGCGGTCGTCGACGCCTTGAACCTCGACACGGTCGTTCCGGTCGCGCATGACGCCGGCGGTCCCGCGGCGGTGAACTTCGCGCTGCGCTACTTCAGGCGCACCGCCGCGGTAGCGCTGCTCAACACTTTTTACGCCAATGCCGAGACCTTGCGGTTCCCCGAGTTCATCGGGCTTTTCGCCACTCCATCGCTGAGCGCCCTCAGCCAGCACTTCCTGCGGAACCCCGCGCTTTTCGCCGAGTTGCTGCAGTTCCAGCGCGGCCAGTTCCGTGCTGCCCTCGGCAGCGACAAGCGAGCAGGGTACGACGAGTTCCTCGGTCCGCTCATCGATGAGAACTTCCGCAGGCAGCCCGGCGCCGGCCCCGCGTTCGGCCAGATGACCGCGCAGCTCCTGCCCGAAGTCGCGCGAAACGACAAGCACCTGGCAGAGCTTGAACGGCTGGACATTCCCTTCCGCCTGATCTGGGGTGCCGAGGACCCCTACCTCAACACCGGCGTGGCCGAGGACCTGGCGAAGCACCTGCGCACAGCAACGACCAAGATCCTGGCCGACGCGGGCCATTGGCCCCAGATCGACCAGCCGGACGAGGTTACCCGGGCACTGCTATCCAACTGAAACCGCTGTCCAGCTAAGAGGGACGATGCCCTACGTGACCGTCGGCACCGAGAACGGCGCGGACATCGACATCTACTACGAGGATCACGGCAGCGGCCAGCCTGTCCTGCTCATCCACGGCTACCCGCTCAACGGCCGCTCCTGGGAGCGGCAGGAACGCGCCCTTCTCACGGCCGGGCGCCGGGTGATCACCTACGACCGGCGCGGCTTCGGGCAGTCGGCCAAGCCCGCCGCCGGCTACGACTGCGACACGTTCGCCGCCGACCTGAGCGTCCTCGTCGAGCATCTCGACCTCACCGACGTGGTGCTCGGCGGGTTCTCCATGGGCACCGGCGAGGTAGCCCGCTACCTGGGCCGGTACGGGTCGGCCCGGGTGGCGAAGGCGGTCCTGGCGGGGGTGATCCTGCCGTTCCTGCTGAAGACAGCGGACAACCCCGAGGGCGTCGACGGGCGCGTCTTCGAGGGCATCAGGGCCGCGATCGTCAAGGATCGTTACGCCTACTTCGGCGACCTCATGGACGACTTCTACAACATCGACACGTTCTCGCCGGACCGGATCGGGGACCGGGCCTGGGAGGCTTCGTTCGCGATGGCCGCGGCCGCCTCGCCGATCGCGACCTACGCGTGCGTGGACACCTGGCTGACCGATTTCCGCGATGACCTGCGGAGGATCGACGTTCCCACGCTGGCGGTCCATGGCACGGCGGACCGCATCCTGCCGTACGAGTCCACCGCGAAGCGGCTGCCCGGCCTGGTGAGAAACCTCCGGCTCGTCGCCGTCGAGGGCGGCCCGCACAACATCTGCTGGACCCATCCCGACGAGGTCAACACCGCCATGCTGGAATTCCTGGCCAACTAACCTAGCTGGAAGCGAGGTCTCGCCGTTCGGCGAAGTAGCGAACATCCAGGGCGGTCAACGTCACCCTGAACTTCCGCCCCCCAATGCGACTTCTTCACCAGACTGTTCGCTTTGCCTATAGTGGGCCGGGTGACGCGCAGCGTATCCGGAGCGACTGGCGGCGGGACCGGCCTGGTCGGCCGGGAGCAGGAACTATCCCGGCTGCGGGAGCTCGTCGCTCCGCCCTACGCGCAGAGCAGGGTGCTCCTGCTCCTTGGCGATCCCGGCATGGGCAAGACGGTCCTACTGGCCGAGGCGGAGCGGGCGGCCAGGCCGGCGGGGATGCGGGTACTGACGGCGGCGGGCCGCGAGTCGGAGCGGGATCTGGCCTTCGCGGGCCTGCATCAGCTGCTCTGGCCGGTGCTCGACCAGCTGAGCGCGCTGCCGGCCCGGCAGGCGGAAGCGCTGCGCGGGGCGTTCGGGCTCTCCGCGGCCCCGGTTCCTGCCGACGCGCTGCTGACCGGCATCGGCGTGCTCACCCTGCTGGCCCGGCTGGCGGAGGACGCACCGCTCCTGGTGGTCGTCGACGACGCGCAGTGGGTGGACCAGGGCTCGCTCAACGCGCTCGCCTTCGCCGGCCGCCGGCTGGAATCAGAGCCGATCGTGATCCTGCTCGGCGTGCGTGGGCAACTGGTCCCCGCAGGCTTCGAGCGGGACTTCGCCGAGCTGCCGCTGACGCCACTGCGGGCGCAGGCGGCCAGCCGGCTCCTGGACGCGCAGCCGCGCCCGCCGCGGGGGCCGGAGCCGTCACCAGGTGCTGGCCCAGGCGGCGGGCAACCCGCTGGCGCTGATCGAGCTATCGAAGACGATCGCGGCCGATCCCGGCGCGGCAAGACGCTGGGCCGCCGAGCCGCTCCCGCTGACCGGCCGGCTCACCGGCCTCATGGCCGCCAGGTTCGACGGGCTGCCCGGGCCGACCCGGGCAGCGCTGCTGCTCGCCGCGGTCGCCGACAGCCCCGACCTGGACACCGCCGCGCTGCCCGGGCTTTCCGCCGACATTCTCGTTCCGGCCGAAGTGTCCGGCCTGATCCGGGTCGAGCCGTCAGGCCCGCAGTTCAGCCACCCGCTTATCCGCTCGGCCGTCTACCATGCCGTCCCGTTCGCCGAGCGGGCCGCGGCCCACCTGCGGATCGCGGCCGCGGTCCGCGACGAGCCCGACCGTCATGCCTGGCACCTGGCGGCCGCGACGCTCGACCCGAACGAGCAGGTGGCCGCCCTGCTTGAGCAGAGCGCGGCCCGGGCGCAGAGCCGCGGCGGCCTCGCCGCGGCGGCCCATGCCATGGAACGCGCCGCCGAACTCAGCCCCGCCGAGCACGACCAGGCCCGCCGGACGCTCGCCGCCGCCGGCCTCGCCATGCTGGCCGGCGAGGCCGACTGGGTACGCGACCTGTCGGCAAAGGTGCTCACGCTGGACTCGGGTCCGGACTCGCGGATCGAAGCACGGCTGAGCATGGGCTGGGGGCAGGTGTGGTCCAACCAGCACGCCGAAGCGCTGGCCACCCTCCTCGCCGTGGCAGCCGAGGCCTCGCCGCGTTTGCCGGTCTTCGCCTGGGAGGCGATCGGGCTGGCGGGCGCGGTCATTCACCAGACCGGGCTCGCCGCGGGCCGCGCCCAGGTGCTCGCGGCGCTGGCCGCGCTGCCGCCGCCGCAGCAGGATGACCCCGGCTGGCCGGCCAGCTCCGCCGACGAGATACGGGCGTGGGTAGAGGCGTGCATCGATCCGTTCGGCAGGAGGACTGAGGCCGTCTCGTTCCTGTACCGGGTCGCCGAGGCGGCCCTCACCGATCCAGCGAAGGTCGCCGGGGCGGCGTGGATCCTGGACGAGACGGAGCTCGCGGTCAGGCTGCTGCGCCGGCAACTCGAAAGCATGCGTGCCCCGGGCGTCCGGGCGCGCTCCGGTGCTTCGCTGTCCGTGCTGGAATGGGCATGCATCGACAGCGGGCGCTGGGATGAGGCCCTTGCCGCGGCCCAGGAGGCCGCCGACATCGCCGCCGCCTACAAGATGGAGAACGTCGCCGGCTCCGCCGACCTCACCGTGGCCATCGTCGCGGCGATGCGCGGCCACGATGAGCAGGTCGCGCCGCTGCTCGCCCGGGTGGAGGCCGTTGTGGACACCGCGGAGTACCGGGGGTTCGCCGCCAGGTGCCGGCAGACCGCGGGCCTCGCCGCGCTGGCGCAGGGCAGCTACGAAGCCGCCTACGCGGAGCTCAGCCAGCAGTTCGCCGCCGACGGCACGCCGCTGCACCACCACTTCTCCTACCTCGCCATCGCCGACCTGGCCGCTGCTGCGGTGCGCGTCGAACGCGGCCAGGAAGCCAGCGCCGTCCTTGAGCGTGCGCTCGCGCTGATCGGCCCGGCACCGGGCCCGCGCCTCGGACAGCTCGCCGCCCGGGCACGCGGCCTGCTCGCCGAGCCGGCCAGCGCCGGGGATCAGTTCGCCCGCGGCCTGGCCGACCCCGCCGGGGACACCTGGCCGTTCGAGCGCGCCCAGCTCCAGCTCGACTACGGCGAATGGCTGCGCCGCCAGCGCCGGATCAACGACGCCAAGCCCGTGCTGCGGGCAGCCCTTGAGACGTTCCGCCGCCTGGGCGCGGCCCCGTGGGCGCGGCGCGCGGAGACAGAGCTGCGCGCCTGCGGTGTGGCTGCGCAGGCCGCGCCGACCGTCCCCGGCGCGTTGACCGAGCTCACCGCGCAGCAGCGGGAGATCGTCATCCTCGCCAGCCGGGGCCTGACCAATCCCGAGATAGCCGACCGGCTGTTCCTCTCCCCCCGGACCGTCGCCTCCCACCTGTACCGGTCGTATCCCAAGCTCGGCATAGCCGGCCGCCACCAGCTCCGCGATCTCATCGATCAGCTTCCCGAACAGCGGTAACCGGGCTGCTGCCTGCCCGGCAGCCCGGTTTCTTCCAGCGGGCCAGAGTCACCACCACCCGTTCCGACAATCATGATTTTCCCGAACGAATGGTGGTGCCTGCCGCGGGTTCTGGGTTCAGTTCTCAGGTGCCGGGACGTCCCGACTGGCGGCGCAGGCCGGTCAGCGCCGCGGCGACCGCGACCAGCACGGCGATCGCGGCGCTGTAGACCAGCGCGGTGTCGCGGATCCCGAAGTGCTGGCTGGCCAGGCCGGCGATCACGACGGGCACGCTGAACGACAGGTAGGCGACGATGAAGATCGCGGCCACCAGGCCGGCCCGGTCGCCCGGAGCGACGTCGGAGACGAGCAGCCGGTAGGCGCCGGTCCAGGCGGGGCCGAACCCGATCCCGGCCACCGCGGTTCCCAGCAGGAACAGGATCGAGACCGACCCGGCGACCGCGCCGAGGGTGAGCCCCGCGCCGGCGAGCAGGAACAGGCAGCCGCCCACCATGCAGGCCCGCGGCGCGATGTGCGCCACCGCGACGGCGGTGACACTGCCGACACCGAGGAGCAGGAACACCGCCAGGCCGCCCCACAGCAGGTTGGCCGACTGGAGCAGCTGCGCGGCAAGCTCCGGGCCGAGCGACAGGTAGAAGGCGCTGAGCGCCCACGTCGCGATCAGGGACGGCAGTGCTGCGATGAACGTGGTCCCGATAGTACGGGGAACGCGTACTTGCGGCCGCAGCGAGCCGAGCCAGCCTGGCCGCCTGCCGCCGGGCTCGGGCATGACCGCCACGGCGATGATTCCGGCAACGAACGCCGCGAGCAGCAGCCACCAGACCAGCCCCGTGGGATAGGGCCCGTACTGGACAAGGGCAGCGGAGCCTAGCGCGCCGATAGCCAGGCCCAGCATCTGCGACCCGCTCGTCAGGAGCCCCGCCAGGCGGCTGCCCGCCGGCTCAAGCTCGAGCAGGGACGCTCCGATCGCCCCGGTGGCCAGTCCCACGCCGACGCCCTGCATCGCCCGCGCGGCATACAGCGCGCCCGCCCCGGGCGCCAGCCACCACACGACGCACGCCGCCGCGCCGATCGCCAGCCCCACAATGATGACTGGCCGCCGGCCGAAGTAATCCGACAGCCGTCCGACCACGAGCAGCGCCGCGAGCAAGACCAGGGCGTACACAGCGAAGATCGCCGTCACAGTCACCGCAGAGAAATGCCACTCGGCCTGGTAAACCCGGTACAGCGGCGTCGGCACCGCACTCGCGAAAGTGATCAGGAACATCGTGAACGCGACCACCCAGAAGGATGCTCCGCGGGACAGGAGCCGGAACCGGTCGGCCGGGCCGGCCTGCACACGGCTGGTCTCAGTGAAAGGGGGCGTGGCGGGCATTGTCGCTCCTTCAAGCGTCAGGATGTCTGCGTGGCGTACTGCGCCAGCTCACCACGCGCCCCGGTGACCGCGGTATCAGCACCCTGACTGCATTCCCCGGCAAGGTGCGGTCACCGTGCGGATGCTGTCGTCCGGTGCCATGGCACCTGGGCCGCGCAGCAGCGCCTACGCAAAGTACTCCCTGCCGCTGACACCTTCCAGGCAGTGACGCTCATCAGCGCGCCCTCCGCCGCCCTGAGCAGGTGATACAGGAATCCGTCGCGCGAACCACCGATCCCGGCGGAGTTTGTCGGTGCCCGCTCCGCAGCGGCGGTACCGGCCCTGGCACCGTCCGGCTTCACCCCGTCGTCTAAGTGCAGTCAGCGTCCGGATACCTCCATGCCGGGCCGGGAGCACATTCTGTGCTTGCTCGTCTTTCTCACTCAGCCGGAGGCCCAAGTGAAACACAGTCCCGCGTTTTGGTCCAAGGTGCTCCTGCCGGTTGCGGTGGCCGCCGCGGTCGGCATCGCCGTGCCGGCCGCGTCCGCTCACGCTGGCTCGGCACCGGCACCCGTAGCAGCATCATCGACGTCAAGCTGTTCGCTCGACCCGTCCCCGCCCGCCGGGTTTACCGAGGCCAAGGTCAGGGTGGACGGGATCGGGATCAACTACGTGCGCGGCGGGCACGGGCCGACGCTGCTCCTGATACACGGGTACCCGGAGTCGTGGTACGAGTGGGAGGACATCCTGCCCGCGCTCGCCCGCCACTACACCGTCGTCGCGCCGGACCTGCCCGGAGCCGGCCTCAGCGACGCTCCCTCCGTCGAGGCCGACTACACCAAGAAGGCCATGGCCGCCGATCTCTACGCGCTCATGGTCAAGCTGGGCCTCAGCCATAACGTCAGCATCGTCGGCCACGACGTCGGCACCATGGTCGCCTACTCCTACGCCGCCGCCCACCCGCACGATGTCGCCAAGCTCGTGCTGAGCGAGGCCCCCATCCCCGGGACGAGCATCTACACCTACCCCGCCCTCACCGCGAACGGCCCCGGACTGTGGTGGTTCGGCCTGTTCAACGACCCCGGCACCCTGGCCTACGACCTCATGAGGGGCAAGGAGAAGGTGTGGGTCTCCGAATCCATCCCGGTCCTCGAGGTCGTGAAAAACTCCATCACCCAGTGTGACCTGGCGCTATTTACGCATTACCTGGAGCAGCCCGGGCACCTGCAGGCGACCATCGACTGGTTCTCCACCTTCTCCCAGGACATAAAGAACGACGCGACGTACCAGAAGACCAAGCTCACCATGCCAGTCATGGCCATAGGCGGATCGGCCAGCCTGGGCAGTTCAGTCGCCACCCAGGTCCGCAACTACGCCACCAACGTGACAGGCGCAGTCATCCCGGACACCGGCCACTGGCTCTACGAGGAACGTCCGGCCGAGATGACTAGTCTCCTCCTGCAGGTCCTGAAGTAAGGCAGGCGGCGGGCGTGACCGCCGTCCGTCGTCGCCCGCCGCGGTGCAGGCCCGCGCTAGAGGACCGCGGCTGCCTAGCGTGCCGCCGGCGGATCTCACGCTACATGACGGCATCGATAGGGATTCCTGCGTCCTCCCGGTACCTGCCGCAGAGGCCTAGACCATTGGTCTAGCGGGGGCGGGGCACCGCGCACCGCGCCGCCCAGGCGACCGCCGACATGATCATGAAGGCGGCGCAGACCATCCCCGGGACCAGGGTCGGCGGCGCGGCTGTGACCCACATCCCGGCCGCCGTCACCGCCTCCGGCTACTGCCAGACGTAAGTTCCCGCAGCTCAAAAGGCTGCCACCCAACAGTTCCCGAACAATCGCGCGGACGTCTCGTCACCATACGGGGCGTCCGCGCGTGACCCAGGAATGCCCCATCCATGCCCCACGATGACAAAAGCCGTTGGGTGCAGCTCTTCTGGAGGGACTGCCCACCTGGAGTTTTGCCGGATGACTGGTTGATTGGCGGCCTCGTCTTCTACCGTCGTTTGCGGGGGAAGGAGAGGGCGGATGGGCTCGCTGATCGAGGAACTCGAGCGCCGGGAAGCGGCTGCCCGGGCCGAGGCGGACCGGCTGCGCAGCCGGATAGAGGAGCTGGCCGGGGAACTGGCCAGGGCCGAGGAGCAGGTCACGCGGCTGGCGATCGCCCGCGAGGAAGTCATGCGGGTTCTGGCGGAGCCCGCCGGCGCGGAACTGGCCGGCAGTTCCGCGAAGGAGCCGGGGCCGGTCCCGCCGATCGGGGCGGTGGCGGTGCCGCCGTGGCACGAGGGTGCTGATGGATCCTGGCTGCCGCGGTCCTATCAGGACCTGCTGGAGGTGGCCGCCGATGCCGGCCGCCCGCTGAAGGCGGCGCAGTTCGCCGCCGCGACAGGGCTGAGCACGGACCGGGCGAAGGTGGAGGCCCTGCGGTCGAAGCTGAAGCGGCTGGCCGGGCGGGGCTGGCTGGCCGAGGAGCCCGGAGGCCTGTTCACCCTGCCGTCACGCGAAGTAGCGGGGGAAACACCGAAACCGGGACGGTAAGGGGTTCTTCTTCCTAGGTTCGGAGGTGCTGGCCATCACGAACCTCGACAGGAAGAAGAACCCTCATGGAAGCGTACGGCACGGTTCCCGGCGGTGATCCGTTCGCCATCTCGAAAGGCATGTTCACCGAACTGGCCGGGCAGCTCGCTGGTCCCGCCGCAGCCGGGATGACCGCCTGCGAGCTCGAGCAGCACCTGGACGAGCGGGGCCGGGACCTGCTGCGGCAGCTTCTGCAGGACCACCTGGACCTGCGGGCTGCGCGGGAAGAACAGCAGGCCCGGGAGGACCGCGCGCCCGCGACGGGAACCGACGGGATCACCCGGACCCGGCGGGAGGCCGGCCACGGCAGGCTGCTGGCCACGCTGTTCGGGACCGTGCGGGTCACCCGGTGCGCCTGGCGGCACCCGGGAGCCGTCAACTTCTGCCCCGCCGACGCGGCCCTGTCGCTCCCGGCGGCCCGGCATTCTCATTCCCTGGCCATGCTGGCCTCCCTGGAAGCGGCCCGCGGCTCGTTCGGGGCCGCGCACGCCGCGATCACCCGCCGCTGCGGGCCGGTCATCGGCAAGCGGCAGGCCGAAGAGGCCGTGGTGCGCGCCGCAGCCGACATCGCCGCGTTCTACCAGGCCCGGGTTCCCGAGCCGTGCACCTCCTCGACCCTCCTGGTCATCTCCGCCGACTGCAAGGGGATCGTGATGCGGCCCGGGGCGCTCAGGGCCGCCACCGCCCGGGCCGCCGCCCGGCTGGGGAAGATGCGGACCCGGCTGACCGCCGGTGAGAAGCCGAACCGCAAGCGGATGGCCGCCCTCGCCGCCGTCTACGACGCCGAGCCGGCACAGCGCCGCCCGCACGACGTGATCGCCCAGCCCGGCGGGAGGAACCGATCCCGCGCTCCCCGCAAAGGCCCCCGGGCCAGATCGAAGTGGCTGGCCGGGTCAGTCCGGCGCGCCCCCGCCGAGGTGATCGCCGCCGCCTTCGACGAGGCCGAGGCCCGCGACCCGGCTCACCTGCGGACCTGGGTCGTCCTGGTCGACGGGGCCGAGCACCAGCTGGACCTGATCCGCGCCGAGGCCGCCCGCCGCGGCGCCGCCGTTCACATCGTGATCGACCTCATTCACGTCCTGGAGTACATCTGGGGCGCAGCGTGGAGCCTGCACGCCACTGGCGACCCCGCCGCCGAGGACTGGGTCGCGGCCAAGGCCCTCGCGGTCCTGGCCGGCGACAGCGCCCGGGCCGCCGCCGAGATCAGCGCCGAGGCCGGCGCGGCCGGCCTGCCCGGCGGCCGGCGGCACGGCGCCGACGCGTGTATCCGCTACCTGAACAGAAAGCACGAGTACCTCCGCTACGACCAGGCACTGGAAAAAGGCTGGCCGATCGCGACCGGAATCATCGAGGGAGCGTGCCGCCACCTGATCGCCGACCGCCTTGACATCAGCGGGGCGAGATGGGGCCTGGACGGAGCCGAGGCCATCCTGACCCTGCGCGCCGTCATCAGCAACGGAGACTTCGACGAGTACTGGCGATTCCACCTCGAACGCGAGCACCAGCGCCTCTACCCCGGCATCAAGCAAGGTCAGTACACACTCGGAGCCTGACCTACGAACTCACTCCAAACGAGCTGCACCCAAAGCCGTTTAGCCTTCAGGCTAAACGGCCAGGTCAGAACGGGTGCGCCGCCAGGGACTTGAACCCCGAACCCGCAGATTAAGAGATGCTAGCACGTGCCGGGAGCTGCCATTTTGTCCGGTCGCCCGCATCCGCGTCGCGCTGCAGATGCCGGATGCTGCCGCAGCGTACCGGGGCATCCGAGCAAACATGGAGCAAACATCGGTGCGCACAGGTCTAGACCAATGTGCCAAGTCATCTGGGCACGGGCCGCCGGGGGGCTACGCGCGCCATCGGTGAAAGGTACAGGTCGCCGCGCGACGGGACGCGGCGGTTGCGATCGAGAGCCTGGCCGCAGTTATCGACACGCTCGGTAATTCCTGATGGGAGCAGCCCGGCCGAGATGCGCGCCCCTGATGGCTAGGAAACCGGAACCGCCGGTGCCTGGCTTGCTGCAGCGCCCGCAGGTTACGCTCGGCGTGTGACTGGTCACGTTCGGAGGTGTGGTGGGCGGGACTTTAGAGCCGGCTGTGCGTCGCCCGGGTGAGGTCGTCCGGGCGGCACGACTCGGGAACGGGCTGACCCTGGCGGAGCTGGGGAACCGGACGGGGTACTCGGCGGCGCAGGTATCGCGGTACGAGAGGGGCGTTACGCCGCTGAGGGACGTGTCGGTGCTGCGCCGGTTCGCGCGGGCGCTTGCGATCTCTCCCGGCGAGCTGGGCCTGGCCGTGACCGGGCCGGGCGGCGGGTCTGGCCGAGCCCTGATAGCTGTGGCGAGTGGCGCGCTTTCGAGGGTGGTGCCGTCTAGGGTTGCCGGTGAGCCTGGGGGAAGGGACGAGGACGTGCGCAGACGGCAGCTCCTGGCAGCGCTGGGCGCGGCAGCGGCCAGCGCTGCTGGCAGCCGGGTCGGCGCTGCGGTTCCACTGGTCGTGCCAAGAGGCGCAGGGGTAGGGGAACTGCTGGTCAGCCAGGTGCGGGACGCGATGCTGGGCCTCGCGCCGGCGCCTGCGCGGGTGTCGGCGGGCGCTGTGCGCGCTGGACTGGACGGTGCTCTGGCCGACTTCCGTGACAGCCGGTACGGGCGGCTGTCGGCGACCCTGCCTCGGCTGATCTCGGCCGGCCACGTGCTGGCGGCCGGCGGCGGAAACTCCGGGCAGCGGGACGCGCTGCTGGCGGGGATCTACACGCTGACCACGCGGATGCTGATCAAGCTCGATGACCAGCAGCTCGGGTGGATGGCGGCCGACCGTGCCCGTGTGTTCGCCTCAGGCGGCGGCGATCCCCTGGCTGTCGGTGAGGCGGCGCGGAACCTGGCGGTGCTGGCGCGCAAGGCCGGCTGGCACGAGCAGGCGTCGTGCATCGCGCTGTCCGCGGCGGCGAGCCCGCTGCTGGCCGGTCCGGGTGCGCGCTTGGCGGCGGAGCGGGGGCTGCTGATTCAGTCCGCCGCCTACACCGCCGCCCGCGCGGGCGACCGCGACGGGATGCGGGAGCTGACAGACGAGGCCGCTTCGATCGCGGCTCAGTCCGGGGGCCGTGCGCTGCTGCGTGATCACGGCGGCGGGTTCAGCCCCGCGACGGTGGAACTGCACCGGGTGTCGGCGGAGAACTACGCCGGCGATCCCGGCGCGGCGGTCGCGGCGGCGCTGAGGATTACCCCGGCGAGCCTGCCGACAACCGAGCGGCGTGCCCGGTACTGGACCGACACCGCCCGCGCGTACGCGAACTGGGGGCGGCGCGAGGACTGCGTGAGCGCGCTGCTGTCTGCCGAGCGGGAAGCGCCCGAGGAGACGCACGCCCGCCCGGCGGTCCGTGACCTGGTATCGACCCTGCTGGTCACCGGGCGGACCGGTCCGGAACTGCGCGGCCTGGCCGCCCGGTGCGGCATCACCTGACCGGTCCGGGCTCCGCGCCGGAAATCGGGGCGCGGAACATCCTGGCGAAGCTGCCGGGGCCGTGCCGGGCGTCCAGCCAGGCCTCCAGCGGGGCGAGGTCGCCGCTGATCATGGCGGCGACGATCTGGCTGTGGGCGTCGGCGGGACTGGCGTCGAGTTCGCTCAGGAGCGCCCGGTACCGGAGGGTGACCGTGTTGCCGAATCTGCCCAGGGATCGGGCGTAAGGGTGGTCCAGCAAGAGCGCGGCCTCGATGCGGTCGGCGGTGACGGTGCCCGCGACGTCGGCGAGAACCAGGCCGGGCACGCCCGCCTCAAGGCCCGTGCCGGTGATCCCGCAGGACTGCGCGGCCTGCCGGGCGATGGAAGTGGCCTCTGTGTCGGTGGCCCCCTCCATGACGATGCCCAGGTTGCGGGTGGGGCCGCCGCCGGGGATGTCGGGGGCGGAGTAGGTGCGCCCGTCCGGCTGGCGGAAGTTGATGCCGTACTGGACGCGGGCGATCTCGCCCCGGTCGGTCAGCCGGTAGCGGCGGAACGTGGCGTAATGCAGGCAGTCATGGGCGTAGGAGCGCACCAGGTCCAGCGCGGCGGCCTGCGGCGAGGCCGGGGTCTGGCCGGTGAGGTCGCCGAACACGGTGACGGCGACGTCCATCTGGATGTGCCGGTAGCCCTGGGCTGGGTGGTGGAACCCGCCGTGGCTGCGTGCCGTGCCGAACCCGGCTGCCGAACGGGTGCCGACCCAGACGCGCTCCAGCGGCAGCAGCGCGCGTATGCCGAGTTGCTCGTAACGGGCGGCCATGATGGCGTACCCCGTGTGGAACACATCCGCGTCGATGACCTCAGTGCCGAGTACGTCGGGGAGCGGACGACCGGTCACCCCGGGCAGCCGCATGGGAGGCGGGCTGGCACGGAAGCAGGCCAGCAGCAAATGGAGGTGAGCGCATTCTGCGGTGGTCCCGTCGAGGTGCTCGCCAGGTGGCATGAGGGTCACGGAAGCCTCCGAAAGCAAGAGGGGGATGGTGACCCGATCGCACCACCGCCGAGCGTCCTGGTGGCGGTAGCTGCCATGGCGTGCAAGCGGTTTGCACGCTATGCAAACCGCGTATGCGGCCCGTTACCGTGGCGCTACTATGAGGCGCAGCGAAAGGGCGGTGACCACCGGCGTGAATGACCTGCTGACCCGGCTGTGGCGGCTCGGGAAACCGCTCCAGTGGCGGTTCCTGTGGCTTGTGCACGCCAAGTTCATCTGCGGCATTACCGGCGTCGTCCGCGACGATCACGGTCGCGTTCTACTGCTGCGCCACCGGCTCTGGCCGCCCGGCCGCCAGTGGGGCTTCCCCACCGGCTACGCCAACAAGGGCGAACGGCACGAGGACACCATCGCCCGCGAGGTCCGCGAGGAAACCGGGCTCACCGTCAAGGCCGGGCGGCTCCTGAAAGTCCGCAGCGGCTTCCGGTACCGGATCGAGGTCTACTACGAGGCCGTCCTCGTCGGCGGCCTCGACGGACTGACCCTCGACCCGAAGGAAGTCCTCGAGGCACGCCTGTTCAACCCCACCGACCTGCCAGACGGGATGCCCGACGCGCACCGGGAACTCGCGGCGAGCCTCTGAACGCCTGACAGGTCTCAGCTGCTTGCCGAGCCGCGGAATCTAATGAGTGTTAACGGGTCAGCCGTCCGGCAGACTCGTTGTGAGGTGGCCGCCGGCGGGTGAGCACTCCTGGAATCTGGACTTCGAGTCCTGTTGACAGACCGTGCCCCTGCTGGTGACCGGGAGAGTTGATCGCTGCTGGGATGTCGTGCCCGCCTGCTGGCGTGAGCACAGTTTCATTAGGTCGCTGATAGTTCTCCCGCAGGCTGCTGCAAGT
>Ga0208717_1000327_pt1 | contig 16999 bp, 18 predicted proteins | sample NGESurF53shallow_FD_184489 | JGI IMG/M metagenome (GOLD analysis project Ga0208717, IMG submission 184489) | Arctic peat soil microbial communities from Barrow, Alaska - NGEE Surface sample F53-3 shallow (SPAdes) | ecosystem: Environmental > Terrestrial > Soil > Wetlands > Peat ... | reverse complement strand
GCGGAAAACCGCCCAAGGTCGTCCTCGTCGCCGTCATGCGAAAGCTCATCGAGGCCGCCAACCTCGTCCTCGCCAGACGACAACCCTGGGTCAAACATGCCCCAACCTGAACATGGTTGCTCCCCCGCTTCGCGAGGGAGGAGAGCGACGGATCGGCCGATTCCTCTCCTCCCCCATTCATGGGGGAGGGGGACCCCGAAGGGGTGGAGGGGGCGGACGCGCCACGATTGCATCGAAGTCGATTCACACCTCACATCCGTTGGCCGCATCGGGAAACTCTGCTTAGGACGGCGGGACGGTCACGGGAGGTGAATGTAGCAGGACCGCGCCGCCGGGTCGATTGACCGTCTCCTCCCCCATTGGCGGGCGTCGGCGAAGGGCCGTCACCGGCGTGGCCAAACCGTCGAGAGCCGCGAGGGCGGCGCGCTCACCGGATTCAACGGCGGGTCGGTAGGCTTTCCAGTCGCGGATTTCGATGTCATCCACCATCGGAAGGATCAGGACATCGGTGGCTTCCCGCGCCGCGCCAAGATCGCGTCCCGTTGTGACAGTGGCGGCGCGCATCAGCAGCGAGACGATCGGCGGCCCCCGCTTCCAGGCCCCCGAAAACAGCCACCGCCAGATGGAAAGAGGGTCCAACAGATCGCGGACGTCGATGCTGCGGCCGCTGCTGACGTCGACTCCCACGATCGGTCCATGTTGGATGGAGCGCATGATGTCGGCGGGAAAGTTGTTCATCACCGCGCCGTCCACCAGCACATCCTGGCCTTGGATCACCGGCGGCAGGACGCCGGGTAGGGAAAGGGAAGCCCTGATCGCCTCGCGCGCGAGGCCTTGGCGGTGGAGCTGGACCGCGCCGGTCGTGAGGTTTGCGGATACGCAGAAGAACGGCAGCCAAAGATCGCAGATCTGCCGGTCGCCAAAATGCTCGGCCAGCCGGGCGCGCACCCTGCGGCCATGGGTAAGGGCGATGAGGGGAAAGGCGATATCGCCCACCGGGCTGGTATCGACGAAGGCCTTGCGGATGCGGCGGTCGAGTTCGCCGTCGCTCCAGCCCATGGCGAGGCCGGCCGCGATGACCGCGCCCATGGAAACCCCACAGACAAAATCGATGGGAACCTGGCGCGCATGCAGGGCGCGAACGGCCCCGATGTGGGCATAGGCGCGCGCCGCGCCGCCGGACAACACCAAGCCGACCGCCTGACCGGTGATGACACGCGCCAGACGTTCGATGTCCAGCGGGCTCGATTGGCGAAGCTGAAACAGGCGCGCCGGCCGCAACGCCGCGGTCCAGGCCGCCGAACCTCTGGGCGCGGCGCAATCGGGTCGCTGAACCAGGATCAAGTCCGTAATCTGATGGACGCGCGGCGGTGCGCCAGTGCGAAGATCCAGCGTGGCGGACGGCGGGGCGGCGCCCGAGGCGATTCGAAAAAGCCGGTCAGCCTGGCGGCCGGCGAACTCTTTCCAGCCGGTCTCGCGGCCTTCGGCGGTGTAGAGCACAAAGTCATGTCCGTGCTCGACGTTCGAAAACCATTCGGTGGGCGAACCGCGCGCTTCGATTCCCACCACCTTCACCGAATATCCCAGCCGCTCGACGGCGCGCGCGATCGCCTCGACCAGCGGGCGCGTCTCCAACCCGGTCCCGATTCCGACGAAAGCAAGAACCGACGACTCGCCCAGCGAAACGGAGCCGCCGCCTCGGCGCGCCCGTTCGACGATCAACCGGGCCAGTTCGATGGCGACCGCCGATTCGCGCTCGACGGCGGCAAGGAAGGCGCCACGGGGCAGGGCGAGAAGCTCGCAGTCGCGCAAGGCCCAGACATCGGCGGTGTGCGTGTCGCCGGCCACCAGGGCCATCTCGCCGGCCGTTTCACCCGGAACAATCACCCCCAGGACGCGCGGTTCGCGACCCGCATCCCGCCGGCTGGCGCCCAGGCGGCCCGTAATCAACAAAAAGAGCTGATCGGCCGGTTCGCCGGCGCCGAACAACGTCGCTCCGCCCGGCAGGGAAAAAGAGACCGCCTCGCCGGCCCGCCGGAGCCGCTCGAAGAGCCTCGTAAGCGCTGTCCGCGGCAAGTGTTCGGTCGGATCGGGCACGGCGGCGTGAGACTAGCGGCCTCGCCGGTCGCTGGCGATCCTTCCATCCGTCTCGCGGCGCGGTATAGGGTTTCTCCATGCCGAAACTCGACAGCGCCATCGATCCCCGGAGCGAGACGTTCAAGCAAAACGACACCGCCAACCGCGCCCTGGCCCAGACCCTTCACGCACGGGTGGCCCAGGCCTCGCTGGGCGGTCCAGAGGCCGCGCGCCGTCGCCATGCCGAGCGCGGCAAGCTTCTGCCCCGCGACCGGGTCGGCCGGCTCCTCGACATCGGCTCGCCGTTCCTGGAGATCGGCCAACTCGCCGCCTTCGATCTCTATGGCGGCGAGGCGCCGGGCGCGGGGGTGATCTGCGGCATCGGGCGGGTGTCGGGACGCGAGACGATGATCGTCGCCAACGACGCCACGGTGAAGGGCGGCGCCTATTTTCCGATGACGGTGAAGAAGCATTTGCGCGCCCAGGAAATCGCCCTGCAGAACCGCCTGCCGTGCGTCTATCTGGTCGATAGCGGCGGCGCCAACCTGCCGTATCAGGCCGAGGTCTTTCCCGACCGCGACCACTTCGGCCGCATCTTCTACAACCAGGCGCGGATGAGCGGGGAGGGGATCTCGCAGATCGCCTGCGTCATGGGTTCTTGCACCGCCGGCGGCGCCTATGTGCCGGCGATGAGCGACGAGACGATCATCGTGCGCGGCCAGGGCACGATCTTTCTGGGCGGGCCGCCCCTGGTCAAGGCCGCCACCGGCGAAGTGATCAGCGCCGAGGAGTTGGGCGGGGCCGACACCCACGGCCGCCGCTCCGGCGTGGTCGATCATGTGGCCGCCGACGACGAGCATGCCCTGGAGATCGTCCGCTCCATCCTCGCCAACCTCAATACGGTCAAACGCCTCGACATGGAGATCCATGATCCCGAGCCCCCGGCGCACGACCCCGCCGAGCTGTACGGCGTGATCCCCACCGATGTGCGGGCGCCCTATGACGTGAAGGAGGTCATCGCCCGCGTGGTCGACGGCTCACGGTTCGACGAGTTCAAGGCGCTCTATGGCGCGACCCTGGTCACCGGATTCGCCCGGATCTGGGGCTATCCGGTGGCGATCCTGGCCAACAACGGCGTGCTGTTCTCGGAAAGCGCGCTCAAGGGCGCCCACTTCATCGAGCTGGCCTGCCAGCGCGGCGTTCCCCTCGTCTTCCTGCAGAACATTTCCGGCTTCATGGTCGGCGGCAAGTACGAGGCCGGCGGCATCGCCAAGGACGGCGCCAAGCTGGTGACCGCCGTGGCCGGCGCGGAGGTCCCCAAGTTCACGGTGCTGATCGGCGGCTCGTTCGGAGCCGGCAACTACGGCATGTGCGGCCGCGCCTACAGCCCGCGCTTCCTGTTCACCTGGCCCAACAGCCGGATCAGCGTCATGGGCGGCGAACAGGCGGCGAGCGTTCTGGCTACTATCCGCCGGGACGGCCTCGAAGCGCGCGGCGAAACCTGGCCGGCCGAAGACGAGGAAGCCTTCAAGACGCCCATCCGCGAGCGCTACGAGGCCGAGGGCGATCCATACCATGCCACGGCGCGCCTGTGGGACGACGGCGTCATCGATCCGGTCCAGACCCGCGATGTCCTGGGCCTCGCCATCTCCGCTTCTCTGAACGCCCCGATCCCCGCGACGCGATTCGGCGTCTTCCGGATGTAGTCCTTCAACAGAAAGCCGCCATGACCAATCCCATCGCCGATCCTCTCGTCGAAGGCGTCGATACAGATTCTCAGTCGAGACTGGTGCTGATCGAGGCCACGCCTGGGGGCGCCGCCACCGTCACCATCAATCGCCCCGCCCGCAAGAACGCCTTCAACGCCGAGGTGATCGCGGCCCTGCGAGAGGCGTTCGAGACTCTCGAAGGCGCCGACGGCGTGCGCGTCGTTTTCATAACCGGCGCCGAAGGCAATTTTAGCGCGGGGGCCGACCTGCAATGGATGCGAGAGGCCGCCGATCACACCGAGGCCGACAACCGCGACGACGCCATGCAGTTGGCCATCATGCTGAAGCATCTGCACGATCTGCCGGCGCTGACCGTGGCCCTGGTCGAGGGGGGGGCGTTCGGGGGCGGGGCCGGACTGGTGGCCGCCTGCGATCTCGCCATCGCCACGCGCGGCGCGCACTTTGCGTTTTCGGAGGTGAAGCTGGGGCTCGTTCCCGCGACCATCAGCCCCTATGTCGTCGCCGCCATCGGCCGGCGGCGAGCGCGCGGCCTGTTCGCCACCGGGCGGGCCTTCGACGCCGACTTCGCCCGCGACATCGGCCTGATCGACGAGGTGGTGGAGGACACCGCCGCTCTCCAGGCCGCCAAGCAGAGGATCAGCGGCGAGATCATGGCTTGCGCGCCCGGCGCCGTGGCCGATTGCAAACGCCTGGTCTATGACGTGGCCGGACGTGCGATCGACCATGGATTGATGGAGGAAACCGCTCGTCGTATCGCCCGCGCCCGCGCCGGCGACGAAGGCCGCGAGGGCGTGCGCGCATTTCTGGAGCGCCGCGCGCCCGGCTGGGTCGGCTGAGGCGAAGGCCGACGCATGGATCGGGACCTGGAAATCGCCGCCGCCGCCTCGGTGGGCGGACTGACCCAATGGCGGGCCGTCCACGCGGCCCCGCTGGGATCGCCATGCGCCAATTGCGCCACCCCGCTGGCCGGCCCCTATTGTCATGCCTGCGGCCAGCTGGCCGAGGATTTCGAGCGGACCATCGGATCGCTGTTCATCGAGCTGTTCGAGAACCTGTTCCACGCCGATGGGCGGCTCTTCCGCACCTTGCCGCGGCTTATTCTCCGCCCAGCGACCCTGACCCGCGACTATTTGGCCGGGCGTCGCGCGTTCCAGATTCCGCCGCTGCGCCTCTTCCTGGTGGTCATCGTGTTGTTCTTTTTGGCCGGCAGCCTGCGGGGCTTCATCGAACCTGGCCGCGACATTTCACGCTCCAATCTTGGACGCATGCCAGCCTATGCATTTTCCGGCGCGCCCCCGACAGTCAGAGCCGTGGCCGCCTGGGTGAGACCAAAGGTCAATTATGCCCTGGGCCACCCGCGTGAGTTCATCATGGAGTTCGACAGCTGGCTGCATCGAGTCGCCATCGCCTTCCTGCCGATATCGGCGGCCATTCTTGGTCTGCTGTTCGTGTTCAACCGCCGGTTCTTCATCTTCGATCACGCCATTTTCTCGATGCATTCGTTGTCGTTTCAGGGTTTGCTGTTCACCGTCATCACTGCGCTCAATATTTGGCCGGGGGCGCGGGGCGTGGCCGATATCCTCGTCTTCGCCGCCCCAACGCACCTTTTTGTCCACATGCGCGGGGTCTACGGCACGAGCATTCTTGGGACCCTGATTCGCATGTTTCTGCTCGCTGTCTTGTCGGCCATCGCCCTTGGCGTGCTGATGGTGGCCGTTGTCGCCGTGGGTCTCACCACCATGGGATCGTCGTGAACATGCCCCCGATCGCCTCCCTGCTGATCGCCAACCGCGGCGAGATCGCCCGCCGGATCGTCCGCACGGCGCGGCGCCTGGGCGTGCGCACGGTCGCGGTGTATTCCGAGGCCGACGCTGGCGCGCCGCACGTGCGTGAAGCCGATCAGGCCGTGTTCATCGGCCCGTCGCCGGCGAGTGCAAGTTATCTTCTCGGCGACAAGATTCTGGCCGCCGCCGAGCAGACCGACGCCCAGGCGATCCATCCTGGCTATGGCTTCCTGTCCGAAAACGCCGACTTCGCCGAGTCGGTGATCGCGGCGGGGCGAATCTGGGTCGGGCCGCCGCCGGCCGCCATCCGCGCCATGGGTCGCAAGGATGCCGCCAAGCGGTTGATGGCGGCCGCCGGGGTGCCGGTGACGCCCGGCTATCTGGGCGATGACCAGGGAGCCGAGCGTCTGGCGAACGAGGCGGCGGCGATCGGCTGGCCAGTGCTGATCAAGGCGGTCGCCGGCGGCGGCGGAAAGGGGATGCGCAAAGTCGAGCGGCCGGAGGACTTCGCCGCCGCCCTGGCCGGGGCCAAGCGCGAGGCGGCCGGAGCGTTCGGCGACGACCGGGTGCTGCTGGAAAAATATGTGACCCGGCCTCGCCACATCGAGGTGCAGATCTTCGGCGACGCCCACGGGAACGTCGTTCATCTCTTCGAGCGCGACTGCTCCCTCCAGCGCCGCCACCAGAAGGTGATCGAGGAGGCCCCCGCGCCAGGCATGGACGCGAAAACGCGCCAGCGGCTCTGCGAGGCGGCGGTGCGGGCCGCCAAGGCGGTGGACTATCGCGGCGCGGGGACGGTGGAATTCATCGCCGACGCCTCGGACGGCCTGCGCGCCGACCGTATCTGGTTTATGGAAATGAACACCCGTCTGCAGGTCGAACATCCGGTCACCGAGGCGATCACCGGTCTCGATCTGGTCGAATGGCAGCTTCGCATCGCCGCCGGCGAGGCGCTGCCCCTGACCCAGGACCAGATCGCCATGAGCGGCCACGCCATGGAGGCGAGGCTCTATGCGGAGGATCCGGCGGCGGCCTTCCTGCCCTCGACCGGGCCGCTGACCCATTTTCTATTGCCGTCCTCGGTGCGGGTGGACAGTGGCGTCGAGGAAGGCGATGAAATCACGCCGTTTTACGACCCCATGATCGCCAAGCTGGTCACCCATGCCCAAACGCGCGAAGGGGCGGCCGAGGCTCTGGCGGCGGCTTGCCGATCGGTCGAGGTGTGGCCGGTCAAAACCAACGCCGGCTTTCTGGCCCGCTGCGCCGCCCATCCCGACTTCGTGGCCGCCAGGGTGGATACCGGCTTCATCGCCGAGCGGCTGAACGTTCTGACCGCCAAGGCCCCGCCCTCGCCCCCGCCCGGCGCCGTAGCCGCTGCTGGAAAGGCCCCGCCCACGCCGGGAGACGCGGAGCGTGTCTCGCCGTGGAATTCGGGGCAGGGCACGGCGGGATTTCGCTTGAACGCGCCGCCGGTGGACAGCGCCCACGTCTATGTCGATGGCGCGCCGCGGGAGGCCCGGTTCGAAGTCGCGGACGCGGCGTCTTTCTTGACGACGGGTGATGGCGAGGTCGTCTTCTTTTGCGATGGCGACGCGTTTTGCCTGTCGGTGCGGGGCAGCGCCCACCGATCCGCCGCCGCCTCGACAAGCGACGGGATCATCCGCTCTTCCATGCCCGGGCGCATCGCCTCGGTCGCGGTCGCGCTGGGCGAGACCGTCAGCGCCGGCCAGACCTTGGTCGTTCTCGAGGCGATGAAGATGGAACACGCCCTGGTCGCGCCCTACGCCGGTACGGTCGCCGAGGTCGCGGCGGCGCGGGGCGATCAGGTGTCCGAGGGCGCCCTCCTGGTCAGGCTGGACGCGGCGTCCTGACGGCGCGCTCATGCCGCTCCATCTCATCAAACTGTGCGTGGGCTGCGACACGGTCGATGAACTGCTGGCTTGGCGGGGCGCCTCCCACGACGAAGGCCGACCGTGGATCATGCGCACCCGCCAGACGCCACGGCGGGCCACGGAGCTGGTGGACGGCGGCTCGCTCTATCGGGTCTACAAAGGCTTCGTTCTCTCCCGCCAGCGCATCCTGGCGGTCGACACGGTGGGGGCCGGGCCGGCGGCGCGTTGCGAAGTGACCCTGGACGCGACGGTCATGCTGACCCTTCCGACCCCCCGGCGGGCCTTCCAGGGCTGGCGCTATCTGGACCCCAAGGACGCCCCGGCCGACCTCCGCGAAGCCGGCGCCGGAGGGATCATGCCCTTGGAGCTGGCGCGCCGGTTGCGGGAAATCGGCGCCTGGTGAATCAGGCCGCGACGTTGTCGAGAAGGCGGGTTTTTCCCAGGCGAGCGGCGGCGAGAATCCGCGCTTCGCGGTTCACTGGACCCCGTCCAAGGCGTTGGAGATCGCCCGCCGTACGGACCTCGAAATAGTCCACGCCGTCGAACCCGGCCGCCTCCAGGGCCTCGATCCCTTCGGCCTCGATCGCCGCGATCGCCTCGCCCCCCGCGACCCGCTCGGCGGCCCGCAGCAGGGTCCGGTGAAGGGTCGGCGCGACCGCCCGCTGGGCGCTCGTCAGGTAGGCGTTGCGCGAGGACAGGGCTAGGCCGTCGGCATCGCGCGCAATGGGCGCGCCGACGATCTCCACCGGCAAGTCGAGATCCCGCGCCAGGCGGCGGATCACCTGCAGTTGCTGATAGTCCTTCTCGCCGAACACCGCGAAGTCGGGCGCCGCGGCGATGAGCAGCTTGGCGACCACCGTGGCGACGCCGGCGAAGTGGTCCGGCCGGATCGCCCCTTCCAGGTCGTTCGAGACGCCAGCCACGGTGATGGTGGTGGCGAACCCCTCGGGGTAGACGTCCTGGCCGCCCGGCGCGTAGAGCAGATCGCATCCCGCCGCGGCCAACAAGGCGCGATCGCGCCCCTCGTCGCGGGGATAGGCCGCGAAATCCTCGCCGGCCCCAAATTGCCGGGGATTGACGAACAGGCTGGCGATGGCGCGGTCGGCGCGGGCGCGGGCCAGGCGTACAAGGGAAAGATGCCCCTCGTGCAGGGCGCCCATGGTCGGGACGAGGGCCACGGTTTGACCCTTCCCCCGCCAGGCCGCCACCTGGGCGCGCAACTCCGCCGCGTTGCGCGCCTTGGAGAGAGAGGTCATGTCGGAGCCCTTGGCACGGCCTCGCTTATGGCCGAGCGGGATTGGCCGGTCCAGACGCCCTTGCGCCGCGCCCGCCGTCGGCGCAATCACGGGGCATAAGGGTCAGTGGGGAGTCGGCCGCCGAAGTGTCGCCAGCGCGGGTCATTCTATTCGGCAACGAGAAGGGCGGGGCGGGCAAGACCACCGTCGCGGTTCATGTGGCCGTCGCCCTGCTGCATGAAGGGGCTCGGGTCGCCATTATCGATCTTGATGCGCGCCAGCAGTCGACCGGCCATTTCTTCGCCAATCGAGCCGCCTGGAACGCCGCCCAGGGCGCGGGCTTGCCACAGCCGTGCGCGGTGGCCACCGTTCAGGACACCGAGAGTCTTCGGGAGGCGCTCGCGGCGGCGGCCGATTTCGTTATCGTCGATACACCGGGGGCGGACACCGAATTGTCGCGGGCGGCCCATGCCTTTGCCGATCTCATCGTCACGCCGATGAACGACAGCTTCGTGGATTTCGACATGCTGGGCGTCGTTGATCCGGTAACCCTGGAAGTTCTGCGTCCCAGCCTCTACGCCGAGGCGGTGTGGGAGGCGCGTAAGTCGAGGGCCATCGGCGGCGGGCGGGCCATCGACTGGGTGGTGCTGCGCAATCGCCTCGCTTCGGTGGAGGCGCGCAACCGCCGGCGGGTCGATGAGCGCCTGGCCACCCTGTCGCGGCGGGTGGGTTTCCGCGCCATCGCCGGACTGCGCGACCGGGTGATCTATCGCGAGTTGTTTCCCTTCGGCCTGACGGTCAGCGACCTTTCACGAACGGTGCGGCCGGTGCAGGTGTCGCTGGCTCACGTCGCGGCGCGCCAGGAACTACGCGTCCTGCTTTACGAACTCGGCCTGGCCGGCGCTGCCGACCCGGCCCTGGCGGCGGAGTAGCGCCGGAGCGCCGATGTTCGTCGATCTTGCCATTGGCGTGGGTCTTCTCGCCCTGCTCATCTGGGCGGGCCGGGGGGCGGGACGGGCGCGGCTCGGCTTGCGGATCGCCAGGCTGCTGGCCGGCGCCCTGGCGGCATGGTTTGGCCAAGGGAGCTGGGGCTGGGCCGGCGCGCGGCCGGCCGAGACGGCGACGGACGCCATGAGCCTCGATCAGGCCCGCGCCATTCTGGGCGTGAATCCCGGCGCGACCCGGGCCGAAATCGACGCCGCCTATCGCCATCTCATTCGCAGAGCTCACCCCGATCAGGGCGGCACGAGCGGTCTGGCCGCTCAGATCAACGCGGCGCGGGACCGGCTGGTGAAGTGACGATCAGACGGGCCCGCGAACTTCGCAGGGCAGCCCCCGGCTCTTGACGGTGGAACAGGCTTGCCGGGCGGCGGCCTCGTCGAACCCCGAGAAGCGGGCGCGATAGGCGCGCCGGGTCCCGTCCACCGATCCCTCGGCATTGTCGAACAGGCGCGCGAACCGCCGCGAAACATCCTCGACCTGCGCCTTGGCCTGGCGATGACTGCTGAACTCGCCCACCTGAACCCACCAGTTGCGCGCCTGTGGCCTGACCGGTCGTGGCGCCGGCCGCGCGGCCGACACGGCGCCGGCCAGGGTCGGCGATACGGTGATGGCGGTCGGCCTGGCGGTGTTGCGGGTCAGAACGACATCGATCGGATCCTCATCGCCCTCGCCCTGGCCCACCGGCATTCTCGCGAAGACCTGATAGGCTGGCGGCGCCTGGTCGAACAGGTTCTGAGTCAGCGCCAACCGCTCGCCTCGGGCTCGCCGCTCCAGTACGTCGAAGCCGGTCAGCAGGAGGCTCTCGACGTTGGCGTTGCGGGCGGCGCTGGAGGAGCTTCCCATGACCACGGCGATCAGCCGATTGCCGTTGCGCATCGCCGAGGCGTCCAGATTGAAGCCCGCGGCGTTGGTGAATCCGGTCTTCACGCCGTCGACCCCAGGCATCTTGCCCAGAAGATGGTTGGTGTTGACGTAGGTCCTGCCGCGATAGGTGAACTGCTCGGTGCTGAAAAGGCGGTAGTACTGGGGATAGTCGCGCAGCACCGCCCGGGTGAGGATGGCCATGTCGCGCGCCGTGGTGACCTGGCGGTTGTCCGGCAGGCCATTGGCGTTGACATAGCGGGTGTTGATCATTCCGAGTTGCTGGGCCTTGAGGGTCATCATGGCCGCGAACCGCGCCTCGGTGCCGCCGATCTTTTCCGCCAGGGCGACGGCCATGTCGTTGGCCGAATGCACCGCCATGGCGTGCATGGCGTCGTCGATGGTGATCGTCTCGCCGGCGCGCAGGCCGAGCTTGGTGGCCGGCTGGGCCGCCGCCAGAGGAGAAATCACCATCTGGTCGCTGAGATGGAGGCGCCCCGCCGCCAAGGCCTCGAACGCCAGATAGAGGGTCATTACCTTGGTGATCGAGGCCGGATAGCGCAGGCTGTCGGCGCGCTCGGCGTAGAGCACCTCGCCGGTGCGGGCGTCCATGACGATCGCGGTGTTCTTGGGCTCTCCGTAGCCGACGCGAAGATAGGGGCTCTGCGCAAGGGTCGGGGCCGCCGACGCGATAAGGCACACGGCGAGCGCGATCGCCTGGGCGGCGCGGGCGACACGGCGGGCGGGCTCGTTCATGGGCTAAGCTCCGAGCGGCGGGGAATCGGCGGCGACATGACGCCTAGGCCTCGACCCTTAGCATGCGTTCACCATTGTTGCGCGAAGGTAAACAAGTGTTGAGGGAACCAATTGTCGCGCGTCGAATGGGCGCCCTCGCGCGATTGTGAACAAAATGGTGCGATGCACAAAAATATCGTTGACTTTCGCACTGCAACATAACATATGGGGGACAGATGCGCTCCAGACCCCCCGGGTGCAAGGCGCATCTCCTCATTCCCGCCCGCGCGTCGCCAAAGGCTCGCGCAACACACTAAAGGAGATATCTCAATGGCCACCGCCACCGCCAAAAACACCACAGAGCAATTCGCCGCCGCCGGCAACAAGGCGTTCAAGGACACCGTCGAAAAATCCATGACGACGCTCGGCGAGATGAACACCTATTCCAAGAAGAACCTGGAAGCGGTCGTCGCCTCGGTCACCGCCGCCACCAAGGGCGCCGAGACCCTCGGCGCGCGGGCCATCGCCTATTCCAAGAAATCCATGGAAGATCAGGTGGCGGCCGCCAAAAGCCTCGCCGGCGCCAAGAGCCTGCAGGAAGTGGTCGAACTTCAGACCGCGTTCGCCAAGTCGGCCTTCGAGGGCTATGTGGCCGAGGTCAACAAGATGGGTGAAACCGTCGCCGCCTCGGTGAAGGAATCGATGTCGCCGATCAACGAGCGGGTCACCGCCCTGGTCGAGCGCGTCCAAGCCGCTCGCTAAGAGTCCGCTCGCCCTCTCGAAGGGCGCGCGCCAAGTAGAAGGCCCGGTCCCCGGCAAAGGGGCCGGGCCTTTTGCTTTCCCGCCGGCGGCGGACGCGCTAACAGTCCGCCCATGTCCACGCCCGAAGCCAATCTCGCCCGTCTGAACATCGTCCTGCCGCCGCCCGCGGCGGCCGTCGCCAACTATGTGCCGTTTGTCCGCCAGGGCGGCTTGGTCCATATTTCGGGCCAGGTGTCGCTGGACGCCGGCGGCGGCGTGCGCGGGGTGGTCGGCGAGGACCTGGATCTCGCCGCCGGCCAGGGTGCGGCGCGGCTTTGCGGGATCAATCTGATCGCCCAGATGAAGGCGGCCTGCGAGGGCGATCTCGCGCTTGTGCGGCGCGTGGTGAAGCTGGGCGGGTTTGTCCAGGCCGGTCCGACGTTTTTCGACATTCCCAAGGTGATCAACGGCTGCTCCGACCTGATGGTCGAGGTGTTCGGCGACGCTGGCCGCCACGCCCGCTCCGCGGTGGGGGTCTATCGCTTGCCGCTCAATTTCGCGGTCGAGGTGGACGCCCTGATCGAGATCCAATGAAGGAGACCTTCGGCGAGGCCTGGGAGCGCCTTTTCCACCCGCCGATCGCCCATCGCGGACTGTGGTCGTCGGCCGGCTGCCCGGAAAACTCACTGGGCGCCTTCCAGGCCGCCTGCGCCGGCGGCTACAATATCGAGCTGGACGTCCAGCTCACCGCCGACGGCGAGGCGGTGGTTTTCCACGACGCCACGCTTGATCGCATGACCGGCGCGGCCGGTCGCGTCGCCGATCACACCGCCGCCGATCTGGGCGCCATGCGCCTGGACGGCACGGACGAAACCATTCCCACCTTGGCTGACACCCTGACCTTGGTCGGCCGCAAGGCCATGGTCCTCATCGAGATCAAGGCCCCTTATGGCGAGGTGGGTCCCCTCGAGCGCCGGGTGCACGAGGTCCTGATCGACCATAACGGACCGACCTGTATCATCGGCTTCAACCCCTATTCCCACGCCTGGTTCGCCGACCATCATCCCAAGATCCTGCGCGGCCTGGACAGCTATAGCTATGTGGGCGGCGCTTCCCGCCATCTGGCCCCGGAACTTCGCAAGGAGTTCGCCCAACTGCGCCATGTCGCCATCGCCCGGCCCCATTTCCTGGCCCTGGGCCTCGACATGCTGCCCAGCGCCAAGGCCGATTCGCTGCGCAAGGCCGGCATGCCGGTGGTCGCCTGGACGGTGCGCTCGCCGCACGAATGGGACGCCGTCAAATCCCACTGCGATAACCTGATCTTCGAGGGCTTCGCCGCGTGACGGGCCTGAAGGCCGAAGTGAGGGTCCATCGCAGAATCGCCGAGATCGGCCGAAGAGCTTGGGATCGCTGCGCCGCCGCATCCGATCAGGCGGCCAATCCGTTCATCGCCTACGACTTTCTCGATATCCTCGAGGAGTCCGGCTGCGCGGTGGAACGGTGCGGCTGGGCGCCGCATCATCTGGCGATCGAGGATCGAGACGGCGCGGTCGCCGCCGTCATGCCGCTCTATCTCAAGTCGCACAGCCAGGGCGAATATGTCTTCGACCACGCCTGGGCCGACGCCTACGAGCGGGCCGGCGGGCGCTACTACCCCAAGTTGACCGCCGCCGCGCCATTTTCGCCGGTGACCGGTCCGCGTCTGCTGGTGCGGGCGGATGTGGATCGCGAGGTGGGCTGGACGGCGCTGCTGGACGGCGCGCTGACGCTCACCGGGCGTTTCGGCGCCTCGACCCTGGGGGTCAACTTCCCCACCGAGGACGAATGGCGGTTCATGGGCGAGCGGGGCCTGCTGCTGCGCCAGAACCAGCAGTACCATTGGTTCAACGCCGGCTACGCGAGCTTCGAGGAATTCCTCGCGGCCCTCTCATCCGGCCGCCGCAAGACCATCCGCCGCGAGCGCCGCGAGGCGGCCGCGGAGGTCGAGATCGTGCGCCTCAGCGGGGCCGATCTCACCGAGGATCACTGGGACGCCTTCTTCGCCTTCTACATGGACACTGGCTCGCGCAAATGGGGCCAGCCCTATCTGAACCGACGCTTCTTCTCCCTGCTCGGCGAGCGGATGGCCGACAAGGTGCTGCTGATCTTGGCCCGCCGCGGAGGGCGCTGGATCGCCGGGGCCCTCAATCTGATCGGCGGCGACTGCCTCTTCGGCCGCAACTGGGGCTGTCTGGAGGACGTGCCCTTCCTGCATTTCGAGCTATGCTATTATCAGGCCATCGAGAGCGCCATCGACATGGGCCTGGCCCGGGTCGAAGCCGGCGCCCAGGGGCCGCACAAGATCGCCCGCGGCTACCTGCCGAGCGCCGTCTATTCGGCCCATTACATCGCCGATCCGGCCCTGCGCGCCCCGGTGGCCCGGTTCCTGGACGAGGAGCGGCGCGCCGTGCAAGGCGAAATGGACTGGCTGGCCGAGGAGTATTCGCCCTTCAAGGAAGCCGTGACATGACGCCGCCCTGGCCGCCGGACGTGACCCTGCGCGGCGAACACGCCACCCTCGAACTCCTGGCCCCGGCGCATGGCGGGGCCCTCGCCGAAGCGGCGCGCGACGGCGAGCTTTGGAAGCTGTGGTTCACCACCGTTCCGGCCCCCGAGAAGATGGCCGGCGAGATCGAGCGGCGCCTGACCCTGCGCGCTCAGGGCTCGATGCTGCCCTTCGCGGTGATCGAAAGCGACACCGGCCGGGCGGTCGGCATGACCACCTTCATGAACATCGACGCCGCCAACCGCCGCCTGGAGATCGGCTCGACCTGGTACCGCGCCTCGGCCCAGCGCACCGCCATCAACACCGAATGCAAGCTGATGCTCCTGCGCCACGCCTTTGAGGCCCTGGACTGCATCGCCGTCGAATTCCGCACCCACTTCTTCAACCAGGCCAGCCGCCGCGCCATCGAGCGCCTGGGCGCCAAGCTGGACGGCGTCCTGCGCAGCCACGCGGTGGGCAACGCCGGCGAACTGCGCGACACCTGCGTCTACAGCCTCATCGCCGCGGAATGGCCGGCGGTGAGGCGGAATCTGGAGTGGCGGCTCTCCCGCGCTTGACGTTGTACCGAGTTTTGTACATATAAGCCCTGGAGGTAAATATGGACGTGCTGACCTATTCGGACACCCGCGCGACGCTGAAGGACGTGATGGACCGTGTGGTGGAAGACCGCACACCGGTCGTGGTGACGCGTCGGCGCGGGGAATCGGTGGTGATGGTCTCCCTGGCCGACTGGAACGCCATGGAGGAAACCCTGCATCTTTTGTCCAGCCCGAAAAATGCCGAGCGTCTAAGGGAAGGGATGGCCGAACTCGACGCCGGCGGGGGCGCCGAGCACGAACTCATCCAGCCGTGAAGGTCCGGTTCTCCACCCGAGCGTGGCAGGACTATCTTTACTGGCAAGCGGCAGATCGCAATGTCCTCGAACGCCTCAATCGTCTGATCGAGGAATGCCGGCGCACGCCCTTTCGTGGAACCGGAAAACCGGAGCCGCTCAGAGGTGAACTGAAGGGTTGGTGGTCGAGGCGGATCACCCTCGAGGATCGGCTCGTCTATCGGATTTCCGGGAAGGATGAGGCCCAACAACTCGAAATCGTCCAGTGCCGGCTTCACTATTAGGACGGCCGCGCCCTCGAGCCCTCGCCGCAAACCTACGCCTTTTCCCAGGCCGCCTTCAGCAACGTCGCGACACCATCGTTCACCCCCGCGGGGCGGGAGAGGGTGATCCGCGCCTTCAGCCGCTCCGACCAGGATTCGTTTCTGGGCACCTCCAGCCTGGCGTCGGCGTCCGGCCCCACCGCCAGGCCCAGCATGGCCCCGCCGCCCTTCACTGGCCGCGCCGCCGCGAACTGGACCTTTCGCGACCAGGCGGTGTAGCCCTTGCGCGCCGTGCGGGTCACGCCCGGCAGGCCGCCGGCCCGCGCGTCGATGGCCGCGAAGATCGCCCGCGAGGCCGGGTCGGTCCAAAGGGCGTCGATCAGAGCCTCCGGCTCGCGCCAGCCGCCCCCCGACTCGAACGCTTCGCTCAGCACCAGCGAGGCGCGGTTCTGCGGGAGGCCGTGATGGTCCTTGAGCCATTTCAGCCGCGCCCGGTGGCCGGCTTCCGGGCATGCCTGGGCGATGGCGACCCACTGCGCCATCGTCCTGCCGGTGTCGCGCTCCAGGGAGGCGCGCACCGAGGCGAACCATTTTTGCTGGCGTTCGGTCAAATTGGTCTGGGCCGTGGTTGCGCGCTCCGGCGGGTTTGTTAAGGACGCGAGCCTATCACCTGGAAAGGCCAAGCGTCATGAGCCTCGACGGCGCCTACGATCCCGCCAACATCTTCGCCAGGATCGCACGCGGCGACATGCCCGCCGCCAAGGTGTTCGAGGACGAGGGCACCCTGGCCTTCATGGATGTGTTCCCCCAGGCCCGCGGCCACGTCCTGGTCATCCACAAGACCGCGACCGCCCGCAACCTGCTCGACATCCAGCCCGCGCCTTTGCAGGCCCTGATCCTCACCGTCCAGCGCGTCACCCGCGCCGTCCGCGCCGCCCTGAACCCCGACGCCATCTTGGTCACCCAGTTCAACGGCGCGGTGGCCGGCCAGACCATCTGGCACCTCCACTTCCACATCATCCCGCGCTGGGCGGGCGAGCCGCTCGAACGCCACGCTGGCGGGGCGATGGCCGACCAGGCGGAACTGGCGGCGTTGGCCGAACGGATCGGCGCGGCGATCGACTAGCGAGGTCCCTGGGCGGCGTGTCGATCGTGCCGCAATTGAATCTTGCGTGTTACCAGGCGATATTCTTACCGCGAGAGGTAATACCAATCGCCCCTGAAAGTGACTCGGGGGGGATTCCCAAGAAGGGCGAACAGTGATTCACCCTGCTGATTGCAGGGAGGTTTGTCGATGCCGGCT
>Ga0208717_1000326_pt1 | contig 17053 bp, 12 predicted proteins | sample NGESurF53shallow_FD_184489 | JGI IMG/M metagenome (GOLD analysis project Ga0208717, IMG submission 184489) | Arctic peat soil microbial communities from Barrow, Alaska - NGEE Surface sample F53-3 shallow (SPAdes) | ecosystem: Environmental > Terrestrial > Soil > Wetlands > Peat ... | reverse complement strand
ATGCTTTTAAAACGGTTTCCAGATCAATATTACCCGATCTTTCTCTTGAGGGTTCCTGTAATAAGTCAATTTGCCATTCGGCTCCACTTCCTCCGCGAAGCTGCGTATACTGGCGTTCCATCAGTTTCAATTTTGCATCCGCACCCCAACGTTTATATATCCTGTATGCATTTTGCAAATAAAAATTGGCAAGTAAATCCTGCTTTGTATTCAGGAAAAAACGACCTGCTCTTTCCCAGCAATAAGCAACATCGTTAACCATTCCGTTTTCTATTCCAAACTTTAAAGCTTTATCATACAATATTTTTGCGGCTTCATTATCGCCAGCTAAATAATTGTATTCTGCTTCCAGTAAAAATATTTTGTGACTATAATTTTGCGGGCAATACTTTTCATATTTCTTTAAGAACTTAATATCCTTTTCAACCTGGTTAAGGATATTTTTTTTCTCAGGAGAATTTAATGTTGTATCTGAAATCAAAAGTGAACGATAATAATAAAACAGGGGATATAATGCAGTTCCCTTTACACTTTCCTGGAAACGCTCTACTAAATCGAGATATTTTTTCGCATTGGTATTAAGATTAAAAATTAAAGCAACGTACAATTTCTGCAGGTATAAATTTTGAAAATATATTTCATTGCTTTTGGTTACGTCAGTAATATCCATTTGTGCTTCATCGAATATTTTTCCGGTAAGTATATCCGGATTTGGAGTTTCTTCAATAAGATTGGCGATCGACTGGCGGAATACACGTAATCTTTTTAGGGTAAGATCCTGCTTAAACTTTTCAATTTTTAAATCAAGCATTTCTGCTTTTTTTGAAAGCTCATGCAAAGGATAACCCATAATGAATAACTGGTAAACTGTATTATGCGCAGCGTAAGATGCATATTCATTGTCGCCTGATTCGAGAGCGCTTTTGAAAGATTTATCCAGGTCGTGAATTGTTTCAGTAAAAGGCTTTTTCCAATGCACCAAAAAAATATTACTCGTTACCATTATAGAACCAATCAATTCTTCAGCATTAATTTTTTTGGCAAGCTGAAGGGCTATCTCACCAAAGTTGATACCCTTTTCTATTTCATTTAAATAAACACTTAAAATATAACCATAAGCAGCAAAGCTGAATGGAGATTTTCCTGATAAACCATATTTAATAGTAAGGCTTATCATTTTAAAAACCAATAACGGAACGAGGTCGGGAACGGCAAAGAATGAAGCCGAAGAGATATCAGATAAAATGCGCATGGCTGCGTTTTTTTCTGCATCTTTCATTTCAGGTAAGTTGTTAAAATAAGCGGTTGATTTATTACGCAATAAAAATTTGGTTTGCAACAGACCTTTTGCAACCTGTACCTTTCCTGGCTTTAATGGCAAACTAATTCCAAACTTTTTAAGGATCGTCAAGCCGAGTTCTACAGCTTCCAAGGACTTATCCTGTGCAATAAATTTCTTAATATTTATCTCGTAACCTTTGGCTGAATCTATTAGAGATTTGCTGTGCAGGAGTAGCGTATTTACAAGAACATCAACTTTATCATACTGCCCTGACAGGTAAGCTGCATCTGCTGCATTGGTGGTTATTTGCAACAAGAGACTATACTGATCATCCCAATCTTTTTCATCTAATACATACAAACCTTTTTCGTAATATTGAAATGCCTGCGGATAAGCAGTTGACGAAATTGCTTTGTGACCGGCTGTTAGATTTAGATTAGCGAGGTATAATTTTTCTTTCTTATCAATAATTTTATCGGCGCCAAGATTCCACTGGTTGGCCAGTTCAAATAATTTTTCTTCAAATTCTATCTCATTAAATTGAGCCGATAATCTCTGGCCGTTTAAAAGATGAATAGATGCTTTCTCTTCCTCGGGTATCAATAAATAGATAGCCTGTTGTATCCTGTCGTGTGCAAACTTATATTCGGAAGAGGACGAAGGAATAATCATTCCTTCTGCAACCGAAAATTTTAATAATTTTTCAACGCTTTTTTCACTCATTTGTTTAATAATCGAAAGGTTCCTTTTACTAAACCTGTTTCCTATGCTCGAAGCTATCTTCAAAACATCAAGTGTGCTTTCAGGAAGTTTTAAAATAAATGAAGTCATTAATTCTACTACATTTCCCGATACATTCATTTGTAATATAAGATCAGTATTCCACTGCCAGCGCACCTGGTCAAAATCAAAACGGAGCAGGCCTTCATCATATATCGATTTTAAAAACTGTCTTACATAAAAAACATTTCCTTTTGTTTTATTGTAAATCATGTCAGCAAGAAATGAAGTGTTTTCCTGGTTTGTTGTTAACACATCTGCAATAAGGTTAAACACATCATCATACAAAAGCTCGTGTAAATCCACTTCTTCAACGGCAACATGCTCTTCTCTTAGCTCATGGATTTTTTTTGCGAGCACATGATTTTCATCCACTTCATTTTTACGATAACCACCAGCCAGCAACACATATTCGATATCCCTGTTTTCTGCAATTATTTTAAACAGGTTTAGCGAAGAAGCATCTGCCCATTGAAGGTCATCAAGAAAAATTACCAATGGAGAATCCTTATCTGCAATAGCTTTTATAAACCTGGTGAACTCATAATTAAAACGGTTTTGCGCTTCAATTCCTTTTAGTTCAGGAACATCAGTTTGCCTGCCCATAAGAATTTCAATGCCTGGCATAAACTGTGTTAACAGTTTACCTGAATTGCCCATCGCTTCTGTAATTCTCTTCTTCCATTTCGCCTGGAAAATGGCATCGCCCGCAAGAATCATGAGAGCCAGTTCGTTAAATGCCTGGATGAAAGTGGAGTAGGGCGTATCAGAACTTATCTGGTCAAATTTCCCTTTTATAAAAATTCCTTTTTTTTGAGATACGGTATTTTTAAGTGTTTCAACAAGCGCCGATTTGCCACTGCCTGAATATCCCGAAACTAAAAACGTTTGTTTATGGCCGTTAGTACAGTTTTCAAACAGTTGATTTAAGAATGCTATTTCTTTTTCTCTTCCATATAATTTATCGGAGAAATATAATTTGCCCGAAAAATCAAACCGGGCAATTGGAAATTCAATTGTGGCAGGGTCTTCAATTTTACTACCATCTGAAAGCAGATCTGCACATTTTTCCAGGTCGTACTTTACTCCAAATGCTGATTGATACCGGTCTTCCGCATTTTTTGCCAGCAGTTTCATTATGATATCAGAAATAACCTTCGGTAAATCTTTATTAACGAGACGCGGCTCAACCGGTGTTTTTGCTATGTGTGAATAAATTAATTCCAGCCCGTCAGAACTTTCAAATGGCAACTCGCCTGTGAAAAGCCTGTAAAGAATTATTCCTAAAGAATAAAGATCAGCCCTTACATCAATAGGACGGTTAATGCGGCCTGTTTGTTCGGGAGCTATATATTTTAAAATATCAATTTCTTTTTCATGAAAAGAATCCGGCTCTTCATTAATAACATTTCCTTCCACAGCTAATCCAAAATCTATAAAAAAAACTTTGTTGGTAATCTGCTCAATTAAAATGTTAGCCGGATGAACACGGCTGTGAAAAATATTTTCTTTATGTAATTCGGTGAGAGCAGTGGCAATATCCGTTGCCAAAATGCATTGCTGGCTTAAATTTAATTTTTGAGAAGTAAATATTTTAGTTAAGTCTCTCCCTTCAATATATTCTAAAAAAATAGCTGCGTGATCATCGCGGTTTTCTTTTTTAAAGGCTTTTCTTACGCAACTACATTTTGTTTTGGAACATATTTCAAATTCATTTTCAAGCTGGTTAAGGGTTTCCCTGGAAGGAAATTCTTCTTTTAAAATTTTAATGCAGGAAGGTTTATTGAGGCCGTTAGTACCCGTCTTTATTATTAAAGATTCAAAACCATAATAAATTACATTGGCATGATCGATATTTTTAATCATTGCAAAAAATGGTTTGAAGCGTGCACATTTTTAGTTTACGAACTAGGTGAAGTAGGGGTAGAGCATTCCGTTCTGCAATAGAGGTACGTAAGGTTAACTGAAATTAAACCATCCTGATTAAATATTTATCTTATGTATGTAAAGTTACTAAATAAAGTATATTTTTATTTGTAACTTGGTTACTGGCTACCCCAGGAAATTGTCCAAAGTATTTAATAATTTTTAACAATGATAAGCCAGACCCCATTAACTCTGCTCACGCCGGTAAGCCAGGATTCTATTGATAAGCTTAATACAATTCTTGAAAAGTTTAAAGTAGGCCTTAATGTAGGTCTTAATGAAAGATTTAACCAGCTTGGTACTTTGCACTATGCACGATGGTTCATACTTAGAGAAGATTCTTTCAGAGACAAAACTGCATTTTCTATACCTGAGCGATTGGTATTTTCATCAAACTTTGATGGTCCCGCAGACGAACACATAACGGGTTTAGTAACTGTTTTCCCGGAATATTTTGACGAGTTGTATGAGTGTTGCGAAGGTTATCCTGAGCCCGCGGAAAGAAATACAGCAACACGAAAAAATTACCTGGAAAAGTGGGTAATAAACACTACAGCCTTTTATACTGGTGCGCCGGGCCGGAGTCTGAAACAAATTAAACAGGAAGACCTGCTGAGGGAATACATCCGTAACATCATCAACCAAAATAAATGGGATGGAAAATCTGCTGTGGAAATACAAAAATATCTTCGTGAAAAAGTTGACGCTAACCCGGAATTTGCCTGGGCAAAAACACCTGCTGCAACAGCATCGATAAACTGGCCGGGTATGATACTAATGTCATTGATCATTTTAATTCTTTTACCGGTAATAATTATCTGGATATTAGTTTTGCATTTTTTTTATGAACGAAGAGATACTAACTGTTACGATAAACGAAGCCAATTAAATGATGATCTCGTTCACAGGCTGGAAGCTGATGAAGATTTGATTAACCAGAATCAATTTACACAGGTATTGGTAATGAAACCCGGCAAAGTAAGACTCATAACGGTTCAGGCGCTTATGTTATTTGCAAAAACATTAATCAATAATTTTTTTGTAAAAGGAAAATTAATGGGCATTCCTACCATCCACTTTGCGAGGTGGGTTTTAATCGACGATAACAAACACATGATGTTCTTTAGCAATTTCGATGGAAGCTGGAACCAATACCTTTGCGATTTTATAGATAAATCAGGGTGGGGTTTAACAGGTATTTTCAGCAATACGGTTAACTTCCCAAAAACCAGGTTTCTTTTTACCGGCGGGGCTTATGATGAAGAACATTTTCTTGCCTGGAGCCGCGGAACGCAAATTCTTACGCAGGTTTGGTACAGTGCTTATCATCATCTTTCAATAAAAAATATTGTAAACAATACTCTAATAAGAAATGAACTGAGAAAAAATTTATCAGAAAAACAAGCACAATTATTTCTTAAAAGATTTTAAAATAAAATTGAATGCAAGAACTTGAACTTTCAGAAATACAGGGTTTCCTTGTAAAGGATTATATGGAGATGCCTTTCTCTAAATATTTCCTTTTGCAAGTGAAGGAAGCTGACAGAGCAAAAGTATTTTTAAAAAATATTTCAAAAGAAATTACCACAGTTGCTGATAAAAAAGAGCCTTCCTTTATGAACGTTGGTTTTACAAGTGCGGGACTTGCTGCGCTGGGTTTGCAACAAAATAATATTCATTCTTTCATAAGAGAATTTCGTGAAGGTATGGTAACCCCTCACCGGCAAAGGCTCTTGGGAGATTATGACAGCAGCGATCCGCAAAACTGGCTATGGGGTGGCCCGAAAAATGAAGCTATACATTTAATGCTCATGATCTTTGAGCCAAGCGGTGAAAAAATGAAGGAACATACCGAACAACTTATAAAAGAATTTGATGCGAATGGATTATTCGGCGTTCATATTTTAGATGGAGAAACTTTTCCCGATAACAAGGAGCATTTTGGTTTTCGCGATAGCATCTCTCAACCTGCAATCATCGGAAGCGGCGTTAGCGGCCTTAAATTAGACAATATACAACCGGGAGAATTTGTTTTGGGCTATAAAAATGAATATAACGTTTATCCAGACACGCCGTTGCTGAAAGAAAACCAGGGAAACTTTCCAATGCTTCCCAACGACCCTGACGGAAGTGGTAAAAAAGATATTGGCCGCAACGGAACTTATTTTGTTCTACGCCAGTTGAAAGAAGATGTGGATGGTTTCTGGAACTTCTTAAATGAAAAAAGTAAGAATGATGATGGGAGCCTCAATACCGAAGAAAGTACAAAGCTTGCGGCAAAGATGATGGGCAGGTGGCCCAGTGGAGCGACGTTAGTAAAGCATCCCGATAAGGATCCCGGCGGATTAAGCGATGAAAATGATTTTGTTTATACCGAAACTGATAAGCTTGGGTTAGCGTGCCCGTTCGGTGCACATTCACGTCGCGTTAACCCCCGTGATAACTTTGAAGAAACCGGCCCCGAAGAATCGATGCATTTAACAAAGAAACATCGCATTATGCGAAGGGTGCGTTCTTACGGAGAAAAATATACTGCTTCAGCAACCCAACATACACCCGTAGACGAAGTCGGACTTTTGTTCGGATGCTTTAATGCGGATATAAGCCGGCAATTTGAATTTATTCAATACACCTGGGCTAACTATCCAAAGTTTAAACAATTGTATGCAGACCCCGATCCATTTATAGGAGTGAGAGAAAATCCTGCATCCGATGTGGTTCAGCAATTTACTATTCCCCACGAAACGCATAACAAATATATTGATGGGTTAAAAAGTTTTGTAACGGTGAAGGGTGGGGGCTATTTCTTTTTTCCTTCGGTAACAGTAGTGGAGTATTTGAGTACGATTTAGTTATGGCATAAAAAACCTATGGAGCTAAATATACTCTCACTTTACTTTTAATAAATTCCTGTACCCCATCCCACGTTTGTTTTTTAAAGCTAACCGGGTCTTCACTTTCCTCCGCATCGGCAAAATAAGTAATAGCCTGGGGCACGGTAATCAATAAATTTTGAGATGCATATTTCTCTTTATGAAATAGTATAAAATCGGCCACTGAAAAATGTTGTAACAGTTCTGCAATGTCCCAAAAATCTTTCTTTCTGCCTCGCCCCAGGACTGCCTGAACTTTCATTGCGATAATATCTTCGATAGAGAACATTCTTATATCATCAATGTTTAACTCCGGCCTTATCAGTGGATGCGGGTGCCGCACAATATCAACTTTCACATCTTGTATAAAACAAAAGACACCAAACCGAGGCGCTTTTTCTTCCATAATAAATTTATCCCGGAACCTTTTTTTTAGTGAATCAATAATTGCAGTATTTTCAAATTGGCTGGTTGAAAATAAATCAAGGTCAACAGACATCCTGTGTCCGAAATAAAGTGATAATGCAGTGCCACCAACTAAAGAAAAATCTTTTAGTTCCGGAATTTCCATTAATTGGTTTAGTAGGGAAAAAGCCCTGGGTTCAACTGTCTCAATGTGTAGCATCTGAAATCTTTAATAGGTTTATTGATAACTGCACTTGCCAGATACATTCTTGTTTCCGGTAAAAATTTAGCATTTAGCAACGCTTCTGTAACTTTCTCATCGCCATAATAGCGACGGCAGTTGCGAATATCATCTACATCGCCCCGTTCAAAAACTCTTTCAATTACAAAGTTGGCCTTCTTATCGTAGTCGATATTTTCAAAGACTACATCCCAGAAAATGCGTTTATTAAATTTGGGTTTATCAGCCATATTATAAAGATAATGTTAAGTTTATTTTGTCAAACTTTTAATTGGAACACGCCAGCAAGCCCCACTCTTTTTCCAACCTTATTTTTTCTTATGTATCCTCTTCCTTCCGGCCAGGTAATTGTTGATGGCTGATTTAGTGGTAACCCAATTACGGCCTTCTTTGTGGGCATCAATCTTTCCCTGCCTTGCCAGTAAACTAATGTATTCCTGACCATAAGGCATTCGTTCTTCTTCAAGAATATTTGAAATAGATTCATAATCGTAATTGTTTCCGGGCATTGCATTCAAATATATATTCAAACTTCTTTCTAAAGATTGAATCATCAGAAGGCAAAGTTTTCTATAACCGCCTTTATTAGCCTGGTTCAATGCATCGTAATATTTAGCACGGTCATTTTTTAAAATTACCGCTGGTGGAAAACCTTTTCGCATCAGTAATAAATTCATAGCAAGACGAACCGTTCTTCCATTTCCATCAAAGAAAGGATGTATCCATACAAAGCGATGATGAAAAACTGTTGCCAGCAAAATATCATTAAGTTTAAGCGGATTGGTGTTAGTGAAATTAATAAGCTCATCAAACATGTCAGAAACTTTTGCGGTATTGGGCGGAGTAAAATTTGCGCCGATAATCCGGACACCGCCATTTCTTAATCTTCCCGCAAATTCATCTTCAATACTGCGCATCACAAAACCATGCAACGATAAAATATCTCCACCTGTCATTCTATATGCTGCATTTACTAATGTTTGCAGGTAGTCAATTGCTTTTTGATGATTATACACTTCAAAATGTTCCCTTAGGGATTTGCCTTTTACGGTAATCCCTTCCTGCAATACCATTTTTGTTTCACGTAGGCTTAATGTATTTCCCTCAATGCTGTTGCTGTTATAGGTCCACTCAATAGCTATATCTTCTTTAATTCGCTGCAATGCGCTTGATGGCAATGGCCTTCCTTTATCAAGGGTTGCTTTTTTTTCATAAAGCCTTTCAACTACCGGCTTCAAATCGTTCAGATTTTCTATATCTATCTTCCACATACCCAAATATACAAATTATCGGATAATCATAAAAATATCTTATCCGATAATTAGCACAAACTATTTTTTTTGATTTAAGCAGTCGCAGTCGTTTCTTGAAGCCATGAATATTAGAGGAACCGATTTCTGATGAAAAAATTTAAAAGGCCGATGGAGGTTTTTACTTTACTAAGGCAAAAAGGCATCTGCCAAAGCTTTTGTATCGAGATATGCCTTAACATGTATGATTTTTCCTTCTTTAAAAGTAAACGATTGCACCCAGTCTGTTGAATATGTTTTACCGGTTGCTACCACGTCGGCAGCATCACATCCGGCTACCATTACTGTGTCATCATTAGTGCAAATTTTTTCTGCCAAGAATTTTTTGATAGATATAGTAGTGGCTTGTATTGCGAACATTTTGGTTACTTCGTCTATGCCCTTAAAAATTCCGGAAAAAGGTATAAATGGAGAACCTGGGCGCTCCCAAATAATATCTTTATCAAAACAGGATAGCACAGCCGACATGTTTCCCGCTATGTAATTTTTATAAGCTTCTTCAATTATTTCGCGGTTACTCATATTATCCGTTTTAGTTAATGTTAGTATCATTAAAAAAATCAGCATTAGCTTCTGGCTCAACATCTTTTAAATGATTGTGCTTATGCCTGAAGTCATACATTTCTTCATAAATCTTTTTCCTTACCCTATTGAAATTGCCTAACGGTCTGTGTTCCGGAAGTGCATGCCATGAGTTAAAAGAGAGATTGTCTCCAAAATCATTTTGTTCCAGTGTATCAAAAATTTGGGTAGGTATACGAATAGTTGCTACTTTAATCAAGGGCGAATTCCACACAACAGTTGGGTCTTCAATCGGCATTGTTACAGAATCAGTTTGAAATTGTACAAAGAAATTATAAATGATTTCATTCTTCAATAAAGTTGCCGCCATATTTGCTTTTAAAAAATCTTTATTGCTCGTTTCGGTATATGCAAGTTTATTTTTGTCAGATGGAATCGCGGCGTACTTAACTGCTTTTGATTCATCACCAAACCTATAAGGCACTGTACTGAAATAAGAAACACTGAACGGATGATCACATTTTACTTTGGCTTTTGTGGCACGCACCAAAATGGGTACACTTCGTATAATTGAAAATAGTTTTGGAAAAAATGTTCCTGGTTTGTAAGGCACTGTAACTACATTTAAGATGCGATAAAAATGTTTTACTTTTTTTGAAACAAAATTTTTAGTATTCATTAAAATAAAATCATGATTGCCGCGGCCCTGATTTGATTTCACAATTTTGTCGCCCGGCACGTTCATTGTTTTAATAGCGAAACCTCTTATGTCTTTTTTCCAGTCAGGCAACGGTTTGGTATCACCGTTAGAAAACCTTATCCAGGCAGGATAGGAGGTAGATTCTTTAAACAGTCCAACTTTACAAGCTTCGGGTAAATTTTTTTCAATAATAAATTCTGCTTTAACGCAACCATTCATTTTAGGATGAATTTGCCTGAGTTGCTTCTTTTTATTTTTTTCGTATAAACGAAGCATCTGGTTTTGTAAAAGTTTTACAATTTTCTCCGCAAATTTTTCTTCATTTTTTTCAGGATATTCCTGACCCGGAAGAAGCGTTTTATTTTTTGCCAATGTTGCTACAATTTAAATTTATTGATTACAGGCATTGCATAGGCGTAATTCGTTTCAAAATTATTTTAAAAGGTAAGTACATTCTTCATTATAAAAAAATTCATCCGATTTGATTAACATAAATGAGTTATTACAGTCATTACCTTGTAATTAACAGGTTTAGTTTTAATGATTGAATGTATAGTTTTAGTTCCTGAGAATTATTAAATTTTACTATCTTCATACAATATCATACATCCTTTGTATCAACCCTTTTGTAGCCCTTTATAAATGATAACTGTTATAGATTATGAATAAGAATTTATCTGAACAAAGCGATTGGGATGAGTTACTTGATTTCATTACCGATCGCCAATTAACTTCTATAGTTGGCAAAGAGATGTATAAGTTTAAGAAGGATGACCTACTCATACCTGTTGATGAATATTTATCAAAAGAGATACTTCAGTTAAATAATGTAAATGATCAACCGGACTTAACGCTCACCCAGGCAGTTAATTATCTTGTTAATGACAAGAAGGTAAAGACAATGGATATTATCAGGAAATTAAAATCGATGATAAGAGATATTAATTTCGAATTTCCTTTGTTAAGGAAGTTCTTAAGTATTACAGATCTCCATTATTATGTAAATACTGCGGTTTATAATAATGTGCTCGAAAACAATATTGCGGCTATAAGAAAACAAACGCCTACTTCTATAAATTTTTCAATAAACGAACCTTTTTCTGATGCGGATGATCTTGACAGATTGCAGGTGCCATTTGTTTTTAATGTTTTTGGATCAATACTTAATACAGTTGACCCCGCATTGAGTGAAGAAGATATGCTGGAATATACCGGACATTTCAAAGAAAGAATAAAAAACGCTACCAATATTATTAATGCACTTAAAAATAAAAATTTATTATTTATCGGCAGTGCTTTTCCTGATTGGATGGTGCGTTTTATTCTCCGCCTTCTTTCCAACGAACCCATGCACGATTGGGGAAGTAAAAGAACTGTAATTGTTGTTAACGACATGTCGGATGTTAGAAAGAAGCAATACGAGTTTCTGAAAAATTATGATGTGGTTACCTATCCGGGCAATGTCAGTGATTTTGTACAGGAACTTTCAACCCGTTGGAAACAAAAGAATCCAACGTCTGTAAAAAACAAAATGATTTTTTTGAGTTATACCGGAAAAGATAAAGAAGCTGTTGAAAATTTGAAAAAAGCTATTGAAGAAATTAAGAACGTTACCTGCTGGTACGACAATCGTGAGATTGTTGCCGGTGATGATTTTAAAACAGAAATTGCAAAAAATATAAAATCCGCTGATCTTTTTATTCCGTTAATTTCAGCAAACAGCCTGTTGCATAAAGATGGATACGTTCAACTGGAATGGTTTACTGCTGATAATGTAAATACTTTCAGAAAAATTGATGGCAATACAGGCAAGTACCTGATGCCGGTTGTTATTGATGATACGAATCCTTACGACATTAATGTTCCCAAATATTTTTCTGAATTAAGTATAGGAAAAGTTCCCGCAGGAAATCCGGGCCAGGAGTTTATTAACCAGCTAAGAGAAACGCTCAGCTTATCATAATTAAATATATGCCATCACCAAGTATTGAGCCTGTGCAAAATAAGGATGCTTCATTGTTTATAGGATTGCAGTCGTATTCCGAAGCGCAATCTGATATTTTTTATGGAAGGGATGAAGAGACTGAACGTTTAACCAATCTTGTAAAAGCGAATACGCTTACAATAGTTTTTGGAAAATCGGGAACGGGAAAAACCTCATTATTAAATGCAGGCGTTTTCCCACGTTTGCGAAAAGATTACTGCCTTCCTTTTCGTATACGCCTGGAGTTTAACGATGATAGTCCTGATTTGGTAACGCAAATAAAAAATATATTAAAATCAGAAATAGATAAATATGGTTTTAAAGTTGAGTCTTATCCATTAGATGAAACCTTATGGGAATATTTTCATAAAGAGCAACTATGGAAAAGTGTTACACCAATTTTAATATTCGATCAGTTTGAAGAGATATTTACATTGGCAAAAAAAAGTAATCGTTTCGGCAATGATCAATTAATTAATTTCTGGCAAGAACTTGCTGATCTGATTGAAAATTCTATTCCCGAAAAATTAAAGGAAAGATTTCTTAATGATAAAGAACAAATAGATTATAGTTATAACTATCAAAAGATAAAGATTCTATTTTCTTTCAGGGAAGAATTTTTACCTGAATTTGAAAACATTACTTCAAAGATTCCTTCTATAAAATATTCAAGGTTCAGGCTAATGCCGATGAATGGTAACCAGGCTTATGATGTAATTACCAAAACATGGAAAAATAATATTGATGCCGCAGAAGCAAATAAAGTTATTGGGTTTTTTACAAACGAAAACGCCACAAATAAAAGTTATGATGTGATGGAAATTGAGCCATCACTCTTAAGCCAGGTATGCTCTTATATTGATAAAGAAAGAATTATTGAAGGCAGCAATAAAATCTCCTCCGAATTTTTAAATAAATATCCCAAAGAGATAATTCTGCGCTCAATATACAATGAGGTGTTAGCGGAAGGAAATAGTGCAGTAGCTAATAATGATTCCAAACCGCTTAACGAATTTGTAGAAGATAAATTAATCACCGATGAAGGCTATCGCACAAAATATGGATTGAATGAGTTGGATAAAAACCTGGTGCCCGGAATTGAAGTATTAAAAAGAAAATATTTTTTACGTGACGATGGTAATTCTATTGAACTTTCGCATGATGTGCTGACGCCATTAATAAAAGATGATCGGGAACATAGAAGAAAAGAAATTGCTTTAACTGCAGCAAGAGCAAAAGCAAAAAAGAGGGCAGTAAAAATAATTACCGGTTCACTCATCTTCTCAATTATTGCTGCCATTGCCATCTGGTTCTTTACCACAAAAACGGCCTTTAAAGCTAAAGTTGAAGCGGAGAAAGAAACAGTGGCAATCAAACAAAATATAGAGAAAGATTCAATGAAATTAGACAGTGTTACAAAACGAATTAATTTATTAAGTGTAGATAAAAATGATACCAATAAAATATCTGCCTTATTAAAACAAAATATACTTCTCGACACAACGGTTAAAAGCCTGAATCAAAAGGTAAATGAATTAACAAGCGAATTAGCAGCGCAGGCGGCAACAAATAAAACTGCGTCTGATTCCATGAATAACGCAATGCATCAAAATGCAGCAGCTTTCTCAAAATTGCAGCATGATAAGAGTGATGATAGCGCAGCTTCTGAAAACAAATATGCCGGGTTGAATACTAAATTCACCCAGTTAAATGCCAGCAACACCCAATTAGTTGCGAGCGATGCCCAATTGACCTCAAACAATAATTCTTTAAAAAGTGATTTGGAAAAATCGAAGAACGATAATGTTGCTTTACAAAGTAAATACGACAAACTAAGCGGAGATTATGATCTATTGAACAGAAATTATAACACATTAAAGGAGAGTAAAACTGCCCCTGTTCAGCAAGTGCAACCTGCTACACCAGCTGATGATAACAGTTTAAAACTAAATTTATACTCTTCTAAAAATGAGAGTATACCTAATAACTTAATCATTTATCTTATTCCGGATATATCTGCAAATAAAAAAATAATAAGAGATTCAAAAGTTTATGATAACCACTTCGATTTTACCAATCTTAATAAAGCAGAAGGTGTAAAAAAAGCTATATTTAACGATAATGGCTACTCGTTTCCTGATGTTTCTCCCGGAGACTATTTTATCAAAATCTGTTCTAATTTCGGGCCCTATAAAAGTGTAACCAAAAAGAGTGCGGGTGATGAAACCACGCCGAAGATGGATTATTCTGAAATTGTAAGATAAGGTTTGTTATATCTGTTTTTTAAACAATCAATCGGATAAAGAGGTTAAAGGGTAAACTAACGATTACACCCACCCGAAAGATCATATAATAAAATCCGGCAGTTAAAATTTATCAAAATGCTCCGGTTTTATTGTGTCAGAGGCTTTCCAGCCTATCTGGTAAAGCAGTTGGCGGTTAGCGGAGTTGCTCATATCTGTTATGCTTTTTACATCGGCACCGGTAAATATTCTTGTAAAGCCTAATTCATTTAAATCGTTTTCTGTAATCCTGAAATTATAACGCAGGTAAGAAATAATGGGTTTGCCCGCAAGATAATCATCATCCATTTTTTCAATTTCCATATCCATATAATCCGCAGTAGGCGAATTGGAGAGCCACTGCATCATAACACGGTTTTGCCAACTAGCATCCTGCATCAGCATATCCGGAATATTAGATGCCCAGCTAAGCATAGTGGAGTCATCAATTTCTTTGGCATATTTTTTAAAAACACTGTAACCGGTACCTATGGAAACAAAAAGCAAATTCTCTTCACTCATTTGCCAGTGAAAGGGAAACCCTTTGAGTGTTGCAATCATCAATAAAGTTAAGGATGGATTGTTGGCCATGCTTAAGCCTCCATCAATAAATGCGGCTTGTTGGTCCGCCATCACTTCAATCATTTGCGGAGCAAAATAAGTTGGTGCTGCAGAGCTTGCACGTACTGCCATCCAAAGGGGAATGTCTTTGTTTTTCCCGAGATCCGAATCAAAAAATTTTCCTTTTGGATGATTGATTAAAGGCCAGATACTATTGGTATCCGCACGCTTGGCTACAATGCATAAACCGGTTCTCAACTCTTTACTTCCCATTGTTAAATCGCCATAAGCATATTTCAACCCATCTTCCATGGCTTTATAACTGTAATTCGCTTTCAACCATTTCATCGTCTCCATTGGGTTCCACCAGTTTCTTTTTTCACCAAAAATTTTACCACCCAAATCCATGTAGAGTTTTGTTATCTCATCAACTGTTTTACCGATGGCTAATGATGCAGCAATTATAGACCCGGTAGAAGTGCCGCCAATTAAATCAAAGTAGTCGCATAAACGAAAATCAGGCTTATCAGAAAATTTCGCCTTTAAAGTATCTTCTAATTTTTTTAAATAACCTAACGTAAGTGCGCCGCGAATGCCACCGCCATCTAATGATAATATTTTTTTCTGGCCCGGCTTATTAAACCGTTCAAGCAAATCTTGCATAAAATTTAATTTTAATGATTGTTCAAATAGTCAGCCGTTTCTACAAGTGTTTTGAGATAGGTAGCGCCGTTTTCTTTTATCATTTTTTCCGTTTGTTCTAATGACTTTAATTGGGCAGCGGAAAAGTGTTGATCTTCATCAGTAGTAAGGTAACAGAAAATTGTTTTGTGCGGACGTTTATTACTGTCATCCACAACTTCTGCAATAGAATAAACGCCGGTCATTTTTGGAGTAATTACATACAAGCAAAAATCACATTCAGCTCTTTGTTTAATTTCTTCTTTCATCATCTCTGGCGTCCAGTCCTCAGCACATGGATGAAAATAATCAATCTTTAAATCTTTTATCAGTGCATCTCTCCATTTTGATCCATTGCAGGTTCCGCCAAGAAATACTTTTTTCATTTAGAAGAAATTTAGTGTAAGGTAAATTATAAAATACATTTCGCTTGTGCATGGTAAATGCTGAAAATTCTTTCCCTCACCCTATACAACTCTTCACCAAAGCCAATTGTGCATATAAATAAGTGGCCATTATTAAAAAGCCGGACATGGGAACTGGTTGATAAAATTTATCAAATGCCAAAATACTATCGGAAAGAATAAATGAAATGGCTCCAGTTAGAAGATAGATTGAAGCAGGTTTGGGCCAATGAAAACTCAGCAGGTAAGCAATGTAAAGCATCGTGCTTATCACAACCGCATAAATAATCACGGGAATAGTTAAGCCGCCTAAATGCGGAATTAGAAAAAGTAAAATGGTACTCAAATAAATGGCTATTAAGATAAGACCTTTCCTAATTTCAATTTTACCGCTTGCTTTTTTTATTTCTTTTATAAACAAAAAAATATAGAAAATATGAGCGGTTAAAAATGCAATTAAGCCCAGTATAAAAAAAATGGCATTTTTAAAAACAAATAAAAGAAGAATATCACCAAACCACGAAAAAGCCAATGCGCAAAGCAGGATGTTTTTATTTTTGAAGTTTGTTGAAATTGATACCGCCACTATTAAAGGCAGCAACAGCAAAGGCTTTAAATAGAATACCCATGTTGCTGAATTGAAAAGGATGCAACTTAAATATATGATGGATAAAAGAATGAAAATTCTAAGCAGTGATTTTGTAGAAATCATTTAAGGATTATTGTTCTGCAAACAAACGGTTTTTTAATTACAAGTTTGAAAAAATGAAATGTAATTCCCTTCTCACTCCATATCATTCAAAATCACTTTGACAATTTCATCTGTATCTCCATCAAAATGATGGCCGCCGGGAAGTACTTCATGTGTATATCTTTTTAAAGTGATTTTATTGGCTTCAAGGTGCCTGTCATCGCTACTGCTTATTATTACAATTTTATCATCAACAAGTTTATTTACTTCTGATACCACATCCAAATCTCTTTTTGAATTGCCTCCAAAAATATCAGACCAGTGAATTTCAAAATCAGTACTTCCTGAAGATGCCATAAGAAATGACACTAATATTTTTTCATGAACATCTTTTGGCAACCTGGTTAAAAT
>Ga0208717_1000325_pt1 | contig 17082 bp, 10 predicted proteins | sample NGESurF53shallow_FD_184489 | JGI IMG/M metagenome (GOLD analysis project Ga0208717, IMG submission 184489) | Arctic peat soil microbial communities from Barrow, Alaska - NGEE Surface sample F53-3 shallow (SPAdes) | ecosystem: Environmental > Terrestrial > Soil > Wetlands > Peat ... | reverse complement strand
CCGAGAAATATTTTCATAGATCGTATTTAAGCATTTATTTAAGAGAGCTTCAAAAATATCTTTCTCAAATCAACAGCCTTATTTGAAGTTATAAAGCTACTTTATAAATCAAGACTAAATGGTTTTGCCGAAAATTAGAATTAACAGGCTATTGAAATAAATTAGAAAAGCCAGCTCAAAGATTGAACTGGCTTTTTAATTTATAAGTTTAATTATTGTTTTGTAACCGTATATTTTCCTGTCGCAAAATCTACATCTATAAGATAATTACCTGTCACCGCAGGTCCCGGTGTATTGGAGCTCGGAATCGCTCCATCATATAATATTGACCCGTCTGTTGCACTCGTTCCTCCATATTTATGACTCCAATCTCCATTTACTGGTAAAAACAAATAGCTTCCGGTTGAAGACAAATTAACAGTCAATTGGAAATCTGTAAGATTTACCCGGGTAAATTGTTGAGATGGAACTGGAACCGGGTTATTCCAACCACCTGCCGTTGCATCGCCCACAATATATAAATTGGCTGGAACAGGCATTGCTCCCGTAAAGGGAGTAACAGTATAAGTTCCTGTTTGGAAATTCGCAATAATCTGGTAGGTACCACTGGTAGCGGGCGCTGGTGTATTAGAACTGGGAATGGCACCATCTGCTAATAGTGTTCCGCCCGTAGCGCTTGAACCTCCATATTTATGACCCCAATCTCCATTCAATGGCAAAAACAAATAGCTTCCGCCGGCTGTTAAATCCACAATTATCCCAAACGAAACAGCATCGATCTGTGTAAATTGTTGAGATGGAACAGGAACGGGATTAGCCCACCCGCCTGCAGTTGCATCTCCAACAATATATAAATTTGGTGGAATAGTCATCGTGAAGGGTGTAACCGTATAAGTACCTGTTTGAAAATTCACTACTATCTGGTACATGCCACTTGTTGAAGGCGCCGGTGTATTAGAACCGGGAATGGCACCATCTGCTAATAAGGCTCCGCCTGTTGCGCTGGCACCACCATATTTATGACCCCAATCTCCATTAACTGGTAAAAATAAATAGCTATTACCAGCTGTCAGATTTATTACTATACCATAAGAAACCGCATCCAGCCTTGTAAATTGCTGAGAAGGTAAGGGAACCGGGTTGTTCCAGCCGCCTGGTGTCGCGTCGCCCACTATATATAAAGTTGGCGGTATGGGCGTAAATGTTGTAATACTAATAGTAACCACGCTTGAATTAACTAACGGTGTAGCATAAGTGGTTCCCAAATAGCCCACTATTCTAAACTCCACGTTTTTTGTTGATCCCCCAACTACTCCCGCTGCAATAGCCATGGAGTTCAGGTCATTCACTAATATACCTGAAGTTAATTTCTGATCATATTTTAATACCTGCGGATGAGCAAAATTATCCCCGGCAGTGTCTAATTGCAAGGCATAGCTTATTGTGTTATTTCCATATTCGGTTTCATTCCAATTAAAGGAAATTGCATTACTGGTAGCGTTAGATACATCCAATACTATTGGCGATGTAGATGATGGAGTTAGCGTTATTGGAACCACATACGGCGTCATGGTTACAGTTACCACATTTGATTTATACTGTTCATTGTTATTGGTGTAAGAGGAGGTAACCCTTATATCAATACTAAAAGGCATGCCGGGTGCAAAACCAAATCCGGCTAATACATTATTCAATTGATTTCCTGTAAAAGAAACATTTAAAGGGCCGTCAATTTCATAACTAACTTCGTGGGTAAAATTTCTTCCGGCGGAATCCAGCTCAACAATAAATTTCTGGTGCGATGAATCAGTAGCATATTTAGGATTGCTCCAGTTAAGAGTAAGTACCGTTTTAGATGAATCGGCAGCAGCAGGAGCAATAGTTGTTGTAGAGGCAGTAAGCGTAGGGGCTGCTCCATTTGCATAATGAGGCAGATCGGCAATCTTTTTACAGGCACCCATTGCAGTTATAATGATAATTGCAAAAAGTAATTTAGATATATATTTCATAAACGTAATTTATTGGAATAATTTATTGTTTTGTTAGCGTTACTTTTCCTCTCTGGAAATCAACATCTATTTTATACGTTCCACCCGATAAAGGGGCTCTGCAATTCCCTCCATTTAACTTGAGGTCAAAATTCAATGTTGAAGGATCACCGGATGGTTGCTCTGTTGGAGTGCTCCATTGTTTATCAGAATCCCACAAACCATTTACAGAAATGAATTTATATTCACCGTCGCCAATAAGCACTGTTGTAATCTGATAGTCAGTAGCACTGATCTGGGCAAACTGTTGAGCCACAGGGTCAGTCAGCGGGTTATTCCATCCACCTGAAACCGCACTACCTACAATATAAAGATTACCAGAAGCGGGTGGTGTAACTTTAGGAGGGATAGCAAAAGGTGTAACTATAAATTTTAAAACATTAGATACTAACGGTTGCGCACCACTAACTAAAGAAGCGGTTACACGTACCTCAATATTGTGGCTTATTGCAGGCTTAAGCTGTAGCTGGTTCAACAAATAGTCGTTAAAAGCTGACTGGGTAAAATCCCTGGATAAATCTGTTCCAAGAGATAATACCTCTCTATTTGGGTTTGTGAAGTTTGCACCGGCGGTATCAATTTCAATAGTATAATTTACGTCGAGCGAGCTGATCCCCGTATTAAACTGATAATTTGGATTAGTCCATGATAACTGAAGCCCATCATTATCCTGTGATGCATAAGAAAGCGGTACGCTATCTGCAACGGACGCCGATAAAACCGGGGCTGTTCCGCCTTGAAATATAACACGGTGTTCGTCTTTTTTACAAGCCCACATCCCGGAAAGAATAAAGGCAGAAAAAATAAATATTTTTGATATCCTTTTCATAACGTTACAATATTTTAATTAATAACCTGGATTTTGTGTTAAGTTAGTATTTGCCGATACATCGCTGGCAGGTATGGGATAAATATTCCTGAAATTTTCAACTGCACGTCCCCCCGCAACGCCACCTTTCCACGGCCACAAGTACGTTCCTGTGGTAAATTTGCCATATCGGATCAAATCTGTCCTTCTAAAGCCTTCCCAATATAATTCTCTTCCTCTTTCGTCAAGAATCAAATTAAGATCAATTGATGAAACATTGCCGGCGTTACTTCCACCATAGGCCCTTGTACGAAGATTATTAAAATATGATAAGGCCGTTGCATTATCACCACCGCCGCCGCGTAAAAATGCTTCATCATAAACCAGGTACATTTCTGCCAAGCGGAAAATTGGAAAATCCACATCGGCATAATCAAGGCTGCTTCCATGCGAACCATCACGGTTTAAATTTCTATATTTTATAACCGCATACCCATCAGGAAATTGAGTTTGATCGGCAATATCCAGGCTTTGGCCGGAAGTATAGAATTGTGCACGCTGATCGTTAGGGTCTGTAAAAAGATTGGGAAGCGCTTTGGTAGTTCTTAGCCCTGCCCATCCACCTCCAACACCTGTTACCAACCCTGCCATTGAACCGCCATTTTCTGCGTGGGTTAAATAAGTTGTGCCGCCATAACTTTGGCTTCTTGTTCCATCGTAATTAATGGTTAATATAAATTCGTTTGTATTTAAATTATTGTCCGCAAGCATCAATTGCCGGTAATCGGGTATTAGCGAATACCCAGCGTTAATTACTTTTTGAGAATACATAAGTGCTGAGTCATACTTTGCTGTACCAGTGTAAACTTCCGCATTCAAATAAGTGCCGGCAAGCAACGCCCATTCTGCCGCTTTATCGGCTCTTCCATATTCATTTGTTTTTGGATCTGCTAAATCGGGATCCATATCCTTCAACTCGCTTGTTACATAATTAAAGATATCTGTGCGTGACGCCTGCTTAGGCAAAAAACTACCAAGAACATCATTTTCAGTAGCGAAAGGCCCGGAGCCAAATAAGTCCATCACAATACTATACTGGTATGCTCTTAAAAACCGGGCTTCAGTTCTGTATTTCTTTATTGCATCTGCATCAGTTCCGGTTATACCCCTTCCACTTACGGCAGCATCACTCGATTGACGTATGAAATCGTTACAAAGCGTAATTTGATAATAGCAACGATAATATAATCCTTGCAAAAAGGGATTAGATGATGACCAGTTCATGTTATGAAAATCCTGGATACCCACATCACCCCAGGAAATTACTGCCTCATCAGTACACAATTCCTGCGCCTGGAAGTACAAACGCAAAAAATCAGAAAACCCTTCGTCAATTCCCTGAACGTCACCATCACCGGCAGGTCCCTGATTTCCCGTAAGACCAAAAGCGGCATATAGTTTTACGAATGCCTGTTTATATCCCGCGGGAGTACTGTAAACAGAATCCGCCGTTATTGCATTAGTAGGCAATCGATTCAAATCTTTGTTACAAGAAATAAATGTCATTCCCAATAACATTGTTGATGCGGTTATTATTAAAATATTTCTTTTCATATAATTGATTTATGAATAATTTTTGTGTTATCTGAAAGATACATTAAGTCCTAAGCTGTATGTACGCGGACGTGGATAAAAATTATTATCAATACCGCCGTTTATTTCAGGGTCAAGACCTTTATATTGCGTAACAACAAACACATTTTGCACATTACCTGTAATAGTTAGTGAACCGATGTTATGTAATATTTTACCTATGGTATAACCGACATTAACGTTGTCTAATCTAAGGAACGAAGCATTTTGTACAAAATAGTCCGACAATATATTCTTATCGCCATTTCCTGTGAAATTAGTTGCCAGTACATTAGATGAACCATTGTTTAAGTAATTCAGCGGATTAATAATATTCCTGGTAATGCCGGTGTTTGAAAAAACATTGTTATATAAATAATTTCCAAGGTCCGCTCTCAATACAAATCCTGCACTCCAGTTTTTAATATTAATGCTGCTACTTGCGCCGAATAAATAATTTGGATCTGCGCTCTTATAAGCATACAAATCTTTTTGATTTATAATTCCGTCCCTGTTAAGATCAGCATATACATTTTCAATCGGATTTCCTTTATCGTCGTACACCTGCTTATATACATAAAAAGCTCCTCGCGGTTGGTCAACAGCATTTATAAGAATATTGGTACCAACTCCACCGGCAATGCCACCGAATGGTGCGCCGGGGTAATTTGGATCATTGGAAATAGTGAGCTTGGTTATTTTATTTGTATTGTAAGTACCGTTTAGATTTACGTTCCAGGTTATATTCCTGTTTCTTACAGGAACCAGGTTTAATGAAACTTCCACCCCTGAATTCTGCATACTTCCAACATTTGCAACAATTGTATTACTAAAGTTGGTGCCCGCAGGTTGGTTAATAGAGTTCAATAAATTGGTAGTTAGTTTATAATAATAGTCTACTGATCCTGTTATTCTGTTATCAATAAATCCAAAATCTAACCCTGCATTATAGGTTTCTGTTTGTTCCCATTTTCTATTATAATAATATCCGCCCGGGCGGTAAGACTGGTAGAAATTATTTCCTAATTGGTATTCTGCCTGTGCATTACTCAGGCTGTAGTAAGAAATATAATCATAATTTCCTATGCCATCCTGCTGGCCGGTAATTCCATAACCCAAACGCAGTTTAAGATCAGATACCGTTTTTGAATTTTCCAAAAACCCTTCATTTTTTATTTTCCATGCAAATGACCCTGATGGAAATACGCTCCACCTATTGCTGGGATTAAACCGCGAGGAACCATCTGTACGAACAGTTCCTGTTAAATAATATTTTCCGTTAAACGAATAATTTAAACGTCCGTAATAAGATATCAAGGTATTTTCAGGCTTATCAAATGGATAGGTCGGCACGCTTATAACATAATTATCGGCAGTGTAATCAGGGTAATTATAATTTGTGGTTAAAAAATCCTGGTATGCATAACCAGCAACAAAATCAATATGACTCTTAATTGAACTGATATCTTTAGTATAATTTAAATAAAATTCAAGTAAGGTGTTGGCTTTTGTTTGGCGATACTTATTATTAACACCGCCGTGTTTCTTATCAGTAGAACGTTCGTAAGCAGAAGCAGCACTATCCGGTGTATAAACAGTTCCTAACCCTGTTGAAACATCGTACCCTAAATTTAAATTTAAATGCAGATCGGGCAAAAAGTGAACCTTATAATCGATCAAAGCATTTCCAATACTTCTTCTTACTTCACTAAGATTTCTTTGCTGCAATAAAAGCCCCAAAGGATTTTGCGGTGCAAGGGATTTTAGGCCCGTAACGCTTGTAGAATCAAGATACTCATAGTAGCCGCCGTACCTATTATTACCTGAATAAACGGGTTTTGTAGGATCGAATGTAACAGCAGCCCCTATAGCGCCCTGGTTCGCAAATCTTGTTTCACTTACAGAAGCTTTTACATTTAAGGCTATTTTTAAATGATCATCAAAAAAACTTGGAGAAATGTTGGCGCCAAACGAATAACGTGATAGTTTATCAGTTTTTAATATTCCTTGCTGATTTAGATAACCTACGGAATAACGATAGGGAACATTTTTGTAACCCCCACTTACACTTAAATTATTATCAGTACTTAGTGCTGTTTGGTAAATCTGATTTTGCCAGTCAGTATTATACTGTCCCAATAATTTTACACTTTGTGCAGAACCATGAGTTTGAACAAACGACCTGAATTCATCAGGTGAAAGAACAGCCACTTTCTTTTCAATTTTTCCTACTGAAAAAGTTGTATTAAAACTAACGGTTGGCTTACCTGGTTTTCCTTTTTTCGTGGTAATAATGATTACGCCATTTGAAGCCCTTGAACCATAGATGGCTGCTGCAGACGCATCTTTAAGAACACTGAACGATTCAATATCATTGGGATTGATAAGACTTAACGGATTTGCAGCACCCGATATTCCGTCATTATCTAACGGAACTCCATCTATTACAATCAATGGATCGTTGCTTGCGTTTAGTGATGCACCGCCTCTTATCCTGATAGTACTTCCTGAACCAGGGGCACCGCTGTTTGAGGTCACTTCCACACCAGGTAATTTACCAGCAATTAACTGATCCGGTGAAACAATATTTCCCTTTTGGAAATCTTTTGAAGTAACCTGGGCTATTGATCCGGTTAAATCTTTCTTCTTTGCAGTACCATAACCAATAACCACAACATCAGTTAAAGTTGATGCAGCTGTTTCGAGCGTTATACTGATTGAAGATTGGCCACCGATTGGTACTTCCTGTCGGGAATATCCTACGGCCGACACTACCAAAGTGTTTGAATTTTGCGGAACCGAAATTGTGAAACTACCATCTGCGGCGGTTTGTGTTCCAATCTTACTTCCCTTAACTATGACAGATACTCCGGGAAGAGCAGAACCATCTTTTGCTGTAACAACACCTTTTACAGTACTCTGCGCATTAGCAACAAAAGAAAAGAGGATTGGTAAAATCAAAACACATAAGCGCCTTGACATTAGAGTAATGCTTATTCTCATAGCAACAATCGTTTTTAATTAAGAAGATTAATTCTACAGTTTTAGTAATGTGTAAAATTTACACAAATAAAAAACAAGTTTTGTTAAAAAAAAAATTTATTATTAATAAAGCGGTAAATTTTGCCTAAGAGATCGGGCATGATTTTATTTATCCGAATCATTAAATAAAAGGCTTTCTAAAAATCTATGCCCGACCAGGTCTTTTTCTTCTTTTCATATTTTTCATAATCAAACTTGTACAATCTCCCGGGCCTGTGCGGAACATTTTGTTCATCTTCTCCCATATCTACCAAAAAATCCATTGCAAAAAATTTCTTCCTGAAATTTCTCCTGTCGAGTTTAATATTTAAGATTGCTTCGTAAAGATTTTGCAACTCCCTTAAAGAAAATTTATTGGGAAGCAGGCTAAGACCAAGCGGATGCTCCTGCACTCTCTTTTGTAACCAACAATAACATCTTTCAAATATTTTCTGATGATCGAAAGCAAGATCCGTTACACTTTCAACTTCATGCCAGTGCAATTCGTTATCAAGTATATTTAATTTATGATGTTGAATATTTATGAGAGAGCAATAGGCAACGGTAACAACTCTTCCTGCCGGATGCCTGTTTACTTCGCCAAAGGTATGCACCTGCTCCAGGTAAACATCGTTTATCCCTGTACGTTGTTTTAATATGTGATAGGCGGCTGTATCAAGGTCTTCTTCCGGCTTCACCAGGTCGCCAAGTAAAGACCATTTGCTTTGGTACTTTTTTAAATCGGAACGAATCAATAAAACCTTAAGCTTGTTTTCATCAAATCCAAAAATTACACAATCAACTGATAATGCAACCCGGTTGATACTTTGTACTTCGGATTGTATTACTTTGAAGGTCTTTATGTTTTTATGAGAATTATCATTTAACGTTGTGGCCATCGTGCATATTAAATTATTGGTATAAAGAGATTATTTAAAAAGAATACATCATAGTCTTCATAAAAAATTTATCAATTTCCTTTTACTATTTTGATACTTTGTATTTGCTGCGATTCAATAATGGTAAGGAGGTAGGTGCCTTTGGAAAATCTGCCCGCCTCATTTATTTCTATTACATTAGTTCCTGCAGTTACGTTCTTAATTTGTTTGTAAAGCTGTCTCCCGTCAATATCATTTATAATAAGGGTTGCTTTATCAGGAACCAAAGATTCAATACTCACTTCTAATTTTTGTTTAAAAGGATTAGGATTTACACTGGCGAATTTCCCTTTCCCATGTATGTTTATTTTTACAACCGGGCTGTATTTAAAATTGCCGTCTTTATCTGCCATCTTCAAACGGTAATAATATACCAATGATGCGGCAGATGAAATATCGTCAGCATAAGAATAATTACCGTTTCCCGTTGCCTTAATTTGGGTTAAGGGTGAAAATTTTTGCCCATCAATGCTTTGCTGCAACTCATAGTAATTTAAATCATTTTCATTATCCACTTTCCAGGATATTACATTTGTATTGCCACTATTTTTACCGGTAAAACTTACTAACGTTACCGGCAACACGATATCCGCATTCAGGTAAACATGGTATTCGCCGGGTTGCAGCGTAAAAGATTGTGAAGCGCCTGTTGCAGTAATCTGCGCACCATTTAAATAATCGGTCCAGGTTCCGGCACTGGGAAACGTAACGGAACTGGTTTGGGGTACGACATCAAAGTTGCCCATTAGAACTACTTTCAAGCTGTTATCATATACCTCCATCCATTTAAAAGCCCCTGATAAATCATAGCTAATAGTTCCGGTTGTAAATGTTGACAAATATGCAGGTCTTGTTCTCAGTTTTAATAAGCCACTGTAAATATCATGCAGCGATTTTCTGTTCGCATTTTGCAGGTAATTCCATTTTATTGGCTTCGTATCCAAACGGCAGTTATTATTCACGGTAACGCCGTCAGCGCAGGTATTAATCGAATAATCATATCCTAATTCGCCAAATTGCCAAAGCATTTTAGGGCCAGGTATTAAGGCCCAAAAAGCCGCTGCCATTGCATTTCGATTTAATCCGGTTGCAGTATCTTTTATATTGTATGTACCAGTACTGTTACCATATTGTTCATTTTGCCACATCAATCTTTCTTCATCGTGGCTCTCCTGGTAAGTAACCAGCGTTGGATTAGGGAACCCGCGGTTGGTATAAATGCCACCGCTAAAATCCCAACCGGTGTTATAACCCATTGTTGCCTGGTTAAAGTTATAGTTCATATTCCCCCATGACATCATTCCACTTGCAGAATATACCTGCTCTTCATTATTATCTGAAAACATTTCAAGTATGGTATAACTACCGGGAGCCACTGATTGCTGGTAATTGTAAAGAGTATCCCAAATATTTATCCTTTGCACATCATAATTGCCCCATGTAGTTACATTACAATTGTTGCCGGTTGCATCGCAGGTATTGTTTGGTGTAAACCCTTTTGCCAAATCAAAGCGATACCCATCTATATGATAATTTTGTAACCAATACGCAATTACTCTTTTCCTGAATTCTTTGGTAGCAACCGTTGCATTATTGAATTGGTACCCCACATCATAAGCATGTGTATAGTATTGGGAAAACCATGGATTGTTTGCCGCCGGAATATTATTTGCTTTATCAAAATACATTTGTACCATGGGTGACGATCCAAATGAATGATTAAGCACCATATCCATAATTACAGCCATACCGTTTTGGTGACAGGCATCAATAAATTGCTTTAATGCGGTTTCAGTTCCATAAACCTTATCAGGAGCAAAATAAAAATTAGGATTGTATCCCCAACTGCTGGCACCTTCAAAATTGTTGAACGGCATTACCTCAATTGCGTTTATGCCTAATTTTTTAAGATAGTTTAATGTATCTGTTAAAGTCTGCCAATTACCTGTAGCTAAAAAATCACGAACCAATAATTCATAGATAACAAGATTTCTTTTGTCTGGTTTTGAAAAATTAGTAACCTGCCAGTTGTACGGAGTTTGACCTGTTTGAACAATACTTGCAAGTGTACCAACCGCCTGCGCAGGAAATGTTTTCAACCCCGGATAAGTGCTGGAAGAAATATCAGGATCTACATTTTTATCGAGCACTTTTTCCGTATTGTAATCAGCTACCTGTATACTATCGTCTATCAGGTATTGGTAAGCATATTCTGTCCCTGATGTTAATCCTTTTATACGCAATGTCCAATAAAAACCATCTGTCGTGTTTATCATTTGGTATTGCGGTTGCACTGTCCAGTTGCTACCCGGGAAGTCACCAACCACCGATACCGATGTTTTTGAAGGTGCATATAAAACGAGCGTTACCGAAGTATCCCCTGATTCATAGTTGATTCCCTCCTTAAGCCCGTTGGGAAGTGACGGCGGAACAAAAAATGAGAAGGTGTCTCTTGCATCGGTTGTTCCATCATTTGCTTCTGCTACTACTATTTGGTTTCCTGCTTTGCTTAATAGAGGATTTGCTGAAATAGAATTTGCTGCACTTACGGATTGAATAACTGTTCCATTTAAATATAATGTCATATTGGAAACATTATTTCCCGAGGCAGTAAGAGAAATATTATCTCCAATGTTTTTTATAATTTCTTCGGGCACTCTTACAGCGGTAGGTTGAAATAGCGGCTTGGTAAACCTTACGGCAAGAGTGGTAGTATATACAGGAATAAACATATCACTGGCATCAATATTCCGCTGAACTAATGAACCGTTTCCGCTTCTGAAAAGAATAGCTATTTTTTGAATAGTCTCTGCCGGATTAGACATTCCAAAAAATGTACGCAAGCCTCCGGTTATTGTGTAAGACCATTTGTTACTGCCCAGGTAAGTGGCCTGGAACGTAGGATTGGTAGTGCCCCACACACTATTTACATACTTCCAGTCAGAAGAACTTGTACTTAGGTTAGTGATAACACCAATATGCACATATACATCTGAAGTTGGAGTATAATTGAGAAGCCCTTGATTTCCTTTGGTAGCATCCATTGTTATAACAACAGGCGTACTTCCTTCCTGGATAAAATCAGGAGACCACGATAATAGCTGCGAAAAACTTTGGAAACAAAAGAATATAAGGACGAAAGTAAAAAGTATAGCTTTCTTCATATCAGGCAATTTATTGTGTAAAATAAACACATTATTTCAAACTTTTAATCAACGCGATAAAAAAAATTTTTCATAAGGAATTAAAATTGAAAGAAATTTTCATTTCAATAGGTAACTAATTTATATTAGTTTTTACGCTGATAATTTTTATTAATTGAAATAAAATAGTTCGCCCGGCTATTTTTATTTTTACAACAAATTTGTTCATGTACACAAAAGACCAAACAAAAGATTTACAGGTTTTAACTAACCGCCTGTTGAAAAATGCAGGAACAATTGAGGAATTAAGAAATGTTTTGAAGTTTCATGAATACAGGTATTATATCCTAAATGATCCGTTAGTTACGGATGTAGAATACGATGGATTATATAAAGCATTGGAAAAACTAGAGAAGGAAAATCCTTCTTTAATAACTACTGACTCACCAACCCAAAGAGTTGGAAATAGTTTAAATAAAGAATTTATAACAGTTCCGCACCTGGTGCCTATGCTGAGCCTTGAAAATAGTTACAATGCCCAGGACCTCATTGATTGGGATAAAAGGGCGAAAGGCCTGGTTGACGCAACTGAGATTGCGTACAGCGCCGAGCCAAAATTTGATGGTGCAAGTATTTCCCTCATTTACGAAAATAATATGCTGGTTAGAGGCGCCACGCGAGGCGACGGAATTGCAGGTGATGACGTTACAGTTAATATTAAACAAATAGGTTCTATCCCATTATCAGCAAAATTTTCTGACTATGGAATTCAATTAATAGAAATACGTGGGGAAGTACTGATGACTAAAGAAAATTTCAGGCAGTATAATGAATCATTAGCTGAAGATGGCCTGGCACCGTTAGCTAATCCCCGAAACGCCGCTGCGGGTTCTTTGCGAATGAAAGATCCTGCTGCCGTAAGACGAAGAAAATTAGAAGCTATTTTATATCATATAAGTTTTATTAAACTTAAAGAAAAGGTCATTTCAAAAAATAAGAATCTTTTAAAAACGCATGCCGGTTCTCTTCAAATGCTTGCTGAACTTGGTTTTAAAACACCCATAAACCAAAAAAAGCTTTTCCCGAATATTGAACAGGTAGTTGACTTTTGCAAAGAATTTGAAACTAAAAGAGATGAATTACCATACGAAATAGACGGCATGGTAATAAAAATAAATGATATAGAATTGCAACAACAAACCGGCAGTACAACACATCATCCGCGATGGGCAATAGCTTATAAATTTAAAGCAAGACAGGCAACCTCAAAATTAATAAAAGTTGAGTTCCAGGTTGGGCGCACAGGTTCCGTAACACCAGTTGCAAAAATAGAACCTGTGCATATTGGAGGCGTTACCGTTTCATCCGTTTCTCTTTTTAATGCAGATGTAATTGAAGAAAAAGATTTGCGTTTAGGCGATACCGTCATTGTAGAAAGAGCCGGGGATGTAATACCTTATATTGTAAAGCCGCTTGCTGAATTAAGGACCGGCAAAGAAAAGAAAATTATTTTTCCTGTAAATTGCCCCGTGTGTGGTGATCCGTTAGTAAAGCCTGAAGATGAAGCCGTGTGGCGATGTGTAAATATTAATTGTGAAGCACAGGTTGTTGAACGCATTATTCATTTTGTAAGCAAAGATGCTATGGATATTAAAAGCCTTGGTGAATCTAACGTTCGTAAATTTTATTCGCTTGGTTTTCTTAAAAATATCCCCGGCATTTATTCTCTTAACTATGGAGAAATCGGGAACCTTGAAGGTTTTGGACAAAAATCTATTGAAAATCTTCGTACAGCCATAGAAAATTCTAAAAAACAAAATCTGCATCGTCTTATATTTGGGTTGGGTATACGATATGTAGGCGAAGCCACTGCAAAAACGTTAGGCAAGAGTGTTGAAAATATTTTTGAGCTGCAACATTTTTCAATTGAGCAACTCCAACAATTGAAAGATATAGGAAGCAAAGTTGGTGAAAGTATTTATGAATTTTTTCATAATGACGATAATATAAAGATGCTTACAACCCTTTCTGGCATTGGGTTAAATACAAATGGAGATAAAGTTGAAAATAAAACCGGTACACTTTCGGGGCAAACATTTTTATTTACGGGTACGCTGCCAACTTTAAAAAGAAGTGATGCTGAAAAACTTGCGGAAGATAACGGTGGCAAACTTCTTTCTACCGTTAGTAATAATCTTAATTACCTTGTGACCGGAGACGCAGCAGGAAGCAAACTTGATAAAGCAAAAAAAATAAAATCAATTAAAATAATAAATGAACAGGAATTTTTAAATATGATCCAAACATAGTTTTGTAACTTTATTTTAAACCTTACGTCATGATTAAAAAAATTAACGGTGAACAATGGAAACAACTCCAGTTTAAAGGATGGAAAATATTGCGTAAAAAATATGCAATTTCATCGCATGGCCGTGCAGCCAGTTATTCTGAAGATATTCATCAGGATGGAAAATTATTGGAAGGTTCGCTTACTTCCGGGTATAAAACCTTAAACCTTCATATTGATGGAAGTAACGGCACCATTTATTTCCATCGTGAAGTCGCCAAGTTTTTCACCAAAAAGAATTCTCCGAAAGATAAATTTGTTATCCATCTCAACCACAATAAAACGGATAACAATGCAAAGAATCTGAAATGGGCATCGCAAAAAGATGTGAGTGTACATCAACAAAAAAGCCCCGAAAAAATTGCATACAAAAAAGTTCAGCATTCAAGAACGCAGGGTTTAAAACTTAGTTCAACACAGGTAAAAGCAATTAAAGCGACAATCGACAATCCACGGCGCAAGCTTACATACAAGCAAATTGCAGAAAAGTATAAAGTAAGTGAAATGACCATTTACAGAATTAAAAGTGGCGAGAATTGGGGTAATGTAAAATAAACCAGTTTATTGATACATTCGGCCGAAACTCTTTCTAATCTATGCTCCATTCTTCAAGTGTAAGCTTTTTAAAAGAGCTTAAAAGAAATAATAATAAAACGTGGTTCGATAATCACAGGGCAAAATATCTTTCGGCAAAAATTGATTTTGAAAATTTTGTCCAGAAAATTATTAAAGTAATTGCTGGCTTTGATAATGATATAAAAGACCTGCAGGCAAAAAGCTGCACTTTTCGTATTAATCGTGATATAAGATTTTCAAAAGATAAAACTCCCTATAAAACCAATATGGGCGCTTCTTTTAACAGAAGCGGTAAAAAATCAATATTTGCAGGATATTATTTTCACATGGAGCCTGGTGGAAAAAGTTTTGTTGGCGGGGGTCTTTGGATGCCTGACCCAATTTCATTAAAAAAACTGCGGCAGGAAATTGATTATTGCTTCTCCGAATTTCAGAAGATAACCGGCAGCCCGTTATTTAAAAAACAGTATCCTGGTCTTGAAATGAATGAAGGACAAATGCTGATAAATGTTCCCAAAGGGTATGATAAAGAAAACCCGGCAGCTTCCTTTTTGAAATTAAAAAGTTTTGTAGCTACAAAAAATATTCCCGATACATTACTTACAACTTCCGCACTTGCAAAAGAAACAGAGCAGGCTTTTAAGGCACTTATGCCTTTGGTAAAATTTATAAACCGCTCTTTGGAATAGACTAAAAAATCCCTCTCAAATAGCTAAAATAAAACGGCCAGTGATAAAAATCACCGGCCTTGCTTACCTCTGAAACCACAAGAAAAAGTTCTAATTTCTTGATAATGTCTTGAAAGGATATTAATATATATCTAAGTTAAAGCTATTGGGTTTGTGCGGTTGGTTTTTGAATTCAGGAAAAGGAATCAGGAATGGGTAGCTAAATTAGCAATTATTCGTAAGAAAAAGAATTTTCCCTTGTCTAATTAGAATTTTTTTTTAATTCTTCCGCTGCAAGCCTTCCAATTCTTTTTATCTTATAATGGTACCACCACTTTGGAGATGTCTTTTTCATGAGGGTGTCAATGCTTCTCATTCCAAATAGGTTCCAGGCCCCTCGTGCTTTTCCGCCAAGTGAACTTTGCAGTGCACGCAGGCTCATAGCAAAGCCACTATCAAGGTATTCCATGTGGTGCCAGTAGCCGGCGGGCATAAACAAAGTATCACCATGTTCCAGAATTAATTCATAACCGTTAGCATATTTTAAAGCAGGGAATTTTTCATAGTCCGGATTGCCCGAACCTTGATCATAATTTGAAAAATCCGCCAGGCTTAATACTTCAAAAGGTTTGCGATATAACTTATGCTGCTCTTCATGGCGAAATAGCAAAACTTTCTTTCTGCCGGCAAACTGTGTATGCAGAATGTGCGAAAGATCAATATCGAAGTGCATGTGTGTTATCGATGTTTGGCCCCCGGTAAATAACATCGGATACTTTTTCACGTACCCTTTCATAAGATCTTCAGGCCATGTAAAATCTTTAATTAATTGCGGTGCATGATCAAAAATATTAAAGAGAAATATTCGCCAGCCTGCCGGTCCTTTTTTTATCATATCCACATATTCACCAAACGTCTTGTAATCATCAGCAGTGTTTATCGGCGTGTAGGCATCGCTCTTCACGTTATTGTATAATCCAACTTTTTGGTTCCCTACTATTTCTTTAAAGTAATCCCATGTCCACTTCGTGTATGCAGGCCATTGCTTTGCAAGCCCTGTAATTACCAAAGGCTTTTTGGGAACGTAATAATTATTTTTAAAATCTTCAGGTGAAATAAATTCAACTTTATCTACAGGTTGTAATTGCATTAAAAATATTTAATTGGCAAAATTAGTTATTGTTGGTATTTAATTTAAATGAAAATGATAATAGAAGTTTAAATTTTAAAATAAGCCGAACTATTATTTACCAAATTACTTTAAACTAAATTAAAAAAACTAATAAGTGTTAGTTTTGAAAAACTATTTTCTTAAATGGGTAAAATAATTACCGGTAAAAACGATTCCAAAAAAGATGTAATAACCAGGAAAGCCACCTCACTTTTCAGGAAGAAGGGATTTTCGGCTACCTCTATGCGTGATATTGCTGAAGCTATTGGAATAGAAGCTCCCAGCCTGTATAATCACATAGAATCAAAAAATGAAATTTTAAAAGACATCTGTTTCAATATTGCAAAGCTCTTCACAGATTTTTTAAAAGAAGTAGAATTTAACTCGGAATCTAACCTTTCAAAAATCGAAAATATCATCCGGTTTCACATTTCAATGATGGTTGATGAGTATGAAAGTGTTTATATATCCAACCATGAGTGGAAACATTTACCCGAACCTTATCTCAGCGATTTTAAGCATCAGCGCAAAACCTACCGCTCACGGTTAGCCGCAATTTTACAAAAAGGAATCGATAAAAAGGAAATACGATCTGTCAATTCTTCTATATCAGTGCATACAATATTATCTGCTATTAATGGCATCGAAGACTGGCAGCAGTCTGGTAAGAAAATAGACGCAAAATTAATTGAGGAAAACATTATACAAATTTTAATTAAAGGATTAAAAA
>Ga0208717_1000324_pt1 | contig 17121 bp, 14 predicted proteins | sample NGESurF53shallow_FD_184489 | JGI IMG/M metagenome (GOLD analysis project Ga0208717, IMG submission 184489) | Arctic peat soil microbial communities from Barrow, Alaska - NGEE Surface sample F53-3 shallow (SPAdes) | ecosystem: Environmental > Terrestrial > Soil > Wetlands > Peat ... | reverse complement strand
GAGGCCGGTGGGGCGACCGATTTTCAGGCGGTTCTGGGGCCGGAGTTCCGTGGCGTATACGATCTGGCCGATCTCGACCGCAGCCGCTTCGTGGTCGCGCCCGGCCAATCGGGAAATCTGTTCAGCGCGCACGCCCGCGATTTCCTCCAGCGTTGGCGCGATGGCGAAACGGTGGCGCTAACGGCCACTCCTGGGCATATTGAGGGGCGCATCCATCTGTCGCCGTGAGCGCGGCCATTGACGCGGAGCCGCGGTTTGGAAAACATGCGGTCGAAACGCCCATCATGACCTACAAGCCGCCCCGTCGTCCGCAGTTCTTCTATACCACGGCGCCTCTGCCGTGCCCGTACGTGGCGGGGCGGACGGAACGCAAGGTGGTGACGGAAATCACAGGTCCGGATGCCGAGGCGCTGCATGATCGGCTGTCACGGGCGGGCTTTCGGCGCAGTCACAACATCGCCTATGCGCCGGTTTGCCCGAACTGCCAGTCCTGCGTGCCCATACGCATCGCCGCCGCCCATTTTCAGCCCGACCGCACGCTGCGCCGGATCGCCCGGGCCAACGCGGCCGCCGAGGGGTTCGAGGTTCCCGCGCGCGCCACCGCCGAACAGTTCCGTTTGTTCCAGCGTTACCAGCAGACGCGCCACGGCGGCGGCGACATGGCGACCATGAGCTTCTACGACTACCGCGCGATGGTCGAGGACACCCCGATCGAGAGCGTCATGGTGGAGTTCCGCGACCCCGACGACCGGCTGATCGGCGCCTGCCTCATCGACCGGCTGGCGGATGGGCTATCGGCTGTGTACAGCTTCTTCGTGCCCGAAATGGCCCGCCGCTCGCTCGGCAACTACGCGATCTTATGGCTGATTGAACGAGCGCGGCAGCTTGATCTGCCTTACGTATATCTCGGCTACTGGGTGCCGGAGAGCCGCAAGATGGCCTATAAGGCCCGGTTCCGCCCGACCGAAATCCTGGTGGGCGGCGCCTGGCGGATATTGACCGACGCCGATCTGGCCGTCGAGATGGAAGGCGCGCGGGCGCTGGTGCCCGAATCCGCCACCTGATCCTGCCAGTCGCCGTCACGCCCGGGACGAGCCCGGGCGCGGCGACGACGGATCAGGCGCCGACCACCGGAAACTCGCATTTCGGGTTCAGCGGGTGCAGCGCCTGCGCCGGAGGGGTTGTTGATACGTATTCGAACAAATCCCAGCCGCCGGGCTTCGAGGGCGCCTTCGTCTTCCAAAGGTAAGCCGGGAACTCGCCGCGGCCATCGGCGCGGATGGCGCCTTTGCCGAAGGCGTCATCGTCGGTCGGGATGCCCTTCATGCGGGCCACCGTGTCGCGGCCGCTCTTCTTGGCGTCCTCCGGGCCCATCGCCGCCGCCGTCTTCAGGTAGTGCGTGACGATGCCGTAGGCGCTCGCATGGGCCATGTTCGGATAGCTGCCGTTGGCGAGCTTCGGCAGCACGCGCTTGGTGAAGGCGCGGGTGCGGTCATTGAAGTCCCAATAGAACGACGTGGTCACGTTCAGGCCCGCCGCCAGATCAGGGCCGAGTGAATGGACGTCGGTGATGAAGATCAGTAGCGGTGCGATCTTCATCGACTTGTTGAGGCCGAATTCGTGCGCCTGTTTGATGCAGTTCACGGTGTCGGCCCCGGCGTTCGCCAGCCCCAGTACCTGCGCGCCCGACGCCTGCGCCTGCTCCAGGTATGATGAGAAATCCGTCGTCTCCGGGAACGGATAGCGAAGCGCTCCCTTCACCGTGCCGCCGCTCTTCTTCACCACGTCCGTGGTCTGCTCTTCGAGCGTGATGCCGAACACATAGTTCGCGGTGATGATGAACCAGCTCTTGCCGCCCGGCTGCTTGACGATGGACCCGCCCTGGGACACCGCCATCATGTAGTTCTCGAAGCTCCAGACGATGGTGTTCGGACTGCACTGCTTGTCGGTCACGTCGGTCGACGCCGCCGACGCGTTGAGCATGATCTTGTTCTTCTCCTTGCCCACCTGCGCGACCGCCAGCGCCACCGAGGAGGTTGGTACATCGACCGTGCAATCCACGCCCTGGTCATACCATTGCCGCGCGATGCTGGCGGCGATGTCCGGCTTGTTCTGATGATCGGCGGCGATTACGTCGACGTCGAAGCCATGCGCCGAGGGGTTGAACTCCTCCACCGCCTGGCGGGCGCACGCGACGGAGTTGGGGCCTGTGTTGTCGCGATAGGTGCCGCTGAGATCGGTGAGCACGCCTAGCGTGATCTTCGGCCGCGCCTGGGCGCGGGCACCGACCAGCGGAGCGACGGTTAGCACGCCGGCGCCCGCGAGGGCTCCGCGACGGGTGAGATTCATGGACAGCCTCCGAACGTTTATTATAAGCCGTTCGGCTAGTGGCCCGATCGCGCCACGCCGTCAACCCGGCGGCGAATTGAACCGGCCGGATTCGCGGAAACTGTCTGGGCCTAAAGGACAGTCACTTTGAACCGGTTTAGGTTCGGATTGAGCCAGAAATTGACATCGGCGTATTTGGCGAAGAGATCGGGTGGAAGGCAGGTGTCTCGCTCGAGATATTCCACCCGCGGGCGAACCTGATGGAGCCCTGGCATCCCAAGTTGAGCATCATAGGTGGACTCGTTGTACACCACGTCATCGAGAGCATAGTTGAAGCCCGGTTCGCCTAGCTCCTGGTGTAGCCGGGCCATTACCTGCCTTGGGTTTCGGGCAAGGCTGTCGTAGCACACGACAATCAGGGTACGCGCCCGCTCGCTGAACCACGCTTCCCGCAAGGAACTCCACGCCAAGCCGACCAGTCCTTTGTCGGGATCCATCAACGTCTCGACGCGGGAGTAGATCGAGCCACCGGTCTTGTAGTTGAACAGCTTCGAGGGCTGTAGCGCGTTGCGGCGGACCAGACGCTCAACGCTGTCCAGAATCCAGGCGACATCGCGCACGCAACAGATGATGCGAGCGGCGGGGCGAAGCTCGGCGAGAAGCGCCGTTCGTGCCGTCCAAGTGCGATTGGTGTCGAAGATCACGCGGTCGGGTGGGGTGTCGGCGTAGTACGACCGGACGACGCCACGAAGGATGGCGCGACGGCGTTCGTCGGTAAAGAACGAGGCGAACTCGCTGGCCCCGCTCATGCTGTGCAGCAGATTGCCGCACAGCATTGCGAGCGGGCTCGTCACACCTGCAAGGCCGTTCCGCTGTCGGAATCGCCGCTGCCGTCCACGAAATCACCAGTTCCCGACGCATCGACATAATCGTCGCTACCAAAGGTCGGATCATCGGTTCCCGATACGGATATGTGGTCGTCGCTTCCGTCTATCCTGTCATCATTTCCGGTAACATCCGCATAGACGGACGGATCGAGGGCTACAGTATCGTCGCTGCCGTTGAAGACGTCGGCGGCGGCGCCGGTAAGCTCGGCGTTGACATACGTGTCCGGCTGCGAGTTGACGACATTGTCGCCGCCGTCGACGCCGAGGGCGTCACCGGTGCTTACGTTCAGGTCATTGGCAGTACCTTGGACGAAATAGTCGGTATCTGGCGTAGTGGTGACAAGCAGGTCCGAGGCAATGATCCCGTAACCCGATCCGCCGAGCAGTCCGAGGTAGTCCCCGGTGGCGCCGACCTGGACGCCGTCGTTGCCGCCGCCGAGGAAAAAGTTGTCGCCTGTACCCCCGAGGTCGAGAGAATCGCCCGAACCGGTCAGGGTCCCTCCGACGTCGGCTTGCGTCGCTACGGTCGAGTCGGAACCCGAGATCGAATAGCCGCTGCCGTTGAGCAAACCGAGGTCATCGCCCGTTCCGAGGTTGACGCCATCATTGCCGCCCTCGAGATTAGCCTGCGTGTCGCTATTCAGGTCGATGCCGGTGCCCTGACCGTTCGCGGTGGTGCCCCCCACCTGATCGCCGCTGCCGTTCACGACATCGAAGGCCCCGTTGGTGTTGCCGAGAGCCACGAGGTCGCCCGCCTGCGTGTTAATGGTGTTGGCTCCCCCAAGGGCGCTGAAGCTATCGCCGGTGCCGAGGTCGACGCCATTGTTGCTTCCGTCCAGATTGATCTGGACATTGTTCTCAAGAAGGACCCCAGTGGGCTGCCCGTTGGCGGTAGATCCACCCAACTGGTCGCCATTGGCGTCCACGGTATCGAAGGCGCCATTGGTGTTGCCCACATATACGAGACCACCAGCACCCGAATTGATGGTGTTGGCACCGCCGTAGGCGCCGAGGCTGTCACCGGTGCCGAGGTAGATGCTATTGTCGCCGCCGTTGACGTTCGCCTGCGCGTTGCTGGCCACGCTGATCTCAGTGGGCTGGCCGCTAGCAGTGGTGCCTCCGGCGGCATCACCGGACGCATTCACTGCATCAGCATCCCCATTGGTGCCGACGACGTACACCAACTCTCCGGCTCCGGCATTGATCGTATTGCCGCCGCCGCTCGCGCCGAACGCATCGCCGGTGGCAAGGGAGAAGGTGTTGCCGTTGCCGAAGGCGCTGAAGCTGGTATTAGCCCATGTCGCAACCGTATCGCTCGACCCGCTGACCGAATAGCCGCCGCCGCCGAGCAGGCCCAGGTAATCGCCGGCGCCGCCCAATCCCACCGAATCGTTGCCGCCGCTCAGGTTGACGCTGGTGTTCGCCCAAGTGTCGACGGTGCTGCTCGACGCTGTGACCGAATAGCCGGCGCCCCCGAGGAGGCCGAGGTAATCGCCGGTACCGCCCAGTCCCACGGAGTCGCTGCCGCCGCTGAGATTTAGGCCGGTATTCGCGAGGGTATCGATCGTGCCGCCCGACCCCGTGACCGAGTAGCCGGCACCTCCAAGCAGGCCCAGATAATCGTCGTTGCCGAGGCTGACCCCGTCGCCGCTGCCCGTAACGTTCGCCTGCGCATCGCTGCCGAGGGTGATGCCCGCATCGTTGGTCGCATCGACCGCATCGGCGGTCCCAGCAGTATTCTCGACCAGCACGGAATCCGAAGCCTGCGCATCGATCGTGTTGCCGCCACCACTCGAGGTAACACTGTCGCCAGTACCCAGCACGATGGTGTCGTCGGCGCCGAGAATAGTGACGGTTTCATTGTTGCTGACTGTTAAGGTCTCGTCGGAGGCGGTCACGGTGACGTTGGTGCCATCGATGTCCACCGCGCCGGCGCCGGTGAAGGTTGCCTGCGTGCCGGTGCCAAGATCCACGGTGTCGTTGGCACCACTAAACGCGATCTGATCACCGCTGCCGCCCAGCAGGTCGAGCGTGCCACCGCCGCCCAGGCTGACCGTGTCACTCCCGCCGATGAGAGTGAGGGCGGTGTCGGACGCCGTGGCGAGCGTGCCGTTCACCATCGTGACTGCGTAGCCGGAACCGCCGAGCAGGTCGACATAGTCTCCGGTGCCGCTCAGATCGACGGTATCGTTGCCGCCGCCGACATTGACGGTGTCGGTGCCGGCGCCGGTGATGGCGTCGCTGGCGATGGCGCCGCCGAGCGTGTCGCCCGCGGCGAGGCTGATCGTGGAACTGCTGGCGTTCACGGTCAGGCTGGTGTTCGCGGCGGTGTCGGTGACCATACTGCCGGCGCCCAGCGTGTCTCCGCTCCCGGCGTTGGTCACCGTCTCGTCGGTGGGCCCGGTCACGACGTCATTGCTCATCGCGTTGGCGAAGTCCCCGCTCGCATGGAGGGCAATGGTTTCGTTGTTCCCCACATCGGTGGTGTCGCTCACGCCGCCCCAGGCCGCTATGGTGCTCCCGGCGCCGATCGCGGTGGCGATGTCGTTGGTGCCGCCAAGCTGGATATAGACATTGGTCGCGCTGGCGCCGGCGCTGACCACGTCGCCGTTCGCCAGCTCATAGGCCGTGCTGGCGGCTCCCGCGGTCAGCGTTCCACCGTTGCCCCACATCCACGCGGTGCTGGCGGTGCCGTCGGTGCCGGTGTCGGAGACTCCGTTAAGGTAGATCGTGCCGCCGGCGCCGATGCTGCCCACGTCGGACACGTCGAGCAGATAGACCTGGTCGTTGCCGCCGCCGACCGCGATGTCGGAGGTCCCCCAAGCCTGGATCGTGTCGCCGCTGCCTATCGCCGTGCCGGTGACGCCCACGCCGTCGAGCTGAAGGTCTACGTTGGCGGCGCCGGCGGCGGCGCTGACGGTGTCGTCGTTGCTCGGCGTGTAGACGGTCGAACCGGAGCCGGCGACGATGGTGTCGTTTCCGCCCCTCGCATAGGCGGTCCCGAAACTGCCGATGACGCCGGCGTCGGACGCGCCGTCTTGCTGGAGGAACGCATTGGCACCGGTTTCGTCGAGAATTTGGCCGGTCGATTGCTCGTAGCCGACATCGGCGGTCCCCGTCGCGGTCACCGAGCCGCCTGTCCCCATGTCCCACACGGCGACGCTGTTGCCGTTCACGAGGCCAGAGGAGTTCGAACCATCGACAACGAGCGTGCCGCCGTTGAGAAAGCTCGCGACGTTGGCCGCGCCGATCATGGTTACCGTGACCGGGCCTGATGTCGACGCGCCGAGCGCCTGGTTGTCGTTTCCCTCCAGCAGAACATTGGCGGGCCCCGTGCCGCCAAGAACCGTGCCGCCGTTCCCAAGGTCGAGCAAGATGTCGGTGCCGCTGCCGCCGACAAGGGTTCCGCCGCCATTGCCGATCAGGATCGCACCGACGGCACTCCCAGCCGACAAAAGGCCGCCGGATGTGTCGATCGTGACAGTCGGGGTCAGTCCGCTGCCCAGGCTGAAGTTCGAGACCTCACCGCCGACGTTGACGGCGACGCCGGTCGGTCCGGAAGTACCGCTCGGGTTCGTGACATCAACCGAGTAGATCGGCACTCCGGTTGTTGCATTGTAGTTGTTATACGTTCCGTCCGGAGACGTCGCGGCGGCCAGTTGCGTGACCTGATCCGTTCCATTCGCATTCTGTCCGAAGATAAAGGGAAACACTGGGGCATTGGGGCCTATATCGCGGGTCTCTGTCAGTACTTGCAGACCAAAGACCGTAGCAAACCCACTTATACCGCTGCCGACATTCAAGTTTCCGGTAGCGGCGCTTACAAGCCCGGCATACGCAAGATTTCCGAGAGACGTCTCTACTTCGCTGCTCGGAAGGCTTGCAAAGGAGTTCGGTTCGATGTCCCCCCTCTCGGCGGCGGTCGCGAGTCCTTGGGTGAAGTCAACGCCATTGGCGACGAAAGGGGTTCCTCCCCAATCGTCGATAGAAAGACCAGCCAATGGAAAAACAGCAGCGTGATCGGTGGCGACCTGCGCCAGGGTGGGGACTTGGCTGTTGTTGCGTTCAATATCGGCTTGATCTTGTTTGGCCAACGTCAACGCCAGGTTCGCCTGAAACGCAGGTGTGTAGTTTGCGGCTCCGATTGCGTTTGCCACTTCCTGGTTCGCGACTGCGCCGTTCCCGGTGTTGTTGAGAACCTGCATCGCGAGTACCGCGTACCCCCGCACCGAGACCTGCGCGGAATAGTAGCTGTTGAGCGCGGCGATCACCCCGCAGGAAAGCGTCGAGCAGTTTGTGGACACCTTCGTCGATTTTTATGCTGTTTCCGATACTACTATCTATAAACGAGCGATCGTACCGATATTCGAGCAGGACGTCGCCCCATAATCTCTCCCGAACACCGCAGCTTGGGTATGGGACATCGGTATGTCGCCAGCATTCGACGACGAACAGCGGAGCGGATCCCTTCAAGACAAAAACCTCTTGCCCAATCAGATTCGCGTCGTAGCTTTCAAACCCATCGGGTTGCGGAGTTGCGTGCCAGTCCTTGGAATTCTTTTCTCTCACTTCGAGAAGGGACTGCCCCGTGAGGTTGTTGGGGGTCCACCGACTGAGGATCAGCGTCATGACCGACCCGATCGTATTTTTGTGGAACTCCGCCCGGTTGGCCTCGGTCTCGGGCAGCAGGCAAGGCAGCAGGGCGTGGAGATGGACGTAGTCAAAGGCCCGCTGATAGCCGTCGGCGGCGTCAATGTAGCCGCGCGGAATATGCAGCGTGACGCCGCCGACGGTTCCGGTCAGCTCGTCCGAGGCAACCGGACCCGAACGCCGAAACAGGGTATGCGGCAAATCATTGGTCGGAGCCGAAGCAGAGAGTCCCGCACCTACGAGACCCGGAAGACTCCTATCCGCGCCCGTAGCCTGGATGGGCGTCGCGCGCGCCCCAGCCGATGACACGACAATGGCAATCAACGCGACCCATCGGAATAACGCCTCCGCTATTGTCGCCACTCCGCGCTACCTCCCCCACGACCGTCGTCGCGCGATCCAGCGCGCGCCCCGGCCGTGCATGTGCGAAATGACTGATCAGATCAGTTAATGCACGTTAATTCTTTAACCGAACCGTCCGCTTTTCGGGAACCCATTCGGCGGTGCCCGCCCCGCCTGCGCCCGCTCGCCCAGCCACGGGCGCAGGTCGGTCTCAGTGCGGGTGCGTCCGCCGCTCGGCCAGTTCAGCCCGTCGGCGAGGCGGAACACCCTCGCGTCTCCCAGCCCGCCGTCCTTGTAGCGTTGCAGGATCACCCCCGCGCCCCGCCCCATCTCCGGCACCTGCTCGAGCGGAAACACCAGCAGGCGCCGGTTCTCGCCGACCACGGCGACATGATCGCCGTCGGCCGGCACGCAGAGCGCCGCCTCCTCGCCGGGGCGGAGGTTGAGCACCTGCTTGCCGGCATGCCGTTCGCTCAGCAATTCGCCCGCCGGGACGACGAAGCCGCGGCCGGCATTGGACGCAACCAGGTAACGCGCCCCCTCGGCGTACACGAACAGCGCCACCACCTCGGCATCGTTGCCGAGTTCGGCGAGCAAGCGCACCGGTTGGCCGTCGCCGCGCCCACGCGGCAGGTCGGCGGCGGTCAGCGTGTAGGCACGACCGTTGGTGGCGAACAGGCATAACCGGTCGGTCGTCTGACAAGGCAGCAGCATCTTCAGCCGATCGCCCTCCTTGAAGCGCAGCTCGGCCGGGTCGGCGACCGCGCCCTTCACCGCCCGTATCCAACCCTTCTCCGACAGGATCACGGTAATCGGCTCGCGTTCGACGAAGCCTTCGCTCGCGATCTCGATCACCGCCGGCGGGGCGCCGATCTCGGTCCGCCGATCGCCCAGCGCCCCGGCGCCGAAGCGTTTGCGAATGTCCTCAAGCTCGGCGGCGATGCGGTTCCACCGGAGACTTTCGTCGTCCAGCAGCGCCTGGATATCCTTGCGTTCGCGCGACAGCGCCTTGTGCTCGCGGCGAAGCTCCACCTCCTCCAGCTTGCGCAGGCTGCGCAGGCGCATGTTCAGGATCGCCTCGGCCTGCGCGTCGCTCAGCGCGAAGTGCGCCATCAGGCGCGGCTTCGGCTGCTCCTCCTCACGGATGATGGCGATAACCTCGTCGAGGTTGAGGTAGACGATCAGATAGCCGTCCAGCACCTCCAGCCGCCGCTCGATCGCGGCGAGCTGGTGGCGGGAGCGACGCCCCAGCACCACCTCGCGATGGTCGAGGAAGGCGCGCAGCACCTCGCCCAAACTCATCACGCGCGGCGTGCGCGTCGCGTCGAGCACGTTCATGTTGAGCGGAAAGCGCTGTTCGAGCGCGGTGGCGCGGAACAGCGTCTCCATCAGCACCTCCGGCTCGACGCCACGCGTGCGCGGCTCCAGCACCAGGCGGACCTTCTCGGTGCTCTCGTCGCGCACGTCGCCCAGCAACGGCAGCTTCTTCTCCTCGATCAGCGCCGCGATCTGCTCGATCAGGCGCCCCTTCTGCACTTGATAGGGAATCTCGGTGACGATCAGTTGCCACGTCCCGTGCTTGCCGCGCTCGACCTCCCAGCGCGCACGCACGCGAAAGCCGCCACGGCCGGTTTCGTAAGCGGTCAGGATCGCGGCCTCGTCCTCGACCAGCACGCCGCCGGTCGGGAAGTCCGGACCTGGCATCAGGCGCACGAGGTCGGCGGTCGTCGCATCGGGATGGCGGATCAGATGGATCGCGGCGGCACAGACCTCGCCCGCGTTGTGCGGCGGGATCGAGGTCGCCATGCCGACGGCGATGCCGGCGGCGCCGTTGGCGAGCACGTTCGGGAACGCGCCGGGCAGCACGACCGGCTCGTGCTCCTCGCCGTCGTAGGTCGGGCGGAAATCGACCGCGTCCTCGTCGATGCCCACCAGCATCGACTGCGCGACCTCGGTGAGCCGCGCCTCCGTGTAGCGCATCGCCGCCGGGTTATCGCCGTCGATGTTGCCGAAATTGCCCTGGCCCTCGACCAGCGGGTAGCGCACGGCGAAATCCTGCGCGAGCCGCACCAGCGCGTCGTACACCGCGACGTCGCCGTGCGGGTGGAACTTGCCGATCACGTCGCCGACGACGCGGGCGCATTTCTTGAAGCCGGCGGCGGGATCGAGGCGCAGCAGGTGCATCGCGTAGATCAGCCGCCGATGCACGGGCTTGAGCCCGTCGCGCACGTCGGGCAGCGAGCGCGACATGATCGTCGACAGCGCGTAGGCGAGATACCGCTCCGAGAGCGCGTCCACCAGACGCGTGTCCTCGATGCGGCCGGCATCATCCGGCATTCGGAGTCTCCAAGGCGGCGACGCGGTCGTACAGCATCTGACGGGCGGAGGGCAGCGGCTTGTGGTGCAGCCCGAAGGCGTCGCGGGCGAGGAAGTGCCCGGTGAGGCGCAGCCCGGCCGCCCAATCCGCTGGACAACCGTCGTCGTCGGGGTCCAGCAGGAAGCCCGGCAGCACGAGCAGACGCTCTCGCCAGGCTCCGACCGCCCCCTCACTTACCGCCCGGCCGCTGCGGGGGGAGACATGGGTCAGGCTCTCGGTTGAACCGGTGACCGCGCAAGCGGCCAGATCGAGGCCGTAGCCGAGATCGGCCAGCATCGCCGCCTCCCAGCGCACCAGATCGGCGATCATCGGCGTTTCCCGCGACAGCCCGGCGATCAGGCGGAGCAGGCCCTGGAAGACGCGCCGATGCGCCACCCGCTCCGGCAAGGCGCCGACGGCCACGGCGCAGGCCCCCGAAAGCGTCGCCAGCGTCAACGGATCGTCCATCGCGAGCGCGGCCGCCGGGTGAACAAGCTCCGCGGTGAAGCTGCCAAGCTGATCGGCCAGCCGCGCGACCCAGCGGACCTGCACGAGGTTGCCCGGCTGCCAGAGCGAGGTCCGTCCCCGCGCGCCACCCCCGCGGGCGAGGCCACGATGAACGCCGTGCGCCTCGGTAAACACCGAGGCAAGCGCGTCGCCCTCCCCATAGGGCCGCGCCTCCAGGATGATCGCCGGCGCCTCCCACTCCATGCCGGCGGCCTAGGCCCAGGTCACACGCGCGGCAAGCCCTTCAGCCGCGTGAACCCAAGCCGTTCCCGGATGCTAAAGGAGAGATGCACCCACAAAGGGAGGGCACGCGTGATCTCCATCGATCAAAGCCAGGCCGGGCAGACGATCGACCTGCCGGTCGGTCAGGTCATCGAGTTGCGATTGGCCGAGAATCCGACCACCGGGTTCCGGTGGGTTTTCACGTCGCAAGCTGGCCCGGCCTGCGTCGTGGTGGACGATTCCTTCCAACCCGGCGGCACCGCGCCCGGCGCCGGCGGCGAGCATCACTGGGAAGTCCGCGGCGTGCGGCCTGGCGCATGCGAGTTGAGCCTCGCCTATCGCCGCGGTTTCGAGCACGAGCCCCCGGCGCGGGGCTTTACGCTGCATGTCCGCGTGACCGGCTAGCCGGCGGCGGCCTAATGCTGAACCAAGCGGATCGTCCAGAAGTCGCTGGCGAGGTGGCTGTCCAGAAGATAGGCATAGGGGATCGTGAAATAGCCCTGCATGCCCCAGCCATTGCCCCAGGAGTTGCGAACGATGAAGCGCTGCTGGGAATCGTCATAGCCGACCGCCATGACCGCGTGGCCACCCAGCACCGCCTCTCCGCTCGCGGGCACGGGCACGACCCCGGTCTGCGCGACCTGTTGGCTCTCGAAGCTTTCGTAGACGGTGAAACCGTAGACGAACGGATAACCCTGGGCGAGGCAGCCCTTCATCTGGTTGAGGTTCTGGATCAGCCGCTGGTACTGCACCGCCTTGTCTTTCAGCGCATCCTTGTATGCCTTCGCCGGCGGCTTCGCGGCGAAGTGGGCGATGTCGTACGGCCAATCGGTCTCCGGGGGCACACCCTCGGTCGCCACGACCTTGATGCCGTCGCGGATCTGCGCCCCGCTGTCGCTGGCGACGGTCCCCTCGATCACGCGCTCGTTATAGTAGATGAACAGCCGCGAGGGGACGAAGTTCGGGGTCAGCTTCTGCTTCATGCGCTCGCACTGGACCGCACCGGCGATCGCGTTGCCGGTGCAGCTTCCAAGCTGGCCCTGGTCGTAAACGGCGGGACAATGGGCGCGAAGATCCAGCTTCGCGGGCACCACGGCCATCGCCGGCCCCGGCGCCGCGTACATGTGATCGCGCGCGTCCGGCAGGTCGGGGATCCAGCCATAGCGCTGTATCTTGTGAACGGTCAGACCGCCCGCGGTGGCTCCTGCTTTTTTCGCCATCGACAACCTCCGTCTGATACGGCTGCGTCTTACAATCCGTAAGGTAACGGTATTCCGTTCATACGGCTGTCTTCAAGCGAAATCGCCTCGGCCGCTCCCGCGAACAGCTTTGCCGCACCCACTCAAACGAAGACGGCCGCCATAAGGCGGCCGTCCCTGGTGCGTCTCTGTCGTCAATCAGCGCCGGCGGGAGAGGCCCAGGCCGAGGAGGCCGATTTCGAGCAGGAGGAGGGAGGCCTGTTCCGGGATCGGAATGGTCTGCGCGTAATCGAACGACAGGCCCTCGATCAGCCGGCACGAACCGCAGGGCGGGATCGGCAGGCCGAGCGTGGTCGTCGCGATGAAATTGCCGTCGATGTCGAAAGTGGAAAACGAGTTCTCGTTGATGTTGGAGACGTAGTACTCGTCGTTGAACGGGTTGAACGCGATGCCGGTGCTGCCGCGGTCGTTATTGGTGATCAGGTCCGCCTGAAGCACGTTGCCGTCGGTGTCATACACGTCGTAGATGCCGGGAGACTCCCCGTCACCGCGGTTGGAGATCAGCACGCCCTGATGCGTCGTCGGGTCGATCTAGTAGTTCAGCCCGTCGCAATTGCCGCCGCACAGTCCCAGCGTGATGGCCTTGTCAGGTCAGAACCAGTGGAAGCCGTGCGCCATCAGGCCGAACATCGCACCGAGGACGCCGAGCACACTTCCCCACCCGGCGAGCATGACCCCAAGGAGCCAACGAAAATTCGCGTCCATCCGTCGGTCGACAAGTTCAAAGCGCCGATCCATCGCCTCGAACCGGCGATCGATCGCCTCGAACCGGCGGTCGATTAGATCGAAGCGGCGCTCGATCCGGGCGAGCGTATCCGTCGTGGTCTGCGCGATGTGCTCCAGGATGGCGACCCGGGTCTCCATCTCGTTAGGGTATCGTCGTCCTCCGGTCGGTTCAATAGGGGTGTCCGGCATGAGCGTGCTCCTGGGCGCGACCATGCTTGCCGATCATGGTGAACAACTCCTTATTCCGTGTCCTCCAGCCCGATCGCCCGCAATCGGGCCGGTTCCTCGTCCCAGCCGGCACGCTCCTTGACGTTCAGGAATAGATGCACCGGCCGCTCCAGCGCCGCTGTCAGTTCGGTGCGCGCGCGGGTGCCGATCTGGCGGATGCGGGCACCGGCGGCGCCGATCAGGATGGCCTTGTGGCTCGCACGGGAGACGTAGATGGTCACGTCCACCCGTACGCTGCCGTCCGGCCGCTCCTGCCAGTCCTCGGTCTCCACCGTCGCCGCGTAGGGCACCTCCTCGTGGGTTTGCAGGAACACCTGCTCGCGCACCACCTCCGCCGCCAGCAGGCGGTCGGGCAGATTCGTCATGTCATCCGGCGGGAAGAGGAACGGCCCGTCGGGCATCGCCGCCGCCAGCGCGGCGGTCAGCCGATCCAAGCCATCGCCGGTCGCGGCGCTGACCATGAACGTCTCCTCGAACGGCGCCAGAGCGGTCAGCGTGGCAACCAGCGGAAGCAGCCGGGGTCGGGCGATCAGATCCACCTTGTTGAGCACCAGCCAGCAGCGCCGCTTGGTCTGCCCCAGCTTCTCGGCGATCGCGCGCACCGCGTCCGCGGCGCCGGTCTTGGCGTCCACCAGCAGCAGCGCGAGGTCGGCGTCCCGCGCGCCGGTCCAGGCGGCGGCCACCATCGCGCGATCGAGCCGCCGGCGCGGGTGGAAGATGCCTGGCGTGTCGACGAGCAACACCTGGCTGTCGTCGTGCATCAGGATGCCGAGGACGCGAAACCGCGTAGTCTGCGCCTTTGGCGTGACGATCGACAGCTTGGCGCCGGTCAGCCGATTGAGCAGCGTGGATTTGCCGGCGTTGGGCGCGCCCAGGATGGCGGCGAAGCCGCAGCGCGTGGTCAACCGCGCAAGGTCCGCAGCAGCGCGTCGGCCGCGATCTGCTCGGCCGCCCGCTTGCTGCCCGCGCTGCCCGTCCCGCTCTGTCCACCAGCGCCCGCGTTGATCGTGAAGGCGGGCGCGTGCGGCGGCCCGGAGCGGGACACCACCGTATAGGTCGGCAGGTCGAACCCGCGGGCGAGCGCCCACTCCTGTAGGCAGGTCTTGGGATCCTTTGGCGGCGCCGTCTGCGCCTCGATCGCGTCCAGCCAGGCGCTCCGCACGAATCCCCGCGCCGGCTCCAATCCGCCGTCGAGAAACAATGCACCCAGCGCCGCCTCCAGTGCATCCGCCAGCACTGTCGCGCGCTTCTTGACCCCGGCCCGCGCTTCGCCAGGCGAGACGGCCAGCGCCGCCTCCAACCCGATCGCATCGGCGACCGCGGCGAGCACCGGCTGGGACACGAGATGGGCGAGGCGGCGCCCAAGATCGCCTTCCTGCTCGGCCGGATAGCGTTCCACCAGCCACTCCGCCATCAGCAGGCCGAGCACGCGGTCGCCGATGAACTCCAATCGCTCATTGGAACCGACGCCGTGCCGCCCGCGTCGCTGGACCGGGGCCGCCGAGCGGTGGGTCAGCGCTTCGCGGAGCAATCCAGGATGGGCGAAATGGTGACCAAGGATGTCTTCGATCGGAGGCGTCACGGCGGGCCGCCGTCGGTCATGAGAGAATGTGCCCGATGCGTCCCCAGCGGACCTCGAGCGGCCAGTTCCACACCTCCCACCACGGCGCGCGCGCATCGATCGAGAAGAACAGAACCTCGGCCTTGCCGACGAGGTTCTCCATCGGCACGAAGCCCCAGAACCGGCTGTCGGCGCTGTTGTCGCGATTGTCGCCCATCACGAACAGATGCCCCGGGGGCACCGTGTAGACGGGCGTGTTGTTCGCCTCCCCCATCTCGGTGGTCTTGAGGATGTCGTGGACCACGCCGCCCGGCAGCGTCTCCCGATAGCGGCGCACCGCCACCTGCACGCCGTCGTCATCGACCTCGAAATCGCCCTCGGCCTGGCGAGGCACTTCCGTGCCGTTGATCCACAGGCGGCCTTCCTTGACCTGGACGGTATCGCCTGGCAGGCCGATTACCCGCTTGATGTAATCGACCGACGTGTCGCGCGGGTACTTGAACACCATCACATCGCCACGCTTCGGGACCGAGCCGAAGATCCGCCCGGAGAATAGGTCAGGAGCGAACGGCAACGAGTAGTGCGAGTATCCGTAACTGTATTTCTCGACGAACAGGTAGTCGCCGACAAGCAATGTCGGGATCATGCTGCCGGATGGGATATTGAACGGCTCGAACAGGAGAGTGCGGATGATCACCGCGATCAGCCCGGCATAGACGATCGTCTTGACGTTATCTGCCAGCCCGCTCGACTTGTGTTTCGCCTTGATTGTTGCCGCCATGCCGCAAGTGGGTCCGATCGAGATGCGGCGGGATCAAGCCCAAGCCGCCCCCTACTGTCAAGAAACCGGCCCGCTCCGAGGGACAGCGCGAGCGGAGATGATGACCTGCGCGTAGGCGTACGGATACTCGTCGGTCATCGTCAACGACACCACCGGCTCCATCCCCGCGGGCGTGATCGCCGCGAGGCGCGCTGCCGCACCGCCGGTCAGCATCAGCGTCGGCTGTCCCGAAGGAAGGTTCACGACCCCAAGATCGGAGAAGAAGACACCACGGCTGAAGCCGGTGCCCAGCGCTTTGGCCGCGGCTTCCTTGGCGGCGAACCGCTTGGCGAAGGTGCCGGCCCGGATGCGCTCGGTCCGTCGCGCCGCCTTGGCACGTTCGGCCACGGTGAAAACCCGTGTCAGGAAGCGATCGCCGTGCCGCGCGATCGCCGCCTCGATCCGGCGGATGTCGCAGATGTCGCTGCCCAGGCCCAGGATCACCCCTTCGCCCGCTCGACGCTCTTGATCGTCCGTACGCCGCGGAGGCCGGCGATCACCTTCGACAGATGCAGCAAATCGCGCACCTCGACATCAGCGAGAATCTCGACGAAATCCTGCTGGCGATTGACGATCTTCAGGTTGGCGACCGCGCCTTCGTGCTTGGCGACGGCATTGGCGAGGTCGGCGAGCGCCGAGGGCTCGTTGGCCGCGATGACGCTAACGCGCGCCATGTGGCCGGCCGTGCCGAGCGCGCGAAGATTCCAGCCGACGTCGATAAATCTCTCCGGCGTCGCGGCGAAGCCGTCCAGCGTCTGGCAGTCGCGCGCATGAATGGTGACGCCCTTGCCAGTGGTCACGATGCCGACGATCTCGTCGCCCGGCACGGGGTGGCAGCACCCAGCGAAGCCGTACGCCATGTTCGGAACCAGCCCGGTGATCGGCATGTCGCCGTCGAGGCGACTGCCGGTGCGCCCGCCGGGACGCGGCGGCAAGGTCGGTACCAGGCGCGGGGCGCGCGGAGTCTGGCGCAACTCCGGATAGGCGGCGTGAACCACGTCCTTGGGGCCGAGGGTGCCGTTGCCGACGGCGACGAACAGTTCCTCCATCGTCGCGGTCTTGAGGGTCTTGAGCGCCGGCTCCAGCGCCTTCTCGGAGCCGTCGACGCCCGCCTGGCGGAACGCCTTGGTCAGTTCCGCGCGTCCCTGATCGAGATGCTCCTGGCGCAGGCGCTGGTGCACGAAGCGGCGAATGCGCGCGCGCGCCTTGCCGGTGACGACGAAGCGCTCCCATTG
>Ga0208717_1000323_pt1 | contig 17127 bp, 20 predicted proteins | sample NGESurF53shallow_FD_184489 | JGI IMG/M metagenome (GOLD analysis project Ga0208717, IMG submission 184489) | Arctic peat soil microbial communities from Barrow, Alaska - NGEE Surface sample F53-3 shallow (SPAdes) | ecosystem: Environmental > Terrestrial > Soil > Wetlands > Peat ... | reverse complement strand
AGAAGAGCGGATAGTGACCAACGTAAGTGTAGACAGCCACCTGCTTGTCGGAGGCAACAATCCTCTCACACTGCGCAGAGACCTCCGGCATGAAGTGATAACAGTTGTGCGCCCCCGTAAAGCCGCCGGTGCTATCCAGACTCAAGGCGTAGGTCCGAGGGATCCAAACCTTTGTGTACACCGCCAGTTGACCAGGAATCGGCGCGCCGATCGGATGCCCTCGCACCTCAGACGCCGCCCGGGCGATCTGGGCCGGTTCGTCCGGCGAGTTGCCGATCGGGTTCGCTATCGCCCAGACCGCTCCCACCGCGCAGATAATCAGCCACGCAGCCACCCACACCAACAGAATGGAGCGGCTAGAGAACCGCCGCGCCGACCCCGGCGCCAGGCGGTCAGTCATACGCTCAGTTAACCCCTTCTCTGCCGTGTCCACCACCTCGATGGTACTCAGCCACGACGTGCGAATCGCAGTGATTCCCAGCGCGGACAACAGGTAGCTGAGCGCGTCGGCCACCACCGTGGTGACCGGACCGAACATGCGCCACTCGACGACAGGTTCAGCGCGCGGCGCGGGACTTACCGGGTCATCTACCGGATCGATGACAAGACCCGAGTGGTCACCGTGGTAGACGTTGCCCATCGGCGCGACGTATACCGAACCTGATCCCGGGCGAGGCGCCTGCCACACGGGACAACTGGCGGACCTCGACCTGCGGATACGCACGGACATCGCGTTCCCCGACCGCGATCACACCGGGACCGTCGGCGGGTGGATCAGGACTGCGCGGCTCCTTCGTGCTCCCCCTCGAGGGAGCCGGTGAAGAAGTCGATGAATCCGAACGGTGCGCGGTCGCCGAGGCGGAGCTCCAGGATCAGGTACGCGTCCGCGGCTTCGGACTCGCCGCGCGGGAACAGCGCCTCTTCGTAGGCGGCAAGTGCCGCGGCGGCGAACTCGGCGTAGATCGTGGTGGTCGTCACACCCGGATAATCCCACCGCATCGCCGCCTGGCCACAGCCGGCCGCCGTGCCTGCCGGCCGCCGTGCCCGTCAGCGGCGGATGACCGGCAGGATCAGCCGGCTGGGGTGCGCGGGGCCGTGCAGGACCTGGTTGGTGGCGACGACCGCCTGGCTGGCGGTGTCCTCGGCGATGACACCGCCGGTGTTGGTGTTCCGGTCGTAGCGGGGGAAGTTGCTGCTGGACACCTCGAGCCGGATGCGGTGGCCGGGCAGGAATACGTTGGAGGTCACCGACAAGTCCAGGGTGATCTCATACACCTCCCCGGGCTCAAGGAGCTCCGGCTCGGTGAGCGAGTCGCGGTAGCGGGCACGGAGGATGCCGTCGGTGAGGTAGATGGCCCGGCCGTCGGGGAAGACGTCCACAAGCTTGCCGGTGAAGTCGGTGTCGCGGGCTGAGGAGGCCACGTGCAGCACCAGCGACACGTGGCCGGTGACCTCCACCGGCTCTTCCAGTACCGGGGTGGTGAAGCAGAGGACGTCGCTGCGGGCTTCGGCCGGGCGCTGGTCGGCCGGGCCGGCCCCGTTGACGGCGGAGGGCAGCATGATCCGGCCGCCGAGGCTCGGCACTGGCCGGGCGGGGTCGTACGCGTAGGTGTCGGTCGCCTCGGCGGCCGGCGGCTCGGTGCCTAGCCGTCCGTCACCGTCAGCGGTGTGCGCCTGCCCGGCGCCGTCGAGGAAATAGTCGGTGTACTGGGTGTCCGGCAGCGGCCAGTCCTGCTCGTCGCGCCACTGGTCGATACCCATCACGAAGATCCGCACGGGGGCGGTGCCGTCGAGGGCATCGGTGCGGCCACGCAGCCACCGGTCGAAGAACCTGATGTGCGCCCCGGTCACGTCGGCGGCGATGGCGTTGGCGGCCAGGCCGAACTGCCGGTCGTGGTAAATACCCTCCTGGTTCAGGTGGTCCCACGGGCCGATGATCAGCCGCTGGCCCTCACGCGCCCCGGCGCTGCCCGCCCCAGCCCGCATCCGGGTGAACGTGCTGGTGGTACTGCCGATGAACAGGTCGAACCAGCCGCCGACGTTCAGCGCCGGGACGCTCACCCGGTCCAGCCGCTCGGCGACGGCGAGGTCCTGCCAGAAGTGGTCCCGGTCCGGGTGACGCAGCCAGTCCGCCCACGGTGATTGCTTGATCAGCAGCGGCTGATCGCTGACCGGCAGCCTGGCCAGATGTGGTTCCGGGTCGGCCAGCATCCCGGCCAGCTCCATCAGCGCGGTGGGGTCGCCGCCCCCGGCCGCCAGCGCTTTCTGGGCCCCGGCCAGCGACATCCTCGTAGACCATCCCCACGTGGTGTGCCACGAGAGGGCACCGCCCGCGGAGTACCAGGGCGTCAGGTAGTAGTCGGTGGTGGTCACCGTCGGGACGATCGCCTTCAGCCCGGCCGGCGCCTGCGACGCGGTGGCCCACTGCACCAGGCCCAGGTAGGAGGCACCGTAGCTGCCGATGTTCCCGTCGCACCACGGCTGTCCGCCCAGCCAGGCGATCGTGTCCGCGCCGTCGTGCGGGTCGTCCGCCAGCGGCGTGAACTCGCCGTCCGAGCGGAACGTGCCCCGGCAGTCCTGCCAGACCACGGCGTACCCGGCCTCGAGCAGCGCGAAGATGCTGGGGTGCAGGGCGTAGGCGAAGGTGCCGGGGAGCATGTCCTTGCCGTACGGGAGCCGCACCAGCAGGGCCGGGGCCGGCCCGCCGTCGGGAATCCACAGGTCGGTGGCGAGGGTCGTCCCGTCCCGCATCGGCACCATGACATCTTTCTCGACCCTGAACGACATGCCAGCGCCTCCACGTTGCGAGCTACCGCGTTACGGGACACCACTCCCGGCTCATTATCGGCACAGGAAGGCACGAATCCTATGAACGCGTGGGACGTCTTGGGCGGCTGACGGAACCGTCCCAGTGCCCGATCGGCGCGATGACGTGGCCGCCGTCTCCGGTGCACCACCACACGGCCTGGTGACCGTGCTCGCGTGGGTGCCCGCCGAAACGGTGAGCCGGGCACACCGGCCACGCCGACATCAGCTGGCCCACGACCGCGTCCTGCACGTCGTCCGCGACCGCCACGAGCGCACTCACCCGGTCACGTCCTTCGCCGGGGCGGATGCCCGAGGTCCAGCTGAATGAGCCGCGGAAGTGAGCGAACGTAGCCCGGAGGTCCCGGCGGCCCATGAAACTCAGCCCCACCTCGCTGCCGAGACCGGTGGCCCGCGCATCCTCCCGGACCGCCTCCAGGGCCAGTTCCAGCGCTTCGAGGAGCCGGGGTTCCGTGTCGAAGTCCGGCTCGAATCCTGATTCCTCCAGGACCTGCCCGGCCGTATCGGCCAGCCGCGCCGGGTCGGTCCCGTCCACGCTCTGCTCAGCCAGCTGGCGAACGGCCTCGCCGGACTGCCCCGCGTCCATGAGCAGGCAGGCCAGGTCGAACGCCGCTTCCGGGTCGAGGTCGCCGTCCCGGATGCCGACGTACACCTGGCTGGCCAGACGGTCGAAGTGGCTCACGGATGACGGCCAGCACTGCGCATGGGACGGTCACCTCTCGATCTAGGGGAGGATCCGGGAGCCAGGCCCGGCCTGCAATATTGTCCCCCTGTGCCGCCAATACCAGGAACATCACGCTTTGCCGCGATTAAGTCACTGTCCGCTGGAATTGGCGTCTGCGGGATCACGGCCGTGCTCGCCATGGCCGGCTGCTCGGCGTCACCCGGGCTGTCTTCAGGCCGGCCGTCCTCTGCGGCGATGGTCAACCAGGAGACCACCGCCACGGTCAGGCACTGGGGGTCGTTCTTCGGCGGCGCGCCGGGCAACTTCGACATCAGCAAGTCGCCGGTCACCGTGACCGTGCCCGGCACCGTCGCCCAGGTTGGCACCTCGAACTCCACTGAGTACGCCCTGCTGGCCAACGGCGCCCTGTACGCCTGGGGCCTGGGCACCCAGGGCCAGCTGGGCAACGGCCGCCAGCAGAACTCATTCACCCGCCCGGTCCGGGTCCGCTTCCCCGCCGGGGTGAAGATCGCGTCGATCCCCACGGACGTCATGCCCTACGACACCGGGCTGGCCGTGGACACCAGGGGAGACGTCTGGGGCTGGGGCGACAACGGCGGCGGCGAGCTCTGCCTGGGCAATACCACCGAGTACCGCACCCCGGTCGAGCTGCCGCTGACCCAGGTGACTGCCCTGGCCGGAGCCAGCAACCATGCGCTGTATGACGCCCACGGGACGGTCTACGCCTGCGGCCAGAACGTCGACGGCGACCTGGGCGATGGCACCAGCAAAAACACCACCACCCCGCGGAAAGTGGCGCGCCTCGGCGGGTTGCCGGTCACCACGCTGGTGGCCTCGTTCGCGAACTCCGGGGCCCTGCTGGCCGACGGCAGGTACTTCGACTGGGGCTTTGACGGGAGCGGGCAGCTCGGCGACCGCGCCGTGCACCGCTCGTCCGACGTCCCGGTGCGCGTCCGCCTCCGGCATCCGGTCAGCCAGGTCGCCCAGGGCGGCTCCATCTGGGACAACGGCCAGACGCTGGTCATGCTGTCCGATGGCTCCCTCTGGGCCTGGGGAAATGACCGGGCCGCCCAGCTGGGCGACGGGGACAGGGGGATGGCGCCGCTGCCGCTGCGCTTCCGTCCCCCGGCTGGTGTCACCTACCGGAGCCTGGCCAGCGGCTCGGCCACCTCATACGCCATCTCCGCCACTGGGGACGTCTACGCCTGGGGTGTCGGGCACGTGGGCCAGGTCGGGGACGGGCACACCCGAACCGCCGCGATCCCCGTGGTCGTTGCCACCGGGGCCGCGTCGATCTCCGCGACGGCGAACAATGTGCTCATCAGCGTCCCGCGCAGGACCCGCAAGGCGTAACGTCCATCCGGCCATCGGCGCTGGTCAGACGGCGACCATCTTCTGGACGGCCTGGCGGGACACGCCCAGCTCCCGGGCGATCTCGGCCTGCGAGATGCCTTCCTCGGTGAGCCCCCGGATCAGGTCGCGGCGTTCCCGGGCCAGATCCTGGGCGATGCGGAAGTGCTCGAGGGCCTGGGCGCGGACCTCTTTAAGACGGCGGATGGTTTCCTGCTGGGCGGCGGTGCGTCCCGGTGCGGTCATGACCCCAGTATGACAACACGGGGTTGTCAAAGTCAACCCCCCGTTGTCGCGTGGGGTTTGCCTCTTGTCCGGTTTGCGGCATACTCGTAATTGTCGTTACGACACCGCCCAGACCTTGCGGTCGTTCGTCACCTCGACGTTGGTCATCGTGCCGCTGGACCCCGAGTCCGCGGCCCCCACTGGCAGCAGTCGGCGAGGTCAATTCCGTCGCGCTGGCAGGAGGCATCGTGTGTTCCGGACTGTGCTGGACCGTGCCATCGTCGAGCCGGGCCTCCCGGCCTGCGGTGGCTAGGTGATCTCGCCCAACGCCCCGCAACCCCCTCAGCTCGGCGAGGACTCCTTGGTCTACGACGACGGGGTGCTGCGGATAGCCCCGATCTCCGGGCCCGGCCCGGGTCCCCGCTATGCGCTGGCGGGCGAGATCGACGAGTCCACCGTCAGCGGGCTGGCCGGCAAGCTCGCGGAGATCGCCGCGAGCCTCGACGAGGTTCACCTGGATCTGGGCGACCTGATCTTCGCTGACCTGGCCGGGCTGCGGGTCATCGTCCGGCTGGCCGCGGACGGCCAGCGGCGCGTGGTCCTGCACCGGCTGCCACCCCACCTGCGCGCGATCCTGGGCATCGTCGGCTGGGACACCGCTCCGGGGCTGGAGCTGGCCAGCTAGCCGCTCGCCCTGCCCGGCGACCCGGTCAGCGCCGCCCTGGGCCGGACAGCAACCGCAGCACGGCTGCCTCGGCCGCTCCCTGGGTAGCCAGCTCCCCGAACTCGCTCTGCTGCCCTAGCCGGCCCAGCGCGGCCGCGATGGTGGTGCCCTCCTCGTAGAGGGCGATCACCCGCGGGTCGATATAGGACGCGCGGGCGACCGCCGGGGTGTTGCCCAGGTAGCCGGACACCTCCCGGACCACGCGGGCGATGGCCCGCTTACGGGCGGTCTCGGAACCCGCGGCCCGTTCCGACACCGCCAGGCCCACCGCGGCTAGGACCGTGGCGTGCCAGGTCCGGAAGTCCTTGGCGGTGAAGTCGTCGCCGGACACCTCGCGCAGGTAGTCATTGATGTCGGCGGCGGTCACGTCGTGCCAGCGCGGCCCGCTGCGGTAGGCGAGCAGGCCGTCCCCGCCGCCCCGGCGCCGCTTGAGGCTGCGCACCACGGCGCACACCCGCTCGTCCGCCACCGCCTGCTCGCGGTGTTGCGCGGACTTGCCGATGTAGTCGAAGACCAGCTCGGTGCGGCGGCACGTCACGTGGTCACGGCGGATGGTGGCCAGCCCGTAGCTGCCGTTCTCCATCGCGTACTCGTCCCCGCCCGGCCGGAAGAAGCCCAGGTCGACGAGGCGGATGGCGGCGGCCAGGACCCGGTCCCTGGACAGCGTGCGGCCGTCCAGGTGGCCCAGGACCACCGTCCGCACCCGGGGCAGCACGGCCCCGAACTCCAGCACGCGATCATGCTTCTCCCGGTCGCGCTGCTCCCGCCAGAGGTCGTGGTAGCGGTACTGCCGTCGGCCTGCGGCGTCCGTGCCGACCGCCTGGATGTGTGCGTCCGCGGCGTCGGCGATCCACACGTCTTCCCAGGCGGGCGGGATCACCAGGGCCTTGATCCGGGCGAGTTCCTCCGGGTCACGGACCGGCGTGCCGTCCGGGCCGAGGTAGCGGAACCCGCGGCCGTGCCGCCGCCGCCGGATCCCCGGCCCGCTGAGGTCACTGCGCACCAGGGCCACGGGTTCAGCCACCCCGCGGGACCCGTCTGGCGGTCATGCTTTATCCCTCCCGCGTGACGATCGGCTGCGCGTCGGCGTCCAGTTACCCGTGCGGGCCAGGGGCAATCACCCGGCTGCCTGCTGGGGCCGGAAGGCCCGCTATCGCGGCTGGGGCCCGGTTAGCCGGCGCCCCCCCGGGTAGCAGCGCGGGGGCCGCGGGCGCGAAGGGGCGCACCAAGGGACCACGATGCACAGTCAAAATCTAGGGCCGCAACGAAAACCGGCTGGCCGCCAGGCCCGCCGGGCAGTCCGGAGAGGCCAGGGGCCAGTGAACAAGCTCACGTACAAGCCGATCAGCCTGGGCGCCAGCGTGCTGGGCGGGGTGATCGCCGGGGCGATCTTCAGGAAGGTGTGGCAGCTGGCCGCCGGCGGGGACGAGGCCCCGCAGGCCACCGACGCCCAGCGCAGCTGGACCGAAGTGCTGATCGCGGCGGCGCTGCAGGGAGCGGTGTTCGCCATCGTGAAGGCGGCTGTGGACCGCGGTGCGGCGGAGGGAACCCGCAAGCTGACCGGCACCTGGCCTGGCGATGAGGACGAGCAGCCCGCCCGGGAGAAGGAGCACGCCGCGTGAAGACACCACTCCTGCTCGCTGCGGCCGCGGTCACGGCGGCCGCCACCGCAGCCCGGGCCAGCGTCCGGCGGACCCCGGATGACATCACCGGCGAGGTGGCGATCGTCACCGGCGCCTCCCGGGGACTCGGCCTGGCCCTGGCCCGTGAGCTGGCCCGGCATTCCGCCCGGCTGGTCATCTGCGCCCGCGACCAGGACCAGCTGGAGGGGGCCGAGGCTGACCTGCTGGCGCTGGGGGCTGAGGTCGTGGCCGTGCCGTGCGACACCGGCGATGAGGGGACCGCGGACCTGCTGGTCGCCGCCGCGCTGGAACGCTACGGCCGGCTGGACATCGTCATCAACAACGCCGGGATCATCCAGGTCGGCCCGGTGGAAAGCACCCAGCCTGCCGACTACGAGGCGGCCATGCGGACCATGGCCCTCGCCCCGGTGCGGCTGACCCTGGCCGCGCTGCCGGTGATGCGCGGCCAGGCGCACGGCCGGATCGTCAACATCACCTCGATCGGCGGCAAGGTCAGCGTCCCGCACCTGCTTCCCTACTCCACGGCGAAGTTCGCGGCGGTGGGGTTCTCGGAGGGCCTGCGCGCCGAGCTTGGCCCCGGGCCGGTCGCCGTGACCACGGTGGTGCCGGGCCTGCTGCGCACCGGCTCGCACCTGAACGCCCGGTTCTCCGGCCGGTCGGAGGAGGAGTTCACCTGGTTCTCCCTGGGTGCGAGCCTGCCGGTGATCTCGATGGATGCCGGGACCGCAGCGCGCCAGATCGTGGAGGCGATGCGCCAGCGCCGGGCCGAGCTGATCCTCACCCCGCTAGGCCAGCTGGCCGCCCGCGGCGCCGGGATCTTCCCCGAGTTCACCAGCGCGCTGCTGCATCTCACCCGGCAGATGCTGCCGGCCGCCACGGGCCACGGCGGCCCGGCGGTGCCCGGCAGCGCGCTGCGCCCGGCCCTGAACCAGCAGGTGTTCAACCGGCTGACCGCCCTCGGTCAGACCGCGGCCCGGCAGTTCAACCAGCTGCCCCAGCCGTCCGGGAGCCGCGGCCGCTCGTAGCCGGGCGGCTCCTGGCTGGGGCAGCTCACCAGGACGGGGAAGAAGGATGGCATGGCACTGAAAAGCTCAGCACTCAAAGAGACGGCCGCCAGTATCAGGCGTTCGGCGCAGGACCCGCTCGGCATCTACCTCAACGACCACCTGGCCGGGGCGACCGGTGGCCTGGAACTGGCCCGCCGGGTCGCCAGCGCCGGGCAGATACCAGCTGACCAGCCCGAGTTGCGGCAATTCGCCGACGAGGTGGCCGAGGACCGGGTCTCACTGCTGCGCATCATGGGCGCTCTCGGCGTCCCGGTCCGTGGCTACAAGGTCTGGGCCGCCTGGCTCGGCGAGAAAGCCGGCCGGCTCAAGCCGAATGGCCACCTGACGACGCGTTCCCCGCTCAGCAACCTGGAAGAGCTGGAAATCATGCGCCTCGGCGTGGAGGGCAAAGCGGCCGGCTGGCGCACCCTCCGCGAGCTCGCCGGCCAGGACGGGCGGCTCGACGCGGGCCAGCTGGACGAGCTCATCTCCCGGGCCCGCCGGCAGGCCGATTTCCTGGAGCAATCCCGGGTCAGGGCCGCACAGCAGGTCATCGCCGCGGCCGGGGCTTCCCGTGGCTGAGGCTTCCCGTGGCTGAGGGGCAGCGCGGCGGGGCACAGCCGCGCCGCGGCGGGGTGGTCTTCGACGTGGACGGCACCCTGCTGGACACCAACTACCTGCACGTGACCGCCTGGTGGGAAGCGTTCCGGGAGCGCGGCCACGACGTGGCGTGCGCCGACATCCACCGGGCCCTCGGCCTGTCGTCCGACGACCTGATCACCCGGGTACTCGGCCGGCCTGATCCGTCGGTCAGCGGCGCGCACAGCCGGTACATCGCCCCGTACCTGGTCCGGATGCGGCCGCTGGCCGGGGCGGCTGATCTGCTCCGGTCCACCGGGCGGCTGGGCCTGAACGTGGTCCTCGCGACCAGCGCGAAAGATGAGGAACTGGAGCTCATGCTGGACGCCCTGGGCGCCCGCGAGGCGGTGGACACCGTGGTCAGCTCCGGCGACGTGAAGCAGGCCAAGCCGGATCCGGAGATCGTGCGCAAGGCGCTGAGCGAGTCCGGGACCGATCCGGCCCGGGCCGTGATGGTCGGGGACACGGTCTGGGACGTGCTCGCCGCCCAGCGCGCCGGGCTGCCCTGCGTCGGGCTGCTGTCCGGCGGGATCAGCGAAGAGGAGCTGCGCGGCGCCGGGGCGCAGGAGACGTACCCGGGTCCGGCCGCGTTGCTGGAGCACCTGGGGGAGAGCGCGATCGGCCACCTCACGGCTAGCCCTGTTCGGGGCTAGCCCGTGTCAGGCCAGCCCGTTCATCAGGGGCAGTCCCCGTGAACCCAGTCGCGGTCGGGCCGCCGCCGCGCGGGCTGGCCGGGGCTGATCTCCCGCCCGCAGCGTCCGCACTCGTGGCCTGCGGCCTGCGCCTCATGCCCGGCGAGCTCAGCCCAGGACCGGCCGGCCGGGGCATCGCCGGGTTCCGGGAGGCCCGTGCCGGGCGAACCGGCCGGGAAGCCGAGACCACCGGGACAGTACTGGCTGAGGTGCACGGCCCGTACCCGCTCGCCGATCCGCACCTGGAACCTCCCCCTTTGCCGCTTAGGCTACTGTCGGCGACTCGATGGAGAGGATGAGCCCATGCGCGCAGTGATGGGGAGCCAGCACGGTGGTCCTGAGGTCCTCGAGATCCGGGATGTCGCGGTGCCGGAGCCGGGGCCAGGGCACCTGCTGGTCGACGTGGCCGCGGCAGGCGTCAACTACATGGACATCTACCAGCGGGAGGGGCGGCCGCCTTACGCCTCCGCCGCGATGCCTTACGTCCTCGGCGTTGAGGGCGCCGGGATTGTGGCTGCGGTCGGGCCCGCCGTGCGTGACTTCGCCGTGGGCGACCGGGTCGCCTGGACCCAGGTACAGGCCAGCTACGCGGAGCAGGTCGCGGTGCCCGCCGCCCTGGCGGTTCCCGTGCCGGAGGGCATGGACCTGAGCGTCGCCGCGGCGGCGATGCTGCAGGGCATGACCGCGCATTACCTTTCACACAGCACGTACCCAGTGAGCCAGGGCGACCACGTGGTGGTGCACGCGGCCGCGGGCGGGGTCGGGCTGCTGCTGACCCAGATGATCGCGATGCGCGGCGGTATCAGCATCGCCACCACCTCCACGACCGCCAAGGCAGTGCTGGCCCAGCAGGCCGGCGCGAACTACGTCACGGACTACGAGAACTTCGCCACGGTGGCCCGGGAAGTCACCGGCGGCGCGGGGGTCGCGGCTGTCTACGACGGGATCGGCCAGGCCACGTTCGAGGCCAGCCTCTCGGCGCTCCGGATCCGCGGCTACATGGTCCTGTACGGCGCGGCCAGCGGGCCGGTGCCCCCCTTCGATCTGCAGCGCCTCAACCCGGCGGGCAGCTTGTTCGTCACCCGGCCGACGCTGGGTCACTACATGGCCAGCCGGGAGGAGCTGATGTGGCGCGCCGGTGACGTGTTCCGCTGGATCACCGAGGGCCGCCTCTCGGTCCGCGTCGGCGGCCGCTACCCGCTGGAACAGGCCGCCCAGGCCCAGTCGGATCTGGCCTCCCGGGGGACGACCGGCAAGCTGCTGCTGCTGCCGGGCGGGGCCGCAGCGTGAGGCACCGCCGGGGTGCGCGGCCGTGACAGTCGTCGCGGCCTGCCAGCTCAGGCTGGCCGTCGGTGACCCGGCCGGCAACCTGGCCGCGGCAGCCGCGGCGGTCGAGTCGGCCGCGGCCGCCGGCGCGGGCCTGGTGGTCCTCCCCGAACTGTGCGACAGCGGGTACGTGTTCCGGGACGCTGCTGAGGCCCGCGCGCTGGCCAGCCCGGCCGGTGACTGCATCGCGCTGCGGCAGTGGCAGGCGCTGGCCGCCCGGCACCGCACGGTGGTCGCAGGCGGCTTCTGCGAACTCGGGCCAGACGGCCGGCTGTTCAACAGCGCCGCCCTGATTGACGGATCCGGTCTCCGCGCGGTGTACCGGAAGGCGCACCTGTGGGACGCGGAGAAGCTGGTCTTCACCCCCGGCGCGGAGGCCCCCCCGGTGGTCGAACTGCCCGTGGGCCGGGTCAGCGTGATGATCTGCTACGACCTGGAGTTCCCCGAGTGGGTCCGGCGGCCCGCGCTGGCCGGCGCGGACCTCATCGCCGCCCCCGTGAACTGGCCGTACGCGCCGCGACCCGCCGCCGAGCGGCCGTCCGAGGTGGTCAAGGTCCAGGCCGGCGCGGCCATGAACGGCGTCTTCATCGTGGTCGCGGACCGCTGCGGCACTGAGCGCGGGGTGGCCTGGGTGGGTGGCAGCCTTATCGCCGGCCCGGACGGCTACCCGCTGGCCGGCCCGGTCATCGCCGACGAGCCTGCGGTCCTGACCGCCGACTGCGACCTGCCCAGCGCCCGGGACAAGACCATCAACTCCCGCAACGACCTGATGGCCGACCGCCGCCCCGACCTCTACTGACCCGCCCCGGCGGATGGTCCGCCCGGGCCGGCCGGGAGCGGAGAATACGTAGCCGCTACTGATGTGCGGCGGCCCGCGTCCGGATTTGCTGTTCCCTCACTTACTAGCAGGCGCCGGGACGGGATGGGTGGCCGGACGTGGATATTGGCTCGCCGCAGCAGGCTACCTCCCCGCCCCGGCGGCGCGGGCGGCGGCGCCGGGGCCGTAGCTGGCTCGTGCTCATCGTGCTCGTGGTCGGGTGCCTGTTCGTGGTCGAGGTGGGGCTGACCCCCTGGGACCTGCATATCGGCGGCCGGTTCACGCCCACCCTCACGTGGGACGGCTACGGCACGGTCCAGGCGTCCAACGGCGGCCGCTACGTCCTGTTCACCCATCTGCAGGGCGGCCTGGTGAGGTCGGGCTCGGGCTTCGCGTGCGACAGCTTCAGCGGCTGTGACACCCTGCAGGGCAGCGCCAGGCTGTGCGGCCGCGACGGGGTCACCGAGACCTTCCAGCTCCGCGGCGACGTACATTCCTGGTGGAGCACGGACGGTGCCCGGACGTCGGTCGACCTGACCGGCGGCACGCCCAGGTCGCTGGGTGACGGGTGGGTCGTGGCCTTCTCCGGGACGTGGCACGGGCCGGCGCTGGTGCTGTCCGACCACGACAACTCGTTCACCGAGGCCTTCACCCCGCGGGGAGCGATACGCGGCGTCACCTCGACGGCCGACGCGGGCACCGCGGCCGTGACGCTGCGGTATGGCTCCAGCGTGGCCTTCGCCCGGGCCTGCCAGGCGCTGGCTGCCGGGAAGAGCGGTTAGCCCGGGTACCGGGCGCCGCGGGCCGTGACCCGGATGGAGTAGACGGAACTCGTGGCACACATGAAGATCTGGTTGCGCTGCGGTCCGCCGAAGGTCAGGTTGGCTACGATCTCCGGCACGTGCAGCTTGCCCAGCAGGGTGCCGTCCGGGTCGAAGCAGTGCAGCCCGTCGCCGGCGGCGGCCCAGACCCGGCCCTCGCTGTCCAGCCGGATCCCGTCGAAGGTGCCGGCCTCACAGCGCGCGAAGACGTCTCCGCCAGTCAGGCCGGTGCCGTCGTCGGTCACAGTGAACAGCCGGATAAGCCGTTCCTCGCTGTCGGAGATGTACAGGCTCCGCTCGTCCGGGGTGAACGCCAGCCCGTTGGGCCGGTTGAAGTCGCCGGCCACGATGCGCAGGTCGCCGGAACCCGGGTCGATCCGGTACACGTGGCAGGCGCCGATCTCACTGTCCGCCTGATGCCCCTCGTAGTCGCTGTCGATGCCGTAGGCGGGGTCGGTGAACCAGACCGAGCCGTCCGCGCGCTCCACGACATCGTTCGGGCTGTTGAGCCGCTGGCCCTGGTAGCGGTCGGCCAGAACCGTGGTCGATCCGTCCGGCTCCGTGCGGGTGACCTGCCTGGCGCCGTGCTCACAGCTGACCAGGCGGCCCCGCCGGTCCACGGTATGACCGTTAGCAAAGCGGGAGGGCTGGCGGAAGATGCCCACAGCACCGGTGGTCTCGTCCCAGCGCAGCAGCCGGTCGTTGGGGATGTCGCTGAACACCAGGTAGCGCCCGGCCGGGAAGTAGGCCGGTCCCTCGGTCCAGCGGCAGCCGGTGTGCAGTACCTCCAGTTGCCGGTCGCCGTGGACGCGCCGGAAACGCTCGTCCAGGACCTCGAACTTCGCCGTGATGGTCTCGCCCACTGGGGTTTGGCGCACTGGGGCATAGAGCACTGGGGTTTGGAGCGATGGGGTTTGGCGCACTGAGGGCTCCCGCCTGAAATTGTCTTGGCATCAAGATAAAATGGGCCGGGCCGATGCGGGGCCGCCGGGCCCGCCGCACCGGTGTGCTCGCGGAGGTGCACATGATCCATCATGTTCAGCTGGCCTGCCCGCCGGGGAGTGAACCGGCCCTGCGGGCGTTCTACCACGGGGTGCTGGGCCTGGACGAGATCCCGAAGCCCGCTGCCCTGGCCGCCCGGGGCGGCTGCTGGTTCCGCGGCCACGGTATCGAGCTGCACCTGGGGGTGGAAGCGGACTTCCGCCCGGCCCGGAAGGCGCACCCCGGCCTGCTCGTGCGGGACCTCGACGCCTGGGCGGCCCGGCTGCGCGCGGCCTCCTACCCGGTACGGCCGGACGGCGATTTCCCGGGCATGCGCCGGTTCTACAGCGAGGATCCCCTGGGCAACCGCCTGGAGTTCCTGGAGCCAGCCTCCGGCTGACCGGCTCGGCGCGGACTCACGCGCATGGATGCAGGTCTGGGGTAGTCCAGACTGCACTAATCCTTCATCCATGCCCCCTGGCCGGCCAGAGGGTAGGTCAGCTACTCGTGCTCGCCCGGCTCCGGGATCACCACGCCGAGCAGCCAGCCCACGACCCCGACGATGATCGCGCCCCAGAACGCGGCCCAGAACCCGGTGATGTGGAAGGGGAGCGAGAGCTTGCCGGCCACCCAACTGGTCAGCCACAGCAGCAGGCCGTTGACCACCAAGCCGATCAGCCCGAGGGTCAGCACGTAGAACAGGCAGCCGACCGCCTTGACCACGGGCTTGATGACGGCGTTCACCAGCCCGAAGATCACCGCGACCGCCAGCAGGGTGAGGATCTTCGAGGTGGTGGTCCCGTGGCCGAGCTGGATGCCGGGCACCAGCACCGCGGCCACGGCAAGCGCCGCCGCGGTCAGGACCGCGCGGATCAGGACACGCATGCGGCAATCATCCCATGTTGAGAGGTATGGGCGGCCCCGGTTAGCGCCGGGGCGCCAGTCTCCGTGCTTGCCCTGGGCGCCCAGTCACCGTGTTCGCCGGGAGACACCCACGGCTTCCGCGTTCGCCGGCCCGGCGGGACGCGCTCGCGGGTGCCCGCCGCCGGCCCGGGCCAGTTGCGTGTGGCTGCGAGCAGAACGGGGTATAGGTCCATAAATCTACTTCAGCTAAGCAAATTAGTAATTCGATAATGGTGTGGCCATTTGCGCTTTCGCTGGACAACCAAGACGGTTCATGCCAGCATTGACAAACACGCCGGCAGATGCGGGAGACTACGAGTCGTAGTCCCTGCATGTCTGCGTATGGGGGGGATGAGGGACCCGGTGCCTTCTTCCCGGGGAGTGGAAACGCGGGTATCAGGCCGGATGACGGCGGCCTTGACAATGGCCAGGTCCCGGCTCGCGATCCGCGGCGAGGGGGGAGTAACTGTGGGCTGTGTGTGGCAATCGACGTATCCTCCCGACGGGCGGTTCGTCGACGCCCGGGTACATCAGCGCTTCGAGCCGCGGCACCGCAAACCAGCGCGATGGGTAAGAATTGCCCGCGCTACCGCCCCGGCTGTGGGTCGGCTGAGGACGCGCCTATTTCCACCGGAAATGCACGAAGACCCGGCCGAAGTTCTTTGAATCCTTCTCAACCCGGCTGTACAGCTGTTTGATTTCTTTCTGCTCGAGGAACCGCAGGACGTGCTTTTTCAGCTGACCTGAGCCCTTGCCCGGAATGATCTCCACGAGCGGCGCCTTCTTTGCCACAGCCTCGTCGATGATCGCGCGGAGGGCCTGGTCGATGTCCTGTCCCCGGTTGTAGATGTCATGCAGGTCGAGCTTCAGCTTCATGGGCTCATCTTTTCCTGTGAGGGGCTCAGCTCAAGGCGCCGGATGATTTCGTCCACGGCCTGATCCGGCGAGGCGGTGGCCTCGACCACCAGGATGTGCTCGGCAGGCTGCGGGTCCTCCAGGTCAGCGAGCTGGCTGTTAAGGAGGGCCGCGGGGAAGAAATGCCCGTGCCGGGCACGCAACCGGGCCTCCAGCACCTCGCGGCTGACGGGCAGGAAAACCATCCGGGCCGCCGCCCTCCCGGCCAGCAGCTGGTCCCGGTAGGAATGCTTCAGCGCGGAGCACGCCAGCACGGCGGATTCGCCGGCGGCGGCGAAGTGGTCCATTCGCGCCCCCACCGCGGCCAGCCAGGGCTTCCGGTCCGCATCGGACAGTGGATGGCCCGCCCGCATCTTCGCGATGTTCGCCGCCGGGTGCAGTGCGTCCGCATCGGTAAATGGCCAGCCCAGCCTGCTCGCGAGCAGGGAACCGACCGTTGTCTTGCCGCTGCCGGACACCCCGGCCACGACCACGATCATGGCCGCGAGCCTACCGGCGGCCGGGCGGCCCCGTCCTCGTGGCCTTGGCCGGTGCCCTCGCGGCGCATACCGGCCGCTGTTAGTGTCAGGTGGGCTACGGGATGGCGGTGGGGCTGTCCCGGCCGTGAGCAACCAGGAGATGGGATGCGAGTGCGCCGCCCCCTGTTCATTGCCGTGGGCACGGCCGCCATGGCCGCCGCGGTGGCGGGCAGTACCACTGCCGCCGCCGGCGGTGCCGCCGCCGTGGCCGCGACCGCCGTGGTGGCTATCAGCCCGGCCGCGGTCCATGTCCGGGACGCCCAGGCGGCTCCGCCGTCCACGGCTTACTGTGAGTCGCACTACCAGATCGCCTGCTACCAGCCGGCCCAGGTCCAGCAGGCGTACAACCTGGGCCCCCTGTTCAGCAAGGGAATCACGGGCAAGGGCCAGACGATCGTGATCGTGGACTCCTATGGGTCCCCGACGGTGCGCCATGACCTGGGCGTGTTCGACAAGAAGTTCGGCCTGCCGAACCCGCCGTCGCTGAAGGTGATCCAGCCGGCCGGCCCGGTGGCGAAGTACCGGCCGACCTCCAACCGGGAAGGCTGGGCGGGCGAGACCGAGCTGGACGTCGAGTGGTCGCACGTGATGGCCCCGGACGCGAACATCCTCCTGGTGGAGACGCCAACCTCGGAGAACGAGGGGACGAGCGGCTTCCCGGCCATCGTCAAGGCCGAGACGTACGTGGTGAACCACCACCTCGGCGGCGTGATCAGCCAGAGCTTCAGCGCGACGGAGCAGACCTTCCCGTCCGGGAGGTCCCTGCGCAACCTCCGCGGCGCGTACCGGGACGCGGCGGCCAAGGGCGTGACCGTGCTGGCCGCCTCCGGTGACAGCGGCGCCGCCGACGTCAAGTACAACCAGACCACCTACTACCTGCACCCGGTGACCTCGTGGCCGGACAGCGACCCGCTGGTGACCGGGGTCGGCGGAACCCAGCTGCGCCAGTCGGCCAAGGGCGCGTGGCATTCCGTGGTCTGGAACGACACCTACAACGTTCCGACGCAGGAGTACAT
>Ga0208717_1000322_pt1 | contig 17149 bp, 12 predicted proteins | sample NGESurF53shallow_FD_184489 | JGI IMG/M metagenome (GOLD analysis project Ga0208717, IMG submission 184489) | Arctic peat soil microbial communities from Barrow, Alaska - NGEE Surface sample F53-3 shallow (SPAdes) | ecosystem: Environmental > Terrestrial > Soil > Wetlands > Peat ... | reverse complement strand
ACGCGCTGGCCGCGAGATGTCCGCCGGGGCGCACCTGTCCCAGGCGGCCGTCTACTACCACTTCGCCAAGTTCCACTTCGTGGAAGACCCGGGCCAGATGCGCGCCGCGCACCTGGCCGCGGTGCGCTGCCTCACCGACGCGCTGCCCTTCCTCGACCCGCCGGGGCGGCGGATCGAGATCCCGTTCGACGGCGCGCACCTGGTCGGGGTGCTCCGGGAGCCTGCGGGGGACAGCCCGCACCCGGTGGTGATCATGATTCCCGGGCTCGACTCCACCAAGGAGGAGTTCCGCAGCACCGAGGAGCTGTTCCTGGCCCGCGGCGTCGCCACGTTCAGCGTGGACGGTCCGGGGCAGGGCGAGGCCGAGTACGACCTGGCCATCCGCGGTGACTGGGAGGTTCCCGGGGCGGCCATCATCGACCGGCTGAGCGCGGAGGCGACCCTGGATGAGGACCGGATCGCGGTGTGGGGGGTGAGCCTGGGCGGCTACTACGCGCCGAGGGTGGCCAGCGGGGATGCGCGGGTGCGCCTGCGTGGCCCTGGCCCGGCCCGGCTGGCCGAGGAGGCCAGCGGCCCCGCCGAGCTGCTGCTGGAAAAGGGCAACCACGGCTGCGCCAACCTGGCGCCGTTTCACCGCTACCTGACCGCCGACTGGGTCGCCGGGCAACTCGGCGCGCCGGCCAGGCGTCCCGCGGCGGCCTCCGCATGAGCGGCCGGGCATGACGTCCGTCCTCCCGGCCACCGCCTCCGCCACCGGGCTGCGCCTGCTCGCCCACCACGACCTGGGCGGGCACGGCGACGGGATGCAGGTGCTGCGCGAAGGGGACGCGCTGTACGTCGGCCACACCGGCACCTCGGGAATGGGCACCTCGATCCTGGACGTGTCCGACCCGGCCCGCCCCGCGCTGGTCACCCAGTGGCCGGCGCCGGCCCGCTCGCACACGCACAAAGTGCAGGTCGCTGACGGGCTGCTGCTGGTCAACCACGAGAAGTTCCCCTACCGCGCAGTCATGAGCGGGCCGTCCTCGGCCGGGCTGGCGGTGTACCGGACGGGCGACCCGCTGCACCCAGAGCAGGTCGCGTTCTGGCCCAGCGGTGGCCGCGGCGTGCACCGCGTGGTGTGGACCGGCGGCCGGTACGCGCACCTGTCCGCGATCCCGGATGGTTTCCGCGACCGGATCTGGGTCGTCCTGGACCTGTCCGACCCCGGCCACCCGGCCGAGGCCGCCCGGTGGTGGTGGCCCGGGCAGCGGGAAGGCGAGCAGGTGTCCTGGCCGGACGGCGACCGCTACGCGGCGCACCACGCGCTGCTCGCGGGGGACCGCGCCTACCTCGGCTACGACGACGCGGGCCTGGTGGTGCTGGACGTCTCGGACATGACCCGGCCGCGCCAGGCTGGTCACCTGTCGTGGGCGGGCGGCGGCTCGACGCACACCTGCCTGCCGCTGCCCGGCCGGGACCTGGTGGTGGTGACGGACGAGCAGGTCCACGACGGGCCGCACGCGCCGCAGCGGGCCATCCGGGTCATCGACGTGAGCGCCGGGCCGCCGCGGGTCCTCGCGCTCTGCCCGCCTCCCGGTGCCCGGTACGACGAGCTGCCGATGCGTTTCGGCGCGCACAACCTGCACGAGAACCGGCCCGGTTCCTACCGCAGCGAGCGGCTCATCTTCGCCACCTACTTCAGCGCCGGCGTCCGGGTCTACGACCTGGCCGACCCCGGTCACCCCGAGGAAGTGGCGCACTGGGTGCCCGAACCACCCCCGGGTCAGCCGGTCCCGCAGCTCAACGACCTGTTCGTGGACTCCTCGGGGCTGATCTGGGCGACTGACCGGATTGGCGGCGGCCTCTACGTGCTGGCCGCCGAGCCCGCCCTGGCGGCCCTGATGGTGCAGTCCCGGCTCGGGGCCGGGGGCTGACCGCCCCCACGGCCATCCCTGGTCCGGGCCGCAGGGCGCCGGCCGGCAGATGCCCGGCGAGGAAGCGCAGCCCCAGGACCGCCAGCCCGGCAGCGGACCCGACCAGCAGCCAGGGCAGCCACACCGCGACCGGGAACAGCGCGACGACCGCGGGCGCGAGGACACCGGGAACGGTGAACGCGTACTGGAACGCGGCGAGGTACCGGCCCCGCGCCGCGGGCGGCGCGAGCGACTCGCCAGCGCGTTGACGCGCGACTGGAACAGCAGCCCCGCCGCCGCCAGCACCGCGGTGGCGGCCAGCATCCCGGCCGGACGCACCCGGGCGGGAGGGCCGCGGCGGCCAGGCTGGCCGCACACCACGCGGCGGACAGCGCCGCTCCCAGCGCCATCGCCGTGGTACGCCGCAGGCGGCGGGTGACCCGCAGCGCGGCGGTGCCGCCCACGCTGCCCAGCCCGGTCAGAAGCGCCAGCACCGCGCCGGCCCCGGGGTGCGCACCAGCAGGGCCAGCAGCAGCGCGCACACCGCGAAGCTGCCCGCATCCACAGCCACGGCGATCCGGTAGGCGGCCGCGCCCGCCAGGCTGAGCAGGCCCGCGGCGGCCAGCCCGCCCAGGCCGAAGCATGCCGAGCGGACCATCGCGGCCACCGTGAACGGCCGGTCCTTAGGGCCGTCCCCGGCTACGTCTGCGATGAGCGTGAACAGGGAGCTGTAGAACAGCTGCTGGCCGGCCGCAAGCAGCACCCCGGCCACGGCTACGGCCGCCACGCCCCGGGCGGGCGAGGTAGGTAACCGCTCCCAGGGCCTAGAGCAGCTCGGCGCCGACCACGACCCGCCGGGGTCCGGCCCGGTCTCCCAGGTGGGCTGCCAGCGGCGGCACGGCCAGGCCGGCCACGGTCCCGGCCGCGACCACGGTCCCGGCGGCAGTCCCACGTCGCGGGTCACGTACAGCAGGGCCACCGGCAGGAACAGCCCGGACCCGGCGTTGTCGGCGCCCAGCGCGGCCAGTAACGCGGTCCGGCTGCTCACCATCGCCCTACTCTGCCCGACCGGCGCGCGGTGCGCCCGCCGACCGGCATGACTGGCTATGAAGGACCTTCGGCCCTGGCCAACCGGGGCCTCCTCATGCATCGTGAACTAGTGTCCGTCAGTGGGCGTATCCAGCCAGACCGGCCCCCCGGGCATGTTTTGCGCGCCGTGGGCGGCTCAGCGCTCAGCCGGCCGGGCCCCGAGACGCCCATCGAATCCAAGCTGCACCCGCCCGGCGCGCGCCGGGAGTGGGTCCAGCGGCCCGGGCTGCTGCGCGAGCTGGCCAGCACGGTGTCGGCCAAGCTGGTCCTGGTCGACGCGCCCGCAGGCTTCGGGAAGACCACCCTGGTGGCGCAGTGGCGGTCCAGCGAGCTGGAGCACCGCCGTTTCGCCTGGCTCTCGCTCGACGCGGGGGACGACGACCCGGGCCGGCTGTGGTGGCACGTTGTGTCCGCCCTGGAGCGCGCCTGCCCCGAGCTGGACGCGCAGGACCTCCGGCGGGTGCTGCGGACCCAGGCCCCGGACATCGCTGACGCTCTGATCCCGAAGCTGGCCAACTGGCTGGGGGATCTGCAGGAACCAGTCGTCCTGGTCCTGGACGACTTCCATGTCATCCGGGAACCGGAGTGCCACGAGCAGGTGGCGTCCCTGCTGGTGCATCTGCCGCCAGCCGTCCTGCTGGTGCTGATCACCCGGGCTGACCCGCGGCTGCCGCTCGCCCGGCTGCGCACCATCGGCGAGATGGTCGAGGTCAGGATGCCCGAGCTGCGCTTCACGCCGTCGCAGGCGGCCGCGCTGGTCCGCAGCGTCTCCGGAGCCGAGCTCACCGATGCTGACCTGGCCGATCTCGTCGAGCGGACCGAGGGATGGCCGGCCGGGCTCTATCTCGCGGCGCTGTCGCTGCGCGGGCACCCCGCACCGGGCGACTTCGTCCGCCAGTTCACCGGCAATAACCGCTTCGTGGTCGACTTCCTGGCCGAGGAGGTGCTGACCCGCCAGCCGGCTGAGATCCGGCGGTTCCTCGCGCGGACCTCCATCCTCGACCGTTTCTGCGCCCCGCTGTGCGACGCCGTGGCCGGATCGGATAATTCGGCGGCCATCATCGACATCCTCGAGCGGGAGAATCTCTTCGTCGTCCCGCTGGACGAGACCCGGGGGTGGTACCGCTACCACCACCTCTTCGCGCAGGTGCTCCGCAGCCAGCTCGCGAGAGCCGAGTCCGGCACCGTGCCCGTGCTGCATCAGCGGGCGAGTGCCTGGTACCTGGCGTCGGGCTGGGTGGAAGAGGCGATCGGCCATGCGCTGGCCGCTGGTGATGTCCCGCGCTCCGTGGATCTCATCGCGCGGCACTGGTACGCCTACGTCAGCGTGGGCCGGGCGGGCACGGTCCGGGCCTGGATGCGGACGTTCTCCGACCAGGAGATCGCTGCTCACCCGCTCGCGGCGCACTGCGCGGCCTGGGCCGCGGCCCTGTCCGGTGAGCCGGAATCCCTGCACCGCTGGCTGCCGGTCATCGAGACCGCGCACCACGAGGGCCCGATGCCAGACGGGCTGGTCTCGCTGGAGTCCTCCGCAGCCCTGCTGCGCGGCGTGTACGGGTTCGAGGGCCTCCAGGTGATGCGTGACTCGGCGCGGCGGGCCGTCGAGCTGGAAGCCGACCCCGGATCCCCGTGGTACACGCTGGCCCGGGCGGCGTACGGCTTCAGCCTCTACCTGTCCGGTGACCTGGACGCCGCGGAGGAACCGCTCCAGGACGCGGCGCGCGGCGAGGCGTCCGGCACGATGATCGGCATCCTGGCCCTGGCCACCTTGTCCCTCATCGCCGCCGGGCGCGGCGACATCGCCCTGGCGGAGGAACTGGCTGACCGGTCGCGCGGCCTGGCCACCCAGGACGACCTCACGGAGTCGCCGCAAGCGTCACTGGCCTACACGGCCACGGGTGCGGTACGTGCCGCCCAGGGCCGGCTTGACGAGGCCCGGGCCGAATTCGAGCACGCCCTCAGGTCCCGGCGGCGGAAGCCGGGGATGAGCCCCTGGGCCACGCTCGAAAGCCTGCTCGGGCTGGCCCCGGTCCTTCTCGAGCTGGGAGACAGCGCGGCCGCCGGGGAAGCCATCGATGACGCGGAGCGGCTGCTGGTCCAGTTCCCCGAGGGCGTGGAGGTTCTCGAGGCCCGGCTGGAGAACCTCAGGCGGCGGCTGGACGGCCCGGCCCGGGCGGCGGCCCGGGGAGGCCCGCTCACCCAGCGGGAGGTGGCGGTGCTGCGCCTGCTCCGGGGCACGCTGTCCCTGCGGGAGATCGGGGAGGAACTCTACGTGTCACCGAACACGGTCAAGACGCACGCCCAGGCGATCTACCGGAAGCTCGGCGTGTCCACCCGGCACGACGCCGTGGAACGCGGGCGGCAGGCCGGGGTGCTGTGAGCCGGGTGGCCGGCGCAGGCCGGCCACCCCGGGCGCGGCCTAGACCAGGTGAAGCTGCCGGGCGCGCCGGACCGCCTCCCTCCGGTGCGCGGCCGCCAGCTTGCGGTAGATGCTCTTGAGGTGGGTCTTGACCGTGTTCACCGAGATGTACATCTCCGCGGCGATCTCGGCCGTGCTCATCATGTCTGACATGTGCTGGATCACTTCGCGTTCACGCTGGCTGAGCTGTTCCACGATCAGCGGCGGCGCGTCGCCGGACGGCCCCCCGGCCGCGGCCGGGCCGGAACCGATCAGGCCGGTTTTCAGCAGCGGCTGGTGCGCGCGGGCCAGCGCGGGATCTTGCCGGAGCACCGGGCGCAGCCAGGTCCGTTCCATCATGAACGGCAGCCGCAGCTGCTCGGCGCTGGCCAGCCGCAGCGCATGCTCCAGCGCCCGCCGGCCCCGCACCCGGTCGCCCGCCCGGTAGTTCAGCCTGGCCTCAGCCAGTTCGGCGTCCACCTCGGCGTAGCCGGACTCAGCCGCGGAGCCGGGCCGCCGGGCGGCCAGCGCCCGCCGGGCCGCCTCGGGGTTTCCCCCGGCCAGCCACGCGCGGGCCAGCGCGACCGCCACATCGGCCCGGGACCGTGACCCGCTCCGCTCGGCCGCGTCCACCGCATCCTGGGTCGCCCCGTCAGCCGCGTACGCCCTCGAATCGAGGAGGGTGAGCCGGTCATCCAGCCAGCCGGGCAGCGGCTGGCCCGACCGGGCCTGGCCGAGCATTTCCCTGGCCGCCGTGGTGTGGCCCCCGGCCAGCGCCTCGCGCACGGCGACCACCTGGGCCAGCACATCCGCCAGCGGGTCCGGCCGGAGCCGCTGGGCTTCCCCGGCCCGCTTGAGCTGGGTGCGCGCCTGCCTGAGCTCCCCCCGGTCCAGATGTACCCAGGCCAGCGCGACACTGGCCGCCGGGCCGCCGGACTGATCGCCGAGGGCCTGGTCAGCGAGGGCGCCAGCCCGGGTCAGCTGCCCGCGCAGCGCCTCGGCGAGCGCGAGCTGCCCGAGGTAGCCGGCCCGCTCGTAGCTGCTCGCCGCCGCCCCCCGCGCACTGGCCGCACTGAGCGTCCCGGCGGCCTGGTCGAAGTCACCGGCCCACAGTTCGGCCGTTCCGCGGCTGGCCAGCACCTCGCCGTGGACCCCGGGATGGCGGGCCAGCTGATCTTCCGGGAGCAGCTCCAGCAACCGCTGCGCCCGGGCCGCCGCGCCGGCGGCGGCAGCTCCCTGGCCGGTGCGGCGGGACAGGGCGACACGGATGAGCGCGGCGGCCAGCCGGGCGGGGATGTCCTCGCCCGCGGGCCGCTGCTCCAGGATCGCGTCGGCCGCCCCGAGGGTGGAGCCGTCAGGGGAGGTGCCGGTGCCAGCCAGTTCCATGGCCGCGGCGACGACCATGAGCTCTGGCCCGGCCCCGGGCGGGACGGGCGGCATGCGCCGGAACTCGTCCGCGAGCGGGTGCAGTCCCCGGGGATCCATGAGCTGCCCGATGGCCAGTTCGTCAACGACGATCCGGGCCGCGAGCGCCCAGTCGCCCGATTCGCCGGCGTGCCGGACGGCTTCGCCGAGCGGCCCGTGCCGCCAGTACCATTCAGCGGCCCGCCGGTGCAGGCCAGGGACCTGGGCCGGGGACTCACGGCGGAGCTTGAGGCTCAGGACCGAGGCGAACAGGGCGTGGTAGCGATAGCAGCCGTTCCCGACGGGGCGGACGAACGCGTTGGTCCGGGCCAGTTCCGCCAGCGCGGCCGCGGATTCCCCCTCCTCCGTCAGCACGTCAGCGATAGCCGGGCTGACCAGGGACAGGATGCTGGTACGCAGCAGCAGCTCGCGGACCGGCGCGGGCTGGGCGTCCAGCACCTCTTCCACCAGGTATCCGGTGATGGAACTGTCTTCAGCCAGGAACTCCTTGACGAATTGCGCGGGGTCAGTGTGCCCCTCCATCGAGATGGCGGCCAGGCGCAGGCCCGCCGCCCAGCCCTCCGCGCGACGGGTGAGCGACTCAACGGCTGAATCGGACAGGACCACGCGGTGCTGCGCGAGCAGCAGGCCCGATTCCGCCACGCTGAAGGCCAGGTCGCTGGCCCGGACCTCGCCGAGTTCGCCGGCCAGCCGGTAGCGGTGCAGGGGGAGGAGCGGGTCCATCCGGGACGCGGCGATCAGGCGCAGCCCGGGTGCCGCGTTCTTCAGCACGTAGGCCAGGCCCTCCAGGGCGTCGGATGCGGTCAGCAGGTGCAGGTCGTCCAGGACCAGGACCACCGGCGGGTCCTGCGCGGCCAGCACGGATGCGAGCCGCAGGAGGAAGCTGTGACTGGCGCCGACCTCGCCGGCCACCTCGGGGGAAAGCAGCGGGACCCGGACACCCGCCTTGCGGAGGGCCGCCGCGACATGAGACCAGAACACCGCCGGCCGGTTGTCGTACTCGTCCACGGTCATCCAGGCGCACGGGCCCGGGCTGGTCCTGGCGGCGGCCCAGAGCGCGATGGCCATGGTCTTGCCGGCCCCGGGCGGCCCAGTGACCATCGTCAGCGGGCCACGTGCACTCTGGGTGAGCATCTTCTCCAGCCGCGGCCGCGGTACCGCCCACTCAGGCAGGCCCGGGGCGGTGATCTTGGACATGAGGACAGGGTCGGCGGCGCCGACCCGCGGTCCGGTGTGGCCGGTCACGCTACGCGTGGGGGCAGGGGTGATCATTGCTAACAACCTCTTCCCGAAACCAGCGCCGCCGGCTGCCCGCCCTCATCAGGGATTCCCGGCCGCGTGGAGCCGGCCTGGGGGGCCGTCTCGCCTGATTTCGAGCCTTCGCCGCAGCTGGGTGGTTTGTCATCACCCGGCCGCGATCTCACCAGGGTGAAGTCACCCGGTTGGAGGGGTGCGCGACGCTCCTGGCGGCGGCAACGTTGTGACCGGCATTGCTGCACATGGGGAGCCGCCTTGACACCGTCCTACTACGAGATCCGGGTCGTTGGTGTGCTGCCACCCGAAGCCCTGCTGGACTTCGAACGGCTCACCGCAACCGTGGAACCGGTGGAAACTGTCCTGCACGGCCCCCTGCCTGACGTCGCGGCGCTGCATGGCCTGCTCGCCCGGCTGGAGACGTTCGGGGCGCAGATCGTGGAGATACGCCGGCTGCGCGACTGGGACCCGCCTGCGGACGCCTGACCGGCGGCCCGCCGCGTCCGGGCCACAGCCCCCGCCAACCACGGCCCCCGCCAACCACGGCCCCCCGAGCCGCCCGGCCACCGCGGCCGGGTCTGCGGCGCCCCGCTCAGAGCGGCAGGGCGCCACCCTCGGCCGCCTCGGTCTCCGCTTTGTCCGGCATCCCCCGGACCAGGATGATGATGACCACGGCGACAGCGGCGCCGATGATGTCGCCGCCGACGTACACCCACCAGCCGGTGAAGTTCGCGCCCACGATGTCCGGACCCAGTGTGCGGGCCGGATTCATCGACGACCCGCTGATGGGACTCGCGAACAGCCCGAGCAGCGCCACGGTGGAGCCCACCGCGATCGCGGCGTTGTGGCCGATGCTGCGGCCGCCCGTCGCCGTGTGCAGGATCACGCTCACGAGGATGGCGGTCAGGACGATTTCCATGATGAACGCCCGCCAGTCCCCGCCGGGCTTGGCGATGGGGTAGTTCCCACCCGCGCTGACATTCCCGAAGAGGGCCTGCAGGAACAGCGCTGCGCCGATAGCGCCGGCGAACTGCGCGGCCAAGTACGGCAGGACCCAGTTCGGCGGGAACACCCGGCGGGCCGTGAACGCGAAGGTGACCGCGGGATTGATGTGCAACCCGGACAGCGGTCCCCAGGCATAGATGAGGGCCATCACCAGTGCGCCTGGCGCGATCACCGCGGCGGCCCGGCTGATCGGGCCGCCCCCCGCGTAATGGTTGATGACGCCGGACCCGGCGGCCACGGTCACCAGCGCGAAGGTACCGAGAAACTCGATGATGAGACGGACCCGCAGCGGCCGCTGCTTGAGCTGGTCTTCTTCGAACCGCAGCAGGTACCGCCGGCTGACCTGAGCGGCGTGCTGTGCCTCCTGATCGTCAACGGCCTCAGTCATGCCCGTCCACCTGCCCTCCTGGTCAGCCGGCCACGCCCGCCGTGACGAGCCCAGCCTTCCCGACGCGGCGGGCCGGCGGATCACCCGCCGCGAGGGAAGGCCCGGGGCCGGGCCACAGACCGGGGCCCCACCCCTGGCGGTCCGCACCATCCCTTACGGGTGAGCCCGGGAGCCCGGGAAGGTGCAACCGTCGACGTGGTCGATCCCCGGGAAGATCCGCTCCCGGGGTACCGAAGGGACTCTGGACATGAGCATGCCCACCAAGGCGGCGGTCGACGACACCACGAGCGAGGCGCTGGCCAGCCTGGCCCTCGGCGATCCCGAGCTCCTGGGCGAGGGCGTGGCGCTCCGCCAGGAACTGCAGGAGCGAAGCGGCCTGGATCCGCGCACCTTCGCCCTGGTCAAGATCGCTGCGCTGATCGCCCTGGACGCGCCGCCGGCCTCGTACCTGTGGCAGGTAGGACTCGCGATCGATGCCGGCGCCACGCCGGAAGAACTGATCGGCGTCCTGCGGGCCGTCGCGCCGCAGGTCGGTTTGCCCAGGATCGTGGCGGCGGCGCCGGAGCTGATGGTCGCCCTGGGCCTGGCCCTGCCCGACGGCCCCCCCGGGATGGTCTAGCGCACCGCTCCACGCACCCCGGCCCGGGGGCGAAGCGGATCCGGAACCTCAGGCAAAGGAAGTGCACCGTGAGCCAGCCGTTCAAGGGAACGATCAACACAGATATCCGGGACTCGGCCCCGGACTGGTCACCATTCGAGCCGCCGAAGGCGCCGGACGGCGCGCCGAACGTCGTCTACATCGTGCTGGATGACGTCGGCTTCTCGGCCATGTCCAGCTACGGCGGCCCGATCGACACGCCGAACATCGACCGGATCGCCAGCGAGGGGATCCGCTACACGCAGTGGCACACCACGGCGCTCTGCTCGCCGACCCGGTCCTGCCTGCTGACCGGCCGCAACCACACCCGCAACTCGATGGCCTGCATCACCGAGGCGGCGATCGGCTTCCCCAACGCCAGCGGCACCATCCCGCCGGAGAATGGCATGCTGTCGGAGATCCTGGCCGAGCGGGGCTGGAACACCTACATGGTCGGCAAGTGGCACCTGTGCCCGACCGTGGAGATGAACGTCGCGTCGACCCGGCGGAACTGGCCGTCCGGCCGCGGGTTCGAGCGCTGGTACGGGTTCCTGGGCGCCGAGACCAACCAGTGGTACCCGGACCTGGTCTACGACAACCACCCGGTCGACCAGCCCAAGCTGCCCGAAGAGGGCTATCACCTCACTGACGACATCACCGATAAGGCCATCGAGTTCATCACGGACTCGAAGGTGATCGCACCGGACAAGCCGTTCTTCCTGTACTACGCCCCCGGCGCCGCGCACGCGCCGCACCATGTCTCCAAGGAATGGGCCGACAAGTTCAAGGGCCGGTTCGACATGGGGTATGAAGCGATGCGCGAGCAGACGCTGGCCCGGCAGAAGGAGATGGGCATCGTCCCGGCTGATACCGGGCTGCCGCCGGTCAACCCGATCGGCACCCCCGAGACCCGGCAGGGGCCCGACGGCCAGCCGTTCCCCCCGCTCGACGAGACCAGGCCATGGGATTCACTGTCGGCCGAGGAGAAGCGGCTCTTCGCGCGGATGGCCGAGGTGTACGCGGGGTTCCTGGCCCACGCCGATCATCACGTCGGCCGGCTGCTCGACTACCTGGAGGAGTCCGGGCAGCGGGATAACACGATGATCATCGTGGTGTCGGACAACGGCGCCTCCGGCGAGGGCGGCCCCGACGGGTCGGTCAACGAGATGCTGTTCGCTAACGGCATCCCGGACAACATCCAGGCCAACCTCGCGATGATCGACGAGCTGGGCGGGACGAAGACCTACAACCACTACCCGAACGGGTGGGCGATGGCCTTCAACACGCCGTTCAAGATGTGGAAGCGGTATGAGTTCAACGGCGGCACCGCGGACCCGTGCCTCATCTCCTGGCCATCAGCCACGGCAGGCCGCGGTGAACTGAGGCACCAGTACCACCACGCGATCGACATCGTCCCCAGCATCCTGGACGCCCTGGGCGTCGAGCCGCCCGAGACGATCAAGGGGCACGTGCAGAGCCGGTTCGACGGCGTGAGCATGCGCTACAGCGTCGACGACGCGTCCGCGCCGTCCGCCCGCCGGACGCAGTTCTACTCGATGCTCGGCTCGCGCGGGATCTGGCACGACGGCTGGAAGGCCGTCACCACCCATCCCACGCTCAGCGGCTGGAGCCACTTCAACGACGACACCTGGGAGCTGTACCACACCGACACCGACCGGGCCGAACTGCACGACCTGGCCGCTGAGCACCCGGACAAGCTCCGCGAGCTGGTCAACCTGTGGTTCGCCGAAGCGGGCGCCAACGACGCGTTCCCGCTCGACGACAGGTCCGCGCTGGAGATCATTATCACGCCGCGGCCGCAGCTGGCCTCGCCCCGGCAGCGCTACACCTACTTCCCGAACACCGCCGAGGTGCCCGAGGCGCAGGCAGTCAACATCCGCAACCGCTCCTTCTCCATCGGGGCGCTGGTCGACATCCCCGCGGCTGGCGCGGAGGGCGTGCTGTTCGCGCACGGGTCCCGGTTCGGCGGGCACGCGCTCTACGTCAAGGACAACCGGCTGCACTACGTGAACAACTTCGTCGGCATGGCGGAACAGAAGATCGACGCCACCCAGGACGTCCCGACCGGGCGGGACCTGATCCTGTCGGCCTCGTTCGACAAGGACGGAGAGGACCCGCCGCACGTGTCCACCGGGATCTTGTCCCTCTACTACGGGGACAAAAAGGTCGGCGAGGGCCGGATCAAGACCCAGCCCGGGCTGTACAGCCTGGCCGGCGAGGGACTGTGCGTGGGCCGTGACAGCGGCGAATCAGTGACCGCCGACTACCCGGGCCCGCATCCGCATGCCTTCACCGGCGGCACCATCAAGCGGGTCGCGGTCGATGTCAGCGGCGACCCGTACGTCGATCTCGAGCGCGAGGCCCAGGCCATGCTGGCCCGCGAGTAGGGAGACCCCGATCACCGATCAGGCGGCCCCCACCCAGGCCGGCCCCGCCCAGGCCAGCAGGGAGCGCCCGCACGTGCTGACCGTGCCGGGCGCTCCGCTGGCCTTCCACGTGATGGCCAAGCCCACCGGAGCGGTCTGCAACCTGGACTGCGAGTACTGCTTCTTCCTGTCCAAGGAGATGCTGTACCCGGGCAGCAAGTTCCGGATGGCCGCTGACCTGCACGAGACCTATATCCGCCAGCTCATGGAGGCGCACGCCCGGGTCCCGGAGGTGGTCGTCGCCTGGCAGGGCGGTGAGCCGACCATGATGGGCCTGGATTTCTTCCGCCGCTCCATCGAGCTGGAGCGGCAGTACGCCCGGCCGGGCCAGCGGATCCTCAACACCATCCAGACCAACGGCACCCTGCTCGACGACGAGTGGGGCATGTTCCTGAAGCAGCACGACTTCCTGGTCGGCATCTCGATCGACGGGCCGCGCGAGATGCACGACGCCTACCGGGTCGACAAGGGCGGCAAGCCCACCTTCGACCGGGTCATGCGCGGCCTGGACGTGCTGCGGCGGCACGGGGTCGACTGGAACGTGCTCACCACGGTGCACGCGGTCAACGGCGACCACGGGCGGCAGGTGTACACGTTCCTGCGCGACGAGCTCGGCGCGGCGTTCATCCAGTACATCCCGATCATCGAACGCGCGACCGAGCAGACGCTGCCGGTCGCCGACGCCGGCTGGGGCGGCAGTGTCCGCGGCCGCCCGCTCTACACCCAGGAGGGTGACCTGGTCACCCACCGCTCGATCGGGCCGGCGCAGTACGGCCAGTTCCTCATCGACGTGTTCGAGGAATGGGTCCGCCGCGACATCGGCACCGTCTACGTGCAGATGTTCGACACGGCGCTGGCCAACTGGTACGGCGAGCCCGGCGGGATGTGCGTGCACGCCAAGACCTGCGGACAGCAGCTGGCCCTCGAGCACACCGGCGACCTGTACTCCTGCGACCACTACGTCGAGCCCGGCTACCTGCTCGGCAACATCAGGGACCGGCACATGCTGGAGCTGGTGGCCTCACCCCAGCAGCGCAAGTTCGGGCAGGACAAGCACGACACGCTGACCCGGTACTGCCTGGACTGCGACGTCCGGTCCGCCTGCCACGGAGGCTGCCCTAAGGACCGGTTCGCCACCTCTCCCTACGGCGAGCCCGGCCAGCACTACCTGTGCGCCGGCTACAAGGACTTCTTCCACCACGTCCGCGAGCCGATGCAGGCGATGGCCAGCCTGCTCCGCGCGGGCCGGGCACCGTCTGAGCTCATGGGCTCGTACGCGGCGCAGGACGCCCGGCGCGGCCAGCCGCCAGGACATCCACGCTGAGGGCCAGGATCCAGGCCGGGAACAGCAGTTCCACCCAGGCGGAAAACCCGACGGCGACCAGCAGCAGGACCGCGGTGACCAGCCCGGCCACGGTGAGCCACCGGGACACGATCTGGGTGCGCCGCGCGATGGTCACGGCGGTCAGCGTGAACACGGCCGCCATCCGCATCGCGTAGACGTTCAGCAGCAGTGAGGTGACGTTGCGGCCCAGCGCCAGGGTGCCGGCGGCCGGCACCCCGGACGTCGCGGACGCGATGATCCCGCCGCCGATCGCCGCGGCCACGAACATCATGGCCACGAACAGCAGGCCACTGCCCAGGAACACGGTCGCGAAGAAGCGGTCCTCACGGTCGCCGATCCGGTCCCGGAGCACCCCGATGAACCAGAGGAACGCGATCCCGGCGAACGGGACGAGGTTCAGCGCGACCGCCACCGCGGCGCGCCGCCGCGAGTCCGTCAGCCAGGTGCCCGGGACCTCAGGATGCGACGGCACCGAGATCTTGAGCAGGACGAGCGCCGAGATGAGCAGCACGGAGAAGAGGATCCCGGCGACCGCGGCCGCCCGCGGCGTCCTCAGCGGGCTCCCCGCCCGCAGCACATCCTGGCCCGCTAGTTCCGCCACGGCTGAACACTAGGCCGGCCCGGCCGAACCGCCACCACCCCGCGCGGGTGAGCCGCCCGCGGCCGCCGCCAGGAAATATCTTGGCGACAACCCGTGGCAAACCTCCGCGATCTGGACCACGGCGAGGCGGGAGGACAGCACGGTGCCGCACCGCCTTCGCTCTTCCCTGGCCGCCGCCGGCCGGTGGGCCGCCAGCATCGGCCCGGAGCGGGCCCACCTGCGCGCGGACATCGTAGCCGGGCTGCCCCGGGCGATCAGCAGCGTGCCGGACGGCATGGCCGCGGCGGTCCTCGCCGGGGTCAACCCGGTGCAGGGCCTGTACGCAGGGTTCGCGGGCCCCATCGCGGGCGGGTTCACCTCGCATACCCGGCTCATGGTCATCACCACGACGTCAGCGGCCGCCCTGGCCGCCGGCTCGGCCCTGCAAGGCGTGGCCCCCGCCCAGCGGCCCGGTGCCATCGCGCTGCTGGTGATTCTGGTCGGCGCCGCCCTGGTCGCCGCGGGCATGGTCCGCCTCGGCCGCTACACCCGGTTCGTCTCCTACTCCGTGATGATCGGCTTCCTCACCGGGATCTCCGTCAACATCGTGTGCGGCCAGATCGCCGATCTGACCGGCGCCCCGGCCCAGGGCGATTTCCCGCTCGCCAAAGCGGTCGACGTGCTCACCCACCCCAGCCGGATAGACCTGGCCTCGCTGCTGGCCGGGCTCGGCGCGCTGGCGATCCTGGCCATCCTGGCCCGCACCCGGCTGGCCGTGCTCAGCTCCCTGTTCGCCCTGGTGATCCCGACCCTCGTCATCGCGGCCACGGGCGCGGACAGCGTCGCCCGGGTGGGGGACGCGGGCGGTATCCCGCGGGGTATCCCGCTGCCGCATCTGCCGGATTTCCGGCTGTTCTCGTTCAGCCTGGTGACCGGCGCCCTGGCGGTCGCGGCGATCGTCCTCGTCCAGGGGGCCGGCGTAGCCGAGGCCGCGCCGAATCCCGGCGAGGCCCGGCCCCGCCCGAACCAGGACATCATCGCCCAGGGAGCAGGCAACCTGGCCTCAGGGTTGTTCCGCGGCATCCCCGTGGGCGGGTCGGTCGGCCAGACCGCGCTCAACATGTCAGTCGGCGCGAAGACCCGCTGGGCGGCAATCTTCTCTGGCGTCTGGCTGCTGGTGATCCTGGCCCTGTTCTCCGGGCTGGTGGCCAGGATCGCGGTGCCCACCCTCGGGGCGATACTCATCTTCGCCGCCATCGGCTCGCTGCAGCTGGGAGAAGTGCGCAGCATCATGCGCACCGGGCGCAGCTCGCAGATCGCGGTCATCACGACCTTCGCCGCCACGCTGTTCCTGCCGGTCGCCGCCGCGGTCGGCATCGGGGTGGCCCTGTCGCTCCTGCTGCAGCTGAACCAGGAGGCGATGGACCTGGCCGTGGTGGAACTCGTCCCCCGCGACGACGGGCTCTTCGAGGAGCGCCCGCCCCCGGCCGTCCTGACCAGCGGCCACGTGACCATCCTGGACGTGTACGGCAGCCTGATGTACGCCGGTTCCCGCACGTTGCAGGCTCACCTGCCTGATCCGGGCGGGACGCGGTCTTCCGTGGTGGTGCTGCGGCTGCGTCGGCGCACGTCGCTGGGCGCGACCTTCGTCAAGGTGGTGGGCGACTACGCCGACCACCTGGCGGACGCCGGCGGCCGCCTGTACCTGAGCGGTCTCGACCCGAGCCTGACCGACCGGCTCCGGCGGACCGGCCACCTCGACGGGCCGGTGCATACGTTCGAGGCCACCCCGGTCGTTGGTGAATCGACCAGGGCGGCCTCGCTCGACGCCGAAGCGTGGCTCGTCACGCGGCACGACGGCGGCGGATGAGCATGCGCCGGCCGCGGCGCTCCTAGCGCCTGCGCGAAACGCGCCGCGCCGTGCGCCGTCCTGTGCGCCGGGCTACTCTGCGGGCACCGATCATCTCTGCCTCCAGGTGTTCTCGTGTCTGGCCGGAACGTCGTTCAGCTTGCTGCGCCTGAGGTTTCCATCTCGTGCAGTTCCTTCGCTTCCTCGGCCGAGACCAGCCCGATCTCCACGAGGTCGAGCGGGCTGATGAAGCCGTCACTGATGCGGAAGCCGCCGGCGCGGGCGATCGCGTCGCGCAGCGGCACCGCCCAGTGGTGCTCCAGCAGGATGAGCGCGGCCGCGGAGCCGTTCGGGATGTCCTCCAGGATGTCCCAGCCCTCCTCCTCGGTGAACACCTGCACGCCACCGTCGGCCGCTACCGCCTCGGCCCCCGCGACTGCGCCCTCCTCCACGCCGTCCTCGCCCTCGATGCCGAGGCCGATGAGAGCGCCGATCTTGGTCCCGTACTCGATCGCCTCAGCTTCGGTGAGGTTACTGAGGTGCTCGACTTCGAGTTCGCCCTCGGCGTCCTTGTAGACGGCGAGCGAGTCGATCACCCGGACCATGTCGCTCTCACGGAGCCGTTCGAGTTCGGCGACTATCTCGCCGTGGAAGTTGGGCTGACTGAATCCCAACACGATGAGCTGTACCGGCCCGATGGCCATGAAACTCCGCCTCTTCTCACTGGTTGGCTTGTCTGTCCGGGCTGGAGGTGCGTCACCCCGGCCCACCACCGGAGCATCTGCCCTGGGGGCTGCCTGCGCATCACCCGGCAGGAGGGATAGCTGCGCCCGGGCC
>Ga0208717_1000321_pt1 | contig 17153 bp, 18 predicted proteins | sample NGESurF53shallow_FD_184489 | JGI IMG/M metagenome (GOLD analysis project Ga0208717, IMG submission 184489) | Arctic peat soil microbial communities from Barrow, Alaska - NGEE Surface sample F53-3 shallow (SPAdes) | ecosystem: Environmental > Terrestrial > Soil > Wetlands > Peat ... | reverse complement strand
CCATTCTTCATGGGGGGAGCAACCATGTTCAGGTTGGGGCATGTTTGACCCAGGGTTGTCGTCTGGCGAGGACGAGGTTGGCGGCCTCGATGAGCTTTCGCATGACGGCGACGAGGACGACCTTGGGCGGTTTTCCGCGGGCGAGCAGGCGCGCCGCGAAGGCCTTGAAGTCGTTGTCGCAGCGCTTGGCGCTGAGGGCGGTGAGGTAGAGCATTCGTCTGGGCCGGCTTCGGCCGCCGGCGATGAAGCGCATGCCCTTGAACTGTCCGCTGTCGCGATCGAAGGGGGCGACGCCCAGGAGGGAGGCGGCCTGGCCGCGATCCATGGCGCCCAGTTCGGGCATCCGAACCACCAGGCTGGCGGCCACGATGGGTCCGATCCCCGGCAGGCTGATGAGGAGCTTCATCCGCTCGGCGAGGTCGGCTCTGGCCTTGATGCGGCGCAGAACCTCGCCGGCCAGCTTGGCCTTCAGACGCTCGAGGGAACCGATCTGGGCCTTGAGGGTCTTGGCGAGGTCCTCGAGGGTCACATGCTCCATGAACCCCCTCAACTGGGCGAGCTGGTCGGTGATCTGCTCGTAAGCGGTCAACCGTTCGGCCAGGTCCCACAGGCCAGGGTCCTGGGCCGCTTTCACCGCCTCCGTCTGGGCCGTGGCCGCCGCGATCAGGCGGGCGTCGAGTTTGTCGTTCTTGGCCCGCCGGCGCTCGAGGCGCGCGAACAGACGCACCTCGATCGGCTGGTGCACGACCACCTCGAAGCCCGCCGCTTCCAGAGCCGCGCGCACCGCCCGCTCGTAGCCGCCGGTCGCCTCCAAGCCGACGCGGACGACCTCCCGCGCCCCAAGCCAGCCGATCAGCTCGGCAATGCCGGCCGGCCCGTTGGCGACCCAGGTCAGATCATCAACTCCATGCACCGCCGCGTCGAGCCGCAGCTTGCCGACATCGACGCCCGCGATCTTCCTGGTAGACTGGTGCTGTTTCATCGACCCATCCTTGTGGCTTCGGACCCAATCGTCCCTGCAACCATCCGGGCCAGTGAAACGTCGGTGGCGACCCTGCTCCCCCTCAGTCCTCGCGGCTCAGGGGATCTCGGTCCCTCCACCGACAGTCCGCCTGGCGCGCGATACGCCAGGCGGACGTCCCGGAAGACAGACCACAATAGCCGATCCTCAACAGACAAGGGGGACCGCGAAGCGGTGGAGGGGGCGCGGGACGAGAGCCGGCGCGGCGCGGCGACGGTCAGTGCCCGGGATCGTCCGGGTGCGAACCCGGTGTCTGGTTTTCGTCCGGCGGCAGGGCGCTGACCGAACCGATGCTGCCAAAGAGCTGTTCGAGGACGGTCATTTCCCGCCCGCGCGTGGGTGTTTCATGCCCATTGTAGGCGATCACCCGGCCGTCCTTGAGGGTGTAGGTGTTCACGGCGGTCACCTGCTGGGTGCCCTTGTCGAAGGCGATCGCCACCACGTCGCGCTTGACCACCCGGGGATGATAAAAGGCCGTCTTGTTGGTGACCTGGGATATGTAGAACCAGGTGTCCTTGTCGAAGGTGCCCGTCGCCGTGGGCGAACCGAGCCGGGCTTGGACGGTGGCGCGCGTATCCGTGCCGACCTTGACGTCGGAGGGCGCCTGATCGACGGCCTGAAATCCCTGGAAGCTGTTCACGGGCGAACAGGCCGCGGCGGCCAACAGGGTGGTCGAGAGGGCGGCGACGGCGACGGCGGTGCGGAGCATGGCCGGGAAAACCTCGTGTCTGCGGATCGTGCGGCCTTTGACCTGGAGCCGAGGGCCGCCTAGTTCAATGCGCCAGATTACCCCTTCCCGCGGCGAAAGCGAGGCAAACTGAGTGTTTCTTGACCGATTCCGGGCCGGAAGAGCGGAAAAGCGCGTGGCGCGGCGGCTCTACGACGCGGCGGTCGCGCAAGGCAGACAGCCGGCCCTCTATGCCCGCATGGGCGCGCCCGACACGCCCGAGGGGCGATTCGAAATCCTGACTCTGCATGTGATTCTGCTCATCGATCGGCTCGGGCGCGACAACCCGGACGCCGCCCGCCTGCGTCAAGCGCTCTTCGACGTCTATTTGAGCGACCTCGACGGCGCGTTGCGTGAAATGAGCGTCGGGGACCTCGCGGTGGGCAAGCGGATGAAGAGGTTGGGCCAGGCCTTCTATGGCCGGGCGAGGGCTTACGACGCCGCCTTCAAGGCGCTTCCCGACCTCGCGAAACTCGAGGGCCTCGCCGGGCGAACCGTGCTGGATGGCCAGGCCGGCGTCGATCCCACCCCTTTGGCCGCCTACGTCGCGCGGACCCGAGAGAGCCTCGCGGCGGGCGAGACGGCCGCCCTGCTCGCCGGCGGGGTGACCTGGCCCGCGGCCGCGGAGGCAGCGGGCTGATCGACGCGTGGGCCGCGCCGCTTGCATCGCGCGCCCCCGCCTGTATCGTCCGGCCGCCCCGCCCGGCGGGACTTCGAAGGAGCTGAAAGCGCCGCCTTGCCCGATCCTCTCGTGATCTCGATCGACGCCATGGGAGGCGACCACGGTCCCTCGGTCGTCGTGCCGGGCGTCGCGCGCGCGACCAAGTTCCTGCCGGTGGGCGGCGTGCGCTTTCTGCTGCATGGCGATGAAATCCAGTTGAATCAGGCCTTGGCGCGCGCCTCCGCCATGGCCGAAATCTGTGAGGTGCGCCACACCGATCTGGTGATCACCATGGACGCCAAGCCGGCTCACGCCATGCGGCGGGGGAGGGGGTCCTCCATGTGGAACGCGGTCGAAAGCGTCAGGGCCGGCGAGGCCCACGCCGCGGTCTCGGCCGGCAACACCGGGGCTCTGATGGCCATCTCCAGGCTGCTGCTGCGCATGACTGGCGATCTGGACCGGCCCGCCCTGGTCGCGAACTGGCCGACCCTGAGCGGGATCACCGCCGTGCTCGACGTGGGGGCCAATGTGGTGTGCGACGCCGAGCGCCTGGTTGAATTCGCCGTGATGGGCGCCGCCTTCCACCGCGCCGTTCATCGCTCGACACGGCCCACCGTGGGGTTGCTCAACGTCGGCACGGAAACCGAAAAGGGCCACGAGGACGTGCGCGGCGCCGATCGGCTGTTGCGGAGCAACGCTTTCGACTTCGACTATCGGGGTTTCGTGGAAGGCGATGACATCGCCAAGGGGACGGTGGACGTGATTGTCACCGATGGCTTCACCGGCAACGTCGCGCTGAAGACGGCCGAGGGTCTGGCGCGGTTCTTCCGCGCCGAGCTGCGCCGGACGTTCACCGCCGACACCCTGTCGAAACTCGGCGCCCTCATCGCCCGGCGCTCTCTCAAGAAGATGGGCGAGCGGCTCGATCCCGGCTCGATCAACGGCGGGCCGTTTCTGGGATTGAACGGAATCGTGGTCAAGAGTCATGGAAGCGCCGACGCGCGCGGCTTCGCCACCGCCATCCGCCTGGCCGCCGATCTCGCCCGCAGCGATTTCGCGGCAGAGATCGATCGCAATCTGGAGCGACTCGCCGCGACGCCCGGCCAAGGGCCGCAAGAAAGAGCCACGGCGTGACTTCCGTCCCGCGTAGTGTCGTCACCGGAGTCGGGAGCTATCTGCCGACCGAAGAGGTCACCAACGACGACCTCGCCAAGGTCGTCGACACCAGCGACGCCTGGATCTTCGAGCGCACCGGCATCCACTCGCGCCGCCGGGCCGGAGCGGACCAGTTCACCTCCGATCTGGCGGTCGCCGCGGCCAGAGGCGCCCTGGCGGCCGCCGGCCGGACGCCGGCGGACGTCGATCTGATCGTCGTGGCCACGACCACGCCCGATCTGACCTTCCCCGCCACCGCGACGATCGTCCAACGCAAGCTCGGCGTCCCGGTGTGCATCGCGTTCGACGTTCAGGCCGTCTGTTCGGGCTTCGTCTACGCCTTGGCGGTGACCGACAGTTTCGTCGCCCGCGGGCTCGCCAAATGCGCCCTGGTCGTCGGCGCGGAGACCATGACCCGCCTGATGGATTGGACCGATCGCGGCACCTGTGTGCTGTTCGGCGACGGGGCCGGCGCGGTCATTCTGGAGCCCCGCGAAGGCGGCGGGACGACGGCCGATCGCGGCATTCTCGGCTTTTCGCTGCGCGCCGACGGAACCAAGCAGGATCTGCTCTATGTCGATGGCGGACCCTCCTCGACCGGCACGGTCGGCAAGCTTCGCATGCAGGGAAACCAGGTTTTCCGCCACGCGGTGGTCAACATCAGCGAGGCGGTGATTTCGGCCGCCAAGACAGCCGGCGTCGAGATGCCACAGATCGACTGGTTCATTCCCCACCAGGCCAACCAGCGCATCCTGGAAGGCGTGGCGCGGCGCCTGGGCATCGACCGTGCGCGGGTGATTTCCACCGTGGGGCTGCACGCCAATACATCCGCCGCCTCGATACCGCTGGCCCTGGCCCAGGGTGTCGGCGATGGCCGGGTGAAGCCTGGGCAACTGCTGCTCCTGGAAGCGATGGGCGGCGGATTGACCTGGGGCGCGGTCGTTCTGCGCCTCTAGAGAGCTTTCCGCAAAAGTGGGAACTGGTTTTGCGATCAGAAAGCGCTCGAGTGTTTGAGATAGAGCCTGTTTTCTCGATCAGGTCGATTCAACCTGATCGAGACAGGCTCTAGGCGCCGTTCAATCGCGGCGCCGGAAGCCTTTGACTTGACGCTACAATCGGGTCCGTGCACCTTGGCGGGGTTGCCCCCAAGAGGATCGCCATGAAAGACCGGACATTGACGCGGGCCGATCTCACCGACGCGCTTCACGAGGAGGTGGGTCTGACGCGTCAGGACTGCGCCGGATTGGTCGAGCGCACCCTCGATCTCCTGGCTGAAGCGATGCGGCGCGGCGAAACGGTCAAGCTGTCCGGCTTTGGGGTTTTCCAGGTTCGCGCCAAGCGCGAGCGGATGGGGCGAAACCCGAAGACCGGCGCGCCGGCGACCATCGCGCCGCGCCGGGTGGTCGGATTTCATGCCTCGCAGGTGATCAAGGCGCGCATCGATCGCGCCCTGGCCAAATAGGGACCGGCGCGCCGTGGCCAAGGGGCCCGAAGCGTTCCGGACCATTTCCGAGGCCGCCGCGGAACTGGGGGTCGCCCAGCATGTGCTGCGTTTCTGGGAAACGAAGTTCGCCTTCGTGCGCCCGATGAAGCGGGCCGGCGGGCGGCGCTTCTATCGCCCGCGCGACATCGCCGTCCTGGCCACGGTTCGTCGCCTGCTGCACAGCGAAGGCTACACCATCAAGGGGGTGCAGAAACTCCACCGCGAGCGGGCGTTCAAGATCGGCGAGGCCCCTGGAGGCGGTTCACCGATTGCGGAGGCTGGCCAAGATCGTCGACACCAGACGGCCTTGCCGCGTCACGACCCACCCGGAAACCTCGAAGAATCGCTTCTGGCCCTGGAGGCGGCCAAGGCGCGCCTCGACGCCCTGCTCGGCGCCCGATAACCGTCGCCGGATTTGCGATTGCCGCGTCGTGGCGCGCTCTCTATAAGGGCGCTCCTTCCTGCATCGGAGCGTGGCGCAGCCTGGTAGCGCACTTGACTGGGGGTCAAGGGGTCGCAGGTTCGAATCCTGTCGCTCCGACCATTTCGCCCGACATGGGCAAGCAGGGACGGAAGAACGGTCGCCCCCGCGCCGTCATGACCCTGACGAAAGGCGTGGCGCTCTGGTGATATCCATGGTGAGAGACGGCCGTTCTCGTCCGGTGGCCATCTGGCTCTTCGCCGTGGCCCTGCTTGTCCTTGCCATGGTGGTGGTGGGCGGCGCGACGCGCCTGACCGGTTCGGGCCTGTCGATCACCCAGTGGAAGCCGATTTCGGGCGCCGTGCCGCCGATGACCGGCCACGCCTGGGCCGACGCGTTCGGACGATATCGCGCCACGCCCCAATACCGACTGATCAACCCCGACATGAGCCTTGGCGGGTTCCAGTTCATTTTCTGGTGGGAGTGGGCGCATCGTCTGCTCGCGCGCGTACTCGCTGCTGTCTTCGCGCTGCCCTTCGCCACCTTTCTGGCTGCCCGGCGGCTGCCCCGCCGCCTCGTCTGGCGCTGCGCGGCGCTCCTCGCTCTGGGCGGCCTTCAGGGTCTGGTGGGCTGGTGGATGGTCCAAAGCGGCCTCGAAGCGCGTGTCTCGGTGGCCCCGGAACGTCTGGCGGCTCACCTGGGCCTGGCGCTCATCCTATTTTCCGCCCTGATCTGGACGGCGCTGGAAGCTTGGTCGGGCAAGAAGAGGGCGGGCGGCGGCAGGCGCGATGGCTGGACGCTCGCCGGCGCGCTGTTGGCCGGTGGGGTCTTCCTGCAGTGTCTGCTTGGCGCGCTGGTGGCGGGCGACAAGGCCGGCCTCGTCGACAACGATTGGCCCCTGATGGGCGGGGCTTTTTTTCCGCGCGACTATTGGCGCGGATCGTTCTGGACGACGTTCGCGCACAACCCGTCGGCGGTGCAGTTCAATCATCGGCTGCTGGCCTACGGCCTGCTGATCATGGGCCTCGGCATGGCGGTTACGGCAATCCGGTCGTCGCGCGTTCCAGGGACGATCAGAGGCCTGTGCGTGGTCTTCGCCGCTGGGGTGACGGGGCAGGCCATGCTCGGCATCGCAGCGCTCTGGTCAGGCATGCCATTGTCGCTGGCGATTTTCCACCAAGCCAATGCGGCGTTCGTGCTGGCCATCGCTGTCGCTCTGGCGTGGCGTTCGCGCCGTATTTGAAGGGTATCATGTTACCGTATTAGTGAAGAGATTGTATTTACCGGTCTTTTTCGAATTTCTTGAAGTTGTTGTTGACACTTCGGTGAGACGCCTTTAGTTCCCCCGCCTCACCTCGGCCCCGCCGCGACCCCCGCCGACGCCCATACGGATTGCGCCATGAACACCCGGACAACGACCTATCTGAAGGCGGCTGAGGTCGAGAAGAAGTGGATCCTTATCGACGCGCAGAACGCCGTGGTCGGCCGGCTGGCCACCTTCATCGCCATGCGCCTTCGCGGCAAGCATCGTCCCGACTACACGCCCAACGTCGATTGCGGCGATACGGTGGTGGTGATCAACGCCGACAAGGTAAAGTTCACCGGCCGCAAGCTGGAGCAGAAGACCTACTACTGGCACACCGGTCATCCCGGCGGGATCAAGGAGCGTAAGGCTGGAAACATCCTGGCCGGCCGGTTTCCGCAGCGCATCCTGGAGAAGGCGGTCGAGCGCATGCTGCCCAAAGAGAGCCCCCTGGCGCGCAAGCAACTGACCCACCTGAAGATTTACAACGGCGGCGACCATCCTCATGAGGCGCAGGGTCCAGAGACGATCGATTTCGCGGCCATGAACCCCAAGAACGCCCGGAGCCAATAGCCATGACCGACACTCGCGGCCTGGAGGCTCTGCAAAGCCTCTCTTCCAACCCCGCGCCCGATGCCGCCCCGCGCGAGCCGCGGATCGACAAGCAGGGCCGCGCCTACGCCACCGGCAAGCGCAAGAACGCCATCGCCCGGGTGTGGATCAAGCCGGGCAAGGGCATGGTCACCATCAACGGCCGCGACCAGGAGACCTATTTCGCCCGGCCCGTCCTGCGGATGATGATCGCCCAGCCGCTGCAGATCGCCGACCGGCTCGGTCAGTTCGATGTCGTGGCCACGGTGGAGGGTTCGGGCCTTTCCGGCCAGGCCGGCGCGGTGCGCCACGGAATCTCCAAGGCCCTGACCTGCTATGAGCCCGGTCTGCGCGCCGTCCTGAAACCGCATGGGTTTCTGACCCGCGACAGCCGCGTGGTGGAGCGCAAGAAGTACGGCAAGGCCAAGGCCCGTCGCAGCTTCCAATTCTCCAAGCGCTGACGCGCCGGCCGTATTCTCGAGGTTTTGCTTAGGCGGCCATGGTCGCGAAGGTCTTCATCGACGGCGAGGCAGGGACGACCGGCCTTCGTATCCGCGAGCGGCTCGCGACGCGGCGCGACATCGACCTTGTCTCGATCGATCCGGCGGCGCGTAAGGACCCGGCGGCGCGCCGGGACCGGCTCAACGGCGCGGACTTGGTCATCCTGTGCCTGCCCGACGATGCGTCCATCGAAGCCGTCCGATTGGTCGGGGACGAGCGGGTGAGCATCATTGACGCGTCCAGCGCCCACCGGACAGCCCCGGGCTGGACCTACGGATTCCCGGAAATGGCGCAGGGCCAACGCCAGGCCATCGCCGCGTCGCGCCGCGTCTCCAACCCGGGCTGCTACCCGACCGGGTTCATCGCGCTGGTTCGTCCACTCATCGCCGCAGGCCTGCTGCCGGCGGCCTGGCCGGTGACGATCAACGCCGTGTCGGGCTATTCCGGCGGGGGCAGGGCGATGATCGCCGAGTTCGAGGACACCGCCTCGCCAGGTTTCACCGCCGCTTCCTTTCGCCTCTACGGCCTGCGCATGAACCACAAGCACGTCCCGGAGATGCAATCTCACGCCGGGCTGAAGACACCGCCGCTGTTCGCACCCGCCGTCGGCCGCTACCGCCAGGGGATGATCGTCGAGGTCCCCTTGCCGCTTCACGCCCTGCCCGGCGCGCCGAGGCTCGCGGACATCCACGCCGCGCTGGCGGGGGCCTATGCCGATGAACCCTTCGTTGAAGTCGCGTCGCTGGACGAATGCGCGACTTTGGAAACCCTCGATCCAGAGAGTTTGAACGAAACCAACCGCGTGAAGCTCTATGTGTCCGGCTCGGGTGAAACGAGCCAGGCGCGCCTGGTGGCCGTGCTGGACAATCTCGGCAAGGGCGCGGCGGGGGCGGCGATTCAAAATCTCAACCTGATGCTGGGCTTGCCTGAGGACGCGGGGCTGTAATCACGCTCGTTTGAAACCGCGGATGTAACCCGAACCGCGCCAGCTTGCGTATAAGGCGCATGACCACCATCAGCCTTGACCCCGCTCGCCGAAGTATCCTCACCGGCGCTGCGGCGCTGGCCGCCTGCGCGCCCTTCGCCAGCGCCTTCGCCGCCGCCGATCCCTACGCCGCCTCGCCATGGCGCAAGGTCACCGACGCCGATTGGAAGAAGCGCCTGCCGCCGGCCTCCTTCGAAATTCTGCGCCGCGACGGCACCGAGACGCCGTTCACCAGCCCGCTGAACGACGAACACCGCGTCGGAACCTTCGTCTGTCTGGGCTGCGGACTGCCGCTGTTCAAATCCCAATGGAAGTTCAATTCGGGAACCGGTTGGCCGAGTTTCTACACCTCGATCAAGGGCGCGGTGGCCAAGAAGGAAGATCACCTGCTGGGCTTCCTGCGCACCGAATACCATTGCGCCCGCTGCCTCGGCCACCAGGGCCACATCTTCGACGACGGCCCCAAGCCCACCGGGCTTCGCTACTGCAACGACGGCGTGGCGCTGAAATTCGTGGTGGCTTAGGACCGCACCTTCACGAAACTGCCCGGCGCATCCTCGATCGGCTTGAGCGGGCCCTTGGCGGGATCGCGGGCGGGAATCTGCTTGCCGGATTTCGCCTTCAGCCACTTGGCCCAGTGCGGCCACCAGGAGCCGGGATGTTCCTCGGCGCCGGCCAGCCATTCCTCGAGGGTGGGGGGGAGTTTTTCGTTGGTCCAGTGCTGGTATTTATTCGCGGCGGGGGCGTTGATCACCCCGGCGATATGGCCCGAGCCGGCCAGGGTGAAGGTCACCGGCCCGCCAAACAGCCGGGCCCCCCTGTAGACCGATTTCGCGGGGGCGATGTGGTCCTCCTTGGATGACTGGACGTAAATCGGCGTCTTGACCTTGGCCAGATCCAGATGCTCGCCGGCCAGGTCGAGTTTGCCCTTGGCCAGGGCGTTCTGGGCGTAGAACTTGCGCAGATAAAAGAGGTGCAGCGTCTTGGGCATCCGCGTCTGGTCGGAATTCCAGAACAGCAGGTCGAAGGGCTTGGGCTCCTTGCCCATCAGATAGTTGCTGACGAAGAACGACCAGATGAGGTCATTGCCGCGCAGGGCGTTGAAGGTGTCGGCCATGGTCTGGCCGGCCAGCACGCCGCCGCCGGCGTCCATGCGCGCCTCGAGGTCTTCCAGCCACGCCTCACCGGCGAAGATCAGCAGGTCGCCGGCCTCGGAAAAGTCCTGTTGGGCGGCGAAGAAGGTCGCCGATTTCACCCGCTTGTCGCCCCGCGCGGCCATGTGGGCGAGGGCGCAGGAGAGCATGGTGCCACCGATGCAATAGCCGACCGCGTTGACGCTCTTGCCGCCCGTCTGGCGGGTCACCGCGTCGATGGCGGCGTAGATTCCCTCGTTGAGGTAGTCCTCGAACGTCTTGGCGGCGAGCTTGGTATCCGGATTGACCCAGGAGGTGACGAAGACGGTCAGCCCCTGGCCGGTCAGCCAGCGGATCATCGAATTTTCCGGCCGCAGGTCCAGGATGTAGAATTTGTTGATCCAGGGCGGGAAGATCAGGAGGGGGATTTCACCCACCGTCTCGGTGCTCGGCGTGAACTGAAGAATCTGGATTATATCGTTCTGAAAAATCACCTTTCCGGGCGCCGTGGCGACGTTCTCGCCGACCTTGAATTGGGCCAGATCGGTCTGGCTGATCGACAGTTGCCCGCCGCCGCGCTCGAGATCGGCGGCGAAATTCTCCATCCCCCGCGCGACGCTCTCTCCGTTGGTTTGCATCGCTTCGCGCAGGGCGGCGGGATTGGAGAACAGGAAGTTGGAGGGCGAGAAGGCGTCGGTGAGCATGCGGGTGAAGAACTCCACCCGCCGCTTGGTAAGCGGCTCCACGCCCTCGACCCCGCCTATCAGGTCGTTCAGCCATCCAGAAGTGATCAGATAGGATTGCTTGATGGTGTCGAAGATCGGATTGCTCGACCATTCCGGATCGCCGAAACGCTTGTCGCCCTTAGCCGGGGTGGCCACCGGGGATTGGGCTTCGCCGGCGGCGCCGCGCGCGGTGGCCCGCCAGAGGTCCATGTAGCGGCCGTAGAGATCGACCTGGGCGCGCATAAGGCGATCAGGCTGGGCGGCGAGACGGCCCATCACCTCGCCCAGGGCCGGGCCGACGTGGAAGGGATCGGCGTTCAGCGCGGCTGTACGGTCGGCCTGGCGCAGCGCGGCCTCGGCGATCACGCCCTGGGCGGCCATGGCGGCGCGAGCCAGATTGATCGACAGCTTTTCGAGGCCCTCGCGTTGGTCCGGTGACAGAAACTCGAATGTCCCACTGGCGGAAATCGATGACGCCTCCCCGGCGAAGCCAGGAGCCCCTGTCTTCTGGACGTTCGGCTCGGCCGCTGGCGCGCGAGGCGATTTGCGCCGCGCGGCCTTGGCGCCCGATTTCGCCTTGGCGTTCGCCATCTTCCCATCTCCTTCTTCGGGTCGGCCACCGCGCCCTTCCGCTGGGACGCGCCTTGGCCTATGACCTCGCGTGCTATGAAGCCTCTCGCGCGCGACTTTTCAATGACAAGGCTGATTTGGCTGGGCGTCGGCCTTCTGGTGCTGGCCTCGCCGTCGGCGAGCCTGGCCGCGCAACCGGGCGCAGGCGGGTCGCCGCCGCCGTTGCCGCCCGATCTGCTGGGGAGGGCGCGGGAGGTCAGCGCCTATCCGACCTTCTGCTCGATTCCGCCGACCCCGGTCGGGGTGCGCGGCGCCGGCGCGTTCAAGGCCGCGGTGGTGGACACACGTCTCGCCGGCGCTCGCCTGGCCAGCCAAACCGCGCCGTCGACCTTCTCCCTGGGCGACACCGAGGCGTTCGCCGCCACCCAGCGGGACGAAGCCGCGCCGCCGCCGCCGATGACCGCCCCCAGCGAAGCCGACACCGCGGATTTTACCAAGGCCGCGCGCGAGCGCGCCACGCCCCCCACGCGGCCACGCTAGCCGCCTCCAGAGACGATGCGAACTGATTCTCGACCCGTTCAGCATCCGCCGCCGCACGTCTTTGCGGACGCTGCGCACAATGTGAAGCTTGCACGGCCGGGTAGCCAGGCCGGCGCCGGCTTCGTGAGCCGAGCACGCCGATGAGTCGGCGCGAATGGCGCGTCGGCGTCGCCGGCCTGGGAACCGTGGGAGCCGGACTGATCGAGCTGATCGCCCAGCGCCCGGATTTTGCGCCGGCGGGCGCCCGCGCCATCGTCACCGGCGTCAGCGGCCGGTCGCGCCTGAAGTCCCGGCCCGCGGCCATATCGGCCCTGCCGTGGTTCGACGATCCGGTGGACCTGGCCCGCTCGCCCACCAACGACGTGTTCGTGGAATTGATCGGCGGTTCGGAGGGCGCGGCCAAGGCCGCGGTCGAGGCCGCCCTGGCCGTGGGCAAGCCCGTGGTCACCGCCAACAAGGCCTTGATCGCCCACCACGGCGCGCACCTGGCCGCCCTCGCCGAATCCGCAGGCGCGGCGCTGCTCTTCGAGGCCGCCGTCATGGGCGGCACGCCAGCGGTGAAGATGCTGCGCGAAGCGATGGTGGGCGACGAAGTGCGGCTGGTCGCCGGCATCCTCAACGGCGCCTGCAACTATATCTTGAGCGAAATGGAGGCGAGCGGGCGCGGCTTCGCCGAAGTCCTCGTCGAGGTCCAGCGGCTCGGTTACGCCGAGGCCGATCCCGTCATGGATATCGGCGGCTTCGACGCCGGCCATAAGATCTCCATCCTGGCCGCCCTGTCCTTCGGCCGCGCGCCCAGTTTTGCGGTGGCCGAGATCGAGGGGATCGAAACGATCGAACCCCTCGATATCCGCATGGCCAGGGAACTGGGCTATCGCATCAAGTTGATCGCCACGGCCACGCGCTCGGAGGGGGGTGTATCGGTTCGCGTGCATCCCGCCCTGATCCCGCTCGATCATCCGCTGGCCTCGGTCGGGGGCGTGTCGAACGCTCTGTTTATCGAGGGCCGCTGGATTGGACGCATATTCATCCAGGGTCCCGGGGCCGGGGCGGGTCCCACGGCCGCCGCGGTGGCGGCCGATATCGCCGACGTAATGACCGGCGCGGCGCGGCCGGTTTTCCAGGTCCCCGCGGCGGAGCTGCAAGCCTTCACCCCGGTGAACGCAACTTCGACACGGAGCCGCGCCTATCTGCGTCTGCTGGTCCGCGACGAACCAGGGGTGATCGCCTCGGTCACCGAAACCCTGGCCGCCGCCGGGGTCTCCATCGACAGCTTCCTGCAAAAGCCGGTGGAGGGGGCCGGTGGCGTGCCGATCGTGCTCACCACTCATGCCGTCGCCGAATCGGTGTTAAGCGAGGCGACGCGCCGCATCGGGGCCCTGGCGACGCTTCTGGCGCCGCCCCGTCTGATCCGCATCGCCGGCATTTGAGATTTCAGTCCACAAAAGCAAGACAAGATTTATGGAGAAGGCCATGGATTCGCAGGTTCTGGATCGCGCCCTGATCATGGAGGCGGTGCGCGTCAGCGAATCGGCGGCCATCGCCGCGTGGGCCCTGGCCGGACGGGGCGATGAAAAGGCCGCCGATCAGGCGGCGGTGGACGCCATGCGCTCGGCCCTCAACGAGCTGGCGATTGACGGCGTCATCGTCATCGGCGAGGGCGAGCGGGACGAGGCGCCCATGCTCTACATCGGCGAGCGGGTGGGGACGGGGAGGGGGCCGCGCATCGACATCGCCCTCGATCCCCTGGAGGGCACGACGTTGACCGCCAAGGCCATGGCGGGCGCCCTGGCGGTGATGGCCTGGGCGCCGGCGGGCACGATGCTGAACGCGCCCGACACCTACATGGACAAGATCGCCTGCGGCCCCGGCTATCCCGCCGGCCTGCTCGACCTCGATCGAGGCGCGGCCGACAACGCGAGGGCCCTGGCCGCCGCCAAGGGCGTCGATGTACCCGAGATCACCGTCTGCGTCCTCGATCGGCCGCGTCACGCTGACATCATCGCGTCCCTGCGGGCGGTGGGCGCCCGGGTCCATCTGATCACCGACGGCGATGTGGCCGGAGTGATGAACACCGCCGATCCCGACACTGGCATCGATATGTACGTCGGCCAGGGCGGGGCGCCGGAAGGTGTGCTCGCTTGCGCGGCGCTCAAGTGCGTCGGCGGCCAGTTCCAGGGCCGGCTGGTGTTTCGCAACGCCGACGAGAGGGCGCGCGCCAAGGGCCACGGGATCGTCGATCTCGACAAGAAGTACGACCTGCACGAGATGGTGCGCGCCGACGCGATCTTTGTCGCCACCGGGGTAACCACCGGCGCGCTCCTGGATGGCGTTCGGATAGCCGGCGGCACGATTCACACCCACACCCTGGTGATGAACTCCGCCACCGGCACGGTCCGCGAGGTGCGGATGAAGCGGCGCCGCTGATGGCCTTCAGGGAGCAGGTCGCGACGGGGTTCCTGGGCGTCGGCCATTCCCTTTCCGGCCGGCGCTGGCGCGAACGGGCCTCCGACCCGGCGGTGACGCGGGAGCATCAGGCGAGGTTGGGGCTTTCGGAACCGTTGGCGCGGGCGCTGGCGTCGCGGGGGGTGGCCGGCGGAGACGGCGAGGCCTTTTTGCATCCGACGCTGAAGGCCCTGTTTCCCGACCCGTCGAGCTTCGCCGACATGGACCGCGCCGCGGCGATCCTGGTGGACGCCCTGGAGGCGGACCGGAAGGTGGTGGTGTTCGCCGACTATGACGTCGACGGCGCGGCCAGCGCCGCCCTGCTGGTGCGCTGGTTTCGGCACATGGGCAAGGCCCTGCCGATCTATGTGCCCGACCGGCTGACCGAGGGCTACGGCCCCAGTCCCGCCGCCTTCCGACATCTGCGGGCGGCGGGGGCCGAACTGGTGGTCACCGTCGATTGCGGCGCGGCGGCCCATGACGCGGTGGCGGCGGCTGGCGAGATCGGCCTGAAGGTGGTGGTCATCGACCATCACCTGATGCGCGAGGCGCCCCTCGCGACCGCCGCCCTGGTCAATCCCAACCGCCCCGATTGCCGCTCGGGTCAGGGGGTGCTGGCGGCGGCGGGGGTCACCTTCGTGCTGCTGGCCGCCCTCAACCGCGAAGCGCGGGCCAGGGGCCTGTTCAAGGCGCGGCGCGAACCTGATCTTCGCCAGTGTCTCGATCTCGCCGCCCTGGGGGCGATCTGCGATGTCACTCAGCTCGTCGGCTTTAACCGGGCTATCGCGGCCCTCGGACTGAAGGTGATGTCCGGCTGGACCAACCCCGGCCTCGCGGCCCTGATGGCCGCCGCCGGGCCCAAGACCGCGCGGGCCGGCGTCTTCGAAGCCGGCTTCATCCTGGGTCCCCGGATCAACGCCGGCGGGCGGATCGGCCGCTCCGACCTGGGCGCGCGGCTGCTGTCCACCGACGATCCGGCCGAGGCGGCCGATCTGGCCCGGGAACTCGACGCCCTCAACGGTCAGCGCAAGGATGTGGAGCGCGAGATCACCGCAGCGGCCATTCTGGCCGTCGAACGCGACACCAACTTCGATCCGGCCGCGCCGGCCATCGTGGTCGCCCAGGAGGGCTGGCATCCAGGCGTGATCGGCATCGTCGCCAGCCGCCTGCGCGAGCGCTACCACAAGCCGGTGGTGGTGATCGGGCTCGACCGCGCCGCCGACATCGGCAAGGGTTCGGGCCGCTCGCAGACCGGGGTCAATCTGGGCGCCGCGATCCAGGCCGCCTTCGACGAGGGCCTGCTGATCACCGGTGGCGGCCACGCCATGGCGGCGGGCCTGGCCATCCGGCCCGCCGCGATCCCCGAGTTCCGCGCCTTCCTCACCGAGCGCCTGGCCGGCGAGATGACCCTCGCTAGCGCCGATGGCGCCCTGGATATCGACGCCCTGGCCTCGCCCGGCGCGGCGCGCGGCCTGCTGGACGATTTCAATGCTCTGGCCCCGTTCGGCCCAGGCAATCCCGAGCCCCGCTTCGCCTTGGCCGGCGTGAGGGCCGAACGGCCCATGGCCTTGCGCGGCGGCCATGTCCGCTGCGATCTGGTCGATCCGGCCGGCGGCTCCCTCAAGGCGGTGGCCTGGCGGGCGGGCGACAGCGTTCTGGGCCGCCGCCTGATGGCCGGAGGGGGCTCGTTGCATGTCGCCGGGATGCTCAAGGTCGATGACTGGAACGGCCGCTATGGCGTTCAACTGGAGATCGAGGACGTGGCCGATCCGCGCCAGGCCGGGCCGGCCTAGGCGGGGGGTCTCCCGGGCTTGCACCCCCTCCGGCCGGCGGATATATCCCCGTGTCCCGCGAGCGCCTGGGCCCTTCGTCTATCGGTTAGGACATCAGATTTTCAATCTGGGAAGAGGGGTTCGACTCCCCTAGGGCCTGCCAGGTCGCGTCGGGCGGCGGTGATCGCGGCGTCAAGGCCTTTTTTCGAAAAGTCTTGACCCCACTCTATTTAATGAAAGAGTGCTATGATGAGCGCTCTCGCCTGACACAGGATCGAGAGCGAGGCTGAGGGGCCGATGTCTGATTTCGATCTGGAAGGCCACGGGCCGCCCGATGAATCGGTGCGGATCAGCGGGCGGGTGAAGTGGTTCGACGCCGGCAAGGGCTACGGCTTCATCGTGCCCGACGACGCGAGCCAGACCGGTCTGCGAGACGTTCTGCTGCACGTGACCTCGCTGAGGAGTTGCGGTCGGGAGGGCGCGCTCGAGGGCTCGACCATCGTCTGCGACGTGGTCAAGCGCCCCAAGGGTTGGCAGGTTTCCGAAATCGTCGATCTGGACGAAAGCGCCGCCCCGCCGCGCGAGGAACGCCCGCGCCGCGCTTTCGAGAGCGAAAGCCGCAGCCATGGGGCCCAGCGGCGCGATCACCGCCCGACATCCGGCGACAGCCGCGGCGGCTCGTCTTTTCGCGAGCGCGGCGCCCCCCGCGCTGGCCTCGACAGCACGCCTCGCCATTCGCCCCAGGCGCGCGGACCGTTCGAGTGCGCCAAGGTGAAGTGGTTCAACCGCGCCAAGGGCTACGGCTTCGTGGTTCGCGACACGCAAGGCGGCGACATCTTCGTCCATATCGAGACTCTGCGCCGAAGCGGCCTGGAAGATCTCCAGCCGGGAGACGATGTGAGGGTTCGTTTCGCCGAAGGCCCCAAGGGGCTGGTTGTGGCGGAGATCGAACTGGGTCAGGGTTAGGCCCCGTCCAACCCTCCTGGAGCGCTTCTCCGTGAACCTCGACCCCCGACGGCTGGCCCTTCTCGCCCTGGTAGGCGTGGCGCTGGTAGGATTTTCCGCCTCGGCCGCCTGGGCGGCGTCTCTCAAGGTCGAGCCGCTCGAAGTGGAGAGACGC
>Ga0208717_1000320_pt1 | contig 17157 bp, 24 predicted proteins | sample NGESurF53shallow_FD_184489 | JGI IMG/M metagenome (GOLD analysis project Ga0208717, IMG submission 184489) | Arctic peat soil microbial communities from Barrow, Alaska - NGEE Surface sample F53-3 shallow (SPAdes) | ecosystem: Environmental > Terrestrial > Soil > Wetlands > Peat ... | reverse complement strand
CGGTCCATGCCGAACCGGCGCGCGTCCGCTCGGTCACCTGCTCGCTGCGATGGACACGCAACGCGGCGACCAACTGCGGAGGCAACGCGACCGTGCGGCGGCCGGCGCGTGACTTCGGCTCGACCATGACGAGCCCGTGGCCAGCTTGCCGCTGTAGCGCTTGCTTAACCGTCAGGGTGCCCGCCTCGAGGTCGACGGCATCCCAGGGCAGCCCGAGCGCTTCACCTTGACGCAGCCCGAGTGCCAGGGCGACCGACCACCGCGCCGAGCACCGCTGCAGCTGCGCGGCGTCGAGGATCGCCCGGGCGTCGGTCGCACTGAGCGGCTGCACCTCGACTCGGTCCAGGCTCGGAGCGTCGACCAGGGTCGCCACGTTACGTGCAACCCGTCCGCGCTGGACCGCGACCTTGAGCGCTCGCGACACGATGCGATGGCACTTGAGGATCGTCCCGCTCGCCAACCCGTCCGCTGCCCACGCGCTGTACGCGGCTTCCAAGTGTTCGGGCTGCAGGCGGTCGAGTCGGTGCGCGCCGATCGCCGGCACGATGCGGCCGTTGATCTTGTTCCGGTAGTCGTACAGGGTGCTCGGTCGGACCTTGCGCGCTGCGATCGTGTTCAGCCAGTGCGTTAACCACGCCTCGACCGTCGGTGGCCGTTTCGCGTCGGCGACCGTGCCCGCCGAGCGTTCCTTCTCCAGCGCCGTCACTTTCGCGGTGACGATCTTCTCGGTCTTGCCAGTGACGTGGCGCCGGTCCGGACTACCGTCATTCTTGGCACCCATCGTTACGCGGCCGTGCCAGCGGCCGTCCGCGGCGAGGTAGATCGACGAGCGGAGGTTCGAGCTGCGCGTGCGGGTTCCGGTCACTTAGTCGTCCCCTTCGATGTTGGCAAGGGCGTCGGCGACTTCGCGCTCATATTCGCCGATGATGCGGGCGCGCTGATCGGGATCACCGAGCCATTCCTGTAGCTCGGCCAGCAAGCGCCGCGAGACATGCCCGCGTTTCGTCTGCGCGCTGCGGGCTGACATGCCGGCGACGACGCCCAACCGCTTCTCGCGCTCCGCACGGAAGGACTGGCCGAAGCACCGATACGCGAGCCCGTCGAGCACGTTCGAGGGCACGTCGAGCTGCTTGGCCATCTTTCGCAACTCCTCGGCTGCGGCCTGATGCTCGCGAAGTTCGTCGGGGGTGGCGTCTCGGACCTCTGCGAAGAGGACACCTGCGAGGGCGTCGCGGACGCCGCCGAGCGGCATGGCGCCCCCTGATGGCAGATCGATCTGGTCGTCTCCGTCGAGCAGTTGCGTGACGGGCACGCCAAACACGCGGGCCAGGCCGACGACTTCAAGTAACGACACGGGACGCCGCAGGGTCTCGATCTGCGCGACGCGGTTCGTCTGCCAGGTAAAGCCGCTGGCGCGCATCTTCGCTGCCAATTCCGCCTGCGTCGCGCCAATCTGCTGGCGCAGTGCGATCACGTTGCGCGCAACCACGTGTTCAAGGCGAACCATCACGACACGCGATGCTACTTGTCATCGCGCAAGGTTGCAAGGTCCGTCGCGGTCCTCTATGGTTCATGGAGACGCGTCAAGTGACACGGCTGCAACTCCAGATGGAGGTACTCCATGGATCCGGTGCTAGTCCCTGTGTACCCGGACGCATCGAAGGCGCTCGGAATCGGTCGGACGAAGACCTTCGAACTCATCCAGACGGGTCAGCTGCGGTCGGTGCTGATCGGCAAGAGGCGCCTGATTGCGGTCGACGAGCTTCGCGCCTTCGCCGCACGACTCGCAGCCGACTCGCACGACGCCGCCTGACCCGACCCCCAGACATGCCGAGAGCCGGCCCACCACAAGGCCGGCCCTCGCTAGCGAAAGGGCACACCGAATGCCCGTTACCGAGAGTGTATCTACCCAACTGCGTCGTCGGCGTGCGGCGAGTCGACGGCTTCCCGTGCTCGACGGCTGCGACTACCGCGACCCGCTCGACGAGCTCGCCCGCGATTGGCCGCCCGACGCCGCTGCGTGCCGTGCGGCCTGGCACCACTTGAACGACCTCGGCCTGATGTCGGAAATCGTTCAGCGCGTGCTCATCGAGCTAGCCGGTGCAGCATGACCACGGAGATCGTCATCGTCGACATGACTGTTGACGATGCCCGGCGCCTGACGCAGCGGATCCGGCTGACGGCCCAGAACTTCATCGAGACGAAGTCGAGGTTGATCTCGCTGGTCGAAGAGGCGAAGGCAGGAAACGCGCACCTCGCGCTCGGCTACGCCTCGTGGACCGCGTACCTGTCCGACGTGCTCGGCGATGAGCCGCTAAGGCTGGCCCGCGTCGACCGCCAAGAGATGGTCGCGATCCTCTCGGCCGAGGGCATGAGCACCAGGGCCATCGCACCCATCGTCGGCGTAAGCAACAAGACGGTGCACGAGGATCTTTCGACTGTTACGTCAGGTAACAGTCGACCGGATGCACCGGAACGTCCGGCCACCGTGACGAGCCTCGACGGTCGCGAGCGGCCAGCTACTCGGTCGGCGGCGGTCATCAACACCGCGATGGAGAACACCGGCACCACCAACTCGACCGCGATCCGGGACGCCCGCCAGCAACAGGGCGGCGTTCGGCGCCGACGTCGCCCACTGCCCGATGCCTATGCCGACGCAGTGTTTGACCTACAGAAGGTGCTCGAACGTCTTGAGCGGTTACATCGCGATGATCGGTTCCCCGACCATCGAGTACTCCTTTACGACCGCCGCGGTGGCTGGGTCGGAACTCTCGCCGCGCTGATGGCTTCAATTGACGACGACCTCGGCGGCTACAGCAAGTGCCAGGACTGCGGCGAGCGAATGTTGCCGCAGCGGGACTACGAGACGCTGTGCGAGAAGTGCCGGGAGACGTCGTCCGGTGAGACGCCGTGAGCGGCTTCGGCATCACCTACGGCACCGACTACAACGAGCACGGCAACGTGGTCGAGCCGGACGACCAGGGCGACCAGGGCGACATTGTCCGCCGCCGCGTCAGGTTGACCCCAGCCTCGACGATCAGGCCCCGGCCGGTGCGCTGGACCTGGGCTGACCGGGTGCCGCTCGGCGAGGTCACCCTGACGCCAGGGAAGGGCGGCGTCGGGAAGAGCACCTTCCACGCCTGGATGATCGCCCACCTGACCCGAGGCACCCTGCCGGGCGTGCACTTCGGAACACCGAAGGTGTGCATCATCGCCGCATCGGAAGATTCTTGGGAACGCACGATCGTGCCGCGGTTGATCGTGGCCGGCGCCGACATGGCGATGGTCTACCGGGTCGACGTGACCACCGAGGCCGATCACGAAACGACGTTGACGTTGCCGGTTGACTGCGCCGGCCTCGAAGGCGAGATCGTCCGCGTGGGCGCCGTGCTCTTATCCGTCGACCCGTTGATGAGCACCATCTCCGGCGTCCTGGACACCCACAAGGACCGCGACGTCCGCCAGGTGCTCGAGCCACTCGCTAGGCTCGCTGATCGAACCGGCTGCACGGTGCTCGGCAACGCGCACTTCAACAAGTCCGCGGGCTCAGATCCGATGTCGCTCATCATGGGGTCGGCGGCGTTCGGCAACGTCGCGCGGGCCGCCCTCGGGTTCGCACAGGACACCGACGCCGAAGACGGCTCGTGCGTCATCTCGCAGGTAAAGAACAACCTCGGCCGGCTCGACCTTCCGTCCCTGCGATACGTCATCGAGCAGGCGTCGGTGTCGACGGATGAAGGACCGGCCTACGTCGGGAAGCTGCTGATGCTTGGCGAGTCCGATCGGTCGGTCTCCGACATCCTTCGCAGTCACGGTGATGGTGAGGAGAAGTCCGAACGCGCCGAGGCCGCGGACTGGCTGATCGGTTACCTCACCGACAACGGCGGCGAGGCCGCGCGCAAGGATGTTTTCAAGGCTGCCCGCGGTGCGGGTTTCTCCGAGGCCACTCTGAAGCGAGCCCGATCCAAGGCTGGCGCCGATGCGGATCGGCAGGGGTTCGGCGGCGGGTCTATCTGGCGCCTCAACGACCGTTCGGCTCACCATTCAGGTCATTTAGCTCAGGTTTCAGAACCTGAGCCGAACGCGCCGAATGGTGAGCCGAACGCACCACAACCCGCGTTCGCGACCTCGCGCGGCCGTGCACGGTCTGCCGACTGGTCAGCAGTGCGAAGCGCGCTAGCCCTAGAGGCACCAGCTGGTGCCTCTTCGGTGTCGAAGGCCGACGTTTGGCCGACGGGCTCCATCGGTGGTGCCGCGTGACCGGCCTAACGGAGTCGATGTGGCAGCGTCGCGTCCTCGACCTCGCTGCGCTTTGCGGTTGGCGCGTCGCGCACTTCAGGCCGTCACGAACCGTGACCGGATGGCGAACCGCAGTCGAGGCCGATGGCGCAGGGTTTCCGGATCTCACCATGACGCGAAGCGGCCGACTGATCGTCGCCGAACTCAAGAGCGAGACCGGCCGCGTCACACCGGCGCAGCTCGCCTGGCTCAGCGAACTCTCAGCGGTTCCCGGCGTCGAGGTTCATCTGTGGCGGCCTAGCGACTGGGCGCGGGTTCAACGGGTCCTGGCACGGGATCCCATGCGAACGGTGGCGGGCTCATGACAACTGACGACACCGAGCTGACCCTCGCGGACGGCGAAGGTTCCGCGCGCGGCGGCGACAAATGGCCGACGCACAAAGCTCGCGCACGCGGACAACGACGGCGGCGCTCGTCGATGCGTCGCCGAGCTAAGCCGGCTCGGAAGCGCACCTGATGTTGGTGCCGGCCGGCGTCTTCCTGACTGATGAGCAGTGCTACCTACTGCGTGAGGGTGTTCGTCGTGAGGTTGCTCGCGTCCGCGCTCTGGGTGCGCATCGCACAACGACGCCGTTCGATCAAGCCAGCGCCGAGGTCGAGGCGAGCGCCGCGGCCTTCGAGTCGTCCGCTAGCGGACATTCTGCGTATCGGTTTGCGTCGACTTCACGCTCAGGTGTGGCCGCTAGCGGACATGGGCGAGCAGAAAGCCTTGCGCAGCAGGAAGAATCTAGAAACGTGAGCGCAGCGCGCGCCGCCGAACTACTCGGAGTCTCCGTCCGAACTGTTCGGCGGCTCGCAGCAACGGGAGGCCTACAGACCGCTCGCAAGGTCGGCCGAGACTGGGTAATCGACCTCGCCGAGGTCATCGCGATGAAGGGGCAACCATGAGCTACGACGCAAACCCGATGTTGACCGTGTACGACCGGCAGACCGCTGCGCTCGTCGATGTTGTCAACGGTGCGCTGGCGACCTACCGCCAAGACCGCAGTGCAGACGGGCCGTCGCTGGCCAAGGTCCGCAACACCTGGCACCCGGTGCCCGACCAGCTCGCAGCGATCGACGAAACCATGGCGACCCTGCGGCAGAACATTCTCAATGTAACGACCGACGCCGACCTCACACCCGATGCGCGCGAGCGGCGGATCCAAACACTGTCCGACGTCGGATGGGTGTCGATCAAGACCGCGATCGCGGCAGTCGACGACGCCGCCGAGTCGATGCTTGAGACGGTGCGCGCCGCGGTGTACCCGGCCCGCCCGGAACCGCAGGACGCCGTGCAGGAAGCACGCCTCGCCGGCATTAAGAGTGACGCGAAGATGGTCCTCGACACCATCGCCGGCGAACAGGCCACCGTCGACCGGATCAAGCTCTTGCTGCGCCGCGCCCTCGATCAGGGCGACGCGCTCGCTGCATGGTTGTTTGCGGTTAGTGATTGGCCGGCGGACTACCTCACCTCGCGGGGCTTCGACTTGTACCTAACCGCGCTCGCCGCCGAGGTCGACGACGTGATTGCCGACGCGACGCCAGACACTCAAGCGCTCGTCGCCTTGTACCGCACGCTCGCGCATCCGCGTGAGGGCCTGCCGGTCCTGGGCGTGCTGCTCGGCCATCTGCTCGAGCAAGTGTGGGCCGACTTGCGGGCATGGCGCCCGGCCGCCAACACGCGGGTGCCGAGCACGCTCAACAACGGCGGCGGCATCGAATATCAGGGTGCTGTCCACTACCCACCGATGACTTACTAATGTCCGCAGCGGTTGTTGCCACCGGTGCGCAGGCGAACGCCACGGGCACGTCGATCGCGGTCCCATATCCGGCCGGGTTCGTCGCCGGGAACGTGCTGGTCTGTTTCGTGTCATCGAACACGGTGGCTTCATGGGGACCCACGCCGGCCGGATGGACCAATGACGGCGCTGAGGGTGTGAGCGGTATCGGGTTTGTGGCATTTCACAAGGTCTCGGACGGGACTGAATCAGGGACGCTGGCCGTCACCGTTCCAAGTGGGACATGGCACGGCGTCATGGTCGCCCTCTCCGGTGTCGCCACCTCGGGCACGTATTTTTACACACACGCCGACTTCGGTAGTGCCGCAGGTAGTACCTCCTTCGCTGACGTTGGACATGCCTATTTCACAAACCCTTCGGCGTCTACGCGCCGCATTGGCCTAGCCTTCGCGCAGGCGGCGACCACGACGACGACGTGGTCGGCGGAGGCGCTGAGTTCTCTCACTGGCGTCTCTATTACCGAACTGCAAGATGCGAACGGCCAACTTGTCGCGTTCGCGACGGCGACGGGTGGCAGTTCTTCCGCATTTACTGCAACCTTGTCGGCGAGCGACGACGCGCGCGGCATAATCTACGACCTCGTCGAGGACATTGCGCCGTCCGCGCCCACGCTGGGTACCGTGACAACGATTGACCCCACCGTCGTCAACCGCTTCTCGTGGGTCTCGCATGACGCGGATGACGGTGACGGCGCGCAGTTCGGATTCGACCTCAGCTTCTCCTCCGACGGCGGCTCGACATGGCCGATCGGCGATTCTGGCAGTTACTACTACGGCTCGAACTATGACGACGTCGCGGCTGGCACGCTGACCGCCGGTACGTGGGAATGGCGTGTCCGCACCTACGACAAGGCCGGACAGGTCGGGCCTTACGCAACATCGGGCTCGTTCACGGCTGTCGTTCCGACCCCACCGAACACGCCGACAGTGCTATGCACACCAAACACTTCCGATGGGTCGATCACAGTCGTCGCGACGCACACACCGAACAACATCCTCGACGTCGACACGGCATCCTTCGAAGGCGGTCTCGGGACATGGGTCGCGGTCACTAACTGCGTGGTCACGCAGTCAACGACGCAGGCATTGGACGGCACCCATTCGATGCGGATGGCGAGCGTAGCTGCAGGTGACATGGTCGCGCAGACAGGCATGATCCCAGTGTCGGCGGCGACGCAGTACGCGGCGGCGATACGGGCACGTGCCGGCGCGACTGGCCGGTCGGTGCAGTTGCAGTGGTGGAACTACGACGCGGCACTCAACTCGCTCGGCGGCACGTTCAACTTTGCGAACGATACGACATCGGGATGGACGCCGGTCACGCTCACCCCCCTGTCGTCGCCGACCGGCGCCAAGGTGCAGTTGACCGTGACCGTGAAATCGACGGGTGGCGCGTCCGAGCTGCATTACATCGACGAGGTCGACGTGCACCTCGGCACGACGACAGCGTTCCTCGCGTCCACAGGTATCCCCGGCGTCACTGCGGCCGACGTGCACAGGCGGCTGTGGAATGACGGCACCGACGGCATCCGCATCGCCGCCGGCCTCCCAGTCGACGCCGCGTACTCGGACTACCGCTGCGCGAGTAGGACCGCCTACCAGTACCGGGCGGTCGCACGCACCGCTGTCGACACCGTGACTGCCGCCTCAGTGTGGTCACCGGCATGAGGGCCGGCCGAACCAGCCGCGCTCGTCGCCACCCGGCACACTTAGGAGACGCACCGTGACCGCAACGCCGCTCACCGTCAACACCACGATTCCCGTCTCAGTCGTCATCACCGGCGCGGACCTCGTCTACAGCGACCCCGACCTGACGACCCCGGTGACAGCGTGGCCAGTAGCGATCAGCGCGCCGTCCACCTGGTACATCCCAGTCAACGACACCGCGCCCGTCCACGTCGTCGTCACCGCGACGCACGCCGTCGTCCTGGTCGACCGGGTGGCCTACCTCGACGCGGCCATTGCATACACCATCGACGCTGATCTTTCACTCAACCCGCTACGACTGGCTGAGATCCTGGCGCCGCCGGACACCTGGGCGGAGTCGTGACCGAGCGTCACCATGGGGGTGGGGGGGTACCCCCCGATCACGCCTACCTCGGGGACCGCGGGGGAGCCCGCTCCGGGGGCAACTGGTCAAACCAGATAGGAATCGATTACGGAGAGTGAGGGAAGATGGCCGGACCGCCTCGCGATCTGTCCAAGCCGGGCAGCCGCGCGCATCGTGGCGGCGTCCGCCGGCAACAGGTGGTGCTCCCGCACACGAATGACCTCGACACCCCGCCGCCGCCGGCCGGGGTCGAGTTCACAGCCGCTGAGCGTGAGGCCTGGAGCGACTTGTGGTCGACGGGCGAGTCGACGCAATGGTCGGATGCGCAGCTCGTCCCGACCGCCGTGCTCGTCGTGCTGCTCACCAAGGTCTACGCGGGCAAGGGCAACTCCGCTGATCTGGCATCGGTCGATCGGCTACTCGCCGCGCTCGGACTCACGCCTGCCGGTCGTGCTCGGCTTGGCTGGGAGGTGTCGCCGTGACCGCGCGCCCGGAGCTGGTGGCTCGTCGTGCGGCCCGCGCGCCGGTCGACGAGCATGAGGTGCTGGTTCGTCGTGCTGAGGCGCATCGGGTGCTACGTGTCGAGCGCGGTGCGCATGCTGCCCTCTACAGCAGATCGGCGGCTAGTGCTGCCATCCACCCGTCGGAGGAGTTCGCCGACGTCGAGGCGTGGCGAGACTTCCTAGAGCCGCTCTACCCCAGGTGGGCGGTCGAGATCGGCGTAGGGCTGTACGCGTCACCGAACTGGGTGATCCTCCATGCCGATCAGCCGCCGCATCGCCGCTGGAACGGCGACGACGTGGGGACCGACATGCAGTACTTCACCGAGAGCGGGCACGTCGGCGCCGACGGGCAGTGGAAGATCGAGCCGGGCGAGCCGCTCGGCGAGGTCCCGCCGCCACCTAAGCCACGTGACGGGCGCCCCTCGGCACGCGAACGGCTCCGAGCCATCGGCGACGGACTGCCCGTGGCCGACCCGCGCACAACCACTAGGAGGAAGTCGTGACGAGAGAAGCAATTCATCATGAGGGCGACCTGTCGATGACGTTCGTTAGGGGTGGGGCGCAGGTCGTCGAGAACGACGACCTGCGCCCGTGGACCGGCGACCTGTCGATGACGTTCGTTAGCGACCCCGAGCTAATCCGCGAAGCTTTCGGTCCAGATCGGGCCACCGGCGACGATGAGGATGCTCCGCTCGCTTCCGTCTGAGCCGGTGACAGTGGCCCACGGGTGCTTGCCCTCGCTCTTGAGCGCTTTGACGACGTCGGCTCCGAACTTCACATAGGCCCGATCGTCAGTGAACTCGACGGTCTCGCCATTGCCGTGATGCAGGATGTGACGGCCCATAATGGAACTCCTGTCGGTGGTTGTGGTGGTCACACGATAGGAGCAGCGTGGGCGCCCGGCCTGACGCCCCCGTGGGGCCCCCCATGCCTGTGCGGTGCACCGACCGAGGACCAGGTGCGCAGGTACGGCGGCGGGGCAGTGGACTGGCGGGTGATGTGCCGGGTGATGGCTGCGCGCGTGCGGGCGCGGTGGAAGGCATCGGACAGCTAGTCGGAGGCCGCGGGCGTTGCGGGCCAGTTCCCCTGCTCTTTGAGCGCCGCGATCGCGATGTCGGGATTCCGCCGGATTGCCGCACGAAGCTGGCGGTTATGAAACCCCTCACGCCCCTCCGCGACGCGCTTTTCCCAACCCACCCGGCCGGTCGCCAGGCCCTCAACGACCGCGAACTCGATCAGGTCCTCCAGGCTTGGACGGAATCGGCGCCCACCGACCGGTAGGTGAAGCCGTTCAAACTCCCGATTGGGGTGCGCAGACAAGGACTTCGACATCTCGCTCCACACCGAGCTTCCGGCGCACACCTGCAGATGCGCTTCTGGGTATGCGTCGCCCTTGTTCCTTTCATAGTCGTAATGGAACAGCGGGTGCTCAAGCTCAGAGTCGGCGAACAACCCCATGAACGACGACTCGACCATCGGATGCTGTCCCTCGGCGTCCGCGGACAGACGGTATAGCGCACCGAGGTAGACGCGGGGCCTGCGGCGACCAATGGCTAACGGAACGCCCATGACCTGGTCCTGCTCGCGTTTCGCGATGCCGTAGCCGACAACCACACGGGGGGGCGTATCGGTGTAGACGGCCGTCAGTTGTACTCCCCCGCAGACCGTGCCATTGAGGAGCGCGCTTAGTTCCCTCGCGAAGTTCCTAGCTTCGGCGGCGAGGCTGAACTGGCTCACGCGCGCCGTCTTGTAGGTCCCCGACGGCGACCCACGCCAGCCTGGCGCGGAGGGTCGCGAAGTCTCGATCGCGGGCTTGGGCTGACAGTTCCTTGAGCGAGAAGCCTGATCGATCTGTTGCGTGCTTCACGGCCGCCTGCAGGTCAGAGCCACTGGCTCGGACGACCTTGGCTTCTTTGTCGGGCAGTGTGGCGGTCATGACTTCCCCCCTCGTCGTGCTGGCGCACGATCTAGATAATGACAGTGTCGGCTGCGGTAGAGACATTCCTGGAGCGCTCGGCGGGAGAGACTCGATAACGGATTGATAACGGTCGGGTGCGTTTACGCGATCCTCAGCACTCCCGCGGCGAGCTAGTCGGGCGCGGTGGCGAGAAACTGGGACTTCCGGATGGTGAGAGCTCCACGTGAGTGTCACCATTCCGCCATGCACTCTGTTGCCATCGTCCACACCGTTGCGCGCCGCGACTTTTGGGATTGGGCGATCTCCGTGTCGACCCTCGTTGCCACGACTATCGCTGTCATTGCGCTGATCGTGGCGATCAGAGCGCGCAGCGACCTAGTGCACGAGCGGCGCGCCGACTTCAACCTGAATGTGCTTCGCGAACTAGCGGACGAGGTCGAACTCGCCGCAGGCACCGAGGTCGGCATGAATACGCCGAAGATTCGCGTGCGGTTGCGAATGCTGCGAGACGCAATAGACGCGCCCTGGATGCTCACATTGGCAGGCATCAAGCCTGACCCGATCGTCGAAAACTTCCGCGCGGAGAAGATCCTCGCAATCTCCTCCCTCGAAGGTGAGCAACGCAGGTTCGCGCAGCACAAGATGGATGACCTTGACCGTGAGAACGTGCTCAGGGAGGTCCAGGAGGTCATTCGAAAGGAGTTGGCCTCCCGCCCAAACAGGAAGGTCGGCCTTCCGTGGCGCGTCAAGCAGAAGTAGGAGCTCGGCGTCACGCGAACCTCGGCAGGCCCTCTGCGGCGTCGACCATCTCCTGCGATGTGACGGCGAGATCCGGATCACACGGCGCAACCGTTGCCACAGTGAGCCGCCGTCACAGATGATCATGCGCAGGTGGCGCCCGGCCTGACACCCCCCGTGGGGCCGGGCGTCACTCGGCGCGAACATGCTCACGCGAACCTCGGCAGGCCCTCAGCAGCGTCGACCATCTCCTGCGACGTGACTGCGGTGTAGCGCGCGGTCGTCGATACGTCGGCGTGCCTCATCATCTGCTGAACTACCCGCAGGTTCCCGGTCGAGCGCAACGAGGCGGTGGCATAGAAGTGCCGGAGGGCGTGCGGCGTCGATGCCGACCCGACCGACCTGAGCAGGTCGCGGCTGTGCCGGTAGACCGACTGCAGGCCGACGTCCCACGGCTCAGCCGTCGACAGCCGCTCGCCGAGCCAGCGCGGAAGCGGCACCTGCTGATCATGGCCGCCTTTGCCCTCCGGTACGCGAAGCCACCACGTCCCTTCGACGCTGAGCCACGCATCCGACGGGCGGCAGGCTGCGACCTCGGACACACGCAGGCCGGCGAACGCCATTAGCTCGAGCCACAACCGTTCGAGGTCCGGCGCCGACGCCAGCGCGGCCTCGAGTTGTTCGGTCGGTACCGGGCGAGGCATTCCCCTCGGCACCTTGACCTTCGGGAGCTTCGCCGCCGGGTTCGTCGCGATGTGGCCCTCGTCGTGCGCCCAGCGGAAGAAACACCGGCAGTAGCTCAGGTTCGTCGAGCGGCTAGAAGCCTTCGCGAAACCGCCGAGCCATTCGAGCAGGTCTGGGCGGGTGATCTGGTCGAGTGGCCCGCACTCGCGCTGCAGTCGCTGCAGGGCGCCGACGCGGGTGCGGAGCGTGGTCGAGGCAAGGCCACCGAACCGCATCGACGACGCCCACAACGACAGCAAGTCGTCAGCCATGCCGCACGACCATGCCGAGCGCTCGCCGAAGCCCGCTGCAGTCGCCGTTCAGGGTCAACTGAAGCAGCTTCGACCACATGCACGAGTTTCGGCGGATGCCGGCCCGCTTGGCCTCGGCCTCGAAGGCTCCCAGACACTCGACGAGCCTGTCGGCGCCCCCAGCCTGATTGAGCCACGCGGCCAGGTCGACGAAGCGGGAGGCGTTGAAGGGTGCGACCTCGGGCGGCGGTGTAGCCATGATTCGGCGCCACCGTTTCCGCTCAGTGCGCTCCCGGTGCTCGGCCTCGCGCTCTTCCTCGGCGAAATATGCACGGTCCTCGATGATGTCGAGCAGGGTCGTGTCGACGTTGCCGGTCACGTGCTCATCTCCAAGATCGGTTGGCGAAGTTCGACGACGTGCGCGTCCGGTCCGAGGCGGTTGGCGAAGTCCCGCGCTGATTGCTCGACCCGGAACGGTCCGAACAGGGTCGGAGCGCCGTCGGCCCCGACCCTCTCCACGGCGTACACCGCTGCGAACCCGCGTTGATCTCGTCGAGCCTTATGCGGGCCACTCGCAGTGCTTCGATGACCTCGCCAGCTTGCTCGCCGGTCAGTTCCTCGGCGTCCGCGTAGACGTTGATGTACGGCGCACCGTGGGTCACAACGCCGTCGATCATGGTCTCGTGGGCCGTGATCTGCGCCCAATCGTGAATGTCCTCGCTGCAGTGAAACCGCACCTGCTCGACGTCCTCGACGACGTCCTTGTACGGGTGCCCAGCTTCGAACATGCACCACTGCGGGCATGGCGGAACGGTCGTGTGAACCGTCGTCGTACTCACTTCGCACCGTTGATCTCGTCGAGCTTGTTCGCGGCCAGCAGCAGCTCGGCCGAATAGGCGCGCGCCTGCCAGGCCGTCAGTTCCTCGTCGGCGCTCGCATAGATGTAGGGCTCCTTCAGCGTCACAACACCGTCGAGCCAGACCTCGCATCCGCTGATGGACGCCCAGGCGTGGTGCTGTTCTCCGATGGCCGGCGCGTCCCAGCTGTGGTACCGCTCCATCTCACCGGTCGCCGGCACGTCGGTGTCGTAGTCGTGACCGGGCTTCTCGCCGCACCAGTCAGGGCACGGCGGGCGGGTGGTCGCGGTTGGGAGGTGGCTCGCTTGGGTACCTTCGGCGGTATGCCTTGGCTTCTTCGAATCCTTGCGTTCGGTGTGTTCCGCCGGCTGTTCCGTGTGACCCGGCGGCGTCGCCTCGCACGCCGACGGTTGGGGCTCTAGCACCTTCGCGGTCTTGGTCTCTGTAGCGTTACTCATGGTCTTGCCTCTCAGATAGGTGGGAACTTCACAGGGCTCTCGCGATCTTCAACCCGAACTCCTCAGCCTCCTCGCGATCGTCGAACGTGCTATTGGCCATCAGCCGACCGTCGGAGTAGTACGCGCGCACCGCGAACCGGCCATCGGGCAGCGGCACGACCTGTAGCGCCGGAAGGCCGTGCTCTCCGTCAGCGGCAGGCTCGAACACGAACGCGTTGACGGCCGTCACGCACGGCCCGCAGAGCAACCACGCGACGTCGCCTGACGGCCGGTAGTCGACCTCGATGGCCCAGTCGGGGTGAGCGTCCGGGGTCGGCGCCCAACGGCGCGACCCGACGGATACCCCGGTGCCACCCGCCGGCACCGCGCGCCCGCAACGGCTACACGGCCGCGGACGCAGGTACGCGGGAATGGTTGAATCGGTCATGGGTGGATCTCCTCTTTGCCAGGTGATCTGCCAAGGCCTCGGTCGGTGTTTCAGCACCGGCCGGGGCCGCTTTCATGGTCTCAGTTTTGGTCTCAGTTCGCTATGGTTCGGATGAGTTCGTTACGCACACTTTTCGTTATAGGCAAGGGGAAACGTACTCATGGGAACCCGCACGGACCCATGGTGCAGGCACTCGTAATGCGTAGGTCGTCAGTTCGACTCTGACAGGCGGCTCACATTTCCGCAGGTCACAGGCCTAATCCGAGCTTTCTGAGGCCGGTCGTTTCGAGACCGAGTAGCCAATGAATAAGCCACACCCACGCCGACACCGCATTTCGCAGGTCCAAGCACACGTGGACGCCGCGCAGCTGTGCCGTCCGAGTAGCCAACGAAGTAGCCAACAGGCAGACGGCTACGGACCGGGACGGGCTGCTGTGCACGCTGCGCTCTCGTCGCCGACGCGGACCCATTAGCCGGGCTCGCACGTGCGGACACCGGCGGGACATGTGTGGACCGTGCGCTGCGCATCTTGAATGCGTAGGTCAAAGCACGGCGTCTGCCTCGCTCGCGCAGCTTGTGCGAGTCGCCCGGCTGGACCTGTTATCGCGTCTGCTGAACGCGCCCGGACCGCCCCGCCGGTGCAACCACGGCAACACAGGGGGCCGAAAAACGGGCTGATCGAAACGCGATCATTTCCGATGAGCGGATGCATCTGTAGGCCGGAGTTGGCATCGCCCACGCGGGGGTAGAGAGCCAGATGGAGGAACTCTGGATGACTACCATTCGCAAGGACCCGCTCTTTAGACTGGTGTCCTACGCCCTCGTCCTTGGCGCGGTGGTCTCGGGGGCATCAGGCCAGATCTTGCTCGCGGTCTTGCTGGCAGTGGCCGCATTCGCGTGCCTCGCAGTGAGGCTGACGTTTGCCATTGCGCGGTCGCACCCGCCGCACTACCTAACGCACGGATCCTCTCTTGTCGCTGACACGGTCGTTCTTTGCGCGGTCGATTGTGACGAAAGTTTGCGTTCGCCTTGCTGGGAGAGGGCTGGCACGGCACATGGCTCGGGACGCTTCGGGTAGTGCTCTTGCTGCACCTACAGGCGCTTACACCAGGCGGTCGAGGATGTCTGCGACCTGCTCGGGCTTGGACACGTGCGGGCAGTGCCCGGCGTCGATGTCGATGATCTGGGCGCCGAGCCGCTGCTGGGCGGCGCGCCGGCACCAATCCGGTTTTAGGGTCCGGTCCCGGACCGCGACGATGTAGGTGGACGGAACCTGTGGCAGCAGCGCGACCGGGTCTGTGTACAGCGCGGACGGGGCGAACGATCGCAGCGTACTCAGCGCCCACCGCAGCGTCTCCAGATCGCAGTCGTGAAACAGGGAGTAGCTGGCAAGAACCGGATCCGCGGTTGGGCCTTTGCCCAGCCACTCGGGGTTGAAGATGTCGGTGGGAGCGGCTCGTATCTCCTCGAGCATGGCCCGGCCGTCGGCGGGGACGAACGCGGCCAGCCACACCTGCCGCCGTGCGCCGAGCAGTCGAGCCGCGGACGGCAAAACCGGACCGGTCCCGGAGTGCGCGACGAGGATCGGCGCGTGTACATCGGCGGGAAGCTGGCGAGCGACCGTGTCGGCGTAACGGTCAACCGACTGTTCCTCGACGCCTGCGAGGTCTACCGCGAGACCCCGATGACCGCGAGACTCCAGCGCGGCGACCAACCGTTCCCAGCCCTGGGGCGCCTGCGTTGTGCCGTGGATCAACACGAAATCGGCCACCACGCAAAGCTACCCCGCGCCAAGCCATCGACCGCTAGTAACGCAGGTAGCGCTTCTGCCGCATTGACGCGCGTTCGGTCGTGCCGAAAGTCGGATGTTGCGAACAGGTATCCACCGGCATCCGGTGAGGGTGCCTAGGTCGGCGCGTCTTGTAGTGCTTGCGCTGCTGGTCGGCGGCTGCCGATTCGGGCGGGGACGGCGGTGAGTGCGCTCATGATCAGCCACGTTCCGAGGATGACGAGGAGCAGCGATCCGACGGGTGTGTGTTTGTAGGCGTCGCTTGATTTGGCCACCACCTGCAGAAGGGCGATGCCGAGTGGGACGCCGAGCACAGATCCGGGGAGGACTGAGAGCAGTTGAGCGGCAACGAAACCCGCGCTGACTTGCCCGGGGGTGGCACCGAGTGCTCGGGCCAGTGCCGAGGTTTTCTGACCGTCGAGGACGGTGGCCCAGGTGATGAGGAGCGCGTTGATTACTGCGAGGACGACCAGCATGACGGTGATCAGGAGCATCGCCTGGCTCAGTCGGTGGCTTTGTGGGTTGGCGATGGTGGAACTGCTGCGCAGGCGGACGTGCTCGAGGAGGATGGCGACAATCCCGGCGACGCTGACGGCGACGCTGAGTGTGCTCAGGGCGAGGCGTCGGGGTCGGCGCGCGGCCAGTCGAACGCCGAGGAGGAGCGGAATCGGCAGGCGGGTTGAGGCTCCGATGAGTAAGCGGTTTCGCTTCGGTGGTCGGGCGGCGTCGGCGAGGGCATCGATGGTGCTGGTCCGCGCGGCTTGAAGCGCCGGGACGAAGGTCGCGAGCACAGCTGTTGCGCAGGCGACGCCGACGACGAGGGCGACGGTTGCCATGGTCACTGGTGGTGCTCCGGGGGTGCCAAGCAAGCCTGCTCCGGGGCTGGTGAGTAGCGGCGCGACGGCGCGGCCAATCGCCAAGCCTGCGCCGGCACCGATCAGTGTCACCGCGAGGTGCTCGAGAAGCAAGATCGCTGCGACTGTGTTGGGGGTGGCGCCGACGGCCTTGAGTAGTCCGACGCGACGGGTCTGCTCGGACAGGCGTCCGCCGACGAGGACGGCGACGCTGGCTAGGGCGAGCGCGGTCAGCAGGCCGCTTCCGACGAGCAGGACGGTGTGTGGGCCGTGGACAACTTTGGCGTCGTCGGTGGAGACGTCTTGCCATGAGGTGACGGTCAGCGTTGAGCCTGAGTTCGGGGTGTGGGTGTCAGCGGCAGCGACCGCGGGAGCAGCGGCGGAGTTCGCCAGCTTCACGTTCAGCACTTCGGAGATTCCGACGTCGGGGGTGGCGAGGCTGGTCACATCGGAGCGGGGCACCCAGATGAGCCCTGGCGGGTCTTGCGCGACTGGTTCGGCTGAGATCGA
>Ga0208717_1000319_pt1 | contig 17173 bp, 18 predicted proteins | sample NGESurF53shallow_FD_184489 | JGI IMG/M metagenome (GOLD analysis project Ga0208717, IMG submission 184489) | Arctic peat soil microbial communities from Barrow, Alaska - NGEE Surface sample F53-3 shallow (SPAdes) | ecosystem: Environmental > Terrestrial > Soil > Wetlands > Peat ... | reverse complement strand
CGGCACCGGCCGCCAGGGGTCGCGGCGGCCGGAGCCTGTCCCCATCATTCGAACACAGTTACATTCGAACACAGGTTCGCGGAAAAGTCCAGTTCATTTGCTTACGAGTTCGAAGCTACGCCGTGGGTCTGACATTCCAGGGCCGGCGCTTTCGAGGACGGTAGTCGCTGGCGGCCCTTGGCGGCGTCGGCGGCGGCTTCATCCGCTCCCGGCCGGGCAAGGCCGGCCAGCTGACCCTCACCGCCACGCACCCCACGCTGGGAGAAGCGAGCGTCGGGCTGACAGTCGCCCCGGTCCGTTCGGAAACATTCATTTGAATTTCGCTCCGGTTCTCGAGCAAAGTTAAAATCGTTATATCGAACGGACCGGTGTTCCCCCCCGCACCCTCCGCCATCTGCCCACCTCACCTAAGCTTTCGCAGATGAGGGTCAGCTACAGCGAGCTTGGGCCCCCGGAATTCCGGGCCGCCATCGGCGAGCTTGTCGGCGTCTACGCTGCCGCGATGAATCCCCCCGAGCGGTTGATCGGCGGGCGCGAGGCGATCATGGACCGGCACGCGGCCAGCCCCGGCTTCCGCTGCCTGACCGCGGTCGACGACGGGGTGCTGGCCGGCTTCTGCTACGGGTTCCACGGGGTGAGCGGGCAGTGGTGGCACGACATGGTGGCCAGCGCGCTCGCGTCGCGATCGGGGGCGGGCTACCCCGCCTCTGCGCCGGGGTGCCCCGAGGCGACGGGGTGGCTCGAGGACTCCTTCGAGATCGCCGAGCTGCACGTGCTGCCGCCCTACCAGGGCGCGGGGATCGGCCGGACGCTGCTGCTGTCGGTCACCGACGACCGCCGCGAGCGGACCGCGGTGCTCTCCACCGCCGACGCGCAGACCCCCGCCAGGCGGCTCTACCGGGGGGTCGGGTTCACCGACCTGCTGACCGGCTTCCGCTTCTCCGGCAGCGAGCCCCCCTACGCGGTGATGGGGGCCCTGCTGCCGCTCAAGGTGGCCAGGCCGAGCGAGACGTAGAGCTCGATGGTCGCGCGGGCGTTGTTGAGCGTGCAGAAGTGCAGGCCGGGCACCCCCTCGGCGAGCAGCCGCTCGCACAGCGCGGTGGCGTAGCCGACGCCGATCTCGCGCGCCGCCGCCGCGTCGCCCGCGTCGGTGGCGGCCCGGAGCTGGTCGAGCAGGCCGACCGGGACCTTGCACCCGCTGAGCTCGACCATCCGGTCGAGGATGCGCGGGCTGGTGGCCGGCATGATCCCGGCGATGATCGGCACGTCGCAGCCGAGCGCGCTCACCCGGTCCCGCATCCGCAGGTAGTCCTCGGCCTGGAAGAAGATCTGGGTGATCGCGAATTCGGCCCCGGCCCGGCACTTCTCGACGAAGTAGCGGGCGTCGGCGTCGGCGTCGAGCGAGCGCGGGTGCAGTTCGGGGAACGCGGCCACCCCGACGCAGAAGTCACCCGAGGCCTTCAGCAGCTCCACCAGCTGGACCGCGTGCTCGAGGCCGTCCGGGTGCCGGACCCAGTCCGCGTTCGGGTCGCCCGGCGGGTCGCCCCGCAGCGCCAGCATGTTGCGCACGCCCACGCCGGCGTAGGAGCCGATCACGTGCCGCAGCTCCTGGACCGAGTGGTTGACCGCGGTAAGGTGGGCGACCGGGTCGAGCGAGGTCTGCTCGGCGATCGCGCCGGTGATCGCGACGGTGGTCTCCCTGGTCGAGCCGCCGGCCCCGTAGGTCACCGAGACGAACGTCGGCTTGAGCGACTCGAGCTGGCGGATCGCCTGCCAGAGCTGGCGCTCGGCCTTCTCGCTCCTGGGCGGGCTGAACTCGAACGAGAACGAGCGGCCGGTCTTGAGCACGTCGGCGACGCTGGGCGCGGCCCGGCGGCTAAGCCTCTGTGTCGCGTGCGACGGCTGAGGCCGTCTCGGCTGTCTCGGTCTCGGCGGCATGTGGGCAAGCATAACTCACGACTTGGTTTTCTGTGCTGCCACCACAAGGAGATTTCGGGCATGCAGAGAAGGCGGCCCGCTCGCACGGGCCGCCTTCCTGCCTTGGCTGGGAGCCTAGAAGACTAGAACGCTAGGGCCTGCGCGCGGCGGTTGACCTCGGTGCCGCGGTGGGCGCAGAGCGCGTCGATGGGGGTGCCGGGGAGGGTCGCGTCGGCGGTGAAAAGCCAGCGCAGGGCCTCTTCGTCGGCGAAACCGCAGTCGAGCAGGACCGTGAGCGTGCCGCTCAGGCCCTTGACGATCTGGTCGCCTTGGAGGAAGGCCGCCGGGACGGCGCGGTCGCCGCTCGGCCGTATGACGGCGAGCAGCTTGCGGTCGCGCAGCAGTTGCTTGATGCGACTGACGGGCAGGTCAAGCCGGGTGGCCACCTCGGGGAGTGACAGCCATTCGGCGACAAGAGCGTCGGCTGAGGGTTCTATCTGTGCCACGTGTCCAATGTCCCACATCAGGGCCGGTTTGAAACAACCGACATTCCACCACAATAGGGGATCTTTCCCCTGGTCGGCTCGAATTTTATTGGGCCAGCCACGCGGTCGCGCGCTCCCGGAGCCAGTCCGCGGCGGCCGCCAGGCCGTCGGCCTGGACGCTGAACAGCACCTGCCGCCCGGCCCGCCGCCGGCTGACCAGGGCGCACTCCTCGAGCACGGCCAGGTGCTGGGCGACCGCCTGGCGGGAGACCGGCAGCCGGGCCGCGAGCGCCCCGGCGGACACGCCCGGGGTGCCGGCCAGCAGCTCGAGCAGCTCGCGACGGCGCGGGTCGGCGAGCGCGGCGAACACCCGGCCCGGGTCGGTCATCGTCCTTGCTCGGCCCGGATGCCTTGCTCGGCCCTGATGCCTTGCTCGGCCCTGATGCCTTGCTCGGCCCGGATCCGCAGACCGGCGAGCTCGTACTGCCAGCCGCCAGCGTTCCCCTTCCACGCGTCCTCGCGCAGCGCGTCCGACAGGCCGAGGGAGGCGAAGCCGCTCTCCACCACGGTCACGCCGACCTCGTCGCCGACCGGCCGCAGGTAGAACTCGACCAGGGTCGCGTTGCCGGGCACGGGGGCGGCGCCGCCGAACGCGCTCGCCCAGCGGAACGACGCGTAGCCCTGCGGCTCAAGCCTGATGACATCGATCACGTAGGGCCTGCTGTCGCCGCCGTACTCGATCGACAGCCGGGCCGGGTTGCGGGCGGGCTCGGCGGTGCTGCCGGGCAGCCACCAGCCCGGCCGGGTGACGAGCTGCCATACCTTGTCCTGAGTGGACCGGATGGTGATCCGCTGTTCGATACGGTCTTCCATGTCAACGCCCTCCCTCAAGCACCGCGCTCTGCCTGCGGAGTCTTACATATCACCGTAATAGGTGCAACTCGACGCTTGCAGATATGTACCCGCTGCGGTCAAGATGAGACAAAGTGATGAATAGGGCGAAGCCCGTCGGCGGCGGGCCGTAAAATCGGCGGTGATGGAATCTGCGTCCGCGGACATGCTCACGGGGCGGATGCTCGACCGGCGCTACCACGTCCGCTCCCGCATCGCGCACGGCGGCATGGCCACCGTCTACCTCGCCACCGACACCCGGCTCGACCGGGAGGTGGCGCTTAAAGTCATGCACGCCGACCTGGCCCGCGACGCCGAGTTCGTGGCCCGGTTCATCGGCGAGGCGAAGTCAGTGGCGCAGCTCTCGCATCAGAACATCGTCGCGGTCTTCGATCAGGGGGCCGACGGGGAGTACCTGTTCCTGGCGATGGAGTACGTGCCCGGGAGGACGCTGCGATCGCTGATGCGCGAGCGCGGCTGGTTCAGCTGGCAGGACGCGCTGGGGATCATGGACCCCATCCTGGCCGGGCTGGCGGCCGCGCACCAGGCCGGGATCGTGCACCGGGACGTCAAGCCGGAGAACGTGCTCATCACGCCCGACGGGCGGGTCAAGGTGGTGGACTTCGGTCTCGCCCGGGCCTCGGCCGCCGTCGGCAACACGCGGGCCGGGCAGATCATCGGGTCCGTCGCCTACATCGCGCCCGAGCAGGTCACCGGGGCGGTGACCGACGCCAGGACCGACGTCTACTCGGCCGGCGTGCTGCTGTTCGAGATGCTCACCGGGCGGCAGCCGTACACCGGCGAAACCCCCCTGGCGGTGGCGTACGCGCACGTCAACTCCGACGTTCCCGCCGTCGGCTCGGTAGTCGGCGGGGTCATCCCGGCCGTCGACCAGCTGGTCGGCGCGGCCACCAGCAGGGACCCGCAGTGGCGGCCGGCCAACGCGGACGTGTTCTGGCGGGCGGTGCGGTCGCTGCGCGGCCTTTCCGGGCAGGGCGACTCGGTCAGCGGGGCGTGGACGGCGTCTCCTGGCGCGGCTGGCACTGCCGCGGGCGCGGCGGCGGCCGGGGTGGTCGGGTACGGCGGCGGCGACGCCTTCGAGGGCGGGTTCGCCGGCGGCCATGGCGGCGGCTATCCCTACGGGGGCGGCGCGGCTGCTGGGGCCTCCGGGGCGGGCACGCTGGAGGCGGCGGGCGCCGCGTCGTCCACGACGATGTTCGCCGGCGGCGGGGCCGGGTACGGCGGCGGGGGCGGCCATGGCGGCGGTCCTGGGTACGGCGGCGGTGAGTACGCGGCGACGGGGCTGTACGACGCCAGCTCCTACCTCGGCCAGACCGAGGCGGGCGGCCCGGACGAGCCCGGCGGGCGGGAGCCGTTCCTGCAGCGGTGGCTGTTCAGCAGGCGGCTGGCGTACCTGGCGGTCGCCCTGGTGGCCGTGATCGGGCTCGGCGGCGGCGGCTGGTGGCTGACGTCCGGCCGGTACACGACCGTGCCGTCGGTGGACCGGACATCGGTCACGGCGGCCGAGCAGGAGCTGCGGCAGGCCGGGTTCAACGTGAGCATCGGAACCCGCGAGATCGACAACGACGTCGCCAAGAACGACGTCATCAGCACGTCGCCCTCGGGCCGGGCGCTGCCCGGCGCGACGATCGTGCTGACCGTCTCGCTCGGCCCGCACATGATCAACGTGCCGTCGGTCGCCGGGAAGTCGCTGTCGCAGGCCGAGGCGGCGCTGCGCGCGGCCGGCCTGACCGTGAGCTCGACGACCAAGCCGGTCGGCGTCAACGGGACCGTGGTGCTGAACTCGGTCGCGGGCACGGTGCCGCCTGCCAACACATCGTGGCCGCAGAACCAGCCCGTCACCATCGAGGTGGTGGCCGGCCTGGCGCTGCCGAACCTGGTCGGCCAGGACATCAACGCGATCGAGCAGTGGGCGGGCGGCAACAACATCCACCTGCAGCCGACCAACGTACAGAGCAACCAGCCGCAGGGCATCATCGTGGCCCAGTCCGACGCCCCCGGCACGCCGGTCCCGCCCGGGTCGACCGTCGCCGTCTCGGTCTCGGAGGGGCCGCCGGAGGTGCAGATCCCCGGCGACCTGATCGGCATGCACTTCCAGCAGGTGCAGCAGACGCTCACGCAGCTCGGCTTCAAGGTGGTCGGCCAGCAGCAGAGCGGCTTCGGCCAGAAGGTCACCAGCATCACCCCGTCGGGCCAGGCCCCGGCCGGCAGCACGATCACCGTGACCTACGGCGGACTCGCCGGGTTCTTCTAGCCCCTCCATGGGACTGATCGGGGCGCACGCGACCGTGACCGGCGGGCTCGCCACGGGCGGGCTCGGGTATGCGGCCGAGGTCGGGGCCGAGGTCATCCAGGTGTTCGTGTCCAACCCGCGCGGCTGGGCGACCGGGCCGGGCGACGCCGGGCAGGACCGGTTGCTGCGCGACTGCGGCCTGCCCGTCTTCATCCACGCGCCGTACCTGATCAACCTGGGCTCGGGCGATCCGGCGGTGGCGTCGAAGTCGGCTTCCGCGATCGCGCACGCGTTGCAGCGGGGCGGGGAGATCGGGGCGCGCGGCGTGGTGGTGCACGCCGGGTCGGCCGTGGGCTGGGCGGACCGGGAGCAGGCGCTGCGGCAGCTGGGCTCGATCGTGCTGCCATTGCTCGACAAGCTCGGCGACGACGATCCCGACCTGCTCTTCGAGCCGATGGCGGGGCAGGGCCAGATGCTCTGCGCGCAGGCCGGCGACCTGGAGCAGTACCTGGCCGCGGTCGAGAACCACCCTCGGGCCGGCGTGTGCCTGGACACCTGCCACCTGTTCGCCGCCGGCCACGACCTGACCGCCGTCGGCGGGGTGGCCGCGATGCTGGGCGAGCTCGTCGCGGCGGCCGGGCCCGGCCGGGTGGGCCTCGTGCACGCCAACGACTCGCTGCTTGGGTGCGGGTCGAAGCGGGACCGGCACGAGGCGCTCGGGGCCGGCCAGATCGGCACCGAGCCGTTCCGCGAGCTCCTGGCGGCGCTCGGCGATGTCCCCTTCGTCGTAGAAACTCCCGGCGGTAAGGCGGGTCACGCGCGTGACATCGCTACGCTGAAGGGATTGCGCGCGGCATAGACGCCGCCAGGCGCGTGGAGGGGCGGGTCAGATGGTTGTCGTGATGGCCGCGGACGCGAGCGTCGCCGAGATCGACCACGTGGTGAGCGTGGTGCAGGAGGCCGGCGGCGAGGCGTTCGTCAGCCGGGGCGGGGCGGCGGCGATCATCGGGCTCTCCGGCGACCTGGAGCGGTTCCTGGCGACGCTGAACCTGGCCGCGCTGCCGGGCGTGGCCGACGTGGTGCGGACGTCAGCCCCGTACAAGCTGGTCAGCCGGGAGCACCGGCGCAGGCGCTCGGTCGTCCGGGTGGCGGGGGTGCCGATCGGGCCCGACACGCTGACCGTCATCGCCGGGCCGTGCGCGGTCGAGACACCCGAGCAGACGCTGGCGGCCGCCCGGATGGCGCGCGCGGGAGGCGCGTCGCTGCTGCGCGGCGGCGCGTTCAAGCCGCGTTCTTCGCCGTACGCGTTCCAGGGACTCGGCGAGGCGGGCCTGAAGATCCTGGCCGACGTGCGGGCCGAGGTCGGGCTGCCGATCGTGACCGAGGTGATCGACGCGCGCGACGTCGACCTGGTCGCCTCCTACGCCGACATGCTCCAGGTGGGGACGCGCAACATGCAGAACTTCCCGCTGCTGCAGGCGGTCGGCGCGGCCGGCAAGCCGGTCATGCTCAAGCGGGGCATGTCCGCCACCATCGAGGAGTGGCTGATGGCGGCCGAGTACATCGCGCAGCGCGGCAACCTCGACATCGTGCTGTGCGAGCGCGGCATCCGCACGTTCGAGAAGGCCACCAGGAACACGCTGGATATCTCGGCCGTGCCGGTCGCGCAGCGGCTTTCGCACCTGCCGGTGATCGTGGACCCGTCGCACTCCGGCGGCCGCCGGGACCTGGTGCTGCCGCTGTCGCGGGCGGCGATCGCGGTCGGCGCGGACGGCATCATCGTCGACGTCCACCCGCACCCGGAGTCCGCGCTGTGCGACGGCGCGCAGGCGCTCATCGAATCGGACCTGCGGGAGCTCGCCAGCATCGCGACCCACCTGTCCCCGCTGGTCGGCCGCACCCTGACCCCGGCCCCCGCCCTGGCGCCGCACGCCTAGCGGAGATCCATGGCCGTTCCGCCCTGCTGGGGTCGGAAGCGCCATTTATCTGCCTGTCGCACGGGCGGAGGCGTTTGCCGCGTTTCTGTGCCGCGTTTCTTTGCCGCGTTTCTTGCTGTTATCTTGATGCGCTAGATCGTCTGGCGGAGATCCATGGCGTTACCGGTACCAAGACCCCGGAACGGCCATGGATCTCTTCGGCGCGGGGCCCTTTTGCTACTCGGGGCGGTACTCCTGGGCGGTTTGGGCGAGCTGCTCGGCGAGTTCGGCGGCGTCGAGGCGGATCTCGATGCGGCGCAGGTCGTCGATCTTGGCCCTGGTCTCCACCCGGCGCGGGGTCAGCAGCGTGCAGCAGTCCTGGTCGGGGAGCTCGGAGATGGCGAGCGTGTCCAGGCGGCGCGCCTCGGCCATGATCTCGGTCTTGTCCCAGCCGAGGAGCGGGCGCAGGATCGGCAGCTTGACCGCGTCGTCGAGGGCGGTGATGTTGGTCAGGGTCTGGCTGGAGACCTGCCCGAGGGAATCGCCGGTCACCAGGGCGCTGGCGTGCATGCGGGCGGCGAGCGCCTCGGCGGTCTTGAGCATCAGCCGCCGCTGGGCCATCACCTGGAGGCGGCCGGCCCCCGTGGTCGCCAGCGCCTGCTGGGCCTTACCGAACGGGACGACGTAGAGGTGGGACTGGCCCTGGAACCGGTCCAGGCCGCGGACCAGGGCATACGCCTTGTAGATGGATTCCGGGCCGGTCAGCGGCATCCCCGAGAAGTGCAGGAACGTGCAGCGCAGGCCGCGGCGCATCATCCGGTAGGCGGCGACGGGCGAGTCGATTCCGCCTGACATCAGCACGACCGCCCGGCCGCTCATCCCGACCGGCAGCCCGCCCTGCCCCGGCTGGCCGCCGGTGAACACGAACACCTCGCGGGCGTCGACCTCGACGAAGATCTCCGTGTCCGGGTGCTTGAGGCTGACCTTCAGCCCGTGGGCGGCGTTCACCCGGTCCCCGATGAGGACGTTGAGCTGCTCGGAGGTGATGGGGAAGCGCTTGTCACGGCGGCGCGCCCGGACCGCGAACGTCCCGCTGGCCGGGCTCGTCAGCGCGATCGCGGCGGCGGTTGCGGCCTCCGGCGTCTTGTCCACCCGCAGCGCCCGGCAGACCCGGGCGATGCCAGGAACGTCGGCCGCCCGCGCGGCGACCCGGTCCATCGCCTCCGCGTGCTCGGCCGCCGTCATGCGCTCGGCCGCCTGGCCCTCGCCGTGGGCCGCCCGCAGGACGAGCACCCCCTCGCGCACCGTGAGTTCCACCGGCACGCCGGTGGTCCGGACCGCGGCGCGGACGTTTGCCTGCTGCATCCGCACGAAGTGCTGGCGGTTCTTCCCCTTGAGGAAGATCTCGCCCAGTTTGAGGAGGACGCACGGCTCGCCGACGGTTCGGTTGATTGCTACGGGGGCCGTCACCGGATCGGTCATGGACATCCCTCCAGTCTGCCAGCTCTGCGGCCCTGCCGGGTCCCTCGCGGCGTGCCGTCGGCGTTACTGCCGGCGGCGGCCGGGAGCAGAGGTCGACGCCGGACGTTTGGGGATAAAGCGCTCATTGTTGCCCTCTCGCGGGAGAGCCGCGTACCGTGAGACGATATCTCCCCGCCCGCCGATCCCCGAGGGAGAAACCCCATGTTCGAGCGGTTCACCGAGCCCTCGCGGCGCGTCGTGGTCCTGGCCCAGGAAGAGGCCAGGATGCTTGACCACAACTACATCGGGACCGAGCACCTCCTGCTCGGGCTGATCCACGAGGGCGACGGCGTCGCGGCGCGCGCCATCGCGGCGCTCGGGCTCACCCTGGACGCGGCTCGCGACCAGGTCAGGGACATCATCGGCCTGGGGCAGCAGACGCCGACGGGGCACATCCCGTTCACCCCGCGGGCGAAGAATGTTCTCGAGCTGTCGCTGCGCGAAGCGCTCGCCCTGAAGAAGGACTACATCGGCACCGAGCACATCCTGCTCGGCCTCATCCGCGAGGGTGACGGGGTGGGGGCGCAGATCCTGGAACGGGTTGCCCCCGCCGCGGCCGTCAGGGAGAAGGTGCTCCTGGTCGCCGCCGAGTCAAACGAGCCGGGGCAAGACGAGCAGCTGGCGGTGGAGTGGCTGGCGGGCGGGCCGCAGGCAGGCGGCCCCGGCCTCCGGCTGCCGCCCCGGGCCGTCGTCAGCGTCCGGGCGCAGGTGTTCAGCGAGTTCCGGGAGACGCTGGCGTCGATCGGCGGGACGCTGGAGGCGCTCGAACGGCGGTTGACCGGGATCGAGCGTCAGCTCGGCATTACCCCGGAAGCGTCAGAGGCTGCCCAGGGACCGGACCGAACGGGTGAAGCCCCGGAGGACGAGAAGCCGGAGGAATCTGCGGAGTAAGGGGCCCCGCACAAAAGAAATTGCTGGTTCGAGGGGTGGCCACGTAACGTGGAGGCTCCCAGCCGACGTAGAACGGACTTTGTCATGTCGTGGCGTGCGCCTGCTCGCCGGTACCCGGTGCTCGCCATCCGCGACTTCCGCATCCTGCTCATCGACCGGCTGCTGGCGCCGTTCTCCAACGGGTTCTCGATGGTCGGCGTCTCGTTCGCGGTGCTCAACCTCACCGGATCGACGGCCGACCTCTCCTACGTGCTGGCCGCGCAGGTCGCCCCGATGCTGGTGTTCACCCTGGTCAGCGGGGTGTTCGCGGACCGGCTGCGGCCGCAGTGGGTGATCATCGCCGGGAACGTCGCCGTCATCGCGGGCGAGGGCGCGTTCGGCCTGCTGGTGCTGACCGGTCATCCGGCCCTGTGGACGATGATCTGCCTGGAGGCGCTCAACGGGATCGGCGCCGCCATGTTCTACCCCGCCTCGCAGGCGCTGCTGCCGCAGATCGTGCCGGACGCGCTGCTGCAAGAGGGCAGCTCGATCAGCAGGCTGGCGATGAACACCGGGCAGATGACCGGCGCGGCGTCAGCCGGCCTGGTGGTCGCGGTGCTCGGCCCGGGGTGGGCGCTGACCTTGTGCGCGGTCGGTATGACGGGCACGATCCCGCTGCTGCTGTCCCTCGGGGGCGGGAGGGACGGGCAAGAAGGGAGCAAGACCCTGCGGTTCGCCGCAGCCAAGGGCGCGGGGATGGTCACGGAACTGCGCGAGGGGTGGACCGAGTTCCGCAGCCATACCTGGCTGTGGGCCACCGTGATCCAGTACGCCCTGGTCATGATGGCTTTTAACGGCGCCTTCCTGGTGCTCGGCCCGGTCGTGGCCAGAACCCACCTGGGCGGGCCGGCCGCCTGGGGGGCGATCACCGCCGCCGACGCGCTCGGCCTGGTGGCCGGCGGCCTGGTGTCGCTGCGCTACACACCGCGCAAGCCGATGCTGTTCGTGGTCGGATCCGGGGCCGCGATCGCCCTCACGCCGCTCGCGCTCGCGCTGGTCCTGCCGCTGGCGGTGATCTGCCTGTGCGCGTTCGCCCTGGGGACCCTGATCGAGGTGATGATGGTGCAGTGGACGGTGCAGATGGCCACCCGCATCCCCTCCGACAAGCTGGCGCGGGTCTCGTCCTACGACGCGCTCGGGTCGATGTCGGCGATGCCGCTCGGCGCCCTGCTGGCCGGTCCGCTGGCGGCCGCCATCGGCGTGTCCACCACGCAGTTCGCCGCGGCGGCGGTGATCGTCGTCGCCTCGCTGCTGACGCTGATCCCGCGTGAGATCTGGACGATCCGGGCCGATGACGTACTGGGCACCGGCAGCGAGCGCGGCGGCGCCGGGCTCGACGTCACCGGGCTCGACGACGCCGGTCTCGGCGACCCTGAGCTCGACCATCCCGGGCTCGGCGATTCGAACGCGACAGACCTCGCCGATCAGGTCAGGTAACACCGATCTAACGAACGGATTACCGATCTGACGAGGGGCTTCCTGTCGTCGGCCGGAATGTCGGACCCCCGGCGTAGCGTGTCTGGCATGAACCTTCCCAAGCGCCATTCCGCTCGCAGGAACCGCACCGAATGCCCCGAGCACGTGAAGGACGCCGCCGGGCCTGATCCCGGCGAGCTGGACCATCTGAACTGGGTCGCCGCCACGGTGGGCGAGTACGGCTGGGCGGTCTCCGGCAGCAGGGCCGACCGCAAGGCGCCGCCGTGGGCGTACAGCATCGGCATGTGGCTGACGTGCCAGGTGCCGGAGCTGATCCTGTGCGGCCTCCCGGTCGAGGGGGCCGCGTCGATCATCAACGCGGTCGGCGCGCGGGCGGCCGACGGCGTGGACATCACCCCGGAGACGGTGCTCGACGACGTGTGCGCGACGCCGCTTGCCTTCCGCCCGGTCGACCTCAGCTGGCGCAAGTCCCGGCTGCTGACGGTCTCCGACTCCTTTTACGGCATGGTCAGGGTGCCGTACCTCCAGGTCGTGTGGTCGGACGCGGCCAGCCGGTTTCCCTGGGAGCGCGGGTTCCAGCGCGGCTTCGCGCGCACGCAGCCGATGCTCTGGCTCCCCCGCGACGACAACCCCCCCTCCCCCTGGACGCGGTTGGAGCAGCCGCGCTGAGGGTCCTCCGTACGGTTAAGGAGCCGTGCAAAGATGATGCCTGTGAGCAGTCCGGGATGGTTCAACGATATTCCTGAGTCCATGACCGAGGCGGAGTACCGCGATCTGTCGTAGGAGATCTCACGCACCATCGAGATCGTGCACGGACACGTGATCAAGTGCGAGTCGCCAGTTCCTCGGCGCAACCGGATCGCCCGGCGACTTTCGTTCGCGCTTGAGGCGGCCCGCTCCCCTGTCGGCCCGTGCCTGACGGTCGAAACGGACGTCGATGTCGTGCTGTGGCGCGTTCCCCGATTCACCTTCCGCCGCCCGGACGTGGCCGTTTACCGGTGCATTGACGATCCCGCGAGAAAACCCAGCGCCCAAGAGACGATCCTCGTCGTCGAGGTGACCTCGCCTGCTACCGCCAGGGAGGACCTGGTGGACAAGCGCGCCCCGTATGCGACCGCCGGAATTCCCCTTTATCTGGTCGTGGTGCTCGACGAGAAATACGACATCTGGGAGATCCGCGAGTTCCACCTCGACGCTGCGGCCGACGCGTATCGTCTGCATGCCGTCCACCGCTCCGTTCTCGAGCTGGAACAGCCTGTCCGGCTGAGCCTCCCCATAGCTGACTTGATAACCGCCTGACCGTTCCCGCAGAGCCGGCTAGTCCTCGGGTTCTGTGAAGGACTCGCGGAGGATTCGGGCGCGCTGGGTGAGAGCGTCGAGTTCGGTGATGCCGTGCTCGTCGGCGGCGGTGCGGGCGAGCATGTCGAGGTGCGCGCCGGTGAGCTCGACGACGGCGGCGTGCTGACGCCAGTCGCGGTAGGCGGCGTCGGCCCGGCTGATCTCGGCCGCGTAGCGTTCGAGGGCGGTCACCCGGTTGGCGATGCTCTGGTCGGCCGCCCGCGCCGCCTGACGGTGGTCGTCGAGCAGCTTCGCCGCGGGCGAGTGCGGGCTCGGCTCGGCCAGGCGCGACCGTAGCGCGCGGAGCCGGGCCTGCTCACGTACCGCGAGCGCGATCTGCCACTCCTGCTCGGCCAGGAGCGTGCTGGTGGCCGGCTCGTCGATCAGGTCGGCCCGGACGATCTCGGCCGAGTTAATCGTGTCGACTGCGTCTTGCGCTCGGAGCAGCAGAACCCGGGCACGGGGGTCGAGGTCGGCATGGGTGAGATAGCGGCCGCGGTAGATCCGGGCGGCGCGGGCGGCCTCGGCCTCGACGCGAACCTCGCCGAAGCGGGCGATCCGGGTGCCGAAAACGACTGCGGTCACCGCCACGATCAGCTCGGCCAGCAGCAGCCCGTACCGCCCGGCGGCCGACTGCCAGCCCACCGGCTGCTGGAAGACGAGCACGCCGACCGCCCACGGGGTCGAGCCCACGACCGCGACGAACAAGGCGGTGCTCAAGCCGGTGACCGCGTTGGTCACCGTCGTTTCGCGCCTCTCCCCCCGCGCGGGAAGAAGGCCGGGGCGGCTGCGGGGGGCGCCGGGCGCCAGCAGGTCGCCTCGCGCCCTCAGCTGGTCGCGCGCAACACGAGGGATCGCGGGATCGAGGGCGGGCCCCCGCAGCGTGGCATCCGGCCACGCGTTGCTGTCCTCGCGGCGGGCCGCCTCGCCGTCCCTGGGGTCGTGCTCCACTGGCTCATCGCCCATCGGAGGCTCCCGTCGGGAAAGCACTGGCTTCAGGCAAACACTCGGACGTCCCCTCAGGCTAACTCCGCGCTCCCTCGTGCGCACCGTCCGGCCCGCTTTATGAGTGTCGGCATGATCGTGTGCCGTTTGGTCACCGGCTGCGGCCTTAAATCCGTCATCGTGTGCCGGACAGGTCGCGGGGCACCCCCAACGGAACACGCTCCGCTGTTGGGTGACGCGGGCTGGTGCTGAGGCGCCACCGCCCTATGGATGGGACGGTGGCGCCTCGGTCACGCGGTTGAGGTTGGTGGTGCGGTTGGAGGTGGTGGTGGGTGGACGTGGTGGTGTGGTGAGTGGGTGGACGTGGTGGTGTGGTGGGTGGTTAGACGTTCTTGGCGTAGGAGCGGAAGGTGGTGACTGAGATTGCCACTGCGAGGAGGGCGAGGACGAGGAGGCCGCCGGAGCGGACCGCCACGGCGGACCAGTCGGTGCTGGCGGCGAGGGCGTCCCGGCCGATCTGGACCTCCCAGTTGAGCGGGTTGCGGGAGGCGATCGCCTGCATCCAGCCGGGCATGAAGGCCGGCTGGATGAAGGCCGAGGACAGGAACATCAGCGGCAGCATGAAGAACGTGTAGACGCCGATGATCGCCTCGCGGGAGCGCAGGAGCATGCCGGTCATGTTCGACAGGGCGCCCCAGAGGACGCCGACCAGGATCGACGCGACGATCAGGGCCACGACGCCGGCCGGGCCGCCCGGGTAGCGGGCGCCGCCCGCGAAGCCGAGGACCACGATGATGAGCGTCTGCACGGTCGTGCTGACCGCCTGCTCGACGACGGTGGCGTTCATGATCGCCAGGCGGCTGGCCGGGGTGACCAGGAAGCGGTTGAGGGTGCCCCGCTCGATCTCCTCGATCATCGCCATGCCCGCCCACATGTTGCCCGACATCGCGTTCATCGCGACCACGCCGGGGATCAGGTAGGCCAGGTAGGAGCCGTGGTAGGCGAAGCCGGGGATGTCGATGACCTTCTGGAACAGGCCGCCGAAGAGGAACAGCCAGATGGCCGGCTGGAGCACGCTGAACGCGAGGACGTAGGGCTGGCGGATCAGCGCGCGCAGCTTGCGGCCGGTCAGGTACCAGGTGTCGGACAGGAGCGCGGAGGACGGGGCCGTCCCGGTCATCGCGCGGTCGATTGTGGTCGTCATCGCCCCGCCACCTCCGTCACGCGGGTCGCGTCGCTGTAGCGCCGGCCGGCGTGGTGCAGGTACACCTCGTCGAGCGACGTCACCCCCAGGTCCTGCTTGAGCCGGTCCGGTTCGCCCTCGGCGACCACCCGGCCCCGGTCGACGACGGCCAGGCGGCCGGCCAGCCGGTCCGCCTCGTCCAGGTAGTGGGTGGTGAGCAGGACCGTCACCTGGTCGGATTCGGCCAGAGCGGTGATCTCGTCCCACATCGCGGTCCGCGCCTCGGGGTCGAGGCCGGTGGTCGGCTCGTCGAGGAACAGCACCTTCGGCCGGTGCACGAGGCCGAGCGCGACGTCGAGGCGGCGCTGCATGCCGCCGGAGTAGGTACGGACGAACCGGCCCGCCGCCTCGGTCAGCGCGAAGCGCTCAAGAAGCTCGTCCGCGCGGAGCCTCGCGGTCCCGGCGGGCTGGCCGTAGAGGTGGCCCTGGAGGATCAGGTTCTCCCGGCCGGTGGCGGCCGGGTCGGCCCCCGAGCGCTGGCCGACGACGCCGATGACGCGGCGCGTCCGGGCCGGGTCGGTCCTGACGTCGATCCCCTCGACGGTCGCGGTGCCCTCGTCGGCGATCGCCAGCGTGGTGAGGATCTTGACGGTGGTGGACTTGCCGGCGCCATTGGGTCCGACGAGCGCGTAGATCGTGCCTGGGGGGACGGTGAGGTCGAGCCCGTCGAGCGCCCGGACGCGCGGGCTCTTGCCCGGCGCGGGATAGGTCTTGACCAGGCCGCGCGCCTCGATCGCGGGGCGGGAATGTGCGGGCACCGGGATGGGTTGGGCGGGGCCTGCGAGGGATCGGGTGGTCCGATCAGACTGCATGGCGGTAACTCCTCGTTGCTGGACTGGTGTGCGTGGTCCAGTCCTGCGAGAAGGCGCCCGGCATACAATCGTGATTGGGCCTCATGATCGCCGGGTCCTGCCTAACCGCAGGGCTGGTGGTGAGGTTGCGACCTCGGTTCGCGGTGTTCCAGCACCGTGAACCGGGGTCGTGCTAGGTCTGGCGGTCATCGACGCCGGGCGGCGTCACGTCCCACCCCCTTCTGGCCTGCTCGTTGAGCTCCACGAGCTCGGGCGGTATCTCCCCGGTCTCGTGCATGCGGCGCCAGCCGTCGATGCCGCTGATGGTCCCCTCGACCAGCTCGGTCAGCAGGCCGCGGAGCCACCGCGACTGCGCGACTCGCATCGCGAGCTGGTACTCGGCCTCGATGAGCAGGATGCGGGGCAGCCGCTCGACCCACACCTTCAGGTCGTCCTGCGCGGCCGCGTTGGCCTTGTCGAGAGACTCCAGACGGGTGGTGAGCAGCCCGATCACCTCGTCCGGGGGCAGGATGCCCGCCTCCGACAGCGCCGCGACGAAGCCGCTGCGCTCGTCTTCCGGCACGCTCAGCAGCTCCGTCATCCAGTCTCTGAGCTCGGCCAGGCCCAGCCCGGTGATCTGGTAGGTGGTCCGCTCCGGCTGCCGGCCCTCGCGGACGGTGCCCGCCTCCTCGATGAACCCGTACTTGGCGAGGTTGGCCACCACCGTGTAGAGCGAGCCCCAGTTGATCGGGAAGTTCTTGTCCTTGCCCCGGTCCCGGAGCGTCTGGGCCATCTCGTACGGGTACATCGGCTGCTGCGCGAGCAGCGAGAGCAGGTACAGCGCAAGCAGGTTGCCGACCTTCCGACGCTTCGCCATTCGAATCCGCGCCTCCCCTGCTGCTCGCGTCCAAGTACTCGTAGCCGAGTATACGCTGACGAGCGGTCAGCGCAAGCGCGCGGGATCGCTGAAGGAGGTAAGGCGGAGCAACGGTCCGTTCGAAATAACCGAATTTGATCTTCGGGTTGAGCGGGCCTAGCCGAAGAAGACCTCGGCCTCGGCGTAGCGGTCCGGCGGGACCAGCTTGAGCTCGCGGGTGGCCTCGGCGATCGGGACGAGGCCGATCTCGGTGCCGCGCAGCGCCACCATCTGGCCGAACGACTCCTCGTAGACCGCCTGCACCGCGCGCAGGCCGAACCGGGTCGCCAGCACCCGGTCGAACGCGGTCGGGGTGCCGCCGCGCTGGACGTGGCCGAGGACCGTGCAGCGGGCCTCCTTGCCGGTCCGCTTCTCGATCTCGCGGGCCAGGAACGAGCCGACGCCGCCGAGCCTGACGTGGCCGAACGCGTCGAGTTCGCCCGACATCAGGGAGAGCTCGTCCTGAATCGGGTGGGCGCCCTCGGCCACCACCACGATCGGCGCGTACCGGGTCTGGAACCGGTGCTCGACGTACCCGCAGACCTTCTCGATGTCGAACGGGCGCTCGGGGATGAGGATCACGTTGGCG
>Ga0208717_1000318_pt1 | contig 17175 bp, 15 predicted proteins | sample NGESurF53shallow_FD_184489 | JGI IMG/M metagenome (GOLD analysis project Ga0208717, IMG submission 184489) | Arctic peat soil microbial communities from Barrow, Alaska - NGEE Surface sample F53-3 shallow (SPAdes) | ecosystem: Environmental > Terrestrial > Soil > Wetlands > Peat ... | reverse complement strand
TCCGCGTTGAACCACTTCACGGTGCCTTGCGCCATCTGGGGTACTCCTCGTTAGGTGTGCTACGAGACGCCACGTCGGCGGCTCGGGCTGCCACGTCGGGTTTGGATGAGTAAACGGGATGCAATCCCGCGCGAAGGCGAGGTGCGACCAACTCAACTCAAACAAAAGACGCCCGCTGCGAGAATCCGCGGGCGTCATGAACGTTCGAGGAGTACTGCAACTGCAACCTAGGATGGACCCTATCACGGGCACTACATCGGCGGTCAGGGCCGCTCAGCGCGCTCAGACCAGCCGACTGACCCGGCGGATGAGCTGGCTGCCCTGGTCAAGGCGATCAGCGAACTGATTGGGCCCGCGCCGCTCCCGCAGCTGTTGGGCCGCCACCGACATCAGTTTGCCGGCGACCGGCACCGCGATCGCGATGACGAGGTCGCGTCGAAGGTTGAACAGGCTTCGGATCCTCACGCTGGCCTCCTGCCCACGGGCGAGCATTCTATACGGGGCACGCCGGTACCTATTGACTCTGGACTAGAGCGCCCCCCGGCGTGAGACACTTCGAACGCGGAGCAGTGGCTCCTCGACCCACCACCCCGCCATCTGGACCCCGTGGCGATGACGTCGGCGCGCGCGCCTGGAATGGAATCGCCGTGACTGCTCAGTCCGTTGATGTCCCTATCCGGCGAGGCAGCGAGTACGCGATGCTGTCGAGGATCGTGAAGGACGCCGGGCTGCTCGAGCGCCGCAAGCTCTACTACTGGCTGCGGATCGCGCTCAATATCGTGATGGTCGCCGCGGCCGGTTGCGCGCTGTATCTCGCGAACCACACGTGGTGGGTCCTGCTCGTTGCCGTCTTCTTCGCCATCGTGTCGACCCAACTCGCCTTCACCGGTCACGAGGCCGGGCACCGGCAGATGTTTCGCAGTCGCCAAGCCAACGAGTTGGCTGGCTACTTGCACGGCAACCTGATGATCGGCCTGAGCTACGACTGGTGGGTCGACAAGCACAACCGGCACCACCGCAATCCCAACCAGGCCGAACTCGATCCTGACGTCGGCACCGGTGCCTTTGCCTTCAGCCGCGAAGAGGCACTCAAGCGCGGTCGGATTGGCCAGTTCGCGGCCCGCTGGCAGTCGTTCTACTTCTTCCCGCTGCTCACCCTCGAAGCGCTTAACCTCAAGATTGCCAGTATTCAGGCGGTGGCAAAGACCGGCGCGCGCAACCGCGGCATCGAAGCGAGCCTGCTTTTTGTTCATGTCGCCGGGTACATGACGCTCCTGCTGCTGACGATGTCGCCGCTGCAGGCGCTGGCCTTCTTCGGCGTCCACCAGGCTTTGTTCGGCGTGTATCTGGGCTGCTCATTCGCCCCGAACCACAAGGGCATGAAGATGCTGACGAAGGACGAGGAGATGGACTTCCTGCGCAGGCAGGTCCTGACCTCGCGCAACGTCACCGGCGGCGTGCCGGTTGGCATGTTGCTCGGCGGGCTGAACTGGCAGATCGAGCACCACCTGTTCCCCTCGATGCCGCGGCCGAACTTGCGCCGCGCGGTGCCGATCGTGCGCGACTTTTGCGAAGCCCATGGCCTGCCTTACGCCGAGGCGTCGCTGTACCGCTCCTACCAGCTGGCCATGGGTCACCTGCAGGAGGTCGGCGCAAGCGTCGCGTCGTAGGCAGTCGTCTGTCGGTGAACGGATCGCGTCGTAGGCTGGTCGGCATGTGCCGGAGCATCAAGACCCTGCGCCCGCCGTACGTCGACGAGGCGACCTCGGAAGACGTCACTGCCGCTGCGCTGCAGTACGTGCGAAAGATCGCGGGCATGCGCAAGCCGTCGGCAGCCAACCAGGAAGCTTTCGACGAAGCGGTAGCCGAGATCGCCGCTGCGACCGAGCACCTGCTCGGGCATCTGCAGCTGCGGCCCGCGCCACGGCGCGAGCCAGCCTCGGCCGTCAGCTAACGCGCACGGACGGCCGCACCACTTACTCGCTGTGGTCGCCCGCGGTAGCCGAGCTGGCGCCGGCTTCGATGCTGCCGATCCACACGGTCTTCGCGTTGCAGAATTCCTTGATGCCGTGGCTCGACAGTTCGCGACCGTAGCCGGAGTTGCGGACACCACCGAATGGCAGTTCCGCGAATGATGTCGTCATGCCGTTGATGAATACAGCGCCGGCGTCAAGACCGTTGATGAAGTACTCCTGCTCGTCCGCGTCGTTAGTCCAGGCATTCGACCCGAGACCGAACTCGGTGCTGTTGGCGAGTTCGACGGCCTCCTGGCGTGAATTCACCCGGTACAGACCAGCGACTGGGCCGAAGACCTCCTCGGCGTACATCTTCATGTCCGGCGACAGGTCAGCGACCACGGTTGGCTGATACCACCAACCTGGCTGGTCGAGGCGCGCACCGCCGCACAGCACCGAGGCGCCCTTGGCCACCGCATCGCGCACTTGCTCCTCGATGTCGGCCCGGCCCTGCTCAGTTGCGAGCGGGCCGATGTCGGTGCCGGCCACCATCGGATCGCCCACCCGCAACGCCGACATCTTTGCCACGAACGCCGCACTAAACGCGTCGTAGACGTCGGTGTGCACGATGAAACGCTTGGCCGCGATGCAGGACTGACCGTTGTTCTGACAACGGGCGGTCGTGGCGATCGCAGCCGCCTCATCGATGTTGGCCGACGGCATCACCACGAACGCATCGCTGCCACCGAGCTCAAGCACGCTCTTCTTCAGCTCACGGCCAGCAACCGACGCGACCGCGCGGCCGGCAGCTTCGCTACCGGTCAGCGTGACCGCTCTGACTCGAGGGTCGGCAATCACTCCTTCGACCTCAGCCGAGCCGATGAGCAACGTCTGGAACGAGCCCTCGGGAAACCCGGCACGCCGGAAGAGATCTTCGATGAACAGCGCGGATTGCGGCACGTTGCTCGCGTGCTTGAGCAGGCCGACGTTGCCTGCCATCAGCGCAGGCGCGGCAAAGCGCATCGCTTGCCACAAAGGGAAATTCCACGGCATGACCGCGAGCACCGGGCCGATTGGCTGGTAGCGCACGAGCGCTCCTGTGGCGCCGACGGAGGCAGGATCGACAATCTCGTCGGCCAGGAACTCTTCAGCATGGTCGGCGTAGTAACGGCAGCCCTTTGCGCATTTCGCGACCTCGCCCTTCGCGCTCGCGAAGGTCTTGCCCATCTCAAGCGTCATCGTGCGCGCAACGTCGTCAAGCTCCGCGTCGAGGATCTCGGCGGCGGCCCGCATCCACGCTGCCCGCTGGGCGAACGACGTTTGGCGCAGCACCTCGTAGCCACGATGGGCTCGCTCAAGGCAAACCTCGATCTCGTCGGGCGTCATCGGGTCGAACGCCTTGATGACCTCGCCGGTCGCCGGGTTCGTGGTCGCGATCGCCATGGGGGGTGGCCTCCGTCGAAACGCTGGGCAGCTGGAAGTTATCCAGGTTACCGGTCTGTGCCGGCGACCCGTTGGCCGTCTTTCCAGACCTGCAAGACGCGATCAGCCAGGCCCGTCATGTCATCGAGACTGCCGCCCAGCACCACCAGGTCGGCGCGCTTGCCTGGTTCGATCGTGCCACGGTCGTGGTCGACTCCGAGCAGCCGCGCGGCCTCTGACGTGGTCGCGACCAGCGCCTGTGCGGGGGACATTCCGCACTGGGTCATGAGGTCGAGTTCGCGCAGGTTCTGGCCGTGCGGCCCGACGCCGCTGTCGGTACCCATCGCGATCTTCACTCCGGCCTCGATGGCACGAGTCACCGCGCGACGATGGACGTCGATCACCGCATGCGCCTTCTCGATGACGACGGCCGGAACCTGTCCACCGGCGGCGACCAGATCCAGAACAGCCGCGGGAGCCGACAGCGTCGGGACCAGCCAGGTGCCGTGTTCGAGCATCAGTGAGATGCCCTCGTCGTCGAGGTAGATGCCATGCTCGATCGAACGGATTCCATTGCGCACTGCGTTCTTAATGCCGCCGGCGCCTTGCGCGTGCGCCATCACGAAGATGCCGGCTGCGGTGGCCTCTTCGACGAGCACCGCGAGTTCGGCGTCACGAAAATGCGCGTGCCGCGGGTCATCGCGGGGAGACAACACACCGCCCGACGTGAACACCTTGATGACGTCTGCGCCGGCTCTGATCAGTTCGCGAACCTTGCGCCGCATCTCGTCGGGACCGTCAACGATTCCGCTCGGTCGGCCGGGGTGGGTCGGCATCGGCTCGATGCAGTTGCCGGACGCCATCCAGCCATCGCCGTGACCACCGGTTTGGCTGATGGCGGTCACCGAGATCTGCATGCGCGGACCAGGAATCAGGCCGCGTTCGACCGCTTGCTGCACGCCGAGGTCGGCACCGTGCGCATCGCGAATGGTGGTGATGCCGATCTCGAGGGTGCGTCGCAGATTCTCGACGGCTTCGTAGAACTGGAAGGAGAAGGGCCGCTGCAGCAACGACATGTAGTCGAAGCCGGAGACCGTGACGTGGGTGTGGCAATCGAAGAAACCCGGGACGACGGCTGCACCGGCCAGATCGACCCGCACATCGGCGTCCATCTCATCGCCGTTGCCCTGACCCACACCGACGATGCGATCGCCGTCGATGACGACGGCACCACGCGAAGCTGGGGCGCCGGTGCCGTCAAAGACGACACCGCCTGCGAACAGAGTCCGCACTACAGCTTGGTCAGCCGGGGGTACGGAGCGACCAGGCGCTCCTGTCGCGGACCGAAGTCGACGAGGACGGCGACGTCAGGTTCGACACCGATGACGCAACCGAGGCCGTACCTGTCGTGGCTCACCCGATCGTTGACCGCGAACACCTCGACCGGTCGGGCGACCGTGATCACGTTGAAGGGGCTACCGGGCAGCGGGCGCCGGATCACGGCGTGGTCCTGTTCATTACCCTCAGTATCGGTCCTGAACCGGCCCCTTGTCGCGGTCAGACCCGATATTCCGCCCGGAGATAGCCCTTAATGGCCAGGCCTTTAGGAGAGTGCCCGCAGCGGGACACCGACGCCTTGCCGGTCACGGCGATGGCGGGCAATCCATGCGCTGGCGGTCGCGGCGTCCATTGGAAGACCGACCAACCAGCCTTGCGCCTCGTCGCAGCCGAGGGCCTTCAAACGCTCGAGCACATCGGTGGTCTCCACACCCTCGGCGACCACGGTGAGGTTGAGAGCGTGAGCGAGTTCGACGATCGACCCGACGATGGTCGCGTCTGCCTCGGAGTCGCCAATTCTCGAAACGAACGACTGGTCGATCTTCAACTCGCAGACGGGCACCCGCTTCAGCAGGGTCAGGGACGAGTAGCCGGTGCCGAAGTCGTCAAGGCTGATGTGCACGCCAGTCGCGACGAGTTCGCTCAGAACCTTTGCACCCCGGTCGTAGTCAGCGAGCAGCCGGCGCTCGGTGATCTCGAGCATGAGGGTTTCGGGTACGACGCGGTGGCGGCGCAGTGCGGCGGCCACCCGGTCGGCGAAACCGTAGTCGAGCAGGTCGCGCACGCTGATGTTGACGGCCATGATGAGCCCCGACCCGCCGGCGTCCAGCTGTGCCCGCATGCCGAGCGCCTGGTCGAGGAGCAGGTCGGTGAGTCGCGGCATCAGCCCCGACTGCTCGGCCAACGGGATGAACCGGTCGGGCATCACCAGGCCAAGCGTCGGGTGGTGCCACCGAACCAGGGCTTCGACGCCAAGCACCTCGCCGGTCGCCAACGAAATCTTCGGTTGGTAACAGAGCTCGAGCTGCCCGGTCTCGACGGCATGCCGCAGCTCACCGAGCAGGCCTAACCTGGCGAGGGAGTTGGTGTCCTTCTCGACGTCGTAGACCGCTACGCCGCCACCCGATGATTTCGCCACGTACATCGCGACGTCAGCACGTCGATGTAGTTGGTCGAAGTCGTCGCCATGCTCGGGGAACAGTGCGATACCAAGACTTGCGTCGAGATCGACCATCGTGCCGTCGAAAGAGATGGGTTCGTGCAGCGTCGCGCGAATGCGCTCGGCGACCTCGATAACCGTTGCCTGGTCGTTCAGGTCGTGCAGCAGGATCGCGAACTCGTCGCCGCCCAGCCTCGCGACCAGATCGCCAGGTCTGACCGCGTCTTGCACGCGCGCGGCTACGACCTGCAGCACGCGATCTCCGACCGGATGCCCGAGCGTGTCGTTGATGTCCTTGAACCTGTCAAGGTCGAGCAGTACCAACGCGACCCGGCCATCAGTGAGCTGGAGTTCATTCAGAAGCTCACCCGTGCGAGCCATCAGCAACTTGCGGTTGGCCAGACCGGTCAGTGCGTCGTGCAGCGACTGTTGCTCGCGCTCGAGTGAGATGGACGCGGTCTTATAGACGAGGAACAGCGGCAGTATCAGCAGCGGGATCAGCTGCCATGCATGCACGGCAACCACAGCGATCACCGGCGACAACGCGATGACCGCCATCGTCGTCGAGGTGTAGTACCAGAACTCGTCGATGATCTCGGCCCACAACGTCGTGCCGCGGCGAATCGAGATGATGATGCCGACCAACACCAGGTTCATCAGGTGGTAGACGACGGCAGCAACGACAAGCCCGACCAGCGTTCCGCCCGTCACCTCGTGGGGCGCAGCAAGCGACGGCGATATGCCGAACAGTCCCAGAACCAACGACGCGGTCGCGAGGCAGATCGCATATTGCCCTGCATTGAAGATCACTCGCCACCACGACTTGCGCATCAGCACTTCGCGCATCGAGATGCCAGCGAACTGCAAGATGATGGCCGGGGCGGGGCCCCAGATGAGCAAGATGGCGAACACGAACGCCGTGCTCAGGCTGACGCCGTCCGGGTCGTAGGACCCGCTGGCTACCACAGGGCGCAGCTCGCCGAGCACAAGCAGCGCGGCGACGAGGACGAAGGCGCTTGCGGACCCGGTCAGATGGTCGTGGGTCAGGCCGCGCGCGCTCAGGGCGATGAGCGATCCGGATACGACGAAGATCAGCGTGAGGTAGGCCCACCACGCAATCCAGCCGCGACTAGGCGTTTCCTCCGCCGGGGACGCCACGCACAACCCCTTTTCCTGTCAGCGAGCCTCACAGGAGTATCGGTACGCCCAGCGTGGGCTGAAGGGCATTTGCCTGGCGCGGGTGTCGGGTCTCACCTCGCCTGGCCGTGGAGTGCGGCCGACGCCTGTCCGCTGCCTAGGTCATGCTCGAGGCGTGACGAAAATTCAGGTCGAGCCCGACGAGTTGCTCGCGGTGGCCACTAGGGTGCTCGGCGAACTCGCCGGGCCGAGCGCTGTCCTTCGGCCCGACCAGCTGGCCGCGGCGCAGGCTCTGGTCTGCGAGGGCCGCCGGGTGCTGTGTGTTCAGGCAACCGGGTGGGGCAAGTCGGCGGTCTATTGGATCGCCGCCGCCGCGCTGCGCGCCGCCGGCTCGGGCCCGGTTCTAGTCATCTCCCCGTTACTTGCCCTCATGCGCGATCAGGTCACTGCAGCGCAGCGGGCTGGCCTGCAGGCGGTGACGCTCAACTCCGCCAATGTCGATGACTGGGCGGCCATCGAGAAGCGGCTGGCTGACGACCGGGTCGATGTGCTTTTGACCTCCCCTGAGCGCCTAGCGTCGGCGCGCTTTGCCGAATCGGTATTGCCGAGCTTGCTCGAACGTCTTGGCATGCTGGTCATCGACGAAGCGCATTGCGTCTCGGACTGGGGTTTCGACTTCCGCCCTGACTACCAGCGACTGACCCGGCTGCTCACCAGTACCCGCCTCGACCTGCCGGTGCTGGCCACCACAGCCACCGCGAACGACCGGGTCACCCGGGACGTCGCCGACCAGCTCGCGGCGGGAAGCACGGTGGCGCCGCTGGTGCTGCGCGGAACCTTGGCACGGTCTTCGTTGCAGCTAGGCGTCGTCCCCGGGCTCTCGGCGCTGCAGCGGTATGCGTGGGTCGCCGCGGCACTGTCCAGGCTCGACGGATCCGGCATCGTCTACGTGCTCACCGTCGCTGACACGGTGCGGCTCGCCGACTTTCTCACATCGCGTGGCCATGCCGTTGCGGCCTACTCGGGCCAGCTCGAGACAGCCGAACGCGAACGCATCGAGGACCAACTGCAGCGCAACGAGATCAAGGCAGTCGTCTCAACCTCCGCGCTGGGCATGGGCTACGACAAGCCCGACCTCGCGTTCTGCCTGCACGTCGGTTCACCCGCGTCGCCGGTCGCCTACTACCAGCAGGTAGGACGTGCCGGCCGCGCGCTCGACACAGCCGTCGCCGTGCTGCTCCCTGCTGAGACTGACGACCGGGTGTGGGCCTACTTTGCGGACGCGTCCACGCCGGATCCGACATTGGCCGCATCAGTGCTGTCGGCGTTAGCTGGGGCTTCAGAGCCGCTGTCGTTGCCCAGGCTCGAGGACGCCACCGGCTCTCGGCGTGGCCGGCTCGAGGCGCTGCTGAAGATCCTCGCTGTCGACGGTGCGGTGCGGCGCATCGGCGCCGGGTGGCAGGCAACAGGCGAACCCTGGGTCTTCGACGAGCCGCGATATGCCGCGTTGGCCGCCGCGCGCGCAACCGAGGCAGGCATCATGCGCAGCTATGCAGCCGGGAGCGGCTGCCTCATGTCGTTTCTGCGGCTCTCGCTCGACGACCCGCACGCCGGCGTTCCGTGCGGCGTCTGCTCGGTGTGCACCGGCGTGCTGCCTGCGGGCCTAGCGTTCTCCCCCTCAGAATCTGATGTCGATGCCGCCCGCATCTTTGCCCGCGGCATCGATGTGGTGATCGAGCCACGCAAACTCTGGCCGACGGGCTCCATTGATCGACGTGGTGCGGCTCGAAAGGGCCGTATCGGCAACGTGCTCGTCGACGGGCGGGCCCTTGCGTTCGCCGACGACCCGGGTTGGGCCGACCGCGTCGTCGCCTTGACCGACGACCGCGCTCCTGACGGCGAGCTGCCCGACGATGTAGCCATTGGGGTCGTCGAATTGCTCGCGCGATGGGCGCGGCAGTGGCCAGCGCGGCCAACCGCCGTCGTTGCGATCCCGTCCCGGACGCATCCGATGCTGATCAGCTCACTGGCCCACCACATTGCAGCGGTCGGCCGGCTCAACGTGATCGACGCATTGGAGTGGCATGGCTCTCGCCCGGTCTCCGGCGTCGCGTCGGGGCAGCGCGTCGCAGCCGTGACCGCAAGTCTGGTGCCTGCGGCTGCGCTTCCTGAAGGCTCGCTGCCGGTTGGTCCGATCCTGCTCGTTGACGATGTCTACAGTTCCGGCTGGACGATGACGGTCGCGGCCTCCCTGCTCGAGGAACTCGGGGCCACCGCGGTCTATCCGCTGGTGTTGCACCGCCGCCCGTAGTCTTGAAGACCCCGACACCCTGGAGTAATGCCATGGCCGACGACGACCTGCTCGCGCGCATCTCCGCGCTGGTCGAAGAAGAACATCACCTCAGCAGCGCTGGCGACGACGCCGAGGCCCGGCGCCGCGAGCTCGAGGAGCAGCTCGACCAATGCTGGGACTTACTCCGCCAGCGCCAGGCCAAGCGTGAGTTCGGCGAAGACCCGAACCAGGCACAGGCACGGCCCATCTCCGAGGTCGAGCACTACCAACAATAGAGCTCTAGCCGCCGGCGTACGCCTCGTCAGCGCCCACTAGCGGCGCTGGATCATCGGCCAACCTCCGCCAATTCGCGGGGAGTTGCACAAGTCGTGGGCCGTGCAGATGCCCGCGCGGCAGGTTGCGTGCGGCGGGTGGCAACAGCATGGCCGGATCGAGGGTGTCGAATAGCGCATCGAGGTCACCAGCCGTCTCGGCGTGCATCAATGCTCGTCGAACGTAGCCGCCGACGGGGAATCCGGTCAGGTACCAACCGATGTGCTTGCGAAACGCACGGACGCCGAGTTGCGGCGTCCGCTTATGTGTCACGAGAAGTTCGACGTGACGGCGCATGACCGCGATGACTTCGCCGAGTGCCGGCGCGGGCCCGATCTGTTCGCCGGCAAAGACCTGCGAAAGCTCGCGGAACAGCCAAGGCTTGCCTAGACAGCCGCGACCGACGACGACACCAGCGCAGCCGGTCTCGCCCATCATGCGCAGTGCATCGTCGGCCGCCCAGATGTCACCGTTGCCCAAGACCGGGACAGAGGTGATCGCTTCACGCAGCTTGGTGATCGCCGACCAGTCGGCCGCGCCCGAGTACAACTGCTCGGCGGTCCTGGCATGCAGGGCGATCGCGGCGACGCCGACGTCTTCGGCGGCGCGCGCGGCGTCGAGGTAGGTCAGCGTCGCGTCGTCGATGCCCTTTCGCATCTTCACTGTCACGGGCACGGTGCCCGCAGCTCTCACTGCCGCGTCCACGACAGCCCGGAACAGCACACGACGAAGTGGCAGCGCCGCCCCGCCGCCGACCCGGTTGACCTTCTGCGCCGGGCAGCCGAAGTTGAGGTCGATGTGGTCGACGCCAATCTCACCAACAGCGTGGCGCACAGCCGCGTACATCACGTCGGGGTCGACGCCGTAGAGCTGCAGGCTGCGCACCGGCTCGTCGTCGCCGAACCGCACCATCGCCTCGGTGTTCGGGTTGTGCTCGATTACAGCGCGCGCCGACACCATCTCGCTGACATAGAGCGCAGCGCCGTAGCCGCGGCACAGCTGGCGAAACGGCACGTTGGTCACCCCCGCCATCGGCGCGAGCACGATCGGCGGGTCGACGTCGATCGGCCCGATCTTCAGCGCCACAGATCCACGATCCTGATGTCGATGTCTGCCAGCAGTCGACGGAGTAGCGGCAACGAAAGACCGATCACGTTGCCGTGGTCACCCTCGATCCCTTCGACGAAAGGTCCGGCGAACCCGTCGAGAGTGAACGCACCGGCAACCTCCATGGGTTCGCCGGTCTTGATGTAGGCATCGAGTTCATCATCTGTCGGCGCCCCGAAATGCACTGTCGTACTTGCCACTCCCGACGCCTCGCGGCCCGAACCGACGTCGATGACGCAATGGCCGGTGACGAGCACACCGCCGCGACCGCGCATGCGCTGCCAATAGTGCCGCGCAGCCTCAGGCGTTGGCGGCTTGCCCATGATGTCGCCGTCGAAGCTCAACATGGAGTCGCAACCGATCACCACTGAACTCGCCGGCACGTGCTTGGCAACGGTGGCGGCTTTGCGCACGGCAAGTGTCTCGACGAGCGTCGCCGGATCGGTTCTTTCGACGTCGTCCTCGTCAACGCCGCTCACCATCACGATGGGATCAAATCCGGCGTCCCACAAAAGGCGCAACCGCGCAGGAGAGGCCGACGCTAGGACGAGCTGTCGTGACTGCATGAGGCCACGATCTTAAGCCAACGTCGTGACAGCCTCGGCAATCGCGGCGACAGCTTCAAGAAATCCTGCTGGGTTGTCGAGCGCCGACAGGTCGACCGCTTGGTCGATCGGGGTGCCCTGTGCGGCTCGCTTCAAGGGCACCTCAAGCCGCTTTCCGTTGTTGTTTCGAGGCAGCGCGTTGACGAACACGATGGCGTCGGGCACGTGGCGCGGTGAGAGCTGTCCCCGAATCGCCGCGGCAATCACCAGCCGCAACGAGTCGTCGTCCCTCTCGGAAGGGCTTGCGGCCACGATCAGCGCGATGAGGGATCCGTGCCCTGCGTCGTCTTCGAGATGGATCACCACGCTGTCAACTACTTCAGGAAGCGCGTCGAGCACGCTGTAGAACTCCGCGGTGCCTAGCCGCACCCCACCTCTGTTGAGAGTTGCATCGGAGCGACCGGTGATGACCCACGTATCGCGCTCAGTGTGGATGATCCAGTCGCCGTGCCGCCAAATTCCCTCGTAGGTATCGAAATATGCGGCGCGGTAACGAGAACCGTCGGGGTCATTCCAGAAGGCGACCGGCATCGACGGCATCGGCAGCGTCACCACGAGTTCGCCCGGTCGACCGCGCAGCGGCCTGCCTGCTTCATCGTATGACTCCGTCGCGACGCCAAGTGGTCGGCAGCTCATCTCGCCGGCGTACACCGGCGTGAGTGAACTCCCACCTACGAAGCCACTGCACACGTCGGTGCCGCCTGATGTCGGCGCTAGGAGTACATCGCTTTTCACCGCGTCGTAGACCCACTCCGAGGCCGCCGCCGACAGTGGTGAGCCAGAAGAGGTGAGTTCGCGCAACGCAGTGAGGTCGTAGCTGTCGCCTGGCCGCAGGTCGGATCGCGCGCATGCGGCGAGATATCCAGCGCTGGTACCGAAAAGGGTCGCCTTCGCGTCGGCAGCGACGTCCCATTGGGCACCCAGATCTGGCCACGCCGGGTCGCCGTCGAACAGCACGATGGTCGCGCCGACGATCAACCCGCTGACGAGAATGTTCCAGACCATCCAGCCGGTGGTCGTGTACCAGAAGCCGACATCGCCCGGCCCGACGTCCATCTGCAGCGACAGCGCCTTCGCGTGTTCCAATAGCAGGCCGCCATGGCCATGCACGATCGCCTTGGGCAACCCGGTGGTGCCGCTGGAGAACAGCACGACCAGTGGGTGGTCGAACGGTAGCTCTTCGAAAGTCGGAGGCAGCGGTGTCGCCGTGAAGGCAGCCCACGCGATCGCGCCCGGTGGAGGTTCGGCATGCGCGTCGAGGTAGGGAACTTCGACAACGCGGACGCCGGGCAGCTGGCCGCAGATCTCGGCCGCTTGGTCGCGGCGGTGGACGATGCGCTCGCCCCAGCGGTATCCGTCGACGCACACCAGGACTTTCGGCTCAAGTTGGGCCACGCGATCGAGTACGCTCCGCGGGCCCATCTCGATCGGCACACTGCACCAGATCGCGCCGAGACCCGCGACGGCAAGGTAGGTCGCGAGCGCCTCGGGGATGTTTGGCAAGTAACCGACGACGCGGTCGCCACGGCTCACACCGAGCAGGCGCAGACCGTGTTGCACGCGGCCCACGAGCGCGGCCAGTTCGGCCCCACTCAGGTCGTGCGGTGCGCGGGTCTGACTTCTCGCCTTCACGCGGATCGCGGAGCTGCGATCGAGCAACGCGTTTTCGGCATAGTTCAGGCTGGCACCGGGAAACCACTGCGCAAACGGCATTTCGCGTCGTCCCAGCACAGCTGTCGGCTGTTGGTGAGCGATGATCCCGGCTTGGTCCCACACCAGCTGCCAGAAGGTATCGAGGTCCGATACTGACCATTGCCAGGCGGCTTCGTAGTCGGCGAATTGCAGGCCTGTCAGCGATTCAGCGACGCCGAGAAACCTGCCGAGTGCCGATGTCTGCCTGGCATCATCACCCGGGCGCCAAAGTACTTTCCCCGGTTCGGCCATCAGCCGCGAGCCGGCAAAGCGTTGTCAGCGTCGCGCCAGATCTCGATCAGTTCCGACAATCCGTCGACGACGAAATCCGGTCGGTCGACTGGTTGCGCGAGCTCGACGTCGTTGACGCCGTGAATGCCCGTGGTCACCAGCGCGGACAGTGCGCCGGCCCGAAGTCCCATCCGAATCTCGAGGGTGAGGTCGTCGCCGGCGACGAGCATGCGCGACGGCGCGACACCAAGCCGGGTTGAGGCGACTTTCATCGCAGCCTCAGAAGGCTTTCCCACGACTTCGTAGTCGCGTTCGGTCACGTAGGCGAGGCCTTTCGCAATGAAGCCACCGAGGCCGACTGTCGGCCGGGTGCGCGTCGCGAATCGTCGTGCGTCGCTGGTCACCAAGAAATCGGCGCCACCCCAGATCGCGTCTGCAGCAATCTGTAGCCGGTCGCGATCGAAGCCAATGTCCCACCCGATGATGACTGCTGCGGGCTGCTGAGAGCTGCCTCCGAGGGTTGGGTGCACCAGCTCGATGTCATAGCTTTCCAGCACGTCAAGCAGCCCTGAACCGCCGAAGGCCATGACGGGTTGGCCCGGATAACGCGCGCGCAGAAGTTCGGCTGCGACCACCGACGGCGTCAGCACGTCGTCGGGCACGACGTCGAGACCGATCGCGGTCAACCCCGCGGCGAGAAATTGCGGCGTCTTCGAAGACGCATTCGTGAATAGCACGACGCGGCGGCCCGAGTCGCGCAACCAGGTGATCGCCTCGCTCGCACCGGGCAGAGCATGGCCGCCGTCGCCGCCTGGCTTGTCGGACAGCACGAGACATCCGTCAACGTCGAAGACAACTCCTTCGACCTCCGCGAGGCGTGTCTTCAGCGCCGCGTCGACGACAGCGGGTCGGACGGTCACGGCGCCTCCTGTGACGATGAAGCGCGGCTTAAGGCGATGCGTTCGGTGCCGCGGGTCACGGTGATCGATCGCCACTTTTGCAGTGCGTTCACGCCGTCGATGAACGTGTTTGCGGACGCGGGATTGTCGTGCCAAGCCACCGCGGGGCGGGTGATCGCATCGAGTTGGTCACCTGGAAGCACCAGACGCAGGACGACCTCGTCGTCGTCGACCTGGCGTCGAAGGCTCGATGCAACCCGGTCGCGCAATTCGTCGATGGTCGGGTTGGGCAGCGGCTGGTCGAGTTCTTTGGTGCGTGGTGCGCTTCCGACCCGTTCGAGAACGACATCGGCGATCGGCCCCGGCGAGGATCCGAAGTGCCCCAGCACGTAGCGGATGATCTCGTCAGGGAGTTGCGACCATCGAGGTTGGGCTGACTGCACGCTCATCACATTGAGCACCGCTTGGCTGCCAACGAACTGGCTGTATGGCGTCACCATGATGGGATAGCCAAGTTCGGCGCGTACCAGCGCGACTTCGTCGAGAACTCGCGGCAACAGCTCAGGCATCGCAAGCTCGACCATCTGCCGACGCAGGGTCGCCATCATGCCGCCGGGGATTTGATGGCGATGCACGCTGAGGTCGTACTCGAGTGGTCGACCGGGCTCAAGACGTTGCGTCTGCGCGAAACGCCCGATGAGCTGCTCTGCTTCAGCGATCGCATCGAGGTCGACGTCGACAGCTATCCCGACCGCGCTCAGGTTCTCGACGAGCTTGGTCGCCGACGGTTGGCTGGTTCCGTTACTCAGTGCGCCGATCGCGGTGTGGAGAACGTTGATTCCAAGCTGCGCGGCAAGCACGTAGACCTGCGGCGCAATGCCCGTCGTGCAGTGGCTGTGCAACTCAAGAGGGGTCTCCCCGACCGCGGCACGAAGCTCCGGAATCAGCGTGGCAGTTCGTTCGAGCGTGAGCAGCCCACCTGGGTCCTTGAGATAGACGGCGTCAATCGCCGGATCTTTCGCCAGCCTTGCGGCCGCTTCGCGGTACAGGCTGTCGGTGTGCACCGGCGACTCGGTGAAGGTCACGGCCGCAACGACGATCTCGATGCCCTCTTCCTTTGCGAGCTGGGCAACCCTGCTTGCGGCAGCGGTGTCGTTCGACGGCTCCAAGACCTGCAGTCGCCGTATTCCGTGCTTCGCCAGCGACCGCATGGCGAGTCGCATCACCGACTCGGGCGAGCGGTCCCAGGCCATGAAACGCATGCCGGTCGTGATCAACGACAACGGCGTCGTCGGGACCACGGCACGCATCCGCCGGATTCGCTCCCACGGATCCTCGTGATGCCAGCGAACACCGACCGACAAATGGGTGGACGACGTGAAGTCGATCGCGACGAATCCGGCGCGCTCAAGAGCCGGACCGACAGCTTCGACCATGCCGGTCGTGAGTCCGGTCGCTCCCCACAAGCTCTGGTTGCCGTCACGCGTGCTCGTGTCGACCAGACGTACCGTTTTCATGCGACGTCGCTCTCGGCGATGACGAACAACGGCTGGCCGGCCTCGACCATGTCGCCATTTTCCGCCAACACGGCGACGATCCGTCCGGCGACAATCGCCTCGACGGGCACCATCATCTTCATGACCTCGATGATCGCCATCGTGGTGCCGACCGCAACGACATCTCCGGCCACCACAAATGGCGGTTGCTCGGGTGCCGGTCCTCGATAGAACAGGCCGACAATCGGAGCGGCAACTTCGACACCGCCCGGTTGCCCAACCTGCTCATCGGCCGGGGTGGGCTGGGTTGCCGCAGCTGCAGCTGCAGCGACGGTGTGATCGGTCTCGGCCGCTTCGCCGCCCACCGTGTCTGAGAGACCGTGCCGTGACACCCGGACGGTGAGACCAGGCATCTCGACGACGAAGTCCTCGAAGTCAGTGGTCTCGAGGTGCTCGACGAGAGCGAGCAGATCCGACCAACTCGGCAACGCGTCGCCGCTCACGCTTTGCGCACTCCCGCTCCCGCGTTGCGGATCACGGAAAGGTATGACGCTGCCGAGCTAGACCCCGTCTTTGCTCTGGATTCGGCTTGTCGCTTCTTCCAGCTCGTTTCGGGCCGCGACTGCAACAGCACGATCCGCGCCGGCCCGGCGCTCGTGGCGCGCGCCCTCGCCCACTCGATGTCTTGTGGGCAGCCGTAGTGCTGCTCGACCCGAATCGCGATCTCCGCTAGCTCGCGAATCGACTCAGGGGCTAGGCACGCGACGTCCTGCTGATCGTCGGGCACCGGAACAGTGATGACACCTTGGCCTGTTCTGGACGGAAGGCACTGCATCGTCTTGTGAGCGATCGTGCTGCTAGTCACCTCAAGACCGACCTTCGATAGCCAGTATTCGTCCGGCGTCACCTCGCCCGACACAACGGCCTGCCCCAAACCCCAGCTTGCGTTAATCGCCATGACCGACCGGTCACCGGTGCGCGGGCTCACGGTGAAGGCGACGCCGGCTACCTCGGCATCGACCATCGCCTGCACGCCCACCGAGATCAATGTCGCTTCGAACGCGACCTCCTCGGGAAGTTGGGAGCGGTACGCAATGGCCTGCGGTGTATAGAGACTTGCCCAGCAGGCGCGCACGCGATCGATAACGTCGCGCGCGCCCACCACCCACAAGTAAGTCTCCTGCTGTCCGGCGAAGCTCGTCACGGCACCGTCTTCTGAAATGCCTGATGACCGGACGGCGACGGGGAGCGCCTCGTCGCCCGTGAGATCGCACAACTCGCCGTATGCAGCCACGATCTGATCGACGACATCGTGCGGTATCGGAGTCGCCGCGACCAGTCCGGATGCCGCCGCGTGGGCAGCCTCGAGAACGCTGGATCGGCTGGGGTCGACCGAGCGCACAATGTGCTTGAGATCGTCACGCAAGGTGCCCTGATCCCTGAACGCCTCGAAGGCGCTAGCGGTGACAGCGAACCCGTTGGGAACCTCGATCCCGGCATGAATGAGCTCGCCTAGGCTGGCGCATTTG
>Ga0208717_1000317_pt1 | contig 17176 bp, 12 predicted proteins | sample NGESurF53shallow_FD_184489 | JGI IMG/M metagenome (GOLD analysis project Ga0208717, IMG submission 184489) | Arctic peat soil microbial communities from Barrow, Alaska - NGEE Surface sample F53-3 shallow (SPAdes) | ecosystem: Environmental > Terrestrial > Soil > Wetlands > Peat ... | reverse complement strand
CAGGCGGATTTTATCAAAATACAAAACAGTAATATTTGTACATGGTTGCTTCTGCCATGGACATACAAATTGCAAATACTTTGTTGTTCCCAAAACAAGAACCGAATGGTGGCTGAATAAAACAAACGGCAACATTACCGATCGTGCAAAAACTGCGAAAGCTTTACAGTCTGCTGCTGCACACATCTCTACTTTATATCATATTCTCTTTTTAAGAAGGCGAGCAACCGCGTTGCATTGGCCAGTTGCGGCGCCAGGTAAATCTCAGCGTAAGAATAGGTAATAATGCGAAAATCAAAAGCTTTATTAAAGAGTACGCGTAATTTGGCAGTATCGTTCAAGAGAGGCAGAGGTTTTGAGGTAAAGTTTTCCCCGTGTATATAGCTGGTATCGTTAAAAACCGTCATATCAACCAGTTCATCCAGCCTGCTGATAATTTCTTTGAAATAAGCTTCATAATAAGCGCCCTCCGTGTAGATGCCATTAATCTCCGAGTCGTATTGCGCCAGGCTATCAGCGGCATGGTCTCTTATTATCAGGCGGTAATCGCCGGTATTCTTTAATTGCTGTAGCGTAGCATCACTGCTTTTAAACGATGTCGAACTATAAAGATATTTAATAATGAGGCGGTAAAAATCCTTGCGGTTGTTATTATCTGCCATGGGTGCATGGGCAAGCAATAAAAAACTGTCAATGCCTTTTAATTGCTGGTGGTCGAAGTTCAGCACATCGGCCAGTCTCGCTGTATCTGTTTCCACATTGGTGATAAACCCGTGGATATATTCCCTTTCCCTGGAGCGATCTGTAAAATGCTCCCGGATGCTTTCTGCAATAAAGCCCATAGTAACCGCCAGGAATATCATCACGAATTCCAGGAAATACTCCTTAAAGTGTTTGGGCTTATGCTCTGTATCGGGGTGATGATGTACTTCCATGAAGGGCTGCTTTATTGGCAATTTAGTTTTTTATCGGATAGGGACACTATGTAAATATTTTTTTTAGACTCTTTACATTACATGGCTGTTAAATACATGTAAGTAATCAGGTCTATTATCTACTTTTTTACTCCATGGCCGATGCGTGGCTGGCCGGCCGGCGGGTACATAGCAAAGAAATACGCAGCTATAACCCGGGCTCCATAAAGGAAAATGCAAGCAAATGCGAAAATTTACACTTAACCGTTTTTCTGGTATCCTTCTCCGTTATCTTACTCGTTAACCTAATCACTTATCAGGATTGGTAAGTGTTAATGGCTGTATCCTGAAAGCCTTTACATTCCTTCCTTTTTGCCGTGCCGGTATCCATGCCGGCCCTTTTTCCACGGCCTGAATGCCGATGCTTGCCAGCAAGGAGCCACTCATGGTCAGGGCTCTTACGTTTGATATATTTCCTGAAGTGTCTATAAAAAATCGTAGCAGCACGGTGCCATAATCTTTATCAGTTAAGTTGTCTATATGTGCTTGTATTTGTTTTGTTATGTAACGCGTCCAACCGGCAGGACCACCCGGAAACTGTGCAACCGTGTCTTCCGCGAAGGATACATTGGTATAGTCTTGCGTAGTACTGTCAACCGAAAATAACTGGCCCCTGTCAGTATAGGCCAGCGCATAAAATTTCTGGTCAATGACATCGTCTTCCGTTTCCAGTTCAAGGTGCTTATCCGGGTAGTAATAAAAACGCACACAGGTTATGGCAGCGCCTTTGTCAAAAAATGTCGAGTCATCAAGCCGCCCGTCTTTATGCGTCGTAAGCCAGAGGCCGTCTCTGTCTCCATTACTGTATCTACCTTTCGTTTGGATTCCCTCCTTTTCACTATCAAATTCGCATGGCCCCTGCCGTTTGCTGAGTGTAGCATCTGTATAATGGAAAATACCTGCAGGTTTATGACTTTTAATATAATAACAGGTTACGGCATACAGACTGTCTTTCCATTCGCCGGTTCCGGAGATAACTGCATCCCGCTGTTGAACCACATTCATATTCGGGTCAAAATAAAATGTTGCTGAGGACTGGCTAAAGCCGGCTATTGATATAAACAGCAAGAGGGTGGGTAAGAAGTGCTTCAATCTATTAGTTTTAGTAAAGCGAATGAATAAAAAATCTTCTTAATTATTACGTGTAACTAATTATAAATATTGTGTTAGGTAACTTTATACTATGGCCGATGATATGCAGATGGGTTAATACTTTAGCTTCTTTGGATCTTGTTTATTATGCCAAAAGGTTAATAGCATTACCTCCTTTCTTGCAGAATAATACTTGTAATATAAAATGATGTATTTATTAATTGCAACTTTCCTTACTTTGGCACTTTTTCGAGATGCAGGGTACATTTCAGGCTGATCAGCTACCCTTGCTATTATATAATTTGTTTGTTTTACAAAATTACTGATTTCTCTCTCCGTCCATTCTTCCAACAGGTAATTGATATTTTTATCGAAGGTCTGCCTGGCTTCATTTGTCTATTTAATTACGATAGCCATTTATTATATTTTTTCATAGCAGATTTATGCGATACAACCCTGCCGGCTTCAACATCTTTCAAACCTCTTTCTATTGAAGCTTTTGCCACGTCACCTGCCTCATCCCACCAATCTTTTTGCGCATTTACCTCCAGCATGGCATATACCATTTTTACTTTTTTTTCGTCAGCAGTATCTAAATACTTTTTTACCTGTTTTTTCATTAATGCTATTTCTTTCATGCCCTTTATTTTACTACCGTAAAGTTATTATTAAAAACGTTTGAGCGTAATTCAAAAAAAAATATTCTATCACCGCTAACTTTGTACCATGGCAGATGTGCGCACCAAAGAAACCCGTAGCTATAACAACTTGTCCGCCGCGGTAGATGAGCCGCATTAAAGGTAAGAATACAAAGCCCGAAATGCTGTTGCGCAACTTCTTGCATGCACATGGCTACCGGTACCGCCTATACGATAAAAATCTCCGCGGCAAAACCAAAACGTTTTAGTTTTCTTTTAATATTTGCGATACTGGTTTATCGTGAAGGGCTGCATTTTATACGAATTTACCTTGCGGCCATTTTGCGTGGCTGGTATCCAGTTGGGACCATTTTTAATGGCTTTTATTAAAATCCTTGCGAGGCTTGAACCCTGGAGCGTTAACGCTTCCACTTCCGATACCTTGCCGGACGTATCCACCATAAACTTCGCAACGCAGGTTCCGGAGACGAATATATTACCGGCCTTCTTTTGAATATATTGGTATAAATAGGTGTACCACGCCCCCTCACCACCGGGGAAATGAGCTTCCATTCCTTCTTGCGATGGAGTCAGGCTATCATTTTGCGAGGCATCAAAAGAGACCGTTTTATCTGCTGTTATAGTAGTATCATTAAAGAATACGTTGCGCACCTTTCTGTTGCCATAATCTATCATCAACAAATTCAATAATGAGCCATCCGGTTGATAATGCACCACCGTTTCAGACATTTTATCTCCCAGGTTATATACCGAAGAGTCGGATATTTTCCCGCTTTCGTCCCGTTTCACCCACACCCCGTGTTTTCTCCCGAGCACAAAATGGCCGCCTATGTTTTGCGACCCATCCAGGTAGAAAGATTCAAACAACCCATCCGGTATCTGCATGGTAGAATCCGTAAAATGCACTTCGAAAACTTTCTTCCCCGACAATCCATAACTCAGAATAAGCTCTACCCGGTCATCATCCTGCACAATTTTGCCAGCGTACCTGCTGTCGTCCTTCGACACCGGCATCAGGTACGAATCAAAAAAATACTTTTTCTGATCAGGAGCCAGTTTCAGATTTAGTGAAGGATAATATAATGTAGACAATTCTTTAATACTTTTTACCCGTGCCCCGTTTTTGGTAGCCGGCAGCCATACTATATCCCGCACCGCCCGCCCAAAAACACCGGCGAATATTTTATTATCACAGAAAGTGGTAACAATGTTTGCCGCCCTTCCCGTTTTATCAACCGTGAACCTGACCCTGCACGAGCCGGATGTTCCATACTTCAGCAATTCTAACCTCTCGCGATCAAAAGTGTATTGCAGATAGCTGTTCATAACACTATCGCCCCCCGGAAATTTAGCTTCTTCATCCGGGTTTAGTACAACGACGTTATCTTCCGTACGGCTTGTGTCTGAGATGTCTGGCAGTAATTGATTTCCGGAGTAATCGAAACGCGTTGTCACCTCGCTTGTGTCCTTAAAGTTTTTTCTTACTGTTTCATCCAGGTGGTTCGTCTTGTCGTAATCATAGTGGACAGATGAATCGGGCAGTCCGTTGGAATACCATATTGAATCACTAACCTTATTATTGATGCCCCAAGTTACCCAGAGGCCGACAGGCTTGCCATGAGCATAGTTTGCCTGGTTTTCCATAGTGCCGTCTCTGTAGTATGAAGTAAAAGGGCCCATCATTTCAGCCATCCCTGCATCTGTGTAGTGAACAATGAGGATGAGGTGATTATCGTTTTTATCATACACCTTTACCTCAAACAAACCGTTTATTTCCGAGCCAATGCCTTTGGCAACAGCTTTAGATTTCTTCACAATATTCAGGTTTGAATCAAAGTAATAAGTGGCTTCCTTTGACTGGCTAAAGCAGGCTGATGAAATAATAAGTAACAAGGGAAACATAAAGGCTTTCATAATTTGGTTTTGGTAATCCGCAAATATAGAAATCGTTTTTATTAAAACTATCCCTGTTTACAATTATTGTGTTAGGTAACTTTACTGCATGGCAGACGTACATACCAAAGCAATACGCAGCTATAATATGTCCCGCATTAAAGGTAAGAACACAAAGCCTGAAATGCTGGTGCGAAAGTTTTTACATGCCCATGGCTACCGGTACCGGCTACACGATAAAAAGCTTCCCGGCAAACCCGATATTGTTTTACCAAAATATAACACCGTAATATTTGTACATGGGTGCTTTTGGCATGGACATAAAAACTGCAAATACTTTGTTGTACCCAAAACAAGAACTGAATGGTGGCTCAATAAAATAAATGGCAACATTGCTAATGATGCAAGAACTTCTAAAGCACTAAAGAAAGAAGGCTGGAAAATAATTAACCTATGGGAATGTAGTCTTAAGCCTTCAAAGTTAGATAACCCCCTAACTGCCCTCCTCAAAAAACTCTCCTAACACTTTTTAAAGGATTATTAAACGTGACTTAAAAGCAAATGTACTTTAAGCCACAAGGGATAGTATTGCGCTATAAAATTTTATTAACTATTCACATTGTGTTCTAAAACATACCGCTTTTGGGAACACATAAAAATACATTTACAAATGGACATTCAAGTTGCAATTGGCGAAAGAATTGCCAAACTGCGTAAGGCCCAAAAACTCTCTCAACAAAAATTTTCTTACGAAGCTGAAATAGAAAGAAGCTACTTAACGCATGTTGAGAAAGGAAGAAAAAATATATCCATTGAAACGCTTGCCAAAATAACTAACGCCTTAGGTATTTCTTTAAAAGACTTTTTTGATTCAAAAGAATTTTCAAAACTGTGAGTACCAAACTAAACTATATCGACCTCTTCGCCGGGGCAGGTGGCCTATCTGAAGGATTTATTAAAGCCGGTTATAAGCCTATTGTCCATGTGGAAATGGATGAGGCAGCATGTTACACTTTAAAAACCAGAGCCGCGTATCATTATTTTACCAACAGAAATAAGGATATATATACATCTTATTTAAAAGGTGAGATTAGTAGAAATGAATTTTATAAAGATGTTCCCTCTGACCTCATGGACAGCATAGTCAATCTTCCGATTGGTTCAGCATTTAATGATAAAATACACAGACGAATAAGACATCATCTTCAACAAAAAGAAGTTGATCTGATTATTGGTGGGCCGCCGTGCCAGGCATATTCGTTGGTAGGCAGAGCAAGATCAGAAAATGGAATGGAAGGTGATCCACGCAATTATTTATATAAACAATATGCAGGGTATTTGAAAAAGTACCAGCCTAAAATGTTTGTATTTGAAAATGTGACAGGATTAAAGTCTGCTAAAAAGGGCACCTATTTGAAAAATATGGAAGCTCTGTTTTTAAAGAAAGGTTATAAGATGCATCTGTTTACCGTTGAGGCCAACAACTTTGGCGTATTACAAAAAAGAAAAAGGATAATAATCATCGGCTGGAAAGCTGATTTCACTCCAAACCTGCCAAACCTTGAAGCCATTAGAAGTAATGCAGCCTATCAGGTAAAAAATATTTTCAGCGATCTGCCAATTCTTAGAGCAGGTGAAGGAAAAGACAAGTCTCAAAACTACGCTACTAAAACAAATATTTATTTAGAAAATGCTGCTATCAGAAACGGAATTGATATAATAACCCAGCATGTGGCCAGGCCGCATACAAAACAAGACAAAGAAATATATCGGATCGCTGTTGAAAAATGGAATCAGAAAGAAGAAAGGCTTGATTATAATGATTTACCCGATGAATTGAAATCCCACAAAAACCGGCATTCTTTTATCGACCGTTTTAAAATAGTGGCACAAAATTTAAATTATTCTCAAACTGTTGTTGCTCACATTTCCAAAGATGGTCATTATTATATTCATCCGGATATTGAACAAAACCGATCTATCACTGTACGCGAAGCTGCTCGCTTGCAATCTTTTCCTGATGACTATTATTTTGAAGGCGTTAAAGAAGGTGCCAATAGAACAGCAGCTTTTAAACAGATTGGAAATGCAGTACCTCCTTTGATGGCAATTGTAACTGCCAAAATAATTCTTGAATCCTTACATCTATCTCATGAGTGAGGACCTAATCCAAAAACTTCATTACTCTTTTGGGGAAACGCTAGAAACTTATTCACTTCCGTTACCTCTCAAAGAATCCTTGCTGCTTATCTCCAATTTTTTTGGTTATAGTAAAAATAATAAACTTTGTTTAGTATTTCCAACGAAGGAATTTGCAGCACAGTGGCTTTCAATTCCAACAGTTTTATTTTTGATTGACTCTGACTTTGCCCAATTCAAAAATGAAATAGTTGAGGCATTAGAAAAATATCAGAGAGGTAATAAATTAATTCTGAATAACGAAGCAGTTGTTGAATGGGTTGGAAAAAATCCAGAAGGCTTTATTTTTAAACACAAAGAACATAAAGGAGTAAGTGAGATAACCATCAGCGTAAAGAAAATTTCGAAAATTCAACCCGCACCTTCGAGTCGAACAGCACTTTCGAGTTACAAAAGAGTAGTTGAAGCACTCGCAAAGAGCAACGAAAACGCAACAGATAAAATTCTTGGAATACAAACCGAAGGAAACAAACTTTATCAGAAGAATTCTATTTGCTTAATCAGCAAATACATTTCGTTTGAAAATTCAATTTCAGAAATTTCAATAAATAATTTTTTAGTTGACGAGTATTTCAAGCAAGGAAAAATTGATGATACAGGCGAAGCAGACATGAAAAGTCCGCTTTTGATTTCTAACAATCTGACCAATCTTGCTTTATATGTAACGCTGTCAGACACTGTTTCAAAAATTATTATTGACGGCTATTCTACTATTCAGGAAAGAAGAGATGACTTCCATGATATTGATGCGAAAAAAATTCCAACTATTCTTATAACTGATCTTTCTGAACTTGGAGAATTTGAAAAGATTAGAGACGAGGGTTTTGATTTTTACAATTTCACAAAAGAGAATCTGCAACTTGACGAGATAAAAAAATTATCTCCTTTCAGTTCCTTTGACGAAAAACTTCACAAGTATGTTTCTTTCAATCTGCAAAAGGAGATTTGTGAAAACTCAGACTTTGAAAGCATCACAAGGTTAATTCACTCAATTGATAAAGATGAATCTATAAAAGAGTTACTTAATCTGAAAATTTTATTGATTCAACTCACAAATCTTGTTTCAAGAATTGTTCACCCCCTAAACCAAAACGAAGTTGCTGTTTACAATGGAATGTTGACCAAGATGCAAAAACTTTTCCTTGAAAACAGATTTTACTTAGGTGGTTCATTCAAAGCAATTGAAGATTCTATTTCACTTTTGAAATCAGTCATTGAAGAATTTGCAATTTCTCCTTCTGAAAAATGCACAAGGTTGAATGAACTAATGAAAGTAAATCAATATGACTACATCATTTGCACAACCGAAGATGAAGCGTTGTCATTGTCTTTGCATTTGAACTCACTTCATATTGCACGCAAACCAAATGTTATTTCAGTTGCTGACGTAAACAACAGTTTGCTTGACAATGAACCAGTGAAAGCAATTCTCACAGGTTGGGCTAAGACAAACAATGTGAACCGTCTCCTATCAAGTTTTTTGTTTTCGGAATTAACTGTTTTGTTCTATCAGTTTGAGAGCAGGTATTTCAATTCACTTCAAAACAGGAATAGGAAATTTACCAGCAATGTAAAATCGACCATCAACAAACAAGGAATTCGTTTTGAAAAAGAAATGGAAACTGAAAAAGGTTTTGCTGATTTATACAAAAGCGAAACATTAGAGACCGATAGTGATTCAAGTTTTGATATCGCAGAGTTTGAATTGAAACTTGACAATGCACAGTTTTCAAAATACATAGTAAGAGGAAATTTAGCAGATAGTGTGAAAGCAAAAAGAGTCGAATTTAAGGATGACAAGTTTATTTATCTGACAGACACACATGCCTTACTTGTATTGGAGAACTTTCATAAATCAATAAGTAACTCATTATACATTCATAAAAGCCGCATAGAAAGTTTGCATCTAGGAGATGTAATTGCATTTCTAAAAACTGAAAGAGAGTTGCTGAATAAAATTGTGGGAAGGCAAACTACTCCTGTAGCATTAGCAGAAACAAATAAATGGATTGAACTCTGGAAAAACTTACTTAAAAATCATTACAAGTCACTCGGCGATGATTTCAATAAGTTGGCAAAGGAATTAAAGGAACAGGGCTGTGACCGCGACCCTGTTACAATTCGCTCATGGCTATTTGATGATTTAAGAATCGGTCCAAGGAAAGATGATGACTTAATTGCCATTGCAATTATGACTAATGGAACGCAGCTATCCGATAATATCAAGCAAGTAAGGACGGCAATCAGGCAAATGACAAGTTGGAGAATGAAAGCATCTGACTTTCTGATTGAACAATTAAAGGAAAAAATAAAAAGTACGCACTCAACTATACAGGTGAACACCAACGTTGACTTTGAAGATTTAGGCGAAGTTGAAATTTTGGAGATAACAGATATAAATAATTCACATGACAATATTGATATTAGAAATGTAAACCGGCTTTTGGAAAAAGCAAAACTGTAATGGCAAAGCTATCTCCACCATATATTGACAAGGATTGCAAAAGCACTGGGGAGAGAATGATTTTTGACATGTTCAAAAAAGATTCTTTCACCGAAGATTGGATTGTGTTGCACTCTCTCAATCTTTCGCAACACACCAAACGGCTTTACGGTGAAATAGATTTTTTACTTCTCATTCCAAACGCAGGTGTGTTTGTGTTAGAAGTAAAAGGCGGTGATGTTAGATGCAAAAACGGAGAGTGGGAATTTATTGACAGGCATGGAAATGTAAACAGAAATAAAAGTCCTTTTGTCCAGGCAAAGGATGCAATGTTTTCTTTGAAGGAAGAAATCAAAAAAGAATTTGGCGCAAGTCATAAGTTCAACAAAATCCAGTTCGGTTTCTTCGTAGCATTTCCACAAGTGAACTTTGATAAACACAGCGTAGAATATCAGCAGTGGCAAATCTTTGACAAGACAAATTACAATTCAAACCACGAAGCATTTTTTAAAAACTTAGTTCAACAGTTTACAGAGAAACACAAAACGCAGTTTTGGTTTTCACCTACTGAATCATTGCCAAGCCGACAAGACCTTGAAGAACTTTGTCGTTTTCTTAGAGGAGATTTTATGCGTGTGCGTTCAGCAAAAGAACGATTGACTGAATTTGATTCACAAGTAAAAACTTACACCGAAGAACAGTTCGGAGTTGTTGAATCAATTCAACTCAATGAAAGAAGTGTGATTCAGGGAAGTGCCGGAACAGGCAAGACAATGATTGCAATTGAATCAGCAATAAGAGCAGCAGACGAAGGCAAAAAAGTTTTCCTCACTTGCTTCAATAGAATTATTGGAGAGTGGATGCAAAAGCAATTGGAAGGTTGGAACAACATTACTGTTTCAAGTTTGCACAGCTACTTGTTTGAATTATCAAAAGGTTTTGACCATGACAAAACGCAGGAGAGCAAGCAAGATTTCTATTCAAAGTATTTGCCTAACCTGATGAAAGAGTTTTTCAAGATTGGTGTTCAGGGGAAGTTTGACAAACTAATTATTGATGAAGGTCAGGACTTAATCAGAGAAGAATATTTAGGATTGTTTGATTCAATGCTGACAGGTGGTTTAGCAAATGGCAATTGGGAAATTTATGGTGACTTTGAAAGGCAAGCGATTTATTCACAGCTTTCAAAATCTGAAATGCTTGACTTGCTTAAAACTTTCGGACATCATTCAAAACATTTGTTGCGAATAAATTGCCGAAACACAAAAGAGATTGGAGAAGAAACCTCTTTGATTTCAGGATTTGAAAAGCCACCTTTCCTTTTGGAATATCTTGAAGGACTTCCAGTAGCTTATCATTTTTACAGAGATGAAGCACACCAAAAACAAATTCTTAGTGAGCAATTGAAAAAAGTTTCTTCCGAAAGTTTACCGTTTAACGAGTTGGTAATTCTTTCGCCAAAGAAATTTGAAAACTCTTGTGTGAAATCTTTTGCTGACTATTCAATTAAAGAAATCAAAACAGCAAACGAAGTTTCAGCTACTCAAAAGCATTTTGGTTTTGCAACTGTTCAGTCATACAAGGGAATGGAAAGCAATTATGTTTTGATTACTGACATTGAAGATTTATCAAGTGAGGTTGCAAAATCTCTCATGTATGTAGGCATGAGCAGAGCACGATATGGATTGATACTTTTGATTTCTGAAACTATGCACAATCAGTATTACGATATTCTAAAAAATAAACTCACTTAAAATGAGAGACGAGATTCTAAAATTTATCAGAAGGGAATTAATTGGTCCCGACCCCGTGAAGCCACACATACAGGAGAACGGAGAAGAAATTTTATTGAACGAACCACCAAGGTTAAGATATGGTGCAGGAATTTTATTTCCATCTCCAAACAAGGAAGGTGAAGGAGCAACTTATTCAACAGCAGATTCAACAACAGCAACAGAGGAAGAAGTAATAAAGACAAACACGGATGAAAGCAATGTTGAGAGTTCAGAAACAATTCAGGACAACAACACATCATCAAATGTTGGTGATGACTTTGAAGAAGAAATTGGATTAGCAAACAATTTCCTTCCTTCTGCAATGGGTTTCAGTTGCTTTTCAAAAATTCCGAAAGACGGTTTCAAAGTGCAGGTGAATATTGGGATTTATGAAATCAATGATTACAGTTACAAAAAAGATGATGGAACAGAAGTTCACAGGAAAGCATATTATAGAAGTTCATTAGACCAACTCTTACCAATTCCAACAAATGACATTCCACTCATTTCAGGAACTGCAAAAGAGTTTGCATTAGTTGGCAAAGACGGAAAGAAAATAGAATTGGTTTTGAATATCAGAAACCGAACACACGGAAATGATTCTGACAAGAGCATTCATCTTTTGACTTTCACTTTGATAAACAAAAACAAAGGAGCAAGAGAAAATATCCGAAATGAAGATTGTTTTTTTCAAGTTTCGTTTTCAGTAAGTGCAAGTGAGGAATGTTTTTGTCCTTACAAATTAGCAGCATCAAAGACAGACCAAGACGATGAGAAATCAAACCAACTTCTTTTCAGAAAGAAAAAAACTTTTGCAGTTGGACATGGTTGTTCACCTGCATGGGTGGATGATGATTCACAAACCGTAAATACAATTACGACAGAAGCAATTCCTTCTTATGAAATCAAACCAATCGTGCCGAATGAATTGAAAAGTGTTGCACTGAAAATGTTTGACATGAGTGATTTGGCAAAAGGTGATATTACTTCAAACCTTGTTCAACTAAATTCAGAATATGAGAAATGGATAAACGAACAGGAAGCAATTGCGAAGAAGGAATTGAAAGACGAATTTCTTAAAACTGCAATGAGGCACATTGAAAGTTGCAGAGCTTGTTTGAAACGAATGAAAGAAGGTGTTGAACTTTTAAAAAGCAATCCAAAAGTTATTAGTGCATTCAAGTTGATGAACAGAGCAATGTTATTGCAACAACTTCATTACGGAATTGAAATCAGAAATTGGATTGTAGAAAAAGGAAACATAACAGGTTTGGAGAAAGCAATAATTCCAGACATCAACGACCAAACAACATGGCAAAAAAATTCTGATGGAAGTTTGAAAGTTGGTTCATGGCGACCTTTTCAAATTGCGTTCATACTGATAAACCTTCATTCAATGTTGGATGCAAAACACCCCGACAGACAAATGGTGGATTTGATTTGGTTTCCAACTGGTGGAGGAAAAACAGAAGCATATTTGGGTTTATCTGCTTTCACAATCTTTTTAAGAAAACTAAAAGACAAAACAGATTCAGGAACTTCCGTTCTGATGCGATACACTTTGCGTTTGCTTACAGCACAACAGTTTCAAAGAGCAGCAGCATTGATTTGTGCATGTGAAAAAATCAGAGATGAAAACAAAGATGAATTAGGAGAAGACAGAATTACAATTGGACTTTGGGTTGGTGAGTTGACACCAAACAAAAGAGCAGATGCGACAAAAACTTTAAAGAAAATGTCGCAGGGAAAAGAAGATGAAAGTCCGTTTGTTGTTTTAAAATGTCCTTGGTGTGGCAGTCAGATGGGATTGATTAAGGGAACAAGGAAAGATGAAATCAAAGGTTACAAACCACGAAAAGTAAACAACCATGATTCAGTAGTTTTCAAATGCGACAATGAAAGCGAATGTGATTTTTCAAAAGAAGATTTTCGTTTGCCTTTGATTGTGATTGATGAAGATATTTATGATTGTCCCCCTACTCTCTTAATCGGCACAGTTGATAAATTCGCAATGCTCACATGGAGACCGGAAGCAAGAACTCTTTTTGGTTTTATTGGAAAGGAAAGAAAGACACCACCGGAACTAATTATTCAGGACGAGTTGCATTTAATTTCGGGTCCGTTGGGTTCAATGGTTGGTTTGTATGAAACAATGATTGAAGAACTTTGCACAGCAAATAATATTAAACCAAAAATCATTGCATCGTCAGCAACAATCAGCAGAGCAAAAGAGCAAATCAATTCTCTTTACGGCAGAGGTGTTGAGAATGTAAATATTTTTCCTGGACAGTGTTTAAGTGCAGGTGATTCTTTTTTCGCTTACGAAGAAAAAAATTCTGACAACGCACCTGGACGATTGTATGTAGGTGTGTTTGCATCTGCACTGCCTTCACATGCGACAGCACAAGTGAGAGTTGTTTCAGCATTGCTTCAATCTGTAAAATCAATTCCGGTTGCAGATGAAAAACAGCGAGACCCCTACTGGACTGCAATGACATACTTCAACAGTATTCGTGAGTTAGGACATGCAGCAACTTTAATTCGTGCCGACATTTCAGAATACTTGAACTCAATTTATATCCGAAAAAAAATTACAGGAACAGAAAGAAGATTTATCAATGTTGACAGAGAATTGACAAGCCGGATAAACAGCAGTCAAATCACAGACATACTTGAAGAATTGCAGAAAGAATATCCGAAAGAAAAATATCCGATTGATGTTTGTCTTGCAACGAACATGATTTCAGTTGGCGTTGATATTCCACGATTAGGTTTAATGACTGTTATCGGACAACCGAAAACAACTTCTGAATACATACAGGCAACAAGCCGTGTAGGTCGTTCAAAGAAAGGTCCCGGACTTGTGTTCACAATTTACAATTGTTCAAAGCCAAGAGACCGTTCACACTTTGAACACTTTCAAGAATATCATTCAAAAATTTACAGCAAGGTTGAACCAACAAGCGTTACTCCTTTTTCACCACCTGCAAGAGAAAGAGCATTGCATGCAATCTTAGTAGGACTGATTAGATTTTATTCTGAACAGAACAGAGAACTTCCAAATCCATTTCCAACGAAAGAAATTATTCAGAAAGTAAAAGACATCATTCTTCGGAGAGTATCAGAAATTGATAAAGATGAAATGCAAAAAACAATGGAGATGGTTGAAAGAAGGTTGGAACAATGGCGACATAATCTACCAATCATTTATGGTTCGTTTGCACAGACAGATAATTTACCGTTGATGTATCCGGCAGGAACAAATCCATCGGAACAAACAAAATTCAGAGCATGGTCAACACCAACTTCAATGAGAAATGTTGATTCAACTTGTGATGCAATCGTAATCAACGAATACATAAACATTGACAATTAAGAAATCAAATTATGCCAGCTAATAAACCAATCAGAAGGTCGCAACTCATTTCTCCCTGGGGAGTTGGACAAATGATAAACTTTCCAAAGGATGAATCCTTAATGGTTGCAGGACTTGATTTGTGGGAATTGAAATTCAGAGAACTTGACAGGTCAAAAACTTTGGATGAATTCATTGTAGAAGAAGAACGACTTGCAAAACGACTTCGTGTAAAAAATTTCAGATTGCCACCTGACTTTCGTGACAACATTTTGGAAAAGACAAATCAGTTTTTGAAAATTCCTTTTGTCCGTTTTCCGAGATGGCACTATTGCACTAATTGCGGTTACATGCACAAAGTCCCAATCTTTCATCATGAGAAACCGAGATGTTTAGGTTTACTGTTTCCAGGAAAAACTTGTTCAACTATTCCTGAAAAGAGAAGAAGAAAATTGATTCCGGTAAGGTTCATTGCCATTTGTCCGCAAGGACACATTGAAGATTTTCCTTTTGAAGAATGGGTTCACAATGGAAATAAATGTGCAGACACAAATCCGATAATGCGATTGAGAGCCGGAAGAAGTTCAGGTGCATTGTCAGGTATTGATATTACTTGCAATTGCGGAGAAAAGAAATCAATGGCAGGAGCATTCAATGAAAACTCATTGCAGAGAATCGGATTTAGTTGTCATGCAGAAAGACCTTGGTTAGGAGAAGAACTTGAAAGACAAAACACACAACATTGCAGTCAGCAATTAAGAGTTGTTCAGAAAGGTGCTTCCAATGTTTACTTCTCAAATGTTAGAAGTTCAATTTATCTTCCTCAATGGCAGCCGTCAGTTGATTCGGAGTTGATAGACATTCTTGAAAAAAATTGGGGAGCATTAAACAGTGGACGAGTGAACGGAGAGTTTGATAGAAAAAGATTCTATTGGGTGGCTGTAAGCAAATTAAAAGTTGAGTTTGACCAGATTGAATTTTGGGTGGATAAACTTATTGATGCAGCGAAAAAGAAAATTACCGGATATGATTCAATGCCTGCAACAGATTCAGAAGAATTTTATCGCAAGATGGAATATGATGCAATTCTGAAAGAGCCAGGTTCAGAGAAGCAAGATTTTTATGTTTCTAAAGTCAAGGGAGATGAATACACAGAGAACAAAATCATTTCAAAAAGTTTTGACAGTATTTGCTTATTGCACAAACTAAGAGAGACAAGAGCATTTGTAGGTTTTTCAAGATGGCTACCTGAAGATGGAAAAACTCCAGAGGCAAAAAAAGATTTCATAAAACTTGGTGCAACCATCAACTGGTTGCCGGCAATTGTTGTAAGAGGTGAAGGAGTATTTTTTAAGTTCAATGAAAAATCTTTGAAAGAATGGGCTGTAAAAAAAGAAGTGATTGAAAGAGTGAAATCACTTGCGAAGAATTTCAACAAGACAAAACTTGACAAAGGACAGGAAGCAAGAAACATCATACCCGAATTTATTTTGATTCACACCTTTGCTCATTTAGTGATAAACCAATTCAGTTATGAATGTGGTTACGGAAGTTCTGCATTGCGTGAAAGAATTTATTGCAATCTTGAATTTCCAAATGAAGTGATGAATGGAGTTTTGATTTACACAGCATCAGGAGATTCAGAAGGTTCTTTAGGCGGACTGGTAAGACAAGGAAAACCAGGCAATCTTGAAACGATAGTTTACAACGCAATTGAAAATGCAAGATGGTGTTCAAGCGACCCAATCTGTATTGACAGTCACGGACAAGGTCCAAACTCTTGCAATCTTGCAGCTTGTCATAATTGCGCTTTACTCCCGGAAACTTGTTGTGAAGAATCAAACATGTTGCTTGACAGAGCGATGTTGATTGGCGAATTAGACCATCCTTCGATTGGTTTTTTTAACTTCAAATAATTATGCTTCAAGAAATTCCTATTTACAGAATCTTATTTGACCCGCATTCATATTTACTAATAAATAATCCAGAATTAAGTACCGCCCTTTTACTTGAACAATTACCTAATTCTAAAAATGAGTCTCATGGCTCGAACATTCTCGGGAAGGATAAAGAACAAGTAGAAAAATACTATGAAGGGCGACTATTGGTTGAAACAAAAAAATATTGCAGAGAACTTTTAACAAGGTCAAGGAAATTAACCGATGAATATGACAGAATACTTATGAATAACGATCTAGAGAAAATATTTCAAATAATTATTAGATTTCAGCTTCTATTTTTCAAAATCTTAATTTTTGAAGATTTAAAAAATTGCCAACTCTTTAAAGGACGTATAAAAGAAGAGATAGAGAAAGCTAATAATATTGAAACTATCTATAAATCTTTAAGAAAGTACGGTGTTTATAGCAAACTCGTTAGGTGTATTAAAGACAATTATAACAAGTTTTGAGGATTAATAATAATTCCCAAGCCTTGGTTCGTGGCACACGAAACAATTTTTTCAAATATTTAGTTGGGACGGTAAATTACAGTATGCAGATTCAAAGGAAATCCTATTGTGAAATTGATAGAACTTATTTTTTTACAGCCGCTATTCACCAAATAAAACCATGAAGTGTGATACATCCACCTGAACTAATTATATTTGACAACAGCGAATGAATTTACCGCTTTAAAAAATATTTTTTGTATGAACACTATTTCAAAAACATTATCAGCAGTTGTATTTGCAGCAATTACCCTTTTATCATTTAAGGCTTTGCCTGACCGGGCAGATTTTTCAGGCGAATGGAAACTGGATGAAGGCAAAAGCGACCTGGGGCAGT
>Ga0208717_1000316_pt1 | contig 17216 bp, 11 predicted proteins | sample NGESurF53shallow_FD_184489 | JGI IMG/M metagenome (GOLD analysis project Ga0208717, IMG submission 184489) | Arctic peat soil microbial communities from Barrow, Alaska - NGEE Surface sample F53-3 shallow (SPAdes) | ecosystem: Environmental > Terrestrial > Soil > Wetlands > Peat ... | reverse complement strand
CCCCGTTGGGGATCAGCCGCCCGGCCGCCGCGACCGCGGCGGTGAAGTCGGACGGCGCCACGCTGACCACGATCGCGTTGCCGGCCGGCGCGCCCAGGTCGCGGGCGGTCGCGTCGGAGACCACGGCGTTAACCCCGCCGATGCCGAGCGTGCCGAACGCCGCCACCGTGAGCTTCTTCGTGGTCCGCCCGGCCGCGGTGACGGTCCCGCCGAGCTTGATCTTGTCCTCGGTGCCCATCGTGTAGGAGACCGCGATCCCGCCGTCGGCGACGCCCTGCCAGAGCGCGTTCGACGCCCCGGTCGGCCGCGCGGCGAACTCGCGGAACACCGAGGGATCGACGCCGAGCACGGCCGTGGACGACCCGTTGACGGTCATCCGCACCGCCTCGATCCGCTCGGTCGCCGCCACCCCCGGTATCCGGGCCACCTTCGCGGCCAGGCTCTCGGACAGGGAGAACGGCGCCACGATGAGCAGATCGGCCTGCACCGTGCGGCGCAGTGGGGCGACCTGGGGCTGGGTCGCCGACGACGCGATGGGGACGGCCAGCAGCCTGGCGCTGTCGCCCATGGCCAGCCCCGGTGCGACCGGGGCGGCGCCGGTGGACGGGCGGACGGCGGGCAGGCCGAACGCGGGCGAGGCCGCCAGCTCGTTACCCGGTCCGCCCGAGGCGAGCGGGCCCGAGGGAGTCGAGCTGAGCACGGCGACCAGCGCTCCGCTGAGCGTGCCGACTGCGGCGAGGGCGGCGACGCCGGCCGACAGCTTCTGCCGCCGATGGCCGCGCCCGAATGACCTGGCTATCCGCCGGCCTCCCTCGGTCAGGTGCACAGAGCAACCATGTCAACGAATTAGACGTTCGTCCAGCCCGACAACAAAGCTTCACGCAATGCACCTGTTGTTGTTACCGGTGCCAGGCAGGTGAAACCGCGGCAGACGTACGCGGCCGGCCCGCCGGATACCAGCGGCCGGCCGGCCAGCAGCGGAACCGCGTCGGCGGCGGCCGCCCCGGAGCCGAGGGCGAGGACCGCGCCAGGCGGCGCCGCGTGCAGGGCGGCCCGCAGCAGGTCGGCGGTGCGCGGGTCCTCGTCGGGGCCGACGATCGCGATCTCGGCCGGCCCTGACAGCAGCGCCTCGGCGACCGAGAGGCCGAGCCCGCCGGCCCGCGGGTAGCGCTCGGCGATCGGCGGCAGCACCCGCAGCGCCGCCGCGGCCGCCTCGGCGAACCGGGCCTCGCCGGTCAGCGCCCCGTAGCTGAGCAGCGCGTCCGCCGCCGCGAAGGCGCCGGACGGCGTCGCGTTGTCGGTCGGGTCGGCGGGCCGGAAGATCAGCCGCTCGCCGTCCGCCGCCGTGTCGTAGAAACCGCCGTCCCCGTCGCCGAACAGGCCGAGCACGGACTCGAGGAGCGCGCCCGCGACCGCCACCCAGCGGTCCTGGCCGGTCACCCCGGCCAGCTTCAGCAGCCCGGCCGCCACGCAGGCGTAGTCCTCGAGCAGCCCGGCGCTCGGCCCGGCGACCCCGTCCCGCGACGTCCTGACGATCCGGCCCGCCGCGTAGTGGAGCGAGACCAGCAGCCCGGCCGCCTCCTCGGCGGCGGTGACCAGATCGGGCCGCCCGAACAGCACCCCGGCCTCGGCCAGCGCCCCGATCGCCATCCCGTTCCAGGCCGCGACGACCTTGTCGTCCCTGGCCGGCCGGGTCCGCCCCTCGCGGGCCATCAGCAGCAGGCCGCGAATCCGGCTAAGCCGCTCGTCGGGCGAGATGCCGGACAGCGCCGCCGGGTAGGGACGAGGGCCGTCCCCGGGGCGGGCGGCGGCCTCGGGATCGGCGACGACGCCGGGGTGCGGGGTGCCCTCGGGGTCGGCCTGGCGCTGCAGGACCGACGCGCCGTGCTCGAACGTGCCCTCCTCGGTGACGCCGAGGACCCGGGCCGCGAACGCGCCGTCGTCCTCGCCCAGAACCTCCCGCAGCTCCGCCGGCGTCCAGACGTAGTACACGCCCTCGGCCCCGTCGCTGTCGGCGTCGAGTGAGGCGGACAGGCCGCCGTCGGCCGTGCGCAGCTCGCGGACCATGAAGTCGCAGGTCTCCTCGGCCACCCGGCGGGCCAGGGCGGAGCCCGTCAGCCGCCACAGGTGGGTGTAGACCCCGGCCAGCAGGGCGTTGTCGTAGAGCATCTTCTCGAAGTGCGGCACGGTCCAGCTGGCGTCCACGCTGTACCGGGCGAACCCGCCCCCGAGCTGGTCGTACATGCCTCCCCGGGCCATCGCCTCGCAGGTCGCCTCGGCCATCGAGAGCGCCGCCGCGCCGCCGGTCCGCTCATGGTGGCGGAGCAGGAACTCGAGCGCCATCGAGGGCGGGAACTTGGGCGCCCGGCCGAAGCCGCCGTGGGCCTCGTCGAACCCGGACGCGAGGCCGGCCACGGCGGTGGCGGTCACCTGCTCCAGGTTGAGTGCGCCCGCCGCGCCGCCCAGCCCGGATAGCGCCGAGGCGTTCTCGGCCAGGGCGGCCGAGATCCGCTCCGACTCGGACTTGATGCGCTCCTTGTTCTTCGCCCAGGACTCCGCCACCGCGGTGACGAGCCGGACGAACTGGGCCTTGGGGAAGTAGGTGCCGCAGTAGAAGGGCTCGCCCTCCGGGGTCATGAACACGGTCATCGGCCAGCCGCCCTGGCCGGTCATCGCCTGGGTGGCTGACATGTAGACGGCGTCGATGTCCGGGCGCTCCTCGCGGTCCACCTTGATCGCGACCACCCGGCTGTTGACCACGTCCGCCACCGCCGGGTCCTCGAACGACTCATGGGCCATCACGTGGCACCAGTGGCAGGCCGCGTAGCCGACCGAGAGCAGCACCGGCACGTCCCGCCGCCGCGCCTCTTCGAACGCCTCTTCCGACCACGGCCGCCAGTCGACCGGGTTGTCGGCGTGCTGCAGCAGGTACGGACTCGTCGCGCTCTTCAGCCGGTTCATAAATCACATTCTTTATCTCGAACGGACCCGGCTGACTCTCAGGGCTCCATTACCTCGCGCCGGTGGCCGGCCCTCAGGTCACAGCCGCGGATCGACCGGCTCGGACTCCAGCGCGAGCACGGCGAACACGCACTCGTGGACGCGCCAGAGCGGCTCGCCGCGGGCGACCCGGTCGAGCGCCTCGAGCCCGAGCGCGTACTCCCGCTGCGCCATCGAGCGCTTGTGCCCGAGTCCGCGGTGCCGCAGGCGGCCCAGGTTGGCCTCCTCGGTGTAGTCCGGGCCGTAGATGATGCGCAGGTACTCGCGGCCGCGGACCTTGAGGCCGGGCTGCGCCAGGCCCCGGCTCGCCCTGGTCAGGTTGGCGGCCGGCTTGACCACCATCCCCTCGCCGCCGGCGCCGGTCAGCTCCTGCCACCAGGCCGCGGCCTCCGCCACCGCCGCCGGGTCGGTCGTGCTGACGTACCGGCGGCGGGTGGCGGTGAACAGGCCGGGGTCGGCCGCGACGAGGCGATCGGCCAGGTCGAGGTGCCAGGCGTGCGGTTTGGCCTGGTGCGCGGCGCCCTCCGAGGCCAGCAGCTGGAACGGCGCCACCCGGATCCCGTCGAGGCCGTCGGTCGGCCAGCAGTAGCGCCGGTAGGCGGCGGTGAAGGCGTCGGCGTTGGCGGCCCGGGACTGGGTCCTGGCCAGCAGCGCGGACACGTCGAGCCCGGTCGCGGCCGCCTGTTCAAGCACCGAGACCGCGGCCGGGAGCGCCGACCGGGCGGCGGCCCCGACGGCGGCGTACTGGTCCCGCAGGAGCTGCTCGGCTTTGGCCGACCACGGCAGCAGCTCCGCGTCGAGCAGCAGCCAGGAGGTGCCGAGCTCGTCGAACAGGCCGGCCGCCTCGGCCGCCGCGCGGAGCCGGCCGACCAGCGCAGCGGTGCGCGGCTGGTCGAAGAACGGGCGGCCGGTGCGGGTCCACACCGCGCCGAGCGCGTCGCCGGGCGCACCGAACCTGGCCTGGGCCGCGCCGAGGTCGCGGCAGACGAGCGCGACCGCGCGCGACCCCATGTGCTTCTCCTCGCACACCACCTGGTCGACGCCGTCGGCCCGGTAGGCGTCGAACGCCTGGTCCGGGTGCTCCAGCAGGTCCGGGCGGGCCGAGGTCGCGACCGGGCTCATGGTCGGCGGCAGGTACAGCAGCCAGCGCGGGTCGATCGCGAACCGGCTCATCACCTCGAGCGCCGCCGCCGCGTTCTCCTCGCGGACGCCGATCCGCCGCAGGTAGCTCGTCTCGACGACCCGGCGCCCGGTCACGTCGGCGATGTCGAGCACCTCGGGCTCGCGGTGAGCGGGCGCCGCCCCGCCCGCGGCGGCGGCCGGGTTGGCCGGGAACGGCCTGGCCGGCTCGTAGTAGACCCGCTCGGCCGGGACCGAGACGACCTCCTTCTCCGGGTAGCGCAGCGCGGTGAGCCTGCCGCCGAACACGCACCCGGTGTCCAGGCACAGGGTGTTGTTCACCCACTCAGGCTCGGGCACCGGGGTGTGGCCGTACAGGACCATCGCCCGGCCTCGGTACTCGCCGGCCCACGGGTACCGCACCGGCAGCCCGTACTCGTCGGTCTCGCCCGTGGTCTCCCCGTACAGGCAGAACTGCCGCACCCGGCCCGACGCGCGCCCGTGGTAGCGCTCGACGAGCCCGGCGTGCGAGACGACCAACTTCCCCGCATCGAAGACGTAGTGGCTGACCAGGCCGTCCATGAACCGCTCGGCCTCGGCCCGGAACTCGGCGGGCTCGGCCGCGAGCTGGGCCAGCGACTCGGCCAGGCCGTGCGTGACCTGCACGTTGCGACCGCGCAGGGCGCGGACGAGCTTGTTCTCGTGGTTGCCGGGCACGCAGAACGCGTCGCCCGCGGTGACCATGCCCATCACCAGCCGCAGCACGCCCGGCGTGTCGGGCCCGCGGTCGACCAGGTCGCCGACGAAGACCGCCCGCCGGCCCGGCTGGCTGGCGCCGATTGCGCGGCCGAGGTGGTCACGCTCGACGGCGTAGCCGAGGTCGGCCAGCAGGGCCTGCAGCTCGGCCGCGCAGCCGTGGATGTCGCCGATGACGTCGAACGGCCCGGTCTCGTGGCGCAGGTCGTTGAAGAGCCGGGTGCGGGTGATGGCGGCGGCGGCGATCTCATCCTCGCCGCGCAGCACGTGGACGGTTCTGAAGCCCTCCTTCCGCAGGCCGGGCAGGGACCGCCGCAGCTCGCCGTGCTGGCGGCGGATCACGTGGTCGCCGAAGTCGCGGTCGGGGCGGCTCGCGTTCCGCGCGCGGCAGACGCTCTCCGGCACGTCGAGCACGATCGCGGCCGGCAGCACGTCGTGCTCGCGGGCCAGCGCGATCAGCGAGCGGCGGGCGTCGGGCTGCACGTTGGTCGCGTCCACGACGGTCAGCCGGCCCGCCGCCAGCCGCTTGCCGACGATGAAGTGGAGCAGCTCGAACGCGTTGGCGGTGGCGGACTGGTCGTTCTCGTCGTCGGCGACCAGGCCACGGCAGAAGTCGGATGAGATCACCTCGGTCGGCTTGAACCGCTCGCGCGCGAACGTCGACTTGCCCGACCCGCTGACGCCGACGAGGACGACGAGGCTCAGCTCCGGCACCCCGAGCTCGGTCATATCGTCACCCCCGTGACGTCGTCAGCCGCGGCCCCGGCGGCAGCCGGGCCGGTGATCTTGTCGAACACCGCCATCTGGGTCGGCGGGCCGACCTCCGGGTCGTCCCCGCCCACGGGCACGAACCGCACCCGGTAGCGGTTGCGCTCGGCCACCGGCCCCGCCCAGTCGCGAAACTGGGCGCGGGTCCACTCGAAGCGGTGGTCGCGGTGCCGCGCCGTGCCCGGCGGCAGCTCCAGGTAGCGGACGTTGTACTCGACGTTGGGCGTGGTGACGATGACCGCGGACGGGGCCGCGGACGCGAAGACGACGCGCTCGAGCGCCGCCAGCCGGGACGGGTCGACGTGCTCGATCACCTCCGTCAGCACCGCCGCGTCGAGGCCCGCCAGCCGCTCGTCGCGGTAGGTGAGCGAGGACTGGAAGATCTCGAGCCGCCTCCGGGCCGGCTCGCTCATCGAGTCGAGCCTGAGCCTGCGGGCCGCGATCTGCAGCGCCCGGGCCGACACGTCGGTCGCCACCACCCGCTCGATCGCGTGGTCGGCGAGCAGATCGCGGACCAGGGCGCCCTCGCCGCAGCCGAAGTCACCCACGCTCCTGGCGCCGGCCGCGCGGATCGCGGCCAGCACGGCGCCCCGGCGCTGCTCGCTCAGCGGGGCGGGCTGGTCCGCCGCTTCGACCATCCGGTGGCCGTCGAGCGCGTTGTCCAGGTCGTCGGCCTCCAGATCGTCCACCTCGGCCAGCCGGGCGAGCGCGTCCCTGGTCAGCCCGCGCTTGTGCGCCAGGTAGCGGCGGGTGATCAGCTCCTTCTCGGGATGACGGGCGAGCCAGTCGCCGCCCGCGCGGACGAGCTTGTCGACCTCGTCCGTGCTCACCCAGTAGTGCTTGGCGTCGTCAAGCACCGGCAGCAGCACGTAGAGGTGGTTGAGCGCGTCCGCCAGCCGCACGGTGCCGGCCAGCCGGATGTCCAGGTAACGCGACTCCCCCCAGCCCGGCAGGGCCGGGTCGAGCGGCGCCGCGGCGGCCGTGACCTGCCAGCCGAGCGGCTCGAAGACCCGCCGCAGGAGGTCGATCCCGCCCCGGCCCGGCAGCGCGGGCACGTGCAGCTCGAGCGGCAGGGCGGAATCGGCCAGCCGCTGGTGGCTGGCGCAGCGGCCGGTGAGCGCGGTGCGGAACACCTCCTTGATCGCGACCGCGAGCATGCTCGAGGCCGCGTACGGGCGGTCGTTCACGTATTGCCCGAGCGCGAACCCCTCGCCGGCCGGCCCCCGGCGGCCGCGAACGAGGCCGACCGGATCGACCTCGAGCAGCAGCGCCGCGGTCGTCCGCGCGTCGCCCACCTGCGGGTAGAACACGTGCGCGGTCCCCACCGAAATGTCGAACGCCTGCACCCGGCCCGGGTGCTTGTGCAGCAGGAAGCCGAGGTCCGAGGCGTTATCGGCGGTCGTCGTGATGGTCAGGAGCACAACCCACAACTCTGTCAGAGCCACCTCCCGATGTCGCCGGATTATCATCGGGCCCCTCGGCCACATCCGTGACCAGCGGCAAGATCATTTCTCGAAATCCATGGCGATTCCGGTGTTATAGCACCGGAAACGCCAAGTATCTTTTCGATCTTCGCGCGAAATATTACTGGGTGTAGTATTGGCGCCGTGGGCGTTACTGTCAGTGACCTACAGGCGGGTATCGGGGCGGACGCCGGTGACTGAGCCGGCGTGCCCCACCGCGGCCGCCGAGAAATACGAGGGGTCGATGCGTGGACCTCCTGCCCTCCCGCCAGACGGGCCGCCGGCCGACGCCGCCCTGTCGGCGGTGCTCGACGCGACCCGCGCCCTGCTGTGGATCGAGACCCCGGCCGCGGTGCCGGCGATGGCCCGCGATCTGGTCGAGCGGCTTGGCGGGCGGGTCGTCGCGGCCGCCGCCGCGACCGGCGATGCCCTTCCGGTCGACGTCTCGTTCGGCCTGGGCGAGCCCGTCCTGCCCACCGCACCGCAGGCCGGAGTCCCCCGGATGCTGCTCGAGCGCCACCTCCCGGCCTTCGTCCGCGACGCCCAGCGGGCGCTGGAACTCCTCGACCGCCCGTCCCGCCTCGCCCAGGACGCCTCCATCGACCCCCTGACCGGCCTGGCGAACCGGCGCACGCTGGGCCGGGCCCTCGGCCGCCTCCGGCCCGAGGACACCGTCGTCATGATCGACCTCGACCACTTCAAGGCGGTCAACGACAGCCTCGGGCACCGTGAGGGCGACAACGTCCTGCGCCTGTTCGGCCGCACCCTGGCCGGCACCGTGCGGGCGGCCGAGCAGGTCGGACGCTACGGGGGCGACGAGTTCGTGGTCATCCTGGCCGGGGACGGCGCCGAGCGGTTCCTGGCCCGGCTGCGCATCGAGTGGATGCGGGCGCGGCCGTGCCCGGTCACGTTCTCGGCCGGCCTGGCGGCCGGCCGCCCCGATCCCCGCAAGGCCCTGCACGCCGCCGACCTGGCGTTGTACCGGGCCAAGCAGGAGGGGCGGAACCGGTGGGTGCGGGCGATCGAGGAAGACTACCGGTGAGCCCGTCGGTACCGCCCCTGCGCGGTCACGGCCCGGGGGCCGCCCGGGGGCCGCCCGCCTGGTGCTCGACGCCATCCGGGACGAGCCCGCTTCACGCCGCCAGGCGAGTGCGGCTGACCCCGAGGGCCCGGGCGCCCTGGCCGAGGAGGTAGAAGACGGCGCCTGCCACGCCCACGAAGAAGCCAAGCGGCCAGTTCGTCCGGTAGGACAGGGCGATGGAGATCCAGACGATGACGAGCGCGATGACGACCGAGAGCGCGAGCGCGGCCCCCGGCCGGGCGGTGACCGATCGGGCGGCGGCGGCCGGGCCGATCATCAGGCTGAACATCAGCAGCGCGCCCACCACCGGCACGGTCATCGAGGTCGCGAGCGCCATCACGACCAGGAAGTAGAGGTCGGCCCGGCGGGTGGAGACGCCGCGGGCCTCGGCCACCTCGGGCAGCGCGCTGGTGAGCATCAGCGGGCGGAACGCCACCCCGATGGCGATCACCGACACGATCCCCAGCAGCAGGATCGGCAGCACCTCGTTCTGGCTGACGCCGAACACCTCGCCGAACAGCAGCGCGTAGGTCTCCTCGGCGTACTCGCTGCTGACGCTGACGAACAGCGCGCCCAGCCCGAGCATGAGGACCAGCCCGAGCGCGGTCACCACGTCGTTGCGGCCCTTGCGGCCCTGCCGTTCCGAGCCGAGCGCGCCGATGCCGAGGGCGCCGCCGATCGCGAACACCGCCAGCCCCCAGAGCACGTTGATGCCGAGCAGGCTGGCGCCGGCCGCGCCCGCGAACGCGCCGTTCGGTATCGCGTGGGCGGCGAACGTCTGCCCGCGCAGCACCGCGAAGAACCCGACCATACCCGCGATCACGGCGACGATGGTGGCGGCGATCCAGGTGTTCAGCATCAGGCCGGTGAACATTCGGCCCCCTCGTGCGGAGAGCGCGGCGCCAGCCGACGCGGCCGCTTCACGTAGGTCAGCAGGTAGCCGATCAGGACCAGGGTGACGACGAAGAACGAGACCGGCCAGCCGTGCCCGCGCGGCGGCCAGTAGAAGGAGTCGTACGCGAGCACGATGCCGATCCAGGTCGCCGCCACGCCGGTGAGGGCCGAGGCCGCCATCGCCCAGCCGGGGCTCTTGGTGACCCGCAGCGCGGTCGCCGACGGGCCGATCAGCAGCGCGGTCGAGAGCACCGCCCCGATCGCGACGGCCGCGAGCGAGACCGAGACCGCGAGCGCGGCCAGGTAGCCGATGCCGACTGTCCTGACCGGCACGCCCTTGGCCCGCGCGAGGTCGGACGAGAGCGAGGTGAGCAGCAGCACCCGGGTGAGCGCGGCCACCACCGCGAGGGCGATGAGGCCGGACGCGATCAGCGCGGGCACGGTGTCCGGGCTGATCACGAAGATCGAGCCGAACAAGACGGTGAACGAGGCCCCGGTCGTGGACGTCTGCAGGGTGCCCAGGTAGAGGAAGAGCGCAGCGGCACCGAGGGCGGCGCCGAGCACCACCCCGGTGGCCACGTCCCGGCCCCGGCGGCGCTGCACCCCGATCCCCTCCATCAGCGCGGCGGCCGCGATCCCGGCTGCCAGGAAGCCCCAGAACTGGTTGAGGCCGACCAGGAACGCGCCCGACCCGCCGGTGGTGGCGACGTCGGCCAGCGCGTGGCCGGCGAAGGACTGGCCCCTGATGACGGTGAACACGCCGATGACGCCCGAGGTGACGGCGACGATGGCGCCCACCAGCAGGGCGGTCCTGACCGGCCCGCTGGCGAACAGCCCCGGCTCGAAGAGGTAGTGCACGCGCTACTCGCCCGCGACCACGAGGACCCGGTTCTGCACCCGGACCACGTCCACCCGGTGGCCGTAGAGCCTGGTCAGGCCCTCGGAGGTGACGACCTCGTCGGTCGGCCCGGTGGCGACCCGGCCGTTGGCGACGTACACGATCCGGTCCATGACGCCCAGCAGCGGGTTCATGTCGTGCGCGGAGAGCAGGATCGCGATCTGCTGCTCGCGGGCCAGCCGGCCGAGCACCGCGACGATCTCCTGCTCGCTCCGCAGGTCGAGGTTGGCCAGCGGCTCGTCAAGCAGCAGCAGCTTCGGCCGCGAGATCAGCGCGTGCGCGATCAGCACCCGCTGCTGCTCGCCGCCGGAGAGCTCGCCCACCCGGGCGTCGGCGTACCGGTCGGCGCCGACGTCGCTCAGCGCCGCCTCGATCGTGTCGCGGCGCTGCCGCGAAGGGAAGGCGAACCCGAGCCGGTGCCCGTCGAGGCCGAGCCCGACGACGTCCCTGGCCCGCAGCGGCATGTCCGGGTCGATGACGAGCTTCTGCGGCACGTAGCCGATGGCCGACTTGCTTTTGCTGTCGACCGGCTCGCCGTCGATCAGCACCCGCCCGCCCGACGGCTCGAGCAGCCCGAGGATGACCCGCAGCAGGGTGGTCTTGCCCGCGCCGTTCGGTCCGATGATCCCGGTGAACTCGCCCTTGCGCAGTGCGAAGGTCACGTCGCTGAGCACCTGGCGGCCGCCGAGGCGGACGCCGATGTCCTCGAGCGCGAGCAGATCCGGTCGCGTCGCGGGCGCCGTGACCGCCCTCTGCGCTGCTTCGTTCGCCATCACGGACCTCACAGGAGCACTCATCACAGGTGCTCGGTCGAGACCTTGTCCGCGACCGCCTTGCGCAGGTCCTGCACCTCGGTCAGCATCCAGGTCTGGTAGTCGTACCCGGGTGTCGGCATCGTCTCGTAGACGCCGACGACCGGGATGTGGTTCTGGTTGGCCAGCGTAATCAGCGACTCCGTGAGCGGATCGGTGACCTGCTGGTTGTAAAGGAACACCTTTACCTTATGGTCGGTGAACAGCGCCTTTTGCGCCGCCACGTTCTGCGGTGACGGGTCGACCCCGTTCATGATGTCGGCCTGGAACGTCCACGGGGTCAGGTTGTCCGCCCCGACCGCCTGCAGCATGTAGTCGGCCACCGGCTCGGTCGTCGCCACCGGGACGTCCGGGTAGGCCGTCTTGAAGGCGGCGATGGCGCTGTGCCAGGAGTTGAGCGAGGCGACGAAGGACTTCGCGTGCGCCTTGAAGTAGGCCGCGTGGGCCGGCTGGATCGCGGCCAGGTCGGCGGCGATCGCGTCCGCGACCTTCGGCATCGTGGCGGGGTTGTACCACAGGTGCGGGTTAGCGGTGGAGTCCGGCAGCCCGAGCAGCTTCTGCACGTCGATGACCTTGCTGCTGCCGCTCCCGGCGGCGCTTTCGATCGTGGACATGAACGTGTCGTAGGCGACGCCGTTCTGCACGATGACCTGGGCCGCGCCGATCTCGCGGGCGACCGCCGGGCTCGCCTCGAACGTGTGCGGGTCGGTGTTGGGGTTGGACATGATGGCGCTGGCCTGCACGTACTGGCCGCCGACCTGGCTGATCACGTCGGCGTACTCGTTCTCGGCGCCGACCGCGACGATCTTGCCGGGATCAGTCCCGGCCGCGCTCGTGCCGATCGAGCAGGCCGACAGGGCCGTGGCGGTGACCGCCGCCCCGGCGGCGAGCAGCGCGACCCGCGTCAGGCGTCGCCGCCCGCCGATGACCTTCACTGCCCGCTCCCTGACCGCACCACTGCGCATGCCCTGCTCCTCGCTGATCGTCGTCCCGTACGTTTGTAATGATAATCGTTTCCAGTATCATTAAGCAACCGGATCGCGAAGATCACGCTGGCGCTGGCCCGCGGTCCGTCGGGGTTCATGGTCAGCGCGGGGAAGGCCGGCTAACTTGCAAGGTGTGACAGTGGATCAGCCGAGAGGGACTCGGGTGCGCGGGACCAAGCAGGCCTCGGCCGTCGCCACCGCCCTGACTAGCCTTCCGGGGTTCCGCAGCGCGCAGGAAATTCACGCCGAGCTCCGCCGCCAGGGGGAGACCGTGGGGCTCACCACCGTCTACCGGCACCTGCAGGTGCTCAGCGAGCAGGGCGTGATCGACTCGATCCGCGACCCGTCGGGCGAGGCCCTGTACCGGCAGTGCGGCTCGACCGGCCATCACCACCACCTGACCTGCCGCGTCTGCGGTCGCAGCGTCGAGGTGGAGGGGCGCGTCATCGAGCAGTGGGCGGAGAGGGTCGCGGCCGAGGCCGGCTTCACGTCGGTCAACCACACGGTCGAGCTGTTCGGCCTCTGCCCTGACCACTCCGACGCGGAGATCTGACCCGCCAGGCGAAGCAACGGTCCGTTCGATATACGGATTGCTTTCCGCCTTTGACTGGGAACGGCAACGGCCGGGCGGCCCGCACTGGGCCGCCCGGCCGTTTATCACTGACCGAGCCGAACTTCCGGGCCTACGCGGCGGCGGTCACCGCCGCGCTGTCGACGCCGTCCGCGCCGACGACCGCCGACGACGCGGGCTCCAGGGCCAGCGCCAGCACGTCCCTGACGTCGCTCATCGGGTGCACCGACAGCTTCGCCAGCACCTCCGCGGGCACGTCGTCCAGGTCGGGCTCGTTCCGCTGCGGGATCAGCACCGTGGTGATGCCCGCCCGGTGGGCTGCCAGCAGCTTCTGCTTCACGCCGCCGATCGGCAGCACCCGCCCGGTGAGGGAGACCTCGCCGGTCATCGCCACGTCCGAGCGGACCGGCCGTCCCGACAGCAGCGACGCGAGCGCCGTCGTCATCGTGACGCCCGCCGACGGGCCGTCCTTCGGCACCGCGCCGGCCGGCACGTGGATGTGCACGCCGCGGTCCTTCAGGTCGGTCACCGGCAGCTCCAGCTCGGCGCCGTGCGAACGGAGGTAGGAGAGCGCGATCTGCGCCGACTCCTTCATCACGTCGCCGAGCTGGCCGGTGAGGGTGACGCCGGTCCCGCCGGTCTCCGGGTCGGCCAGCGACGCCTCGATGTAGAGCACGTCACCGCCCGCGCCGGTAACCGCCAGGCCGGTCGCGACGCCGGGCACCGCCGTGCGGCGGTCACTTGACGTCAGCCGGGTCTCCGGGGTGAACCGGGGCCTGCCCAGGTAGTCCTTGAGGTTCTCGACGCCCACCGTGACCGGTATCGCGCCTGGCTCCAGGGCCTCCTTGGCCGCGACCTTCCGCAGCACCCGGGCGATTGCCCGCTCGAGCGAACGGACGCCGGCCTCGCGGGTGTACTCGCCCGCGATCAGCCGCAGCGCGCCCTCGTCGACGTTGACCTCCTCGGCCGACAGACCCGCCTTGGAGAGCTGCCGCGACAGCAGGTGATCGCGTGCGATCGCGACCTTCTCGTCCTCGGTGTAGCCGTCGAGCGTGACCAGTTCCATCCGGTCGAGCAGCGGCCCCGGGATCGAGTCGAGCACGTTCGCGGTGGCCAGGAAGACCACGTCCGACAGGTCGAGGTCGACCTCGAGGTAGTGGTCGCGGAACGTGTGGTTCTGGGCCGGGTCGAGCACCTCGAGCAGCGCCGAGGCCGGGTCGCCCCGGTAGTCGGAGCCGATCTTGTCGACCTCGTCGAGGAGCACGACGGGGTTCATCGTGCCGGCCTCGCGGATGGCCCGGACGATCCGGCCGGGCAGCGCGCCGACGTAGGTGCGCCGGTGACCGCGGATCTCGGCCTCGTCCCTGACGCCGCCGAGCGCGACCCGGACGAACTTGCGGTCCATCGCCCGCGCGACCGACTCGCCGAGCGAGGTCTTGCCGACGCCGGGCGGGCCGACCAGGGCCAGCACCGCGCCGGACCGGCGGCCGCCGATGACGCCGAGGCCGCGGTCGCTGCGCCGCTTGCGCACGGCCAGGTACTCGATGATCCGGTCCTTCACGTCGTCGAGCCCGGTGTGGTCCTCGTCGAGGATCGCACGGGCGCCGGCGATGTCGTAGGCGTCCTCGGTCCGCTCGTTCCACGGGATGTCGAGGACGGTGTCCAGCCAGGTCCTGATCCAGCCGGTCTCCGGTGACGCGTCCGGGGTCCGCTCGAGCTTGTCGACCTCCTTGAGCGCGGCCTCCCGGACCTTCTCCGGCAGGTCGGCCGCCTCGACGCGGGCCCGGTAGTCGTCCTCCTCGGTCCCGTCGCCGTCGCCGCTGAGGTCCTTGAGCTCCTTGCGCACGGCGGCCAGCTGCTGACGGAGCAGGAACTCCTTCTGCTGCTTCTCCATGCCCTCGGTGACGTCCTTGCGGATCGTCTCGGCCACGTCAAGCTCGGCCAGGTGCTCCCGGGTCCACTTGATCGCGGTCTCGAGGCGCTCGGCGATGTCGGCCGTCTCGAGCAGCTCGAGCTTCTGCTCGGCGGTCACGTAGCTGCTGTAGCCGGCCCGGTCGGCGATCGTCGACGGGTCGTCGAGCTGCTGGATCATGTCCACGACCTGCCACTGGCCCCGCTGCTGGAGGACGGCGACGATCAGGGACTTGTACTCCTTGGCGAGCTCGGTCGCGCGGGCGCCCTGCCCGGTCTCCTCGATCACGGTGCCCTCGACCCACAGCGCCGCGCCCGGGCCGGTGGTGCCGTGCCCGATCTTCACCCGGGAGACCCCGCGCAGCACCGCGCCGGGCTCGCCGTCGGGCATCCGCCCGATCTGCTCAATCACGGCCAGCGTGCCGGTGGCGGCCAGGCCGCGGTCGCCGATCCTGGGCACCAGGAGCACCTGGGGCTTGTCTTCCGAACGTATTCCTGGCCCCCGGCCTAGCCCCGCGCTGTTGCGCGCGGCGTCAACGGCGCCCCGGACCTCGGCGTCGGCAAGTTCAATGGGGACCACCATGCCGGGCAGGACCACTTCGTCATCGAGCGGCAGCACCGGCAGCGTGAGCGTCTCGCTCATCAGCCCTCCTAAGGTTGAGTCACCTACACTCAAGAAAGAAGAGCCCGTTCTTATTTCCGGCCGGTTGTCCGCTGTCAGCGAAGGGTCATCGGCTGGCTGTGCGCTCGATCGTGATCGCGGCCGTGTAGCCCTCGCTCGGGATCGGCTTGACCACCGCCACCCGCACCCAGGTGAGGTCGTAGTCGCTGATCAGCCGCTCGGCGACGCGCTCGGCAGCCGTCTCGATGAGCTGGAACTTGCCCTCGATGACGACGGTCTTGACGGTCTGCGCGGCCGACGAGTAGTCGAGCGCGTCGGCCAGGTCGTCGCGGGACGCCGCCCTGGCCACGTCGGCCGCCATGTCGACCGCGAACACCAGCGCCTGCTCGGTCTCGCGCTCCCAGTCGTACACGCCGATGACCGTGGCCACCCGCAGGTCCCTGATCGATACCGTGTCCCTCACGCCATCGATGCTAGCCCTGCGCGCCCTGACCGGCCCCGGCAGGCCTTGTCACCATCGTCTGATACCAAGTAGCTATGAGCGACGAGCGGGAACTGCGGGAAGCGGCCGAGGGGCACCTACGGGCGCTGGCGGGCGAGAGCGCGCGGCTGCGGGAGGACCAGTGGACGGCGATCCGCGCCCTCGTGGCCGAGAAGCGGCGGGCGCTGGTGGTGCAGCGGACCGGGTGGGGCAAGTCGGCGGTCTACTTCGTCGCCACCGCGCTGCTGCGGGCGGCCGGGGCGGGCCCGACCGTGATCGTCTCGCCGCTGCTGGCGCTGATGCGGAACCAGGTCGAGGCGGCGGCCCGGGCGGGCATCCGCGCCCGCACGATCAACTCCGCCAACCTCGACGACTGGCAGCAGGTCTACGCCGAGGTTCGCGACGGCGCGGTGGACGTGCTGCTGGTGAGCCCGGAGCGGCTCAACAACCCCGGGTTCCGCGACAACGTGCTGCCGCAGCTGACCAAGACGGCGGGCCTCATCGTCATCGACGAGGCGCACTGCATCTCCGACTGGGGTCACGACTTCCGGCCCGACTACCGCCGGATCAGGACCCTGCTCGAGACCCTGCCGTCGGACATCCCGGTGCTGGCCACCACCGCCACCGCCAACGCCCGCGTCACCACCGACGTCGCGGAGCAGCTCGAGGCCGGGCTGCGCGGCGCCGGCGACGGCGACGGCGGCGGGGTGCTGGTGCTGCGCGGTGCGCTCGACCGCGAGTCGCTCCGGCTCGCGGTGGTCAGCCTGCCGGCCACGCCGATGCGGCTGGCGTGGCTGGCGGCCGCCCTCAGCAGCGACGCGCTGCCTAACTCGGGGATCATCTACACGCTGACGGTCGCGGCCGCCTACGAGACGGCCGCCTTCCTGCGCGAGCAGGGCATCGAGGTCGCCGCCTACAGCGGCAAGGACGATCAGGCCCGGCGGCTGCAGGCGGAGGAGGACCTGCTCGCCAACCGGGTCAAGGCGCTGGTCGCGACCAGCGCCCTCGGCATGGGGTTCGACAAGCCCGACCTCGGCTTCGTGGTGCACCTGGGCGCGCCGCAGTCGCCGGTCGCGTACTACCAGCAGATCGGCCGGGCGGGCCGCGGCGTCGAGCGGGCCGAGGTCGTGCTGCTGCCGGGCCGGGAGGACCGCGACATCTGGGCGTACTTCGCCTCGCTCGCCTTCCCGCCCGAGCAGCAGGTGCGGGCCACCCTCGAGGCGCTCGCGGACGCGGGCAGGCCGCTGTCCACCGCCGCCATCGAGACCCGGGTCGACCTGTCCAGGGGGCGCCTGGAGTCGATGCTCAAGGTGCTCGACGTGGACGGCGCGGTGACCCGCACCGCGGGCGGCTGGATGGCCACCGGCAAGCCCTGGGAGTACGAGGGCGAGCGGTACCAGCGGGTGGCCCGCGAGCGGGCCCGCGAGCAGCAGGCGATGCTCGACTACCAGGCCGCGGCCGGGTGCCGGATGGAGTTCCTGCGGCGCGAGCTCGACGACCCCGAGGCGGCGCCGTGCGGCCGGTGCGACAACTGCACCGGCCAGCGCTGGGAGGTTGACGTCGCGCCGGCCGGGGCCGAGGCCGCGCGGGAACGGCTGGCCCGGCCGGGCACCACCGTCGAGCCCAGGAAGATGTGGCCGACCGGGATGAAGGAACTCGGAATCGACGCCGCGGGCAAGATCCCGGCCGGCCAGCTGGCCGAGCCGGGCCGCGCCCTCGGCCGGCTGACCGATATCGGCTGGGGCGCCGCGCTGCGCGCCCTGCTGTCCGAGCAGGCGCCCGACGGCCCGGTTACCGGCCAGCTCGCGGACGCGATGGTGCAGGTGCTGGCCAGCTGGGACTGGCGGCAGCGGC